>Ga0181521_10004512_pt1 | contig 15857 bp, 13 predicted proteins | sample PEATcosm2014_Bin_32_FD_119764 | JGI IMG/M metagenome (GOLD analysis project Ga0181521, IMG submission 119764) | Peatland microbial communities from MTU Mesocosm Facility, Houghton, MI, USA - PEATcosm2014_Bin02_60_metaG | ecosystem: Environmental > Terrestrial > Soil > Wetlands > Peat | place... | reverse complement strand
GCCTCCACACGGCTGCGGAATTCCCGGGCACGGGGATCGGCCTCGCGATCTGCAAGAAGATCGCGGAGCGTCACGGCGGCCACCTGTGGGTGACTTCGGAACCAGGCGCAGGATCGGTTTTTTATTTCAGCATTCCGGTTCAGGGCCAATGACGCCTGAAATGCAAACTAGACCAGTCGAGCTCCTGTTGGTGGAGGACAACCCCGGCGATGTACGCCTGACCATCGAGGCCTTGAAAGAAGGGAGAGTGATCAACAACCTGATCGTGGTCAAAGACGGCCAAGAAGCCATTGCGGTCCTGCGGCGGCAGGGTCAGTACGCCAAAGCGGTGCGTCCCGACCTGATTCTGCTCGATCTGAATCTTCCCCGGAAAGGCGGACTGGAGGTGCTGGCGGAGATCAAGGAGGACCCCGACCTCAAACCGATTCCCGTAGTCGTGCTGACTACATCGCGAGCAGCACAGGACGTTCTTCGCGCTTATCAACTGCATGCCAACTGCTACATCGTGAAGCCGGTGGATCTGGACCAGTTCATGAGCGTCGTACAGGCTATCAAGAGTTTCTGGCTGGGTGTGGTCCTGCTTCCGCCGCACTGCGAACAATCTTCGGCGAAGCCCGCCGATTCACGGAAAATCCCGCGCGCGGCACGCGCCTGAGTGGCACGCCGGGCGAGCTGCCCCGGAACGGGGAGTAAATGAGGAAAAGGACGCCAAATGGATGTCCACCGCGGGGTACTGGCGGTGAGTAACGCCAGTCAATCCGGCTTCGCGGCAGCGCGGGGAGCATTCTGGATCGACTCGGAAACGCTGGACGTGTTGCAAATCGATCTTGAAGCCTATGACATTCCACCTGGTCCTAAGATTGGATCGATAGTTGACCGCACGATGTACTGGCCGGTTCTTGTCGGCGGACGGAGGGTCCTGCTGGCGCGCAGGTCCGAGTTTCTGTTGACAGAGGCGGATGGAACCATGAAGCGAAACACATCCATGTTCTCGAATTGCAGGGAATACACTGCGGAGAGCACGGTAACGTTCGGGTCGAGTCCTGGGACACAGGTTTCGCCACCTGCGAGCGCTTGTGCCGCAGAAATCCGAGGTCAGAATGACAAGGGCTCATAAGGATGCAGTGGACGCTCCCTTCCGCAACGGTGCTCTCGGAAAACCGTGACCAGGCCTCGCTGAACGCCTCGACTATAGAGCGATTGGTTTCAAAAGAACAGAATCCGCGCAAACCGGTGACGTGCGCCAGTCGAAGGGAACCACAAGTCGGCTTCCGGCTGCCCAACTCCGGATAGCGCGTGCCCCCGCCTGCGCGATATAGAACCCAGAAGCCCTCCGATTCCCTCATGGACCCAACTACACTAGCTAGTTGGCGGCGCCCGCTATTCGTCGGACAACAACTGCTTCCACAGCCGCTCGCCGCCGACCGAACTGTGGAACGCCCAGAGCGACAGAACAACGATGGTGGCCAGCGTGAAAACGGACCCGGAGAAATACCAGGCCGAGGCGTCCGCGGTAATTGGCGCCTCCGTCATCAGGGAAGACACGAACAGACAGACGCCGAGCGTCAGAATGCCAAAACGAAGCACCGAGACGGCGATCAGCGTGAAGATCAGGGTTGCTGCCACGATGACGGCGGGAGCATTATCGCCCGCCGCAATGTTAAATGAGAGAAACACCAGAACAAACAGGGCGCCGGCAAGCCATTTCCTGCGCAACAGGAGCATAAAGACGAATATGAGAAGGAAGAACACCAGGGTATCGCGGACCGCTCCCGGGATGCGCAACAGCCACTCGGCGGCCGCCGCGCGCGCATCGATCAGGATGCCGAGTTCCGCGGCGCGCAGGGGTTTTCCCCCACGGTTCAGCGCACGGGCTGTCAGATCGATAAGCCACCACGACAAACCCAGCCCCACGCCGAACAGAACGTCGCGACCGACGATAGGGTCTTTCCAGCGCCGCGTGAGCAGGCTGGTCCACGAGATGAGCGTGTGTGGCCAGCGGCGGCGGACCTGCGGCTCCAGCGCAAGATAAATGGACATGACAACGAAGGCGTAGAAGAGGCTGGTGCAGATGGCCACAGTCCCGTTGCCGAATGAGCCTTCGAAGGAACCAAAGTGGTTGCGGCATACCCAGAGCCCCATCTGGACGAAGCCGATGAACGATGCGAGCCGTAGCGCGCCGCGACGGTCGCCCTGGCCGCGCACCGCGTTCCTGCGCGAGAAAAGCCACACCGCGATGGCAATGACGATCGAGATCCCGATCAGGATGAAAATGCCCAGCCTTTTCGAGGTCGGCTCCTGACGGGGCGGCATTCGCCAGGGCGTCATCCACGGTCCAAAGAGCACGAATGCGGTCGGCCTGCCGCGCAGGGAAGCGGCTTCGACCCGTAACGGAATGGACGTGCCTGGCCACACGCCCGTCCAGGCGGTACGGGCGTCGGAGGTGGCCTGAAATGTCCAGAGAGGCTCCGCGGCTTCGAGCTTTACGGGATCGAGTTCAGCGGCGGCAAACAAAGGCGCCCAGTCGGGGAGCGGAGCCGGCTGCTTGAGAGGATCGAGCAGTTGCGGCGGAATCGCCTCGAAGCTGACCAGGCGCCCTCGATGGTCGAGAAAGACGTTGATCATGCCCGATCGTTCGCGCGGCGGGTCGTCCGTATCGACGATGCCGGGCGTGAGGCGGTCATCGTGGAAAGCGATGGCGGTCATTGGATAGGGGCTCTGGCGATACCAGAAGCGCAGCACCGGCGGGCGGTCGCGCAGGATGCGGTCCCAGTTCGGCGCGCCCTTCTGCGCCTTGCGATAGTCGAGATACCAGTCCTCCCAGTTGAAGCCACGAGCCTCGTCGGAATCCAGTCCGCCGTAGCCCACGCGCTGGATGATGTCGCGCGCCTTCTGGGCCAAGACGTCGGGAGAATAGTCGGGCTGAATGATCTGGAGCGCGCTGGAACGGTACGCGAGGAAGATGCAGGCAGCCATCGCAATCAGGATACCGGCCAGCAGGGGCACGGCGACGCGTATGCGCAGGCCCGTACCCTCGCCTGCCGCGGCGACCATCTCCGGCGATGGCGTCTCCCCCGCGGCCAGCGCGGCGGCCAGCGGATCGCCTCCGGGAAGGGCGGCGGCCACCGCGAGAGCGGAAGCCGGGCGGGCCGCCGGATCGGCCTCGAGGCAGCGTAGGATCACGCGTTCGACCGCCGGATCCATGTCGCGAACCAGCGCGGAGGGGTTCAGCGGCGGAGCACTGGATCGCACGCGTGCCAGATCGGCCAGCGTCGCGGCCTCAAAGGGGGGCTTGCCGGTGAAGAGCTCATATAAAAGGAGACCCAGCGAGTAGATGTCGCTGCGGACGGTGACCTCTTTGCCGGCGAGCTGCTCCGGCGCCATGTAAAGGGGCGTGCCGTTGCGCACCTCGTTGCCCGCGATCTCATTGGCAATTCCGGCGAGACCGAAGTCGGTGAGCAGGACCTGGCCGCGCCCGTCGATCATAACGTTGCCAGGCTTCAGGTCGCGATGGAGAATGCCTTTGTCATGCGCGGCGGCGAGGCCGGCGCAGAGTCCGCGAGCGATCTCCAGCGCCTTGTCGGAAGGAAGGCGGCCAATGCGGCGAAGCAGCGACGCAAGGTCCTCGCCATCAACATATTCCATCGAGAGGAAAGGATGACCATCGACCTCGCCGACATCGTAAACGCGGCAGACGTGCGGATGCGACACGAGACGCGCAAGCCGGACCTCATTACGAAAGCGCTCAATCGACGCGGGATTCTGACCGAGGGACTCGGGAAGAAACTTGAGCGCCACCGGCTGGCCCAGCGCGAGGTCGTCGGCGCGATACACCTCCCCCATTCCGCCTTTGCCGAGGAGGGCGACGACGCGATATCGGCCGGCTAGCAGGTCACCCGGAAGAAAACGTCCTTCCGATGATGTCCGGACGGAAGAACCGGTCGGGGACGAGGGCCGGGTCTGCGATCTTGTGGGCGTGGACGCGGGCGTATCGGCGATGGCGACCGTCTCGGCAACCGAGGCGTCGCTCGGCATCGCGGCGCCGCAGGTGAAACAAAAGCGGCTGCCTTCCGGAATGCGGCTTGCGCACGATGGGCATTGCATCACGGCATTCGCGCTGCTGTTCGGTATTGTCTCACACGGGGCGTCGGCACTGCTCGTGAAGCGGGAATGCGACGTCAGCTCTGCCGCGCTCCCGGTCGAATCGCCCTGTGATCTCGTTTCGACGGCCTGTGGTTCCCGCAAGTCCAGTTGGTGGGGGTTTCCCTCCGCCCACAGCCCTTGGAAATCGCTGTGCGATTCCCTCATTCCCACCGCCCGGCGGTTTTCATTTCGATTTCAGAAAGGAGCCCTGGAGGCCATCCTCCAGGCTCATTCTTGGATGAGAAAATGCTTTCGACCAGTACCCGGAGTGGCCATCCTATCGGCTCGGGCGCGCGAAGAGGTGAGGTGGTACGGTTCGCGGACCGGCGAATCAGCCCAGCAGTGCCCGCGTCTCATGCAGGCCGCACGAGAATTGGAGCTGCGCAATGGCATCGCGCAGTGCCCCGATGCAGGCGATGGCATCCTGGTGCGGACTCCGGCCGGTTCGGAGTCCGCATCTCAGGCACATGTCGGGAGGGACGCCCTCGCGAGATTCGCATCAGGAAGCCGGAGTCCAGGTTGCGCCCCAATAGTAGAGCCGAAGTGGGCTCATAACCAGGTCAGAGCCAGGGCCTTCCGAATCGAAGTACTTAAAGCCGAGCGCTTAAAGCCGCGCCGCCGCTGCGCATGAGTTGATCGCCGGATCGTGGCGAGGGAGAGTCCGAGCCTCATAGGAAGGGGCCATTCGCTAAAATCGAGCAATGACATCGAGGAATACGACAGGGCGCAGCGCGGGTGATCCAGGTTCGGTCGAATCGTGGCTGGTCTCGGCAGGACGGGCGCCCGGGCTCGCCGCTAAACGTGCCGCCATGCCCGGCGTCGAACTTCGTGCTGGGCGAGCGCCGTGCGTACTCTCGCGATGACGGCACGCCAGGCTGGGAGGCACTGGAAGAAATCGTCGGCGGCCTCGAAGGTGGCTCTTCGGTCTCCTTCGCCTCCGGCATGGCGGGGATCGCGGCGATTTTCGATCAACTCCCCACCGGATCAGTCGTGGCACTGCCGGACGACTGCTATCAGGGTGTCGCGGGTCTCGCCGCCGCCGGCCAAGCCCGTGGTCGCTGGACCGTGCACCGCATCGATGTGGCCGACACCGCGCGCTGGGTCGAGATGTGCGGCGTGGCCGACCTGATCTGGCTGGAGTCACCCTCGAACCCACTACTGGCCGGGGCCGACCTGGACCTTATCTGCGCAGCGCCGCGCAAACCGGGAGCGATCCTCGGCGTGGACAACACCTTCGCAACGCCGCTCAATCAGCGCCCTTTGGCGCTCGGCGCCGATGTCGCCGTGCAATCGGTGACCAAGTTCATCGGCGGACACTCGGACCTGCTCGGAGGCGTCGTCACCGTGCGCGACGCGAATCTGCTGGCATCGCTGCGGCAGGCCCGGGAGCTCGCAGGCGCAACGCCCGGAACGCTCGAGACATTCCTCGCCGTCCGCGGGGTTAGGACGCTGGCAGTGCGTCTGGGGCGGGCGCAGAGCAACGCGATGACGTTGGCCGAGCGCCTCGCGCGCCATCCAAACGTTACGCTGACGCGCTATCCCGGCCTAGCGAGCCATCCGACGCACGAGGCCGCGCGACGCCAACTCAAGGGCTTCGGCACGATTATCTCGTTCGACGTGCGTGGCGATGCCCCCGCCGCCGACGCCGTGTGCGCCGGACTGCGGCTCATCCAACACGCCACCAGCCTAGGTGTGGTCGAGTCCACCATCGAACGGCGGGCCAGCATTCCTGGGCAGGAGCACCTGCCTCCGGCGCTGCTGCGGCTGAGCGTGGGTATCGAGGCCGTCGAGGACCTTTGGACCGATCTGGATCGAGCGCTGCACAACGTGCCGGAAGTGTAGCGCTGGACGCACAACCGTGGGATTAGGCGTCCTCGCGCCGCCCGCACACAGCTAATGCGGTCACATTCTGCGATCCACTGGTGGCCGGATGACGCGCCACTTCCATGAGAAGGCCGCCCCGTGTCAAGAGCGGAATTGGATCGTGCGACCGATAACTCTCGACCGCCGACCAACGGGAGGCGCGAATATCGTTCAAGCGTCCTCCTCTTAGGAAGGTTTTGGCGCCAGCTAAGCCATGACGCCGTGGAGATTGGCGTGGGAGCCGCGCAGGCCGCGCTCCTCAACACCGCCGCGGCGCAGTCTCCCGCTCGATTCCGTGCTCATTGGTCTGTCATGTCGGGCGCTGCCGTGGCTGCGCCACTTCCCCCAAACGGACGCTCCGCCGGCGGCCGCGCCTGCCAGGCACCGTCGGCGCCGTTATCCCTGGGTGTTGTTCGCTGCCCTCATCACGGTTGTCTGCACGGTTGGCTGGCTGGCGGTCGGCATCCTTGTTCATGACGGTAACGCCGCTGTGGCGCCAACCCGTCTCGAACCGCTGACCTTTGAATTCCAGGCCGTGTAGCGCCAGAACCATCTGCTTCTGACCTGGAATCGTGCCGCGACGCGATGCCACCGCGGCCACGCTGACCATTCACAACGGTCCGGAGAGGGAAGACGTCGTGTTAGACCTCGATACGCTGCGGCGTGGCGGCGTAGACTATTTCCCCGTTTTCGAGGATGTCAATTCGGCCTCACCCTGACCCATACCCCGGGCGGAAGCGTGAGCGAGCAAGCTCACGCCAGCCTTCGCCCCTGGCGGCCCAATCGATCGGACATCGAATGGATCTTCTGGGGGGTGTTGGCGCTTGGGCTCACGCTTCCGAGTGCGATGCTCGCCTGGGTTGACCAGCCGCCGCCGGACGAAGAATGAGCGCTAGCGGATACTGATTGCTTGCCATACCTAAGCCTCCGCGTTACGATCTGAATGGCCTCGGCGATGCCATCCACAAAAGTCACATCAACAAAGGGCGCGGCGATCGCCGTTACTCATAGCCTTGTGGGCTGGGTCTTGTGCGGCGCGACGATGGCGTTGGGGATGAAAGTGACCACTCTTGAGACCGCTCTGATTCTCCATGCGTTCGCTGTGCCGCTGATCTTTACAGCCCTGTCTCTCATCTATTTTCGGCGCCTGGAGTCATGGCCTCCATTCCGCACCGCCGTTACATTTGTGGGCGTCGTGATCATCATGGACGTTGTCGTCGTCGCACTCTTGATCCAGCGAAGTCTCGATATGTTCGAGAGCGTACTCGGGACTTGGCTGCCATTCCTCCTCATCTTTTTCTCTACCTGGTGGACGGGCATTGCCGTCCGTCGGTTGACGCATCGGGCGGCTCACTAGTTCAAACGCATCCGATGAGAGGTAGCGGCCTGCGACGCACGTGACCTCAAGCAGAAGTGAGACCTCGCGCCAGCCGACCTTGGGTGGCGGGTAATCCGGCCACGCGAATCGTCCGCTGCACGGTACCCAGGATCGGAAAACACCCGTATCCAGCCAAGCCATCTGTTCAACTCGGCTGGTTCCCGGCATCTGGCTACTCGCCTAACGACAGCTCGGGGAGGCTGCCAAGGCGATGCGGGAATCCATGCGGCGCCTGATCGTCGAGACGTTCCCGAAAGCGCCTGACCTGCCGCGACCGCTTCGGCTGGACCGCTCACTCGGCGTGGGATGCAGAATCTGCATAGTGCGATGCTGATTTTGCCGCTCTCATCGGAGAATAGCAGTGCCGAGTCAAGGGACTCGCTCTAACCAAACCGGATTTTCCACCCAGATCGGAATAAGGCTCGTGAATTGCAGTGCGGAACACGTGACAAACACGCCGAGGCTCACGGGAAGCTGGTTGATCCCAATCAACCCGCAAACACTTGTCACACTTCTTCCTTCCAGGTTACTCTCAGCCCCGACTCCGATATCAGCGAACCATAATAACAGCTCCTCTGGGCCTCGAAAGAGAGTTCCAACCAACGAGAATATGTCGCCGCACAACGGGCAGCACGGACCGGACGCGGCGACCACGCGTTCGGAGTTCGCACCGCGGCCCCTCTGGGTACTCTCATTGAGGCTGGGTTCTTCTGCGCGGCGCATGGCAGCGAAGATTCGCCGGTCGGACTGATCGATCGCGTACTGAAACAGATCGGAGGCTCGCTGAAGCTTATGACCGAAGAACTATTAGACGCGCCCATCGTCACTCCCACAAATGGCGGGCCCAAGGCGCCGCCCGCCCCTACCCAGCCAGCAGCGCCCCAGCAACCGGCTGGTGAGCCGGCTCCCGCCGCCAGCCCGCCGGGAATGCCCCAAAAGCCGGCCGATAAGGCGGCTCCCGTCCCGCCCGTTCCCAAGAAAGTCACCGGCAAGAAAATCACGGTGGCGATTGTCTTACTCGTCGTGACCGCAGCGGGCGCATACCTCGTCTGGAGAATGTTTTTCGCGACGCCAGCGGTGCCGGCAAGCATCGTTGTCCTGAGCGGCCGGATCGAGGGAGACGACTCGGCGGTGGCAGCGAAGACCACGGGGCGCATTCTCGAAGTTCGCGTGCGCGAAGGCGACATGGTCAAGGCCGGCGACACAATCGCGGTTCTCGACGATCAGCAGATTCGGGACCGCGAGGAACAGGCCCAGGCCGTGCTCGCGGGAGAGGAGGCAAAAGCCGCCGCCGCGCGTGTTCAGATCGCCTTCCTCGAAGAGCAGTTGCGGCAGAATCAATTGCAAACCGAGCAGTCGGGCGTCGATGCGCAAGGGCGAGTGCGGCAGGCCGAGGCGGATGTGGCCGCCGCGGAATCGGACCTGGCGCAACAAGAAGCCGCCTATCAGCTTGCGGCGTTCGACAAGGAAGCGTACACGGCTCTCGCGAAAACCGGGGCCGTCTCTGAGCGCCAGGGGAAGCAATCGGTGTCCGCGGCCGACCAGCAGGCCGCCGCGGTTGCCGCCGCCAAGCGCCGCGTTGAAGCGTCGCGGGGCGCGTTGACGACGGCTCGAGCCACCCTCTCGAACCCCAGCATTCGCGAAGCGCAGGTCGGAATGGTAAACCGGCAGATTACGCAGCAGCAAGCTGAGGTCTCCAGCGCCGTGGCGAATACGGAGCAGGCGCGCTTCCAGCTTGCCGAAGCCCAGGCGAATCGGCGGGACCTGATCGTCCACGCTCCCTTCGGCGGCACCGTCATCACGCGGGCGGCGGAGCCCGGCGAAGTGATTGCAGCCGGAACCGCGGTCATCAGTCTGCTGGATCTCAGCAAGGTCTACTTGCGCGGCTTCGTGCCGGAAGGGAGCATCGGCAAGGTCAAAGCCGGACAGCCGGCGCACATTTACCTTGACTCCAATCCAAAGCAGCCCGTCGATGCGTATGTGTCGCGCATCGATCCCGAGGCCACGTTCACGCCGGAAAACACCTATTTCAAGGATGATCGCGTGACACAAGTGGTCGGTGTGAAGCTGCAGTTGAAAGGCGCCACCGGATTCGCCAAACCGGGCATGCCCGCCGATGGAGAAATTCTGGTGGAGGGCTCGGCCTGGCCGGATCGCAGCAAGGCCAGAAAATGATCGCCGCGCCCGCTCCCGTCGCGTCGTCCGCCGCCCCTAAAGACGACAAGTCCCCGCGAACGGCCATTCGCGTCGAGCGTCTCTGGCAGCGCTACGGCAGCATCGAGGCGGTCCGCGGAATCGATCTGACGGTGGCGGAAGGGGAAATCTTCGGATTGATTGGACCGGATGGCGCAGGCAAAACCTCGACGTTCCAGGTGCTGGCCGGCGTGCGGGAAGCGACTTCGGGCAAGGTGGAAGTCTTCGGCAAGCCGGCGCGCGAGGCGCGATCGCACACCGGCTATCTGACGCAGACTTTCAGTCTGTACCCGGATCTGAGCGTTGCCGAAAATATCCGCTACATCGGGGAATTGCGCCGGGTCGCTCCGGACGAGATCAAAAAGCGCAGCCTCCAGTATCTGCGGATGTTCGATATGGACCGGTTTGCGGACCGGCTCGCGGCGAAATTGAGCGGCGGCATGAAACAGAAACTGGCGCTGGTGTGTGCGCTGGTGCCAGCGCCGCGGGTTCTGGTGCTCGATGAACCGACCACCGGCGTCGATCCTGTCTCGCGACGCGAGTTTTGGGATACACTCACGCATCTGGCGGCGGACGGATTAACGATCCTGGTGGCCACCCCATATCTGGATGAGGCCGAACGGTGTCACCGCGTGGCGCTGCTCTACAAAGGTCAAATCAATCAGGAGGGCACGCCGGCCGAGGTGCGGGCCAGTTTGCATGCCCAACGGCTGGAGCTGCGCACCGCGAACCTGGAGCAGGCGGAGCAGATTCTCCTGCCCAGCAGCGGACCTGACCGAGAGATCCTCGACGTGCAGCGCTTTGGCGATCGCCTGGACCTTCTGGTGCCCGACCCGGATCGCGCGAAACAGTTTCTGGAGAAGGAACTGGGCGCGGCCGGCCTCGCCGGCTTCGAGTTTCGCATCGATGAGCCAACGCTCGAAAGCGCGTTTGTCGCGACTCTGCGCAGGTTGGGGGAAGAGGGGCATGCGGGGCCGTTTCCCGGCCGGCATGAACACAAGGATCTGCGAGGCCAGGTCGCGATCGGCGCGAAGAATCTTCACATGCAATTCGGATCGTTCACGGCCGTCAAGAGTTTCAGCCTGGAGATTAAGTATGGCGAGATCTTCGGTCTTCTCGGCGCCAACGGTGCCGGCAAGACCACGGTCATCAAGATTCTGTGCGGGCTGCTGGAGCCGACGCGCGGCGAGATGCAACTCGCCGGCGAACACGGCAGCTTGCGATCGCAAACGGTCCGCCAGCGAATCGGCTACATGTCGCAAAGCTGCTCCCTCTATGACGATCTCTCGATTGAAGAGAACCTGGATTTTTCCGCCGGCGTCTATCTGGTCAACGGCGAGGAGCGCGAAGAAAAGAAACACTGGGTGCTGTCCTTTTCCGGCCTGGAGGGCAAACAGGATCAAGTGATCGGGAGTTTGCCGGGCGGATGGAAGCAGCGCGTGGCGCTGGGGGCCGCGATCCTGCATGAGCCGAGCGTCCTGTTTCTCGACGAACCGACTTCGGGCGTCGATCCGCTGGCGCGCCGCGCTTTTTGGCAGGTCATCAGCCGATTGGCGGATCTCGGCGCGGCGATTCTGGTGACCACCCACTATCTGGAAGAAGCCGAGCAGTGCAATCGCGTCGGCTTTATGGTGGCGGGCGAACTGGTGGCCGAAGGCAGCCCGAGCGCCATCAAGAGCGCTCAGCCGGGGCATCTGCTCGAGTTCGTTGTCGATCAACCGCAGCGCGCCGCCGACCTGCTGAAGAAGGACATGGCGGGCTGGCGGGTATCGCAGTTCGGCGAGCGGCTGCACGTCGTCACGGACGAAGATGCCGAGCCGGGCCGGCAGCGGATCGCCAAGAAGCTCGAAGCGGACGGAATTAAGGTCGTCAGCGCGCGGGAAGGGCAGTTCTCGCTGGAGGATGTGTTTATCAGTGTGGTGGAGCAGGCGCGGCAACAAGGCAGAGTTACAGCGGAAGACTGACCGTGTGACCCATGCGGCGAATTCTGGCACAGATGCGCAAGGAACTGACCCAGTTGGTTCGGGACCGCATGTCGCTGGCCATGGCGCTGGTTCTTCCCGTGATGATCGTATTTCTCATCGGGACATCTTTCAAGCTGACGGTGAGCGACCTTCCAATTGTGGTGCAGGATCTGGACGGTTCGGCGGCGTCACGCAGCCTGATTGACGCTTTTCGCGCCTCGGTGACCCTGCACGTCGTCGCGTGGCCGGTGCAGCAATCGCCGGAACCAGCCTTGCAGCACGGCGCGTACGCCGTCCTCATCATTCCGGTTCACTTCGGACGGGACATTGTGCGCGGGATCAATACGCCGGTTCAACTGCTGGTGGACGCCTCGGACTCGAACACGGCCAGGCTCATGTCGGGTTACGCGAGTCGAATCATACAGGCTTATAACGCCGCCAACGCACCGGCTCCCCGGCCGGTTCAGGCTTCGATTCGGCTCTGGTTCAACCCCGGACTGTCGGATAAGTTATACCTCGGCCCGGGCGTTTTTGTGCTGGCGCTGTCGATGTTCGTTCCTTTGCTCTCTGCGCTCGCCATGGCGAAGGAAGGACAGCGAGGCACCATTCTGCAGGTCTACGTTTCCAGTATCTCGGCGCACGAATACCTGCTCGGGAACACGTTGGCGTTCATGGTGGTGGGCCTCGCCGAATGCGTGCCGCTGCTCGCGCTGCTGTTCACGTATTTCGGTGTGCGCTTTGCCGGCGATCCCGTCCCGTTCCTGGTCGCGACGGCACTGTATGTCTTCTGCGTCGCAACGTTCGGAATCATGGTCGGGGTGGCGATTCCGAACCAGATAGCGGCCATCTCCGTGGTGGCGCTGGGCGGCTACCTGCTGGTGTTTCTGCTTTCCGGCTTGCTGTTTCCGATCGCGAACATACCCGCGGGAGTCCGCTGGGTCTCCAATTTCGTGTGGGGTAAACACTACATCACCGTGGTGCGCGACGCATTTCTGCAAGGCGCGGGCTGGCCCGCGACGTGGCTCGAAATCCTGATTATCGGCGGCACGGGCGCTGTGTTTTACATGCTGGCATGGCTCACCATGCGGCGGATGCAGCTCAAGGCATAGCTATTTCGGATGGCACAAACATGCGCAAATTCATACAAGGCATCGCGAACACCCGGTTCGTGGCGTTGATCCGGAAAGAATTCAGCCAGATCCGCCGGGACCGCCGGATGACCATTTCTCTGATCCTGCCGCCCATTCTTATGATCCTGTTCTTCGGCTATGTGCTGAACCCGATCGTAAAGAATCTGCGGCTGGGCGTGGTCGACGAAAGCCGGACACCGGAAAGCCGGGAGTTGATTGCGACGCTCAGCGAGAGCGAGAGTTTCGCCGTGGCCGGTAGCTACCTTTCCGCCGGTCAACTCGGAGATGCGATCGGTCGCGGCAAACTGACGGCCGGAGTCGTGATTCCGTACGAATTCGGGCGTGACCTGCAGCGTGGGCGGCCAGCGACGGTGCAGTTTCTGCTGAACGCGATGGACGCCAATACGGCGAGGATCGCGCAGGCATATGCGGAGAACGTGATTGCGGCCTACAACAGTGGGTTGCGCACCTCCGGCCTGAACGCGGATTTTCGGCGGGTCGCGCCGGTAGGCGCCAAGCCGCACAGTGAGGTATTGCTATATCCCGCTTTCCTGTACAACCCGGGACTGGTCAGCTCGTGGTTTGTGGTGACCGGAGTGTTCGGAATGTTGTGCATTTTGAACGCTTCCATCGTCTCCGCCGCGGCGATGGTGAAAGAACGCGAAGCGGGCACACTGGAGCAACTGATGATGTCGCCGGCCGGAACCTACACCATTGTCGCCGCCAAGATCGCGCCCCTCTTCCTGCTTCTCTGCCTGATGGTGCTGGGCGCCGTTGGCCTGATGAAACTGGTGTTTCAGGTGCCGTTTCGCGGAGGCTATTTGCTGGTGATGCTGGGCGCCGCTTTGTGCGTTCTTTGCGGTATCGGGATTGGGACGTTCATTGCCACGTTCACCAAGACAGCGGCACAGGCGCAACTGACGAGCTTTTTCGTGAATCCGCCGCTGTCCAGCTTGTCCGGCGCCCTCACTCCGGCGCAGGCGCTGCCGCCGTTGATGCGGCCACTCACGAATTTTAACCCGATCTACCATTTCGGCGTCATCGCGCGAGGCAGCATGCTCCGCGGCAGCGGACTCGATACTTTATGGCCCAATTTCCTCGCTCTACTCGCGTTTACGCTCATTCTGGTTTCGTTGAGCGTGTGGCGCTTCCGGAAGCAGCTCAGCTAGGCGGACAAGACGAATGACAAAACTTGCGGACGGTACGGTTGGGATGAGCGCGCTGGCCGCCATTTTTCTGTTTGCGGGCAGCGCGTTCGCTCAGGCTGGCGGAGCGCCAGGCACAATGGTAAACCAGTTGCCACTGTCGGGCCGGACCGTGCAGAACGGCTCAGTGACAGCTACCCAATCGCCCGTGCCGGGAACCACCACCAGCGTCAACACCATCAATCCCACGCTTCAGGTGTCAGGTTCGTATGCCGGAAGCGTCGGCAGCGCGGCCACGCTTCCGTTCTCGGGAAAGTTGTCGCTGCGCGAAGCGGTCGAACGAGGGCTCAAATACAACCTGGGCGCCGTTGGCATGGCGCAGGCGTTGCGGCAGGCGCGCGGACAGCAACTGGTTGCGCGCAGTTCGCTGCTGCCGAACCTGAACGGCGCCTTGCATGAGTTCGACGAGAAGCTCTCCCTGAAGGCGCAGGGATTGGGAAGTATACCGGGTCTCGGGTCCTCACTTCCCGCGGTGATTGGCCCGTTCAACTACTTCGATCTGCGCGCCTCGCTGACGCAAACCGTGGCCGATATGACGGCCCTCAACAACTACCGTTCGAGTAAGGAAATCGTACGTTCCAATCGATATTCGGCCGAGGACGCGCGGGACCTGGTGGTGTTCGCCGTTGGCGGCGCTTATCTGCAGGTGATTGCGGCGGCGGCGAGGGTGGAATCGGTGCGCGCGCAACTGGAAACCGCCAGGGCTCTCTATTCCCAGACGTCGCAGAAGCGCAGCGTGGGCCTGCTGGCGCAGACCGACGTGAATCGGAGTCAGGTGCAGGCCTTGACGCAACAGCAGCGGCTGGTTTCCTTGCAGAACGATCTGGCGAAGCAGAAAATCAACCTCGCGCGGCTGGTGGGTTTGCCGGCCAGCGATGGCTACGCGCTTTCGGAAGAGATTCCCTTTTCCGCTGTGCCCTCGATCACCTTGGAGGAGGCGCTAAGACAGGCGCTGGTGAAGCGTGCGGACCTGAGGGCGGCGGAAGCCCAGGCGCAGGCCGCCCGGTTCTCGCGATCGGCGGCCCGTGCCGAACGCCTCCCATCGCTCTCCGTCAGCGCCGACTACGGCCTTATCGGAACCAAACCGGCGCAGTCGAATGGGACCTACACGCTGGTGGGAACGCTCCGGATTCCCATCTGGCTGGGTGGCAGGACAGAAGGCGACATCGAACAGGCCGATGCTGCCTTGACCGAGCGAAGAGCCGAAATCGAAGACCTTCGAGGCAAAATCGAAAGCGACATCCGCAACGCGTATCTCGACCTCGACGCCGCGGGCAGTCAGGTGGAAGTTGCCGCGAAGAATGTGCAGGTAACCAAAGAAACTCTGGATCTGACGCGGCAGCGCTTCGACGCCGGCGTCACCGACAACGTGGAAGTCGTGCAGGCGCAGGAATCGGTGGCCGGCGCGGAACTCGACTACATCAACAGTGTCTTCGCCCACAATCTGGCGAAGCTGAGCCTCGCACGCGCCATCGGTGGTGCGGCGGAGAGCCTACCGCAATTCCTGACGCTTCAATGACAGCCGCGCGTTTCCGGCGTTCCGGGACATTACGCGATTGGCTGTTTCTTGGGATCGTCGAGTACGCCACGGTACACCCGTTGCTCAATCGTAACGGAACTTCGATCGGGTGCAATATGGCGCCGTCGTACCGCCAGCATTTCGCTGGGACGCAAGCCCGAAAAGAGCGCGAGATGCAGAATCACCTTCTCGCGGAACTGAACGGCTCCTACCGCTTCTTCTACTTCATCGGCGGTCATTACCGGACAGGCTCCTTGCTTCGCGTTCTTTTGTCAAGAGGAACTTTCTACTTGGCTCAAAGCGGAACTTTCTATTTGGCCGCGACACGTGCGCAGCGGCGGTGTTGGAGCCAAATAGAAAGTTCCTACTCCCAGCCAAATAGAAAGTTCCTCTTATCGGGGTCGTTCGCCGACCCTCATGGTATGGTCGCATAGCCGCAGCGGGTCGCGACCGAGGCGGTTG
>Ga0181521_10004511_pt1 | contig 15858 bp, 13 predicted proteins | sample PEATcosm2014_Bin_32_FD_119764 | JGI IMG/M metagenome (GOLD analysis project Ga0181521, IMG submission 119764) | Peatland microbial communities from MTU Mesocosm Facility, Houghton, MI, USA - PEATcosm2014_Bin02_60_metaG | ecosystem: Environmental > Terrestrial > Soil > Wetlands > Peat | place... | reverse complement strand
GGGCGTGCTCTTCTCGGCGGAATCGCAGAAGGCGGCCCAGTTCATCCAGCTCGCCAACAAGATCGATCGGCCGCTGCTGTTCGTGCAGAACGTCACGGGCTACATGGTCGGGCGGGATTACGAGCAGCGCGGCATCATCAAGCACGGCTCGATGATGGTGAACGCGGTCTCGAACAGCAGCGTGCCGCACCTGACGCTCCAGGTGGGTGGCTCCTACGGCGCGGGCAACTACGGCATGTCCGGCCGGGCCTACGAACCGCGATTCCTCTTCATCTGGCCCAATGCGAAGACCGCCGTGATGGGCCCCGAGCAGCTTGCCGGAACGCTCTCGATCGTAGCGCGCGAGGCCGCAGCCGCCGCATCAAGGCCCTTCGACGAGGAAGCCGACGCGCAGCGCCGGCGCGCCGTCGAGGACCAGATCGAGCGCGAGTCACTCGCACCCTTCACCAGCGGCCGGCTCTTCGACGACGGAATCATAGACCCACGCGACACCCGGACCGTGCTCGGGATAGCGCTCTCAGTCGTGCACTCGAACGAGATCAAGGGCGCGAGCGAGTTCGGCGTCTTCCGGATGTGAGAGCGGCATGCGGAATTCGGGTAGTAGGTCGTCCTGATGAGCGGAGCGGTCCTGCTGTCATTCTCGCGCGTCTGTTTGTCTGGCGCGCGAAGAATCCCGGATTCTGGCTGCGCCTCTCCTTACGCCTCGCTCAAGCGGCGGAGTCTGGCGCCGATTCAGCGCGGTATGCTTGTATGTCCGGAGCCGTGCTGCTGTCATTCTCGCGCGTCCGTTTGTCCGGCGCGCGAAGAATCCCGGATCTGCTCCGGTGAGCCACTGCCATGCGCGACCGGACCTATTGCGTATACATCATGAGCAGCCTTTCGCGTACCCTCTACACTGGCGTCACCAACGATCTTGAGCGCCGCGTTTTCGAGCACAAGGAACGCAGACCCGGTTCCTTCACGGCCCGCTACCGCGCCAACCGCCTGGTCTATCTGGAGGAGTTCGGAGACATTGACGAAGCGATCGCCCGCGAGGATGAGATCAAGAAGATGACGCGGAGGCGGAAGATCACGCTGATCGAGTCGATGAACCCTGAGTGGAAGGACTTGAGCGAGGAGTAGGAGGGCCGCAGCCAGAATCCGGGATTCTTCGCGCGCCAGACAAACAGACGCGCGAGAATGACAGTCGTTAATGAGGCGTCTGCGACCGGATTAAAATGACCCACCACCGGAATCCGCCTTCGGAATAGTGGGAAGATGCTCAGGAAAGCCCGGTAAAAGCTGCTGTTTGCGCAACGGGGCCTAAATCCGTCCCATTTCTATTTGCCCGTATTTTGACCAGAAAGGGCGGCTCTGATCCGTTGATCCGGGCTGCCGCGCCAGAGCCCGTCAGAGCCGCGATCGCAACCGGGCTTCGGATCGTGATCGGTGCAAGACCTTAGTTAGTCTATCGTGCTCTCCCGCCCGCTGCCCCGCCCCTCTAGCCGCCGACAAATTGATCTACCACAAGTTTCCGCAACACAGGCCACGGGCTGGGAGCGATTCCAAAACCTGTGGCCAACAGCGCGATGCCAAAGATGAAGAGTAAACCCCGGCGGAACTCTGTGCGAGTAGCAAAGGCATAGAACGGTCGGTTGACGATGGGCCAGAGCAGTCGGTGCACCAACAGAATTAAACCCAAGACGAAAACGGAGGACGCCACGAAGACATCTAAGATATTGCTCAAGCCGACGAACGGCCATATCTCAAACCAAGGAACGCTATAATATTCCAAAATACGTGGTAGAACCTGATCGATGCTAGTCGCCCCCGAGAAACGAAACGGCAGGGCGACTAGCAAGAGGGATGCAGCCCAGTTTATTGCGAGGAGCGCAGCGATACCTGCGGAGTTGTTCACCTCGCTGCAAAGCCGAAGTACGCGGCGTGTAACGGCGATGAAAATAAAGTCCGATGCGATAGCCGCTAAGACGCCACAAATAGGGAGAATAGAATCTAGCGCCGCACTTTCCAGAGACAGCAACGGCGATTGCCGGAAAAACCTGTAGCCAACGTGAATGCAGCCCATCATCAACCCGGTACACACCACAAGCTCGACAGCGGACAGCGGGTGTCGAGGGAACTCCTTGTGACGTACTAGCCAGTACAAGAGGCCCGCAAGAGCAAGAACCATAAGGGCCGGTGGGAGGCGTCACTCAATCGAAGAAAATGCCCGGCTAGTATCGTGGCAACCAGTATGATCGACAGACAAGACAAATGAACAGAAATCAGAAATGCTCGCGCAGAGATTAGCTTCTCACCGAATAGGCTGTCGAATCCTCGAGCAACAAGGTCGGCTACCCCTTGCATGAAGGCTGTATGGCGGCTGAGCGCGGCAGTCTGCCTTGCGCGAAGGTTATCTGACCATCTTCTCAAAGTCCTGCCTATGCTTTGCTCTTCTTCCTCGAACAGCAGGAGCATTCCGAGACAAAAAGACACCGGCGAGGAGTTCCAAAACATTGACCGGCCGATTCCACATGGAAGATTGCGCGCTGTTCACGGGTAGTTGGCCTGGCCGCCGCACTCCGTGCGCACGCGGGCGCCGCGCACTGCCGTTAGATCGATTAGCCCGATCCGCATCCCGTATCAATGGCAGTCCTCCGAGCAACGGGAAGGGCCGGGGACCCCGGTCTGGGGCCCCTCGGTCGCGATCGCGGCTGGTTACTTCTTCGCCCGCCTTGGCTTCTCCGCCTTTGCGGCCGACGCCTATCTATCGCAAAAACACTTGCGGTAGCGCGCGGCGTGGCGTTTGATGAAGCTCGCTGTGAGAGCGGCATGCGGAAGTTGCTGATCGCCAATCGGGGAGAGATCGCGCGGCGTATCCAGCGCACCGCGCGCGAGATGGGCATCGCGACGGTGGCCGTGTTCTCGGAGCCCGATCGCGACGCGCCCTTCGTGCGTGAGGCGGATGAGGCGGTCGCGCTCGGCGGTGCGTCGCCGGCCGAGTCGTACTTGCGCATCGACGCAATCGTAGATGCGGCGCGCCGCACGGGCGCCGATGCGGTCCATCCGGGCTACGGCTTCCTGTCGGAGAATGCGGCCTTCGCCGCCGCGTGCCGCGACGCGGGGCTTACGTTCGTGGGACCTCCGCCCGAGGTGGTCGCCGCGATGGGCTCGAAGCTCGAGGCGAAGCGGCGCATGGAGCGGGCCGGCGTGCCGCAGCTCCCGAGCCGCGAGCTTCGCGACGGCGCGACGGCGGCAGAGCTTGCGCGCATCGCCGCTGAGCTCGGCCTGCCCGTCATCGTGAAGGCCTCAGCCGGCGGCGGCGGCAGAGGCATGCGCGTGGTACATAGCGCGGTCGAGCTCGGCGAGGCCGTCGCCTCGGCCCGCCGCGAGGCGCTCTCGGCGTTCGGCGACGATACCGTCTACCTCGAGCGCTACCTTGAGGGCGCGCGCCACATCGAGGTGCAGATCTTCGGCGACGTACACGGCCGCGTGATCCATCTCTACGAGCGCGAATGCTCGATCCAGCGGCGGCACCAGAAGATCATCGAGGAATCGCCGAGCCCCGTGTTGACCCCCGTGCTGAGCGAGACCATCCGTGCGGCCGCGGTCGCCGCGGGCGAAGCGATCGGTTACCGCAACGCCGGAACCGTCGAGTTCCTGCTCACGCCGGCCGGCGAGTTTTTTTTCCTGGAAGTGAACACACGTCTCCAGGTCGAGCATCCCGTGACCGAGTGCGTGACGGGGCTGGACCTCGTGCGGCTCCAGATCGAAGTGGCGCGCGGCGGCGCGCTTCCGCCGCAGGAAGAGGTGCCGCCGATTCGCGGCCACGCTATCGAGGCGCGTCTCTATGCCGAGGACCCGCGATCCGGCTTCGCCCCATCGACGGGTGTGTTCCACCGTTTCGCCTTCGCACCGGGATCGGGACTCCGCCTCGACTCGGGGATCGAGGACGGCTCGGAGGTGAGCGTCCACTACGACCCGATGCTCGCCAAGGTGATCGCGTGGGCGCCGGCGCGCGCGGAGGCGGCGGCCAAGCTGGCCGACACACTCGCGCGCGCGCAGCTTCATGGCCCGCACACGATTCGCGATCTGCTCGTGCGTATCTTGCGCCATCCCGAGTTCCTGGCGGGCGCAACCGACACGCATTTCCTCCAGCGGCACCGGCCCGAGATCCTGGGCGCGCCGCTCTGCGACGCGGCAGGCGAGCGCCTCCACGCGCTCGCTGCAGCGCTTGCGTTGCAAGCCGCGCGCCGCGCGCGCGGCGGCGGGCTCGCCTCGATCCCGTCCGGATGGCGCAACGTCCCTTCACAAGATCAGGAGCAGACCTTCGAGGGAACCGGCGAGCGACTCGACCTGCGCTACCGCTTCGGGCGCGAGGGTCTGCGCGCTGAGGTGAACGGCAACGCGCTCGAACGCGTTCGCGTGCACGCCTGCGGCGAAGGCGAGGTCGACCTCGAAGTCGATGCCGTGCGCCATCGCTATGCGGTGCATACCGTCGGCGAGCGGGTCTTCGTTGACAGCGCGCTGGGTGCGAGCGATCTGCGCGAGCTCCCGCGCTTCGCCGAGCCCGAGCCCGAGCTCGAGCTCGAGCTCGAGCTCGCCGCCGGCTCGCTGGTAGCGCCGATGCCGGGCGTGGTCAAACAGATTTACGTCACCGTCGGTGCCCGCGTCGCCAAGGGCGACCTGCTGCTCGTGCTCGAAGCGATGAAGACCGAGACCCCGATCCGGGCGCCCCATGCGGGAAGCGTGACCGAGATCCGCGCGACCGTCGGGATGCAGGTGGCCGCGGGCGCAATTCTCGCCGTAATCGAAGCAGAGGCCGCAAGTGCCGAGTAAAGATGATAGTGAGCGGTCTGGCAGCACGGGGCGGCAAGGATGCCGGATAATCACCGGCGAGACGCCGGCGCTACTTCCAGAAGTAGGACCGGCGTCCCGCCGGTCATTGGACCGTAAAAATCGAAAAGGAGACCTTCAATGTCTGACCAGCCGGTCGTCCGATACGAGCTCCGCGACGGCATCAGCACGATCACGATCGATCGCCCGGAGGCACGCAATGCGCTGAACCGTGCGGTGCGCGAAGGCCTGTGGGCGGCGTTCCGCCGCTTCGTCGATGACGGCGACGCGCTGGTCGCGATTCTCACCGCAACCGGTGACAAGGTCTTCTGCGCCGGCGCCGACCTCAAGGAGATGTCGGCGATGCGGCTCGAGGTCCCGCCGCTGGATTTCGTCCCGCAGCTCGGCCGCAATCTCATGACGGACAAGCCCGTGATCGCCGCGGTGAACGGCCTGGCCTACGCCGGCGGCTTCGCCCTCGCGCAGATGTGCGACCTCTGTATCGCCGCCGATACGGCGAAGTTCGCCATCACCGAGGCGAAGTGGAGCCGCGGCGCGCCGTGGGCCGCGCCGCTGCCGTGGATGATTCCGCCCCGCGTGGCGCTCGAGCTCTTGCTCACCGCCGAGCCGATCGATGCGCATCGTGCACACGAGATCGGCCTGGTGAACCGCGTCGTACCTCTCGAACGCCTGCAGGAGGAGACGCGCGCGCTCGCGATACGCATCGCGCAGAACGCGCCGCTGTCGGTGCGGGCGGGCAAGCGCATGGTGTACGCCGCCGCCGAGCGCCTGCGGAGCGAGTCTTTCGACGAGGCCGAGCGCATCTTCGAGCCGGTCTACAAGAGCGAGGACGCGCAGGAAGGACCGCGCGCCTTCCTCGAAAAGCGCGCGCCGGTCTGGAGGAAACGATGAGCGTGCGCCGATCGCTCCGGATCGGGGACATCTCCGGCTTCTACGGCGATCGCCTCTCGGCGGCGCGCGAGATGATCGAGGGCGGCCCCATCGACGTAATCACCGGCGACTACCTCGCCGAGCTCACGATGCTGATCCTATGGAAGGCCCGGCAGAAAGATCCGGGCGCCGGCTACGCGGTGACGTTTCTGCGCCAGATGGAGGAGATACTTGGCACCTGCGTCGATCGCGGCGTGCGGGTGGTCGTAAATGCCGGCGGCCTCAATCCGCGCGGTCTCGCCGAGAAGCTCCGGGAGTTGGCGAAGCGCCTCGGTGTGAAGGTGCGCGTCGCCCACGTGGAGGGCGACGATCTCCTCCCGCGCCTTGACGACTTGCGGCGCGCCGGACACACGCTGGCGCATCTCGACGACGGCCGCCCCTTCGAGGCGATGCCGGTGCGGCCGGTGACCGCGAACGCCTACCTCGGCGCGTGGGGCATCGTCGAATGCCTCAAGGCCGGAGCCGACGTGGTCGTGTGTCCGCGCGTGACGGACGCGTCGCTGGTCGTGGGTCCCGCGGCCTGGCATTTCGAGTGGGCGCGCGACGACTGGGACCGGCTCGCGAGCGCCGTGGTCGCGGGGCACGTTCTTGAGTGCGGCGCGCAGGCGACCGGCGGCAACTACGCCTTCTTCAGCGAAGTGCCCGATCTCGACCACCCCGGCTTCCCGATCGCAGAGATGGAAGAGGACGGTTCGTTCGTCGTCACCAAGCACCCTGGTACAGGCGGTCTCGTGTCGATCGGCACTCTTACCGCCCAACTCCTCTACGAACTCGGCGAGCCGTCCTACCTGAATCCGGACGCGATCGCGCGCTTCGACAGCATCCGGCTCGACCAGGCCGGCGCCGACCGGGTCCGCGTGTCGGGTCTGCGCGGCGAGCCTGCGCCGAGCGCGCTCAAGGTGTGCATCAACTACGCGGGCGGCTACCGCAACTCGATGACGCTCGTGCTCACCGGTCTCGACGTGGACGAGAAGGCCGCCGTGCTCAAGCGGGCGATCGTACGCCGCCTCGGCGGCGCCGAGCGCTTCGGCGTACTCGACTTCCATCTGGCGCGCACGCAGCATCCGGATCCCGAGACCAACGAGCAGGCGAGCGCCACCTTCACCGTCACCGTGAAGGACGCCGACGCGAACAAGGTCGGACGCGCGTTCTCCTCTGCGATCACGGAGTTGGCGCTCGCCAATTACCCCGGCTTCTATTCGATGGACCCGCCCGGCGACGCGAGCGCCTACGGCGTCTACTGGCCGACGCTGGTGCCAGCGGATGCCGTGGATCACGTCGCCGTGCTGCCCGACGGTAGCAGCGTCCCGATCAAGTCGCTCGCAGTGGTGACACGCCCGCCCGTCAAGCTGCCGCCGGCCGGGATGCCCGCGCCGCCGGCCGGCTCGACGCGACGCGCGCCGCTCGGGCGCGTGGCCGGCGCGCGCTCGGGCGACAAAGGCGGCAACGCGAACGTCGGTCTGTGGGTGCGCAGCGATCTCGCCTACGCTTGGCTCGCCGCGTTCCTGAGCATCGAGCGCCTCAAGCAGCTCCTCCCCGAGACGGTGCCACTCGAGGTGCGCCGCTACGAGCTCCCCAACTTGCGCGCGCTCAACTTCGTGATCGTCGGCCTCCTCGGCGAGGGCGTAGCCTCGTCGGTGCGCCCCGATCCACAGGCCAAGAGCCTCGGTGAATGGCTGCGCGCCCGCGTGGTCGACGTGCCGGAGGTGCTGCTCAATCCCGCCCCGTTGCGCTGAGACTGGAAGCCGGCAAGAAGCGTTGATGGGTTGGGGCAGGTGAGTCACGCGCGCTTCGGGTTGGCTGGAGTGGTAAGCTTCGGCGCTGGCGGAGCCTGCCGTCATCGGGCTGCGCGAGGGGAGGGAACCGCGATGCCCACCATGGCTGCGGCGCAGGCGCTCAGCATCCTGCGCGATCCAAACCAGTTCCAATGGTACGCGATTCCGCTCCTGTTGATCGCGGTCTACGTGTACGCGAGCGAGATCCAGGGTCGCAGATGGAGCGTCGTGTTCGGCGGACTCGCGTTCTGGGGAATGGACTGGTTCAACGAGATTTGGAACGGGCTGGTCTTCCACTTCACGAATTATGCGCCGGTTTGGAGCGCACCGGGGCACACCGCGTTTTTGATCCTGATCGGCGTCAATATCGAGATCGTCATAACCTTCGCCGTGATCGGCGCGACCTTCTGCAAGCTGCTTCCCGCCGATCGCAGGCTGAAAATAATGGGCGTGCCGAATCGATGGTTCCTGGTCTGCGCGGGGTCAGCCGGATGCGTCGTGGTCGAGTATTTCCTCAACTGGGCGCACGCGCTCATCTGGGACTATTGGTGGTGGAACGTGCGGATGCCGTGGCTGATCTTCCTGATCGGCTATGTCCCATTCTTCACCGCGGCGTTCGTTGTCCATGACATGAACGATACGCGACGGCAGGCAATCACGGCGGGCGTGATACTCGGATTTGATCTGGCATGCCTGGTTACATTCGCGGGCGTGCTCAGGTGGATCTGACCGAGCCAGTTCGGATAGTCAGCGACTCGTCCAACATCTGAGCGCAGCCCTGTGTTCACAAAAGAGGTCCTGCTGGGATCGCCGCTATTGCGGACGTGACAGGTTGGTGTTACACAGGATCACAGGAAAGCAGGCTGCGCCGCACATCCGAGGCACATTAGGCTGAGACGGGCCGGGAACCTCGGGCGGAGCGACCTGCTTTTTTCACTCCGGTAACGCTCCGATCAGAGCATGCCCGATGGAGTGCGGGCGGCTCCCCTCCCCAACAATCATCAGGCCCGGCTGATCGACCAGGTCGAACTTGCTACCGCCACGATCGCGTCGTCGGCGTCCTTCACCTCCGCCTGGAGAAAGGCCAGCGAGCGGGTGCGCCGGAGAATGCGCGCAGAGCCTCTGAGCATGCCGGACTGCACAGCACGTAAGTAGGAGAGCTTGGTCTCCGCGGTAACCGCCCATTCGCCGTCCTCGAGCATAGAGCCGATCGCAGTCGAGAAGAGTTCGTCGACGAACACGGCGAGATAACCGCCCTGAACGGTCCCGAACGGATTGCGTGCGACGAGCGGCTGCTCACCCCATTCCCATTCGGAAGTCCCTCGACCGAAGCGCACCGGCTTCATCCCGAGCGCGCGGTTCGGAGAAGGATAGTCCTCCACGCGATTTTCGCTTATGAGCCGATTCAGATCCTTGAGCGGCGTAGCTTTCACAATCTCGGGTGCTGCGGAATTTCAATCCAGCTTGCGCTTGCCATAGTAGGGCAGCGTCGTTTCGCCGCCGGTGTCGCTCGGCTTTTCCTTGGGTAGGGTGAGCGCGGCGGCGCTGTACATCGCGAGTGTGCCGGGCTCGATCACGTCAGAGTCCGTTACGACGTTGAGGCAAGCGACGCGCCCACTTGATAGCGCTCGCTTAAGGGCCGGTGCGAGATCCTCCGCTCGTTCTATCAGTTCGCCCTGCGCGCCGAGACCCTCGGCGGCGCGCTCGTAATGCACCATCCCGAGTTCGGTGGCAATGTGGCGGCCCTTGCCCCACATCAGTTCCTGTCCATGCTTGGACATTCCCCACTGCCGATCGTTGTTGATCACGACGGTCACCGGCAGATTGTTCTTCGCTGCGGTGTGGAACTCCGAGAAGTTCAGCCCGGCCGATCCGTCACCCACGATGCAGAAGACCTGTTGGTCGGGATGCGCCGCCTTGCAGGCGAGCGCGAACGGAATCCCGGTTCCGAGACATCCGAGGTACCCGTGCGACAGAAAGCGGCCCGGCGATCGTGCCGTCCAGGCGTTCGACATCCAGGCTGCGGTCTCGCCACCGTCAGCCACGACGATCGCCTCGGGGCTCAGCGTGTTGGCTATTTCGTGCACCATTCGTGCGGGATGAATCGGACCCGGCCGGTCTTTGAGCGCGTCGTCGAAACGATGGCGCATCGCGCCGCGGACCGCGCCCAACCGTTCCAGCCATTGCTCGTGACGATCGAATTTTTCGTCCTTCGCCGCGTCGATCGCCTGGCGCAGAAATTCACCGCAGTCCGACACAATGCCGAGCTCGACAGCTCGGTTGCGTCCGATCTCTTCCGGTTCGATATCGACCTGGATCACGCGCGCATCGCGCGGGATCACGGAACTACGCCCACCCGTGAAGAGCCCGATGCGCGTGCCGAGCAGGATCACGAGATCGGCGCTGCCACCGCTGTGCTCGTGAATCAGCGGATGAATCGCACCAAAGCCGCCGAAGCATAGCGGATGCTCCTCGGAGATCGCGCCGCGGGCCTTGGAGTTGGTCATTACGGGCGTGTTGGCGAGTTCAGCGAAGCGCGTGAGCTCCGCGGCGGCCTGCGCAAACCAGATTCCGCCGCCGGCCAGAATCGCCGGGCGCTTCGCTTCGCGAAGCCAAGTAAGCGCCTGCTTCAGCGCGGCGCGGCCCGGGCCGGCCGGCGCCTTGGGGCGATAATCCCTGGGGAAATCGACCCGCTCCTCGTCAGCACGAGCGAACAGGACGTCGATCGGCAGTTCGAGGAACACCGGGCCGGGCCGGCCTGACGTCGCGTGGCGGAACGCGGCCGCCACGTATTCCGGAATCCGGTCGGTATGCGTGACGCTGCGCGCCCATTTGGTGATCGGCCGCATGATGCCCATCTGATCGACTGCCTGCAACGGCAGTCGGTCGTCGTCGGCCAGCGGACTGCGGCCGCCGATGAGAATCATCGGGATCGAATCCACGAATGCGTTGGCGACTCCCGTGACCGCATCCGTGACGCCCGGCCCGGCGGTCACTATCGCCACCCCGGGACGCCCGGTCGTCCGGGCCCAGCCGTCAGCCATGTGAGCCGCCGCCTGCTCGTGACGCGTATCGATCACGCGAAAGCCGTGATCGTTGCAGGCCGCATAGATCGCATCCAGATGGCCGCCGTGAAGTGTGAAAACTTCGCGCACGCCTTCGTACTCGAGCGCCCTGACCAGCATCTCTCCGCCATCGATCTTAGCCATCGCCAACCTCCGTCGTGCTACGACCATTACGCCGGTGGGTACGGCCTCGACAACCCCGCCTCGATCAGTTCACTGGAACGATATGCAATGGAGTACGACCGCGCAGGTCGACGCTGACTGTCGCCGCTCCGCTATCGTCGGCCGTAAAGGAGTGCTCCGCCCCGTTCCGTATCGCGTACTTCGCGCCCGGCCGGAGGCGCTCCAAGCCAAGGTTGTGCGAACCCGAGTCCGCGCCCGGATAGAGCACGAGGTCGAGATCGTCACCGTCGCTAAATGCGCGCGCGACCAGCACGTCGGGATATTTCGCGGCGCTCAGGACTGGTCCGCGCAATGACGCCTCGGGCGGTCCCTCCGCGATGGTCCGCCGGAAATCGTCGCGGCGGTGGATTCGCGCGCGCATCGCCATCGCATTCGCGAGGTTCGAGCCCCTGGAATAACGCAGCACGCCGCCATCATCTGCGCGGCCGCAATCCTGGTCGAGGGCCCGCTGAGCGGCATCGGCGATTTCGTAGTCGCCGAATTCACGCGCGGTGTCCATGATCATCGCGTAGGCACCCGCATAACCGGATTTGTAATTCCCGAAATCGAATCCCCGGCCCGGCAGCATCAGCCGCTTCGCCCCGTTCTCGCCGGTCTTGATGATGTGCCGTAGATCCTGCCGCGCCGTCGCCCACATCCGCTGCGCGCGCTCGGGCGCAAAGCAGTTCTCGAATCCTGCGAAGCCTGCGTCAGCGGCCGGGAACGGAAAACGAATCCCCGTGAGCGACGAGCGCAGCCCGATCACGCTGCCGCTGTAGTCGGTGAATTCAGTGTCCAGACTCTTGAGCCATCGATCCAGAGTGCTCGGCACGTACTTCGTTCCGAATAGCCGATCGTAGATCGCCAGCGAGGTCATCCCGTAGTGATTGCAAATCGGGTAGACCCAGTTCGGCTCGCACGGATAGAGACAGAATTCCGAATCGAGAAAGTTTTTCGCCACCGATTGCGCGATAGTGTGCGCGTCGTGATGAAACACGCGGCGCCCGTTCAGCCGGAATGGCAGGCTGCCCGGCTCGGCATACCGGCGATCGCCGGTGTTGGATATGTACATGCAGAGCTGGATGCCGAACCAGCCGGTGAGCATGATGTTGTCTTTGCCGGCCGGATCGGGATTGCTCAGGTTCAGATGACCCCACGCAGACTCCCACACCCAATACCCCCATATTCGGCGATCGAGGTAGAGCTCGATCAGGTTGCGTTGCGCATTCGACAAGTAGCCGTGAAAACTTGGCGTGTACATGCATTGCAGCATGCCGAGCCCATAACCTAAGTGATTGATCTGATAACGGAGCGCCGCGGTCTGGAATTGATCGCGCTGGTCATAGCCGTTCATCTGTCCGAGCGGCTGCAGCGCCCGGTCGAGCGCATAGCGCGACGAAGCGAGATCGTCCGGCGTCAGTTCCCGCTCGGCCATCGTTGGCACCGGCGCTGCAACTTCAATTGCCTCAGCGAGCGCGGTTGAGATGCTGCGCTTGCGCGCCTCCAGTTGCGCCAGCTCGGCAGTCTTCCTGGTCTGCCGGCGCTGATAGGCATAGAGCCCGATTCCCGCGACCGCGGCCACGAGCAGATACGGCGCGAGAAACCAGGCTTGATCGCCGACCATTTTTCCAGCCAGGAGCGCCGAGCCCAGCCATACGATGACGGGAGCAACGAGCATCCCCGCGCCGAACCATGCAAACACCGCGAGCGCGAAGAGCACCAGCGTCAGCGGAAACAGCAGGACCGCGAAGCCGCCCACCGCGAGGAATCCGCCGCCGGGAATCCAGAGTCCGAGCCCGGCCGCCCGGAGCGCCGGTGGCATCCCGAGAATCGACGGCATCAAGCCCAATATGCACATCGCGCCATAGATGGCCGCGGTCCGTCGATGGCGCGCCGACGTTACCGGACCGATACTTGGCGCTCTCCGAATATATAGCTCGGCGATATCGCTAGTTATGACGGCCACGGCTTTTCCTCGAATTTCCTATCTGGCGCGAATGCAGACCGTCTGGTTCTTCAACGATGCGACGTGATGGTGGTGCGCATGAAGGTGGTAGCCGTATACGGCGCCGGCCGCGAGCATGATCTCAACCGACGCCGCGAGCGCCAGCGTCGGGAGTCCCACGCGGCGCCTCGGCCGAAGCGGGAGCGCAGGTGCCCCGCCAATCAGACGCCACTCAGTCGCCGGATTGCTCGAGACATCGTTCAAATCATCACCCGGGCCCAGCACGGATCTCTTAATAGCGGCGAAGCCGAGCACGATCTGACTCACGATGAACGCTGCGAATGCGCAACAAGGCATGAAAATGGTCCCGTCGTTACCGAAAATCAGATCCGGACATATCGATGATCAGTCCGCTACGGCGATTATTGTCCTAACCGTCCCGATTGTCACAGGGTGCACCCCGAGCGCTCCGGGAGCCGATCGAACGCCGGCCTGCGCCGGGGCGGCCTACGTGCGCGGCCAGGTCACGGGATGGCCCGCGAAGGTCAGGACGCGCGCAAGATCTCCCGGGTTGAGGCCATCGGATATTTCCGCAACCCAGAGGCAGAAGTCGATCAGGTCCTGATCGATTTGATCCTCGGGCGGACGCGGCTCGTAACGCTTCCACATGCCGTAGACCATCGCCATCGACGGGCGCCCGCGCCCGAGGTCCGCAAGCTCGAGCGCATAGAGGTGCCCCGCGTTCGATCGCCAGTAGACCCGGCCGGCCCGCATTCCCGTCGCGCGCTCCAGTGAATCGGCCACCTCGGGCCGCACGTCCAGTTCCTGCTCCCAGAGCAGAGGGTCGGCGCGCAGGCCCGCGAGTTCTTCCGCCGTCGGTCTCAGAAAGTTCATATTCGGCTGCTCACGGTGCGATTGAGGAACGGGATGATCGCCGCGGCCAGATCGGGTCCGCGATCGTCCTGCAAAAAATGTGACGCGCGATCGAAGAGGATCGGTCCCTCGGCGTGCGGAATGAGCTCCTTGAGTCTGCGCGCATACTCGATCGGGAATACCGCGTCTTCCGGCGCCCAAAGCAGGAGCGCCGGGGTGCGCGACAACTCGGGCAAGCGGCGCTGGATCATCGCCATGTCGGCCCATCCGCGATCGCCTTCGCGCAGCGGAATCGTCCTGGGCCAGGTAAGCACGGCGTGATCGGAATCGGGCTCGTCAAAGACATGGTGATAAGCGCGTTTCTCAGCCTCGGTCATTCCGCGCTTACTAGTCGCAGAAGGTCCGGCCTGCGAGAGGACCTTGAAGCGCTTCATCAGGAGCTGACCTATCAGCGGCGCGTGCCACGTCGTCCACGGCAGTGGCGACTGATGGAACTTGCCGGCGTAATCGGTGAAGAGCCAGGTGTTCATCAGGACCAGTGCCGCCAACCGATCGAGCCGCTGCAACGCGGCGCCCACGCCCTGCGGGCCGCCCCAGTCCTGCCCGACGACTACGAAACCGCGCAGCTCGAGCTGATCGATCAGCGAAACCAGATCGGCGATGTGATGCGCGAGCGAAAACGCTGCGTCGATGCGCGGATGGTCGGAATAGCCGCAGCCGATCCAGTCGGGAACCACGACCCGATAGCCGGCGCCGGCGAGCGGGCCGATGAAATCGCGATAGAGGAATCCCCAAGCCGGGTTTCCGTGCAGGAGCAGCACCGGACGCGCGTCGCGTCCGCCCTCGTCCACATAGGCCATGTTGCGGCCGTTGACACGAGTCGTCCGCTGCTCCCACGGAAAGAGCTCTTTAAGCCAAATCGGCTTTTGGTTCATGAACGGATGAACATCTAACTGAATGTTTTGCGGACCACAGTACGTCACACTCAAGGTACACGCCGAAGGTCTCGAACCGATTCATCACGATACCTTTGCGTGCCAATCATACCAAAGAGAGGAGTAGGACTCGGCCACTCCAGTCTTGGGGAAGTGGTTAGTTCGTCCGCTGTTGTAAAACCGACATGCCTCTTCAAACGTAACCCACCTGCCCGGGATGCCATCTCCCCATGGGCCAGAAGAGCCAACCGGGAATCGATAGCCGCCATTACGTCTAGCCAGAGTGTTCTTGAAAGTCATGTATTTCGCCACCCTGGATACAGCAGGTATACGAAGCCGCCCAGAAGCTGCCGACTTCAGGCCTCGAGCTAGCCATTGTGGGTTCCAGCGAAAGAGGGGTGCAAAATCACTCTGAGACACGGCTTTGAAATATCGATAACCGATGTCTTGCAGGAGGACCAGGATGGCAGGCAGGCCCAGCTTTTCGTCGATCCCCTGGTCTTCGGCTGAGATAAAATTAGGCAACGGGGTGCGCCGCAAAGCTTCCAGGCAGAGTGGGTCATATCCCTCGATGTCGATCTTTAGGTAGATGGGAATCCCGAAGCGTCGCAGAATGTCATCAAAGCGCTGCGTCTGGATTTCAATAGAATGATGGGCGGAGCCATTCTTGCTTGCGACCGGTCGATAGAACGAATTCCAAACCGAATTCGTCTCACAGATCCAAAACGTCCCGATTCCGTTCTCGCCGGCAACTCCTACATTCAGGATCGTAAGCCGCCCTGATTCGACAGCGGCAGCAAATCGCCTGCGACATGCGTTGGCAAGTTCCGGGTCCGCCTCTATGCCAAGGACACGAAAGCCTTGTGTTAGGTAATACGCAGTGTCGTCGCCGTTGTGCATTCCAACGTCGTAGATCAAGTCTGAGTGAACAGGGACTGGCTCTCTTGTCGAAGCCGGAAGTTCCATATATGGGCCCAGCCCTGAGCAAAGGGTTCTTGACCGGAATTTTCGTTTTGAAAAACGATTCAGCCGGGATTTCCGTTTTGACTCTCCGGTCCCAACTCGCGGTATAGACCAAACACCCTCCCCCGACAAGGTTTTAGCCCGGTTTTGGTCCACGGTACTTCCAGCGCCCACGCGCGGGAACAACCAAACGGCCGCCCTCGGCAAGGTTTTAGCATTAGCTGCTGCGACAGCTTGGCTCTGCTAGCGCCGAAATTTGCTGAAATCGGGTTTGCGCCGCTCCATGAAGGCGCTGGTCCCCTCCGTCGATTCCTCGGTGCGATAGTAGAGCCCGAGTGCGGTTCCGCCGAGCGCGCCGATCCCCTTGATATGGT
>Ga0181521_10004509_pt1 | contig 15862 bp, 15 predicted proteins | sample PEATcosm2014_Bin_32_FD_119764 | JGI IMG/M metagenome (GOLD analysis project Ga0181521, IMG submission 119764) | Peatland microbial communities from MTU Mesocosm Facility, Houghton, MI, USA - PEATcosm2014_Bin02_60_metaG | ecosystem: Environmental > Terrestrial > Soil > Wetlands > Peat | place... | reverse complement strand
CGCGGGCTGTGCTGGTCTATCAGTTGCTTCAGGTTCGGCCCGTCAATGAACTCCATCACGATGTAATATTCGCGCCCCTTGTGCCCGTAGTCGAGGGTGCGGATCACGTTCGGATGCCGCAGCGTGAGGGCGATTTCGCCCTCGGAGCCTTTGTCGAACGCCTCATCCAGTTGCGCGGCGAGCTGGGTGAACTCGGGGGTGATGATCTTGATGGCCACCCTCGCGTTGTCGGCCTTGCGCGTGGCCTCGTAGACCACCGACATGCCGCCTCGCGCGACCTCGCGCACGATGTGGTAGTTGACCGGGCTGCTGCGCTGGTGCCCGATCACGCCCAATACCCAGTCTTTTCCCAAGAGATGACCCTTCTTATTGCCGAATGCCGATTGCCGATCGCCGATTGATCAGTACCGGTGGCCGATTGAACATCAGCATTCGGCAGCTTGTCCGCCGTAGCTTTAGCGAAGGCGGATCGGAATTCGGAAATCGGCAATCCCTCATAAAGGCTCACTCCTTCAGCGCTGCGGCGATGAGGTCCCAGCCTTGCGGCGTGAGTTCGACGAACTCCGCGCCGACGATATGCGTGTAATTCTCGATGCCGACCTTCTTCTCTTCGCGCGCCCAGCGGACTTCCACTTTCACCTTCACCGTTTCGCGCACGTTCGGAAAACGCAGCGTCATGTAGAGCGCGTCGCCGTTCTGGAGCGGCTCCGTCGTGCGAAACTGCACGCCGTTCTTGCTCACGTCCACCATCGGCCCGCGCTGCACGTCGGGCTTGAACAGGCGCGAGAGCCGCGTCCCGGCCTTCGAGTACTCCACGTACGCCCGATGAATCGGCTTGCGAGGATATTTTCTTTCCGCCTGCTCTCGCCCCATCAGGAACGTTTCCTCGGTCGGGATGCCGTCCGCAAAAGGCCCATGGGGAAATTATAGCCGTGCGCAGAGGCGAAAACAAGATGGCGTTTCTCCGTCGGCCGCGCCCCGCCGGTTGCATGCCGAAATAGCTTTCGATAATATGCCGCCGCCGGAACCAGGCATCGTCCGCGCCGCGCAGAAACCGGGAGAGCGCATGAGCAGGCCGAGACGCGTCTTTCATTTCCAGCGGCAGGAGGAGGCGACGCCCGAGGCATTGCGCGGCGCCGCGGTGGTGGTGATTGATGTCCTCCGCGCCTCTTCGACGATGACCGCCGCGCTGGCCGCCGGCGCGCGCGAGGTCCGATGCTTCGCCTCCGTGTGCGAGGCCCGCCGCGCGCGCCGAACGAGGGCGGGACGGACGGGTCTCCTCTGCGGCGAGCGCAACGGCCGCAGGGTCCCCGGCTTTGATCTCGGGAATTCACCCGGCGATTTCACGCCGGGACGCTGCGCCGGGCGGACGCTGTTCATGACGACCACCAACGGCACGCGCGCGCTAGGGCGCACGCTCCAGGCGCGCGAGGTCGTCATCGGGTGTTTCCTCAACCTGTCGGCCGTCGCGGGTTATCTGTCGGCCGGGCGGGGCGACGTCGCGCTCCTCTGCGCGGGCACCGAGGGCGAAGTCTCAGCGGAAGATGTCGCCTTCGCCGGGGCGCTCGCCTGCGAGATTGCCGGGAAGGGCATCACGCTGACCGAGTCCGCCCAGGAGGCGGCGCGGGTGTGGCGCGCGGCGCGCCGCTCGCTCACGAAATTCCTGGCCCGCTCGCGAGGCGGCGTGCCGCTGGTGAAGATCGGCCTGGGGCGCGACATCCGCTTCTGCGCCCGGCGGAATCGGTTCGACCTGGTCCCGCGCGTGGCCGGCCATACGCAGGGATTCCGCATCGCGCCCTCCTGAACGCGCCGCTTGCGGAGCGGCTCCGTAACCTGTAAGATGTCGCCTCTTGGCGGATTCTCCGCACGGGTGAAGTCCCACAAATAAAAGGAGGACGTATGGCGCCGGATTGCTTTGCGCCCTACAGCGGCGCGGTCTCGCTGACCTTTGACGACGGCACGCCCAGCCAGCGTGAAAAGGCCATCCCTGAAATGGATAAGCGCGGACTGAGGGGCACGTTCTACATCTGCCCGCAGGGCGACAATTGGCGGGAGTCTTATTCGTCCTGGAAAGCCGTCGCCGCGGCCGGACACGAAATCGGCAACCACACGATCTCGCACGTCTGCTCGGGCACTTTGGGTTTGGGCGGCGCGCGCGGCCTCGAGGACTGGACGCTGGAGGAAGTGGAGGCCGACATCCTCGCCGCGCAGGAACGGCTTGTCGAAATTGCGCCGCGCCAGAAGGACTGGACGTTCTGCTACCCGTGCTACATGACCTTCGTCGGCCGGGGCGCGGGGCGGCAGAGCTACGTGCCCATCGTCGCGAAACATTTCCTGGCCGGCCGCGGCGGCGGCGAGTACGGCTTCGGAAATATCCCCGCCGTGGTGGACCTGGCCTGCTTTGCGGGGCTGGACACCGACCGCAAGAGCGGATTCGAGATGATCGGCCTCGTCGAGGAACTGACATCCAGGGGCCAGTGGGTCGTGTTCGTGTTTCATCAAATTGACGGCAGCCGGCTGACCGTCGGGAGCTATGATTTCAACATGCTGCTGAACTACCTTCACCGCCGGCGCGAGGCCATCTGGACGGCGCCCGCCGCCGAGGTCGCCCGAAAGATCGCCGGCTTTCAGGCCTCCGCGCGGGCGCGCTGAATCGGGGCCGGCGACCGGGCGTCCTTCGGCCATTCGCGCCGCGCTCTCTGCCGGGCCGCTTGGCCCTTCCGGCCTGTTTCGGGTATGATAAAAGAGACGCCGGGCGTCACCCATCCCGAGGCGAATCATGAGCAGCAGCAAACCGAAGCCGCCGAACGGTCCGCCGCGCGAGTTGCGCGCCGCGCTGCGTCGGCTCGTCAAGCGGGCCGAGAAAAGCGCCACGTTTCTCCCCGTCGGCGAATACAGCCTGCCGCAGCCGGAGGCAGCCGCGCACATCATCGCGCTCCTGCGGCAGATTCTGTTCTTCGGGTACATCGGGCGGCAGGACCTCACCGCGGACACGCTCGAGGCGCACCTGGCGGGGCTCTCGGAGCAGTTCTTCAGCATCCTCTCCGACCAGATCGCGCGCGCGTTGCGCCACTCCTGCCGCCAGGAACATCGCCCCTGCGACAAGTGCCTCGGCAACGGCCGGCAACAGGCGCTGGCGCTCATGAACAAGCTGGCGGACATCCGCGAGATGCTCGAGGACGACGTGCGCGCCGCTTACGACGGCGACCCGGCGGCCAGGAGCTACGACGAGGTCGTCTTCAGCTATCCGGGCCTGTACGCGATCACCGTCCACCGCGCGGCGCACGAGCTCTACGTCCAAGGCGTGCCGCTGCTGCCGAGGCTGCTCTCGGAACTGGCGCACTCGCAGACCGGGATTGACATCCATCCCGGCGCGAGGATCGGCCGCTCTTTCTTCATTGACCACGGCACCGGCGTAGTGATCGGCGAGACGACGGTGATCGGGGACCACGTGAAAATGTACCAGGGCGCCACGCTGGGCGCGCTGAGCTTCCCGCGCGACGCCTGCGGCGCGCTCATCCGCGGCGTGAAGCGCCATCCGACCATCGAGGACCACGTGACGATTTACGCCGGCGCGGCAATCCTGGGAGGCGACGTGGTGATCGGGCGCGGCTCGGTCATCGGCAGCAGCGTCTGGCTGACCCATTCCGTCCCGCCCGGCACGAAGGTGATCACCGAATCGCCTCGCCTGCGATACAGGAACTCCGACGATGTCCTGAAGGACGACTCCGCGGCGGATTTTCAGATCTGACCGGGCGGCCGGCGGCGTTCGCGCCGCGCAACGATCATAATCGTAATCTTGCTCGTAATCGTAATCGCCGTTTTCCCCGATCGCCGAGAAGGCCGATTCGACGAAGACGATTACGATCAGGATTACGAGTACGATGAGAAGGAAGAATACACGCCTGTGCCAAACCCGACACTCATCATCATGGCCGCCGGACTGGGCTCGCGCTACGGCCGGCTCAAGCCGCTGGCGCCGGTCGGCCCGAACGGAGAGGCCGCCTTCGCCTATTCCATCCATGACGCCCTGAAGGCGGGCTTCGGCCGAATCGTCTTCGTGATCCGCAAGGCGATGGCAGCGCCCTTCCGCGAGCGCGTCGGCCAGGCCGTCGAGAAAACTGCCGACACCGCGTACGTGTTCCAGGAACTCGACGGCCTTCCGCCCGGCTTCCGCGTCCCCGCCGGCCGGGAAAAACCGTGGGGCACCGGACATGCCCTGCTCTGCTGCCGCGAGACCGTGCGGACGCCGTTCGCGGTCATCAACGCGGATGACTTCTACGGGCCGACATCCTACGCCGCGCTCGCCGGCCACTTGAAAGCCGCGCCGTCGCACTGCATGGCCGGATTCATCCTGAAGAACACGCTCTCGCCGCATGGGACCGTCTCGCGCGGGGTCTGCGAGGTGACGCGCGACGGCTTCCTCGCGAGCGTGACCGAGCGCACGCAGATCAGGCGCTCGGGAGATTCCGTCCAATATGCCGACGGAACGGGCCGATGGGTGGAAATCCCCGGCGAAACGATCGTCTCGATGAACATGTGGGGCTTCACGCCGGCGATCTTCGGCGAGCTGGAGCGGCGGTTCGTCGCGTTCCTCGAAACGAACGGCGCGGACCTCAAGGCGGAATACTACATTCCTTCCGTAGTCGGAGAGCTGGTGCGCGAAGGGAAGGCGAAAGTCCGCGTCTTCAAGAGCGAGGAGACCTGGTTCGGCTTGACCTATCCGGAAGACCTCCCCGCCGCGCAACAGGCCGTCCGCGACCTCATCCGCCGGGGCATCTATCCCGAACGACTGCAATAAACGGCGAACGTCGAACATCCGACGTCGAACGCCCAACGTCGAAGTTCCTTTGCGGCGCGCATATTCGGCCGTTCGGCGCTCGAAGTTCGACGTTGGCTGCTCTGCGCTCGCCGTCCATCATGCCTCCAGCAATTCCGCGCGAGCGACGGACGACCACAAGCGTGCCTCTTCTGGCCATCCTTTCAGCTTTTATTTTCCGACGCGCTCCGTCAGTCGCTTGGGCTGGCGGACGACCACTCGCCGGCCGGATTGCTTCTCGAGTTTTCGGAGGTCAGCGCAGATTTTCTTCAGGTCGTAATGGAAGCGGCGCGCGTGCTCGTCGCGTGCCTTCCAGACTTCCTCAAGAATGGGATCACGAGCTTTCATATTCATATCTTACCACAAAGGAACGGCTGAAAATCACGCTCCCAGCAACTCCGCCGCCGCCTTGCCGGGGTCGGGCTGGCGCATGAGTCGCTCGCCGACGAGCATCGCGTCAACGCCCGCCTCGCGCAGCCTCAGCGCGTCGGCGCGGGACCGGATGCCGCTCTCGCTGACGACGATGACCGCCGGAGGAATCAGGGGACGGAGGCGGAAGGTCGTCGCGACGTCAACGCGGAACGTGCGCAGATCGCGGTTGTTGATGCCGACGATCTTCGGCTGAATCGCCAGCGCGCGATCCAGGTCCGATTCGTCGTGCACCTCGACCAGCGCGGCCAGGCCGAGTTCGGCGGCGCGCCGGTGGAGGCGCGCCAGTTCGTCTCCGGGCAGCGCCGCGACGATGAGCAGGATGGCGTCCGCCCCGAGCGCGCGCGCTTCGAGCAACTGGTAGTCGTCGAGAATGAAATCCTTCTGCACGACCGGGATCTTCACCGCCTCGCGGGCGCTTCGCAGGTCGTCGCTGCTGCCGTGGAAGAACGGGGCGTCCGTGAGCACGGAGATCGCGGCCGCCCCGGCGCCGGCGTAGAGCCGCGCGACCTGCGCCGGCCCGAGGTCCGAGCGGATGACGCCCTGGCTCGGCGAGGCTCGCTTGAATTCCGCGATCAGCCGAATCGCGCCCTCCGGCCCTCGCCGGATCGCGCCGGCGAAATCCCGCGCCGCGGGCGCGCCGTCCAACCGCTTCGCCAGCTCGGCCGCCGGAACGAGCGCTTTCCGCCTTGGGAGTTCGTCACGTTTCGACGCGAGGATTTTGTCGAGAATCACGCCAGCGACCTTTCCTGCCGCGCGGCGCCTCACGGAACGCGGGACGCCGGCTCAAGCTCCAACAGGTATAGCGGACGGTCCGACGGGTGTCAATCGCCCGCGCCGGACGCAACCTTGACGGCGCGGGTCCTTTGCGCTAGACTCTGACCCGCCCACGGGTTCGCCGAGACGACAGGTAATCAAACCATGGAACGCAACTCCATCTATCTCTTCAAAGTCTTCGGCATCCCGATCCGCGTGCACGTCAGTTGGCTCATCATCTTCGCCCTCGTCACCTTGAGCCTGGTGACGGACTACTTCCCGCGCGTGCGCCATTACCAGTGGCCGACGGCGACCTATTGGGTCGTCGGGATCGTCACGAGCCTGCTGTTCTTCCTCTCGGTGCTGCTGCACGAACTGGCGCATTCGGTCGTCGCGCGGCGGCGCGGGATGAAAGTGCGCGACATCGTCCTGTTCATCTTCGGCGGCGTGTCGGAACTCGGCGAAGAACCCGGATCGGCGGCGACCGAGTTCATCATGGCGTTCGTCGGGCCGCTGATGAGTTTCGCCATCGGCGCCGTTTCACTGCTGCTTTACTGGCTCACGCGGAGCGTGAACGAGCCCGTCTCGGCCGTCGCGTACTACCTGGGCGTCATCAATATCTTCCTGGGGCTCTTCAACCTGATCCCGGGCTTTCCGCTCGACGGCGGGCGCGTCCTGCGGGCGATCCTCTGGGGCGTCACCGGCGACCTGCAGCGCTCCACGCGCTGGGCCTCGCGGCTGGGCAGCGTCATCGCCTACTCTTTCATCTTCGCCGGCATCTGCTGGATGGTGTTTCTCCGGGAGTACATGAACGGCCTCTGGCTCGTCTTCATCGGCTGGTTCCTCAACAACGCGGCGCTCAGCACCTACAGCAACGTGCTCATCAAACACGTCCTCGGCGGCCACACGGCGAACGAGATCGTCCAACGCAACTGTCCGAGGGTTCCGCCGGACATGCCGATGGACGCGGTGGTCAACAACTACATCCTGGCGCAGGGGCTGCGCTGCCTGCCGGTGGTCGAGGGCGAGCGCCTGGTGGGGCTCGTGACCTGGCAGAGCGTCAAGGCGGCGCCGCCGGAACAGTGGAGCCGGATGCACGCCGTGGACGCGATGGTTCCCATCGAGCGGGTGAAGCCGGTCCGGCCGGATTGCGATCTCTGGAACGCGCTGGAGCAAATGAGCGGCGAAGGCGTCAGCCAATTGGCGGTCACGCAGGATGGGCAACTGGTCGGCCTGCTGACGCGCGACGCGATCGAGGGCTTCCTGCAACTGCACACCGAGCCGCGGCGCTGAACCGCCCAGGCCTCATGTTGAAATCACGGTCGCTTTCAACACGGAGACACGGAGGGCACGGAGACGCACGGAGTAACTTCTCAAGGATTCTAAAAGCCTGATTCTCTCTCCGTGTCTCTCCGTGTACTCCGTGTCTCCGTGTTGAAGCCGGACGACATTTATCTCACCACCCCCGAATCCGATACGGCCTGAACCACCGGCACGGACCCAGAATTTCCCGCATGACAATCGCCTGGGCCAACGGACTCAGATGGCTCATGGCCGGCGCCCCTGCGACCGGCTCCGACTCCACGGTCAGCGCCAATGCCCCAGCCATCGTCGCCTCGGCCGATTGAGGCTGTGCGGTCGGCGCGCGATGGACCGCGACAGGCGCGTGCAGTCTCGCCGCGGGCGCCGGAGCGGGGGCTTTGGGAGGCGGAGCGGCGACGGGCGGTCTCGGCCGCGGCGGCGCGGGCGGGCGCGGCGGAACGGGTATGCCCGACTGCCGCGCCAGCTCTTCGAGAAAACGGTCCACCTCGGTCGCGGCGGTCCCCTTTACGGGCGCGCTCGCGGGGGTCTCCTTTGCGGGCGCGCTCGCGGCGGTGCTCGTTTCGGGTGCGCGCTTCGGCTGCGCTGCCGCTTGCCGCCGCTCCTCCTCCTGCTGTTTGGAGCGGCGCATCGCCATCTTGATGAAGTTGACCAGGATCACGATAAGAATGATGATGAACGGGATGATCCCGCTGTCGAAATCGGCAAGGGTCCGTATCGGGTGCATTCCGCGCCTCCGAGAAGATTCCCGGCAAAGAGGCGCAAGAGATGAAGAAGGTAAAATAATCTTCAACTGTTCTCTTGCGCTTCTTGCGCCTGCTACTCTGCGAAGCAGCGCATCTTCGCTACGTAGCACGAGTCTTTGCGGCCGAATTTCTCCCGCTCAGACCTGGTGCGAATCCGCCTGGGTCTCCGGCGCCTTGCCGGAAATGGACCGGCGCATCTCCGTGTCCGCCTGGATGTTCCTGAACCCGTAGTAATCCATCACGCCGAGTTTGCCTTCGCGGAAGGCCTGCGCGATCGCCTTCGGCACCTCGGCCTGGGCGAGCACCACGGCCGCCTCGTTCTCGCGGACGCGCGCCTTCATTTCCTGCTCCTGCGCCACGGCCATTGCGCGGCGCTTCTCGGCCATGGCCTGCGCCACGTTCTTGTCCGCCTCGGCCTGGTCGGCCTGGAGCTTCGCGCCGATGTTCACGCCGATCTCCACGTCGGCGATGTCAATCGAGAGGATCTCGAACGCCGTCCCGGCGTCGAGTCCCTTCGCGAGCACTGTCTTCGAGATCATGTCCGGCTGTTCGAGCACGCGCTTGTGCGAGGGGGACGAGCCGATGGTCGCCACGATCCCCTCTCCGACGCGCGCGATGATCGTCTGCTCGCCGGCGCCGCCGACGAGCCGCGCGATATTGGTGCGGACCGTCACGCGGGCGCGCGCCTTCACCTGGATCCCGTCGAGCGCCACGCCGTCCACCGTCGTGCGCCCCGACTGCGGGGCCGGGCAGTCAATCACCCTCGGGTTGACGCTCGTCTGCACCGCCTCGAGCACGTCGCGTCCGGCCAGGTCAATCGCGCAGGCGCGGTCGAACGAGAGATCAATGTCGGCCTTGTTCGCCGCGATGAGCGCGGTGATGACGCGCTGGACATGGCCGCCGGCGAGGAAGTGCGTTTCGAGCTGATCGGTCGCGATATTCAGCCCGGCCTTGACGGCGGAGATGCGGGCCTGGACGATCGCCGAGGCGTCCACGCGCCGCAGGCGCATGGCGATCAGCGTCACGAACCTGACGTGCGCCCCCGAGACCGCCGCGCGGATGTAAATCCAGCCGTACTGGAAAAGGAAAATCAGCAGGATGAAGCACGCCAGCCCCAGCAGCACCAGCAAAAGAATCTCCGGCGTGCCAATGTCCGCCAACGTCCAAAGTCCCATTCCGATCCCCATCTCGCCCTCCTTCCATTTTGAAGTGTTCTGAAGCCGGAGCCTACCACGTACTGAGCGTCCAGTCAATATTTAAGCACGGTACCGCCGCAATCGCCCCCGCAACCCTTGCAATGATATGGCTAAAAACGCTCCGCCTGTCGATCATCCGTTTGCCGAGGGAGAAATGCTTTGTTGTAGATATCCTTGCATATGTCCGCCAAAGCGATTCGTGACTTCTCGTACAACGCCTTGGCGGCATCCCTTTGCTTCGTCAAACCCGGCAATTGCGCTTTCAAGGAATCTCGCTGCCCTCTCAAAAGGTCTTGTTGTACTCTCAAGTCATTAGCCGCAGCCTCGCCACCACTTTGATGATTCAACTTCGCCTTTTCAACTATTTCGGCACATGCGGCTTCCAGGGCATTTCTATACTTGCTCGTAGAAGGATAAGGGTCAGTGGATAGAATCTGCGTATCGAGATAGGCGACTGTTGCCTCGGCGTCAGCAACTTTCTTTACGAGAGGCGTGTAATCCTTTCGTGCAGCCTGCATATCAGTCATTGCTTGTCCAAGGCGTGGGTCATCAGATACAAGCCTCATGCTTGGGTCATTATTCATAAGGCCCGCTACGTTAAAGGCGAGGACGCCGTTCCCCACAAGCAATGATTCTTTGACGATCTTCTTTTCCAACTCGGTGCAAGGAACGCTAAACACGATATTGTCAATGTCCGAGCATTTATGCCTATGCTCGAATACAGCTGCTTTTCCCTCATCCCCGGCACTAGCGGTCACATTGAGTTTGACTTCGCCGCTAACGCAATCGGTAATTTCGCCTGAAACTGAAATACCCGCAGCGAGCACGATCTTAGCGCGGACACAAGTCACATTAGTTGTCTCTGCTCTTGCGGCATCGGTCCCACGGGAAGAGGGCGAGCCGGCCAAACTGTCATGCTTGTCTCTGGCATCTTTCGCCTGCACCCTTGCGAGGTCGCGCCTACGATCGCGCTCCTGGTAACACGCGACAAGCACCTTTTCTTGATATTGCGCATTAAGAGGCTGATAGGTCAATCGGAAAGCCGAAGGAAGCGTCCCCGTCTCACAGGAAATGCTCAAGTCTTCTTCGGACATTGATCGCGCAACAGGCTCAGCGGGGGCCTCGGTGGTTTCGGTTTCCTTCAACAGCAGAGCGGCCTCTGACTTATCAAGCCACGACGGCAAGGCAAGGGCGCTTTTAAGAGAATCAGCGGCGGACTTCAGATTCTTGGAATGTATGTAGTTTTTTGCATCTTCAAGCATCACCGCGTACTGATGAACGACGTCGTTATTGCGTTGCTGCTCCTGATCGGTCCGCATCTTGGCTATCTGATGCATTACACCAAATCCGACGCCGGCAATGATGGCGAAAATGACGAGTGTTATTGCGGCGCCCGAGAAGAATTTTATGAGTTTCCTGCCCGTTTGTGAAGTCGGGCGGCCACAACCCGGACAGCGCTTCGTATCGATCGGGAAATACTGCTGCCCACAATGCGAACATTTTTCCACATCTTGGTATTGCGGCATTGCCTATCCCCTCAATCGGTTCTGTTGATCCTGCCTTCCCCTCAAAGCCATTCACCCCCTGACGGCCCGGACGACGACGCGGTTTCCTTTGACCTCGATCACGCGCACGCGCGAGTCGCGCTCGACCTCCTCGCCTTCCGAGACCACGTCCACCTTCTTGTCGCCGAACCGCGCCATGCCGGCCGGCCGCAGCGTGGTCAGCGCCACGCCCTCCTGGCCGACGAGATCCTTGTACTGCATCTGCGCGCTGGTGTAGCCGGCCTGGGTGAACTTCATCGCCAGGACGCGGTTGATCACCTTCACCCAGACGACCGCCAGCACCGGGACCGACGCGGCGGCGATCACCACCAGCGTCCAGCCGAGGCCCGCGCTCTTCTGAAACCCGAAGTAGACGCTGACCAGCATGCAGACGAGCCCGATCAGCCCGAGCACCACCCCGACGAGAAATATCTCGGCGACGATCAGCGACAGGCCCAGGGCAAACAGCAGCACGACCCACAGTTCGCTGCCCACTCTTGCGTTCTCCTAACCTTTTATTTCACCACCAAGTTTTTTATTTCACCACCAAGGCACCAAGACACCAAGAAAGAAACGGATTTTAAATTCTACTGAATCCGTCCTTGGTGTCTTGGTGCCTTGGTGGTTAAATTCGCCATCATGTTCTCTTCCGCACGACGATCCGGTTGCCGCTGACTTCGGCGACGACGATCGGGGTTCCCGGCTCGATGAATTCGCCGTCGGTGATGACCGGGTACGTCTCCCCGCCGATCTCGGCGCTGCCCGACGGGCGCAGCATGCTCATGGACTGGCCCGTCTTCCCGACCAGTCCCTGCTGCTCTGCGCTCACGACGACATAGCCGGCGGCGTGCGATTGCTGGGTCGCCAGGACGAGCCTTTTCAGGAACGGCGTCTTCGGCAGGAAGCGCACGATCAGCATGAACAGCAGCGTCGCCGTCACCAGGCTGCCGAAGACGGAGATCAGGTTGTGGACGAGGACGGTGAGCTGCCAATCGTATTGCGGGTTCGGGATGGCGAAGTTCTGGAACGCCAGCACGAGCGACATGATGATGCAAATGGCGCCGAGGAACCCGAGGACGCCGAGTCCCGGCCAGACGAAGATCTCGACGCCGATCAGGCCGAGCCCCGCAATGAACATCATGATGTCCGCCACTGTCGCGAGGCCGACCATGTACTTGCTCAGGAACAGGATGCCGAAGCAGACGATGGCCACGAGCTCCGGCGCGCCGAAGCCGGGCGTCTTGAAACAGATGTAGACCGCGATCGTGCCGATGATCATCAGCAGGCTCGACACGGCGGTGCTGTTGAGGAAGCGGACCATCTCCTCGGACCAGTTCACTTCGGCGGTGATCCGCTGCGCGCCCGGCGCGGCGACGAGCGCGATCGCTTCATCGAGGTCGGAGACGGAGGCGCGCGAGAGGCTGTAGGCATGCGCCTCCTCGTCATCCATGGTCAACAGCTTCCCCTTGCCGGCGATCAGCTTCTTCTCCATTCCCTGCTTCTCGTCGGTCTTCAGTTCATCCACCTCCTGGCCGGAGAGGTAGCGGACCGTCCCGTTGGCGAACTTGCACTGGTAGAGCTCCATGTCCGGGTCCACCATCTTCTCGCAGAGCGCGGTGGGGTAGCCGTTGCTCCTGGCGTACTTGCGCATCAGCACGCGCACGAAGGTCTGCACCTTTTCGGGGGCCGGCTCCATCGTCTGCGACTGCGGGCTGATCATGATCGCCTCGCAGTCGCCGAGCGTGGTGCCGCGGCGCATGATGATCTGCTGGCAGGCCAGGCTGATCAGCGAGCCGGCGGAGATCGCCTTCTTCTCGACATAGGCCACGGTCCTGGCCCGGCCGCCGGCGGCCACGATCATGTCGGCCATTTCCGCGCCGGGGTCGAGAGCGCCGCCATAGGAATCCATCTCGAAAATGATGACGCCGGCGCCCTGTTCGAGCGCGGAGTTCAGGCGGCGTTCGAGGGATTTCTGAAGGCCGTAATCAATGTCCCCGTAGATCGGGATGACGGCGACTTTGGACGGCAGCGCGGTTTGCGCGACGGGTTCCTGCGAGGCGGCCGGCTTCTCCTCCGCCGGCGCCGCGCCGAGCAGGCACAAGGCCGCCAGGGCGATGATGAGACGGGAGCGCATGTTCTTTTCGTCCTCGTAATCGTAATCTTACTCGTAATCGTAATCGCTGTTTCGTTCGAGGCCTGCGACCGTGATGGCGACGAAACGATTATGAGCACGAGTAAGATTACGATTACGAACCGCTTTTCCGGTTCCGAAACCGGTTCTCAACACGTCCGGATTATAGGCCCCCCGAAACCCGCTGTCAACGAGGCCGGCGGATAGCCCGATCAATCCCAAACCGGCCCCTGCGGCTTGTCCTCCTCGCCCGCTTCCTTGGCTTTCTCCTGCGCCTTTTTGAAAAGCTCCTCGATCCGCTGGTGGCGCTGCGACTCGCGCTCCTTCGCCGCGGCGAGCTTCGCCTCCTGCTCCGACTTGGACTTCTCGATGCTGTGCAGGATCGAGCCGAGCTTCTCCTCGGGTTTCTGCTGCGGCTGGCCGGGGATGATGTGGTCCACCACCCTGCGCAGACGCTCGTCAATCATCAGGATCCCGCCGCACACGGGGCATTTCACTCGGAACATTGCAGGACTCCACTCCAAACCTTCGCCCGGCAAGGTACGGAACAGTTGGCCGCAAAGAGGCGCAAGAGGAACAAGAGAACGAACGAAGGAGCTCTTTCCCAACCTTGCGTCTCTTGCGCCTCTTCGCAGCAAAAATCACCGTCGGCTTCCGCAGTTGACAACCACTGTACTCGCACGCTTTACTGGAGTCAATCTCGCGGAGGAGGTTCGCCATGACCGTGGACATCGGCGCGATGCCGAGACGGTTTCTGGAACGGCTCGAGCAGGAGCGGAACTATTCGCCGCACACGCTCCGCGCGTACCGGAAGGACCTGGAGGAGTTCGTCGCGTTCCTCGGCGCCGGCGACGGCGGGTTGCCGGCGGTCACGCGCGTTCAACTCCGGAGTTTCCTGGCGCACCTGCATAGCCGCCGGCTCGGCAAGCGGACGATCATGCGCAAGCTGGCCGCGCTCCGCTCGTTCTACGGCTTCCTCTGCCGCGAAGGAAAGGCGCGGACGAACCCGATGCTCGGCCTGCGCACCCCCAGACAGGAGAAGCGGCTCCCGAACGTGCTCAGCGTCGAGCAGGTCGCGCGGCTCCTGCAGACCGCCTCCGGAAACGACGCCGCGGACCTGCGCGACCGCGCCATTCTGGAGACGCTCTACAGCAGCGGCATCCGCGTGGGCGAGCTGGTCTCGCTCAAGGTGAGCGACGTGGATTTCTCCGCCGAGGTCGTGACCGTGATGGGCAAGCGCCGCAAGGAGCGCGTCTGCCCGCTCGGCAGCTACGCGCTCAAGGCGCTCGAAGCCTGGCTGGCGCGGCGCGGCATCCCGCTCGTCCGCGCCCCGCAGTGCCGGGAGCCGCTCTTCCTGAACCTGCGCGGGACGCGCCTGACCGACCGCAGCGTCGCGCGCATGCTCGCGCGGCGCCTAGCCGAGGCGGACCTCGGCGCGCGCGCCTCGCCGCACACGCTCCGCCATTCCTTCGCCACGCACCTGCTCGACCGCGGCGCCGACCTGCGCTCCGTCCAGGAACTCCTCGGACACGCGAGCCTCAGCTCGACTCAGATCTACACCCACCTCTCCGCCGAGCGCCTCAAGCAGGTCTACGACAAGGCGCATCCGCGGGCGAGAAAGTGATTTCGTAATCGTAATCGTAATCCTGCTCGTAATCGCCGTCCCCGAAGCTACGCCGATCAAGATTACGATTACGAGTAAGATTACGATGCGGACTGCAAGCGAACCTTGACATCGCAGCCGAACACCCCTACGATTGAATTGAGGCTGCTGTGCCGCTCCATTTCGGGAGAGCGCCCGACATGCCGCGTTCGCTGACGGTTTACCAACTCGACACGGTCGGATACGAGGAGGCGCTCTCGCTCCAGAAGCGCATGATGGACGAGTATGCGCAAAGTCTCGAGGACGCCGGCACGCTCATCCTCCTGGAGCATCCGCCGGTCCTCACGATCGGCCGAAGCGGCACGGCGAAGAACATCCTCGCGTCGTCGGAGGAACTCCAGCGCGCCGGCGTGCGCGTTATCGAGACCAACCGCGGCGGCGACGTGACTTACCACGGGCCCGGACAGATCGTCGGCTATCCGGTCCTGCCGCTGGCGTTCCACGGCAAGGACGTCCACCGCTACCTGCGAAGGCTGGAGGCATTCCTGATCGCCGCGCTCTGGGAGTACGGCATCAAGGCGGAGCGCAAAGAGGGCTTCACCGGCGTCTGGACGCCGACCGGGAAAATCGCCTCGATCGGCGTGGCGATCACGCACTGGATCAGCTGGCACGGCTTCGCGCTGAACGTCGCGCCGAACCTGGAGCATTTCAAGCTCATTCACCCGTGCGGGCTCGTCGGCGCCGAGATCACCTCGATGGAAAAAATCCTCGGCCGCGCGCCCGACCGGCGCGAAGTCGAGAGCCGGCTCATCGCCCACTTCCGCGCGGAGTTCGGATTCGAAGAGGGCCGGACGTTCCATCGCCCTCCGGCCGTTCCGTAAACCACTGCGAAAGCGAAAGGCGGTTTTTGCCGCAAAGAGGCGCAAGAGACGCAACCCGGAAAAAATTCCTTGGTGCAGCATTTCGGTCGTTCTCTTGCGCTTCTTGCGCCTCTTTGCGGCTGGATGTTCCGTTGCGGACGAGAGGTGAACTTGGAGAACGGGAAGAAAGCGTTTCCGCCCTGGATCAAGAAGCGTATTCCCGCCGGCGGCGCGGGCGAACGCGTGCGCGGACTGCTCAGCCGGCTTCGGCTCGCCACCGTCTGCCAGAGCGCGCGCTGTCCGAACCAGTGCGAGTGCTTCGCGCGCGGGACCGCCGCGTTCATGATCCTCGGCAGCGCCTGCACGCGAAGCTGCGGCTTCTGCGCCGTGGCGCACGGCGCGTGCCTGCCGCCCGATCCGTCCGAGCCGGCGCGCGTGGCCGAAGCCGCCGCTGCGCT
>Ga0181521_10004505_pt1 | contig 15877 bp, 20 predicted proteins | sample PEATcosm2014_Bin_32_FD_119764 | JGI IMG/M metagenome (GOLD analysis project Ga0181521, IMG submission 119764) | Peatland microbial communities from MTU Mesocosm Facility, Houghton, MI, USA - PEATcosm2014_Bin02_60_metaG | ecosystem: Environmental > Terrestrial > Soil > Wetlands > Peat | place... | reverse complement strand
GATGTCGCGGAACTGGAGCGCATGGCGCAGCGCGCGGCGAAACCGCTGGCGTTCCACCTGAAGATCGACAGCGGCATGGCGCGGCTTGGCACGCGCGCGCAGCCGGACGAGATTGTGACGGCTTTGACCGCATTGCGCTTGGCCCGCATCGAGGGCCTGATGACGCATTTTGCCTCGGCGGCGGATTTCACTTCGCCGCAAACGGACGAACAGAACGCCCGGTTCGACGCTTGTTACGCCGCGTTGCGCGCCGCGGGTATCGCCATCGATTACGTGCACACATCCAGCACCAATGCCATCGGCTACGCGCGGCGGGATGTGTGGCACAACATGGTGCGGGCGGGGCACGCCTTGTACGGTTATGTTTCTCCGGCCCGTGGCGGGGCACCGAAGCAGATCCTGGACGTCAAGCCGGCGCTCACCTGGAAAGCCAAAATCCTGGCGGTGAAGGACATTCCGGAGGGCACGCGGGTGGGCTACGGCGGCACTTTCCGCGCGCCGGTTCCCATGCGCATCGCGATCTTGGGCGCGGGCTATGCGGATGGCGTGTTCCACCGGCTTTCCAATCGCGGCAAGGTGATCGCAGCGGGACAGTTCACGCCCATCGTGGGCACTATTTCGATGGACCTGACGACTATCGACGTGAGCCACGCTCCGGAATTGCAGCCCGGCGATGCCGTGACGCTGCTGGGAACCGAAGGCGGCGCGACGCTGGATGCCCAGCAGATCGCGCGAGTGGCGGGGACGATTTCTTACAATATTCTGTCGAGCATCAGCTCGCGGGTGCGGCGGGTGTACGTTTGAGGGCGCTCGCTTTGCCCTCGACTGGAGCTCGGTCCGCGAACCCGGCAACATCGCCGCCTACAACGCAACCCGAAAAGCAACTAGGGGACCCCTTGAAACCTACCCTTTGTGCGACACCATTAGCTCCTGCATAATTACGCTGGCTCCGTTCGGAAACTCGACCAGGCACTGAATGACGCGGCCACGGGTGGCGACCTCGAAACGTGAAACTATGACTCCGGGAATGCGCCGTACTTCGACCTTACCTGATACCGTCATCTGCTTGACACGCTCTTGGTTGATCGCCACGTCGTTGGCGGAAAAGAAGCGGGATTCCTCGAACGGGTAGACTCCCTCCCCGACAAAACCTGCGGAGTACTTTCCGCTCACTTCGTCAATCCATTCCTTGAGGTAAGCACTCAGGTCGTGCTCTCTGCCGCCCATTGTGAATGAGACGCTGCTGTTTAGATCGACCGGCGTTGTAGTGCCCTGCTCATATCCATGAGTGATGGTGCATCTCCTATCCTGCACCTCCGTAAAGATGCCGTGAAAGCTCTGCATCCGCCCTGGCACTTCGTCCATCGGAAGTTCGCGCACTAAAAGGATCTCAATGCGAGAATCACTCTTGGCCTGTGCTTTCGCATCACGTGTCAGCGATTTAGCGACGAAGAAGCCTTTTTGCGCTTGCGCCACTTTAATCTTTTCAGCGAAATCGACGATGTCGTTTTTTCCTACGTTAGCCTTCCAGTTTTTGCATTCAAAAATGAAGGTTGCCGTGTAGCCGACAGCGATCTCGACGTTCACCCAAATATCGATTTCGTGACGAACGCCCTGGCCGGTTTTGATCTTCTTGTTTCCTTCGATGCGAAAAGTCTTTTCGTGGTATCCGGGCACTTGACGAAGGATGGCCGTTTCGATGGCTCGCACCGCGCTCTCTAGCGAGTTGCCCTTCTGCTGTGATGTCAGCACACTGCTAATTCTAGCCTTTCGTCGTAATGGACTTCCACTGTGTCCCAGCGGGCGAGGTCGTCACTGTACCTTTGAACTCCCTTCATTGAGAGAGATAACAGCTCTTTGAGAGAATTCTGTATTCACAATGCGGGCAAGCTCCTGAATCTTGTCTGCTGGAATCGCTTTCTTGCCGAGATCGACGGTCATGTTTGCGATTGTCTGGAACCCGTGCGCAGTTGCCTGTTCTCCGACGATCATCAGCCCCGAATAGGTGCCCGAGGGATCAGTTAATTCCCATTTGATTAAGTTGCCCAATCGTCAAAAATTGCGCCCGATGCTCCGGCGCGAGCCGTGAATCCGAAGGCGGAAGAAATGTAAACTTCACCATATCTAATACGACCAGTCTACCGTATTTCCGGGACCTTCCCCTCGCAGACGCACGTGCAGGCCCGCTGCACTGGGGGCACGCGCCATTCAGCGCGCGTGGCCACGCGCACTGATCGACGGATTCAACGCACCTGTTCTGGTGTTACGCTTTCTCTCATGCGCCTGTTTTTTTCGCTCGCCATTGGCTTAGCGCTCTGCGCCCAAAGCACTGAGTACTTCCACGTTATGGGCGGCTTCTTCAAAGGAAGCGAGTATCTAGACCTGAACGCCCAGCAGCGGGCGGCGTACGCTGCCGGGTTTGTAAACGGCATGAGCGTTGCGGCCCTGGTGCTGAACGGCGGTGGTTCTCCAAAGGAGCCAAAGTGGCTCGCTGCGTGCGTCTCAGAGATGACAACGACACAGATCGCCGAGATCATGCGTAAGGACATTCAGGACAAGCCCGCGCAGTGGCATTTGGCAATGAACACGCTTGGTTTTAACGCTATCGTCGGGGCGTGCGGCCAATACTACCCCCAGCCGAAGCAATGACTACTGCGCTGCCGTGGAGGGGCCGGGTGATCGCGGCGGGACAGCTAACGCCCATCGTGGGCACGATTTCGATGGACCTGACGACTATCGACGTGAGCCACGCTCCGGAATTGCAGCCAGGCGATGCCGTGACACTGTTGGGAACCGAGGGCGGCGCGACGCTGGATGCGCAGCACATCGCACGGGTGGCTGGGACCATTTCCTACAATATTCTGTCGAGCATCAGCGCGCGCGTGCGGCGGGTATACGTTTGAGCGCATGTGGGAGGGCCCGCGACCGGCGCTCACTCACATAGCCTCCGAATGCGCAGCGTTTTGGCGATTTTGTTCTCGCGGCATGGGAGATACCGGATAGGGCCGCCCACGCCTGGTATCGGTCGAGCCGCCTAACACGCGGCGCTCACGCAATTTTGCAGGGCTTTCTATTTGGATATAAGGGTCCTATAATAGGTTGCATGCGCCCATTCGAATGGAGCGAAGAATACGGCGTCCACGTTCCTGAAATAGATGCCGAGCACCAGGCGATGTTCCGGGTGGCTGACGACCTTTACCGCGCGCTGATCGCGGAGGCGGCGGCCGGCCAGGTGCAGCCGATCCTTCGGGAATTGGCCACCCACACGGCCGGACATTTCTCGCACGAGGAGCGCCTGATGCGCGCATCCGGATATCCTCTATATGCGTGGCACAGGCGCCAGCACGCCACCGCCGGTGGGAAGATGTTGCTGCTGGAGCGGCGCATCCGTCGCGGCGATCGCAATGCGGCGCTCTTGGCGATGGATCTGTCCGTCTGGCTGAAGAACCATATACGGCTCGCCGACCGCATGCTGGGGGCGTATCTTAGGAACTACCGGCGCACGCAGGCGGCGCTGGCATCCTAGCTGCGCGGCCTGTTGACAGACGAAAGCGTCTGTCCCACCGCATGCTGGGGGCGTATCTCAGGAACTACCAGCGCACGCAGGCGGCCCTGGCATCCTAGCTGCGCGGCCGGTTGACAGACGATAGCGTCTGTCCCACCACGAGCGGCCGGTTGACAGACGAAAGCGTCTGCCCCACGCTAGACTGGGAACGATGGATACGTATTCACCCACCGACCGCACCCAGGTGAGGCGCCTGCCGAAGCGGGGCGTATATGACAAAGCGCAGATCCACGCCATCCTCGACGAAGGTTTCATCTGCCATGCGGGGTTCGTGGTGGACGGGCAGCCGTACGTGATTCCCACCGGCTATGCGCGCTCCGGCGACCAGATCTACATCCATGGATCGGCCGCCAGCCGGATGCTGCGCGCGCTGGCTGACGGCATCGAGCTTTGCGTCACGGTGACACTGGTGGACGGATTCGTGCTAGCGCGCTCGGCGTTCCATCATTCGATGAACTATCGCTCCGTAGTAGTGCTGGGCCATGCCCGCCTGGTTACCGATCCGGAAGAGAAACTCGCGGCGCTCCGTTGTTTCACAAATCACATCTTGCCGGGCCGCTGGGACGAAGTCCGGCAACCGGCGGAGCAGGAACTGAAGAGCACCACGGTGCTGGCGCTGCCGCTCGACGAGGTTTCGGCAAAGGTGCGCACGGGCGGGCCCATCGACGATGAAGACGATTATGCGCTGCCGGTCTGGGCGGGCGTGGTGCCAATTGAGCGGCAGTTGGGCGAGCCGGTGCCGGATGTGCGCTTGCTACCGGGCGTTGCCGCGTTCGATAAGCGGAGATTCACCCGGTTTCGTAGAAAATGAGACTTGCGATTCTAACCCTCTTGCTGGCTTGCTCCGGTGCTGCCGGGGCGGAGGAGCATCCGGCCACCCTGGCGATCGGCGCCGTCGCGCCGGATTTCAGTCTGGCGGGCACGGACGGAAAAACCTACCGGCTGCACGACTTCGATTCGAGCAAGGTGCTGGTCATCGTATTTACCTGCGTGCACTGCCCGACGGCGCAGCTTTACGAAGGCCGGATCAAGAAGCTGGCGGAGGATTATCGGGAGAGCGGCGTCGCACTGGTGGCGATACAGCCCAACAATCCGAAATCCGTGCGATTGGACGAGATGGGTTACACGGACCTTTCGGACTCGCTTCCGGAGATGAAAATCCGCGCCGCATACCGGAATTTCAACTTTCCGTTTCTATATGACGGCGAGACGCAGGCGGTAGCGCGGGCGTACGGCCCAACCGCGACGCCGCACGTCTTTGTCTTCGATCGCGAGCGGAAACTGCGGTATCAGGGGCGCGTCGATAGCAGCCCGCGCGAAGCGCTGGCCAAGCGGAAGGATGCCCGTATGGCGATCGACGCCCTGCTCGACAGCAAGCCCGTGCCCGCGGAGAAAACGCCAACGGTGGGCTGTTCCATCAAGTGGGCTTATAAGCAGGCGAGCGGCGAGGAGGAGATGGCAGATATCGCCAAGGAGTCGGTGGGCGTTGAACTGGCCGGCTTGGATCGATTGCGGGACCTGCGTCAGAACGGGACCGGTAAAGTTCTGCTGGTGGATTTCTGGGCGACCTGGTGCGGCCCGTGCACTGCCGAGTTCCCGGAGTTTCAGAAGATGTACCGCATGTATCGCAAGCGGGCATTCGACATGGTCACGGTGAGCGTGAATTTCCCCGACGAGCGGAAGGGCGTTCTGAAATTCCTGGAGGAGCAGCACGCATCCACAAAGAACCTGCTTTTCGGGACCAATGAGACCTACGATGAGATGGCCGCCTTCGATCCGGGCTGGAATGCGGGGGTGCCGTACACCGTGCTGCTCGGCATCGACGGCCGTGTGATCTACAAGCAGCAGGGGGAGATCGACCCGCTGGAGGTCCGGCGTCTGATTCTTGCGAATCTGCCGGACGACGATTATATCGGCCAGCAGGCCTATTGGAATGCCCGGTAGCCTGCGGCCCGCGGCTATTCCTCCACGCGGGTGAAGCTGGCAAGCTCGGCCGAGCGCACGCCGTAAATCTTCAGCAACTGGCGGCAGATCTCGTTTCCCCGCTGCTCGGGTGGCTCCTCCTCGTCGTGCTCGATTTCCACTTTGAAGAACAGATTGGTTCGATGCATAGGCGCGCGTCTCTTCCCTTTATACTAAGGGAATGTCCTGCGCGATATGCCATATTCGGAAACCCCGCCGTTTTTGCCCCGGCGTGCGCGGGGACATTTGCACCATCTGCTGCGGCACGGAGCGCGAGGTCACCGTGGATTGCCCGCTGGAGTGCGAGTATCTGCAAGAGGCGCGCAAACACGAGCGCCCCGGAGACGTCAACCCGGATAATTTCCCGCACAAGGACATACGCATCACCGAAGAATTCCTGGAGAACCATGAAAAGCTGGTGGAAGCCGCATCGCGCGGCCTGATGGCGGCGGCCTTCGGTACTCCCGGCGCGGTAGATGGCGATGTGCGCGAAACGCTGGATGCGCTCATTCGCACCTTCCTCACGCTGCAGAGCGGCGTCTATTATGAAACGCGGCCGGTGAATGCCCTGGCCAACCAGATCTTCGGGTCCTGGCAGGCGGCCATGGAAGAGTATCGCAAGAGCGAGACCGAGCGCCTGGGGATGTCCAAGACGCGCGATGCCGACGTGCTGGGCACGCTGGTGTTTCTGCAACGGCTGGAACTGGACCGCGCCAACGGGCGGCCGCGCGGCCGCGCCTTCCTGGATTTCCTAAGGAGCTTCTTCGGCGATGAGGCAGGTTCCATCCCGCGCACATCGTCGCTGATCGTGCCCTGACTGTCGCGCACGCTTCAGCGTGCCGCCCCGGGCTTCAACCCTCGGTGGAATTCGGCGAGCTGAAAGCTCGGCGGTTGGCAGGCGAAAGCGCCTGCCACGGCACTCCGCACCACGCCTTACGGGGCAGGCGCGAGGAGTTTCACCACAAAAAAGACCTCGTGCCATTGCGGCGTGGCGCCAGGCTCGACCTCGTTGTTGTCCGATTGCCAGTTCTTCCATTCGGCCGCTTTATCGAGGGCGGATTGGTTCAGACTGGAGTCGGTGCTGGCGACGACCTCGGCTTCGCTCAGCGCTCCATCGGGAGAGAGCAGGCCATGCAGGACAACCGCGTGAATTGTGCTATTCGCGTTGGGCGCGCCGCCGATCACGCTGCTGCGCACGTACCAGGGCATCCCCGATACCGGCCCCACTCCCACTTGCGTCAAACCGGCCGGCTCGAAAAGCGCGGGGTCCAGGTTCGCGGGATCCGTCACGCTTTCGGTGCGGGCTTCCACGATAGGCTGCCCCGCTTCGGTGATGGTGAACTTACCGGCAATCGTCTTTTCGTGAAAGTGGATGGCACTGGTGTAGTCGTAGCGGACGAACATGCCGGGCACTGGGGAATAGGTCATTAGAAGGCCGGTCTTCGGATCGATGCAGTACTCGGACTCCTCCCAGCGGCGGCCGCCGGTGGCGGCCTTCGTCTGAGATCCGTGTGAGACCAGCACGCAACTGACTTCAGCTCCATTCAGATTGCCCGTGAACGTACGGAGTGTGGCGCGCGGGCCCGTTAGCCGGTACGCGAAGAAGATGGCGCTGCGAACCTGAGCCAGCCGCAGCGGCACGGGTCCGGCCGGCTGGTTGGTGTAGAAAAGCTTATTGAGATGCAGATTGACGGCCGCATAAGAAGGACCCTGCGCTGCCCAGCGGTAAGCGTTGTGCGACGGGGAAATATCCTCCAGGTTCCAGTCGCCGCCGGAAGATGTGAACGTCGTCTTCAGGTCGTACGCGTAAGCCCGCACGTTCGACAACGCACGCGCATTTTCCACAAGATTCGTGGCGGCCAGGCGCTGCTCGGCGGTCTGAACAGGCTGCGCATCGCCGGTGACCAACTCCAGGGGATCCGACGGGACGGCAGGCTGCGGCAGCGATTCGACGGGCGAAACGCGCGGACGTACACTGGATCTGGACGCCTGCGCGAAGACCGCGGCAGGCAACAAGGCAGAAAGCGCTAGGGCGAACGATAAGCGCAGGACTGACACGGGGACCTCCTTAAGGGGATAAACGGACGCTCCAGCCGGAAAGTTACTTTGATTTGCGCGTCATGGATCTTGGTTGGCAGGCGAAAGCGCCTGCCCGACGCTATGTGCTATACAGGACTGACGCCCCTATGAGCCGGCCGGTGCGGACCTTTCTTCTACTCCTGATGCTCTCGCTTGCGGTTGCCGCTCAGCCCAAGACCTGGAGTGGAACCTGGAGCGCTAACGCCGGCAATAATTCCAGAGTGTTCGGTGGGACCTGGGACGCAACTCTTGGCGACGATCCGGACACGGTCCTCGGAAACTGGACGATGCTGGATCAGTCCGGCACAACTTTGGCCGCCGGCACCTGGTCCGCCCGCAAGGATGAGCGAATCTGGAAGGGCGGTTGGCAGGCGCGCCTCGCCTCAGGCCAGCTTTACTCCGGGACTTGGCAAGCCCAGTCCGAGCTTCGATCGCCCCGCCACTTTTCAGAGTTGTTTGAGTTCGCTTTGACCAAGGCTGCCAGCGGCGCCTGGCATATGGGCGCCGCGCATTCCGGCGGCTGGTCTATCCGCACTTCGCCCCAGCAGTGACACGCAGCAGGTCAATTTGATATGTTGCTGGGGCGCTAATCTTGGCTGCAGCCGGCTTTCAAGCCGCAAAGAAGCCGAAAGCCGGCAGGGGCCATTAAAAGGTGACCGGCAGCCAAGTTTGGCTGCCCCACTAAGATCGTCGCGGGCAGATGCGCAAGAGCGGCGGATGTTCGAGAATGAATGAAGCTCATGCCAAACTTCACTCACCGCGCCCGGGTCGCGTTCGTGGATACGGATGCCTCCGGACGAATCCATTTCACCGCCATGCTGCGCTATTACGAGACTGCCGAACAGGAATTCCTGCGCTCGTTGGGTCTTGGTCATCACCTGTTGCCGCCGGACGTGGGTTTTCCGCGCGTGCGCGTGGAGTGCGAGTACCGGTCGGCGGTGATCTTCGATGACCAACTGGACATCTCGGTGTCGGTGAAGCGGGTGGGCACGACCTCATATACCCTGGAGTTCATCGCGCGGAAGGGCGACACCATTGCGGCCAATGGAGGATTCGTGGTGGTGTGCGTGAGCCGCGCGAGAGGCCACGCGCAGGCGTTGCCGGATGTGTTTCGCGAAGCGCTCAGCAAATCCGCGGCAATTGCTCGTTGAACGGCAGATCCAGAATACGGCTGCCGCCGATTTCGGTTTTCAGCAGGACCATGCCGGGGTGCGCGCTGACGGCCTCGCCGATGATGGCGGCGTCGCGCCCCTCGGTGGTTCCGCGCATGGCGGCGAGGATGGCATCCGCCGCGGCAGGCGCGACGAAGGCTACCAGTTTCCCTTCATTGGCCACGAATAACGGGTCCATGCCCAGGATCTCGCAGGCGGCCTGCACTTCCTGGCGCACGGGAATTCGCCGGGCCTGGATCTCGACGCCGATGCCCGCGGAGCCGGCGATCTCGCATAACGAAGTGGCCAGGCCGCCGCGGGTGGGATCGCGCAGGGAGTGGATTTCGCCGGCTGCCAGCATCGCCTGGACCAGCAAGTGTAGCGAAGCGGTGTCGGATTCGATTGTGGATTCCAGTTCCAGATTCTCGCGCCGCGAGAAAACGGCCATGCCGTGATCGCCGATCGTGCCGCTGAGAATCACCTTGTCGCCGGGCTGGGCATTGGAAGCCGAGATCGACACGCCGTCCGGCACCAGCCCGATACCGGTGGTGGTGATAAAGAGCTTGTCAGCCGATCCCTTGTTGACCACTTTGGTATCGCCGGTGACGATCGTCACGCCGGCGGCTTTGGCGGCTTCCGCCATCGATGCGATGATGCGGGAAAGCTCGTCGAGAGGCAGTCCTTCTTCCATGATGAACGCCGCCGAGAGATACAACGGGCGGGCTCCGCTCATGGCCAAGTCGTTGACCGTGCCGTGTACGGCCAGCTTGCCGATGTCGCCGCCGGGGAAGAACAGCGGCGTCACGACAAAGGAATCGGTGGTGAAGGCGACGCGTGCGCTACCGAGGTTTAGGATGGCCTGGTCGTCCAGCTTGCGCAGAAACTCATTGTCGAAGGCCGGCAGAAAAAGATCGTGCACGAGCTGGGCGGTCAGCCGTCCGCCGCTGCCGTGCCCCAGCACGATGGTTTCGCGGGCCGTGATTGGCAAAGGGCAGGAGAATGCGAAGTCTTGCATGATTAGCGCGATACCTGGGCCAGGTGCCGCCCGTAGTTGTAGTACGCCGCGCAGGCGCCTTCGGCTGAAACCATAGTGGCGCCGAGCGGCGTTTGCGGCGTGCACTGAGTCCCGAAGGCTGGACAATCATGCGGCTTCTTGTGCCCTTGCAATACCTGGCCGCTGATGCAGATCTCCGGCTCAGTCGCGTGCACGTTCTGGATGTCGAAGATCCGCTCGGCATCGTAAGCGTGGAACTCGGGTCGCAGCCGGTAGCCGCTCAGCGGAATGACGCCGATGCCGCGCCAGGCGCGGTCGCAGACCTCGAACACCCGCCCGATCATCTTGCGCGCCTCCACATTGCCTTCGCGCGTGACGGCGCGCGCGTACTGATTCTCGACCGTGGCGCGGCCCTGCTCGCACTGCCTGACCGCCATCAGGATGCCTTCCAGCAGATCGATGGGCTCGAAGCCGGTGATGACCATCGGCACGCGGTAGCGCTCTGCCAGCGGCTCGTACTCGCTCCAGCCCATGACGGCGCAAACGTGTCCAGGCCCCAGAAAAGCCTGCACGCGATTCCGCGGCGATTCCAAAATGGCGGCAATGGCGGGCGGCACGAGCACGTGCGAAACCAGCAACGAGAAATTCGATAGGCCTTGCGCGCGGGCCTGCCAGACCGACATGGCATTGGCCGGCGCGGTGGTCTCGAAGCCGATGGCAAAAAACACCACCGGCCTTTGCGGATGCGCGCGCGCCAGCTTCAGGCAGTCGAGCGGAGAATACACGATGCGCACATCGCCGCCATCGGCTTTGATCTGGTACAGGTCGCCATGCGATCCGGGGACGCGCAGCATGTCGCCGAAAGAGCAGAAGATCACGCCGGGGCGGCGGGCGATGGCGTGCGCGCGGTCGATCATCTCGAGGGGCGTCACGCAGACCGGACAGCCCGGGCCGTGCACCAACTCGACCTGAACGGGGAGCAACTCGTCCAGGCCATACTTGACGATGGAGTGCGTCTGGCCGCCGCAGACTTCCATGAGAGTCCACGGCCGCGTGACGGTCCGGCGGATTTCGTCTACCAGAGTGGCTGCCAGACGCTGGTCGCGGTACTCGTCAAGGTACTTCATGGGGATCTTCCAGTAGCTCGTCCGCCTCCAGGTCGGCGAGTTGATCCATTTCGCGGAGCGTTTGATAGGTGCGGGCGGCTTCTTCCTCATCCACCTTGGTGATGGCGAAGCCGACGTGCACCATCACGTAATCGCCCAATCCGGCTTCCGGAAGATACTCCAGGCAGGCCTCGCGAAACACGCCGCCGAAATCCACCTTGGCCATCTTCACGCCCGGGGTATCCAGCAGCTCGACGATCTTTCCCGGTATGGCAAGACACATCCCGCACCTATGGTAACACCGCCCCCACTTGACAATCACCGTGCCCCTGTCAGAAAAAGGAAGCTCGCATGACTGTGGCGGTGGGCATACTCGGGCTGGTTATCCTGGTGATCGTCCTGTGGGATGGATTCGAGGTCATCATCCTGCCGCGGCGCGTGGCGCGGCGCTTGCGGCTGAGCCGGCTTTTCTATCTGTCGACGTGGGTCATATGGTCGGGGCTGGCGCGGCGGGTGCGCTCCGGCAAGCGCCGTGAGCGTTACCTCAGTTTCTACGGACCACTCTCGCTCCTGTTTCTGATCATGGTGTGGGCCGCGTTGATGATCGTGGCCTTCGCCATGGTGCACTGGTGGGTGGGACCGCCCAATGTGCGGTTCAGCCACTGCCTGTATTTGAGCGGCGCCACGTTCATTACGCTGGGTCTGGGGATTCCTCAAACGCGTGTAGCGCGCCTGGTGACGGTGTTCGAGGGTGGTACCGGCTTCGGCTTCCTGGCTTTGGTAATAAGCTACCTGCCAGTCTTGTATCAATCGTTTGCGCAGCGGGAGACCAACATTTTGCTGCTGGACGCGCGCGCAGGATCGCCTCCCACAGCCGCGGAGCTCTTCCGGCGCTACGGAGCGTGCCACGGACTGGCGGCTCTGGATCAACTGCTGCGGGAGTGGGAGATCTGGTCGGCGAATCTGCTGGAGGGCTACATATCGTATCCAGTGATGGCGTACTTCCGGTCGCAGCATGACAACCAATCGTGGCTGGCGGCGCTTACCGCCATACTCGATGTTTGCTCGGTCGTAATTGCGGGTATCGACGGACTGTCGCCGTGGCAGGCCCGGCTGACGTTTGCCATGGCACGGCACACGGTCGTGGACCTGGCGCAGATCGTGAATGCGCCGCCGCGTGCGCCGGAGCCGGACCGTTTGTCGGCCGATGCCCTGGCGCGCTTCAAAGCGGCGCTGGCAGAGGCAGGGATCAAGCTGACGAACCCGGCGGAGTTCGACGCCAAGCTGGCGGAATTGCGGCGGATGTACGAGCCTTACGCATTTGCCCTGGGCCAGCGCTTCATATTAAACCTCTCCACCTGGATGCGGGTTTCCGACAAGGTCGACAACTGGCGCACCAGCGCATGGGAGCACAGCTCCAGCGGTTTGCCGCGGTCGCTGTTCGATGGCGACGGCGACGTGCACGCGTAATAGAACTCCGCCGGACGATTTCCTATTTGACAAACGGCGCTCTCGCGTTATTATTTGAGTTACTCCCCCGGATTGGTCCTGAAAACCTGTGATCTCCGAACAAAACGTAATCCTCCATACCGACCTGCCCGGAATCGAAGGACACGCGCAAGGCAAAGTGCGCGACGTCTACCGCGTGGACGGACGATTGCTCATCGTCGCCACCGATCGCATTTCGGCATTCGACTACATCCTGCCCACCGGCATACCGGATAAAGGCAGGGTCTTGACGCAACTATCGATCTTCTGGTTCGACTTCCTCCGGGAGATCACGCCGACGCATTTCCTGACGGCGAATGTGGACGACTATCCGCCGCCGCTGCCGCAGTTTCGCGAGCAACTGGAGGGCCGCTCCATGCTGGTGAAGCGCGCCAAGATGGTGGATATCGAGTGCGTGGCGCGCGGCTATCTGGCGGGCTCCGGCTGGAAGGAATACAAGCAGCGGGGAACCGTCTGCGGCATTCCGCTGCCGGGCGGACTGCGCGAGAGCGACCGGCTGCCGGAGCCGATCTTCACGCCTTCCACGAAGGCCCAGAGCGGGCATGACGAGAACATCTCGTTTGAGACCATGTGCTCGGTGGCCGGCGCGGATCTCTCGCGGCGGCTGCGGGATCTCACGCTGGAGATTTATTCGCGCGCGGCGGCCTATGCTGAGACGCGGGGTGTGATCATCGCGGACACCAAGTTCGAGTTCGGCTTCGTGGGCGACGAACTGGTGCTGGGCGATGAGGTGCTGACACCGGATTCCTCGCGTTTCTGGCCGAAGGAAAGCTACAGTCCCGGAGGCCCGCAAGCTTCTTACGACAAGCAGTACGTGCGCGACTACCTGGAGTCGATACGGTGGAACAAGCAGCCGCCCGCGCCGCCGCTGCCGGACGAGGTGGCCCGCCAGACCAGCGAAAAATACAGGCAGGCATACCACGTGCTTACGGGCAAGGAGCTATGAACTGGCTCGACGTGGTGTTGCTGCTCCTGCTGCTGGTATCGATCGCGACCAGCTTTTCCAGCGGCCTGACGCGCGAAGTCGTGGGGTTGATCTCGATGGTGGCGGCGCTGGTGGCGGCCGTCTGGTTCTATGGCACGGCGGGCGCGTTTCTGCTGCCGTATGTCAGTTCGCCGGGCGTTGCGCATTTTTGCGGATTCCTGATTGTCTTTTGCGGCGTGCTGATCCTGGGAGCGCTGGTGGGCCGTGCGTTGGGACGGTTCATCAAGATGACGGGGCTGTCGTTCGTGGACAGGCTGCTAGGGGCGTGTTTCGGACTGGTGCGCGGATTGCTGATTGCGATTGCCCTCATTCTGGCGCTGCTGGCGTTCACTCCAGGCAAGTCTACGCCGGATGCGGTGGCGCAATCCAGGGTGGCGCCGTATGTCATCGGCGCATCGCGGCTTTTGGCCGCCGTTGCGCCGCATGAACTGAAGGACGGGTTCCGCAGGAGCTACGACCAGGTGAAGACGATTTGGGGCAAGACCCCGAAGGACATTCGGGAATTGCCGGAGACAGGAAAGGCCCGCACATGAAAAAGGAATTCGAAGCTCTCGTGGACCATTTGATGGGTAACGGCTTTTTCCTCGAAGAGGTAACGGAGCTGCTGGAGAAAACCCTGATCGAGAGGTCTCTGGAGCGCACGGGGGGGAACCGCTCGGCCGCCAGCAAGCTGCTGGGCATCCATCGCAACACGCTGCAGCGCAAGTTGGCGGAGTATCACCTCGGCGCGCGCAAAGCGCGGCGCAAACCTGTGCGCACGGAAGCCCGCACGCGCAAGAAGGCTGCCTCGGCGTGAGTTGGGCGGCGTGAACCGAATCGATCTGCTGATCTTCGATCTGGATGGCACCCTGATCGATTCCAAGAAGGACCTGGCAAATGCCGGTAATGCGGCGCGCGGACACATGGGTATGCCGCCACTGGAGGACGAGCGCGTTTGCTCCTACGTGGGCAATGGCGCTCCCGTGCTGATACGCCGCCTGCTGGGTCCGGAAGCCAGCGAAGCCCAGGTGCAGGAAGCGCTGGAATTCTTCATCGAGTATTACGGCGAGCATAAGCTGGAATATACGGTGCTCTATCCCGGCGTGAGGGAAGCGCTGGACCGCCTGCGGGATGCAGGTGTGCAGATGGCGGTGCTGACCAACAAGCCGGTGCGCATCAGCCGCGCCATTGTGGAAGGGCTTGGCGTGGGCGCGCATTTCCGGCAGGTCTATGGCGGCAACAGTTTCGATTTCAAGAAGCCGCATCCCATCGGCGTGGAGACTCTGATGAAGGGATGCGGCGCCGCGGCGGACCGCACCATGATGGTGGGGGACAGCTCCGTGGATATACAGACCGCGCGCAACGCCCAGGTGAAATCCTGCGGCGTGACCTATGGCTTTCAGCCGGATACGCTACGGACCGTACCGCCGGATCTGTTGGTGGACCGGATGGAGGATCTGGCGGATTGGATAACCGGGCCTACTTCTGCTGATATGTAACGCTGACGGTGGTTCCGGAGCTTCCGCTGCTGTTGCTCCTCGCCGTCATCACCACGGTACGCCGGTTGGTCTCGTCTTCCGCGGATACCAATCCGTTCAAGTATTGGCCGTTCTGGCTGGTGCTCGTCGCGGTAATGTGGAATCCTTGCTGCCTCAAGCCATCTTGATAAAACGCGACAACGTCCTGGGGACGGTCCCTGGTCTCAAACGTGAAGGCGGCTGAACTGCCCTGCATCCCGCTCGCACTGAAGTTGCTTTTGGGATGCGAATTGGGATATGCGGGAAGCCACGCGGGCATGGTTCCCTGGTTGCCTCCGATGGTGACAGACTCGCCGCCATTGCCACGGAATGAGAACCTCCCGTTCTTGGCCTGATCGAAGTCGATGGTGGTGGTCTTCCCCGTGGATTTCTGACGGAGCGTAATCGTGCCTTTCGCGTCATCCACGGTAACGACTTCCACGTCCGGATTAGTTGCGGCCAGCAGTTTAGCCATCGCCAGCCCCGGCTTGGTGCGCATCAATTCGGGATCGAGTCCCGATTCCCTCACCTTGTGAACCAGGAAGAGTCCGGTGCCGACCACGGCGATCCCGCCTAGCACGAACAGCCCAACCACAGCTAGGAGTATCCAGACGATGGGGCTGGTCTTGCGAGGGGCGAGCGGCGCAGTAGGGGCGGCCGGGGCAGCCTGCGCGGGACTTGCCTGTGGCGCATCGGGAGGTCTCGAAACCGGCGCTGCCGATGCTGCAGGCGCCTCACCGGCGCCCACGGGCGCTCCGCATTTCGTGCAGAATTTGCCGGCAACCTGTGCTCCGCAATTCACGCAAAAAGGCATACTTCCTCCGACCTGTTTTACTCTAGCACGGCGAGTTGGGAGGGCTAAGCCCGGCGAGCTGAAGTTCGCCGCGGCACGCTAAAGCGTGCGCCACTTCGCAGCCAGAGCAGATATCCCGCACCGAGCGCGGCCAGCGCCAGCGAGATCCACTGCGAGGTATTGAGCGGGCCGCCGAAGGGATTCCGCTGCTCGTGGAAGCGCACGAATTCCACCAGG
>Ga0181521_10004504_pt1 | contig 15878 bp, 13 predicted proteins | sample PEATcosm2014_Bin_32_FD_119764 | JGI IMG/M metagenome (GOLD analysis project Ga0181521, IMG submission 119764) | Peatland microbial communities from MTU Mesocosm Facility, Houghton, MI, USA - PEATcosm2014_Bin02_60_metaG | ecosystem: Environmental > Terrestrial > Soil > Wetlands > Peat | place... | reverse complement strand
TTCTCTGTTCATTGTTGAAGCACAAGATTCAAAATCCGACCATCCAGCGGAGCACCTCCTTCCGGGCGGCGGCAACGCTCAGCGGCAGCTCGCCGGCAGCGCTGCCCTGGCGGCCATCGAGTCCCTGGAACACCTGGGCCACCAGCGGCAAACGAAGGCCGGCGCGGGCCAGGGCCTCGGGATCGCGGAATACCTCTTGCGGCAACCCTTCCCGGTCGACTCGCCCCGACACGAGCACGTAGACCCGCTGGGCCAAGAGCGGCAGCAGATCGACCGAGTGCGTCGAGAACAAGAGCGTGGCCTTTCGCCGGCGGTTGATGTCCAGGAGGAGGTCGATCATGCGGGACTCGCCGGCCGGATCGAGCCCGGCCAGCGGGTCGTCCAGCACGAGGACCTCCGGCTGCATCGCCAGCACGCCCGCCAGGCCAACGCGTTTCTGCTGGCCGAAGCTGAGGTGGTGGATCGGGCGGTCGGCCAGAGCCAGGGCGTCCACGACGGCCAGGGCCTCCTCGACGCGCAGCCGGACTTCGCCCTCCGCGAGGCCCAGGTTCCGCGGCCCGAACGCCACGTCCTCGCGCACCGACGTGGCAAACAGTTGATCGGCCGGATTCTGCAGCACCATGCCGACCCGGCGGTAGAGGTCGTCGGGGCGGAGACGGGCGATGTCGGCGCCGCCCAGGCGGACCTGGCCGGCTTGCGGCCGCAGCAGCCGCACCAGCAGCTTCATCAACGTAGTCTTGCCGGCGCCGTTGGGCCCGAGCACGGCCACGATCTCGGCGGGCGCGGCGCGGACCGTCAGGCCCGCTACCGCCTCGACCCCGTTGGGGTAAGCGTAGCACACGCCGTCGGCTTCAATGGCCCAGGGACCCTGGGACGCGCTCATGGCAGCAAGCCCTCCGCCAGCCCCAGGGCCGCGGCGACGGCCGCCAGCCCCGCCGCCAGCACGCCCAAGTCGCGCCACGCCAGCGGCGCCAGCCGCGGGATCGGCAGCGAGCCATTATATCCCCGCACCACCATGGCCTCGTGGGTCCGCTGGGCCTGGTCGATCGCCCGCAGCACCACCGTGCCGGTCAGGCTGCCCAGCGAGCGGAGCGACCGGCCTACTCGGGCATGGCCCAGCCGGGTCTTCTGCGCCGCCAGGATGCCGGCCGCGCTGTCGAAGAGCGTGAAGGTGTAGCGGTGCATGAGCATGGCGATTTCGATCCACGTCCGCGGCACCCGCGCCCAGCGGAGGGCGGCGAAGATCCGCTCGGCCGCCGCCGCCCGGCACAGCACCAACAGGATGCCGATCGACCCGAGCACGCGGGCCGCCACCAGGCTGCCGTGCCGCAGGCCCTCCTCGGTGGCCACCAGCCGGCACGGCCCCAGCTCCAGCGTTGCCGCGGGCGTCGTGCCGGTCATAAGGCCTTCCAAGAGGACCACGAGGACGGCGACGGCCACGGGACCGGCCAACCGGGCGGCCAGCTCGCCCAGCCTCGTGCGCGACGCCGCCAGGAATGCGAAGCTGCAAGCGGCTGCGCCCAGCGGCAGCCAAATCCGCGTCGAGACCACGATCGCAAGGATGGCCGCCACCGCCAGCAACAGTCGCACGCGGATGTCGCAGCGGCCGCACGCGGGGTCGGTTTCCGCCCATTCATCCAGGTGGTGCATGGTCTGGTCGATTCTTTGGGGGGAAAAGGCCGCGAAACGTGTACCCGGCGACGAAGCCGCCCGCGGCCCCCGCCGCCAGGAACAGGAACAGGGGCAGATCGCCGTGCTCGATGTTGATGAATGGCTCCCGCGGCGGGCGGCCCGCCTCCTCGGCGAATTTCTCGATGACCGTCTCGTCGACGCCCTTCCAGCCCGGCTCCGCCGCCGGCGCCGGGGATAGCGCAGCCAGTGCGAAAAAAATCATCAGCGTCGCCGGCGGGAATGCGAAACCGCAAGCGGCTGTTCTCATAGCTCTTCTCCCGCGGCGGGTTGCAAGAAGGACGGAAGCCCCAGCAGTTCCGGCCGGCGGACCAGAATGAAGCGATAGGCCACGCCGGTCAGGACCCCTTCGGCGACGCCCAGCGGCACCTGCGTGGGCACGAAGGCCGCCGCAATGGTCAGGAACATGCCGCCCAGCGGGCCGTCGTGGGGCAGACCGGAAGCCAGCTCCAGCGAGGTCGCCGCATACGTGGCCCAATCGGAAATCAGTCCGGCGGCCATGGCCGCAAGAAAGACCGGCACCCGGAACTTGCCGAGCAGGTGGAACGTCCCGAAGCCCGCATACGCCCCGACCACGCCCATCGAGACGATGTTGGCCCCGAGGGTCGTCAGGCCCCCGTGGGCGAGAAACAGGGCCTGGAACACCAGGGCGATGCTGGCCACCACGACCGTCGGGCCGGGGCCGATCAGGATCGCGCCCAACCCCGTGCCGCAGGGGTGGGAGCAAGTGCCGGCCCACGGCACGGGCACGGGCATGCAGGAAACGACGAACACGGCCGAGCCCACGAGGGCCACCATCGGCAGCCAGGACGGATCGGCCGCCCGGCGGCGATTGATCCCGCGGAGTCCCCAGGCCAGCGGCGGCAGGGCCACGAGGAACCAAAACGCCGCCCAGCCCACCGGCAGGACGCCTTCCGTGATGTGCATTGCCAGAAGACTAACCACGGTCTTACTCCTCCTCCGGCGGCACGGCCAAAGCGTTCAGGGTGGCGGCGGCCACCGGACTGCCACCCCGCGGGCCGACGTTGGTGATGTACACGAGATCGCTTGCGGCCAGGGCCGCCTTCGCTTCCCGGGCCCCGACCAGCCCGACCGGCAGCCCGATCACCAGGGCCGGCCGCGCCGCGCCGCTGCGGGCCAGTTCGATGACCTTCGCCAGCGCGGTCGGAGCGTTGCCCACGACCACGATCGCCCCGCTCAGCCGTCCGGCGAAGAACTCCATCGCGGCGGCCGCGCGGGTGCAGCCGCCGGAGAGCGACGCGGCGGCCACCTCTTCCCGGCCAATCCCGCACAGGACCTCGCTCTGGACCTTCGTCAGTCCGGCCCGGACCATGCTCACGTCGCAGATGACGGGCCGGCCGGCCGCCAAGGCCGCCCGCCCGGCGGCGACGGCCTGCGGATGGACCCGCAGCGAGCGGGCGAAGGAGAAGTCGGCCGTGGCGTGAATGATCCGCCGCAGAATACCCCGCACCCCCGGATCGAGGTCCCCGCAGGCCGCAAGCTGGCGGTCGATGATCTCGAAGCTCTTGCGTTGGATGGCCCTGCCATCGTCGGGCGGCGCTTCGCTTGCCACCAGCGGCAGGAGCCGCTCGGCCACCACGTCCTCGATCACCGCGTCCTCCTCCAGCGTGGGCAGAAGCTCCAGCTCGACCAGCGGCCAGCGGCGGCGGCACTCCTCCAGCCGCTCAGGAATGTCGCGGGTCGTGTGCCGGCCGGCGTGCAGGAAATAGGGCATCAGCACGATCCGCCGCGCCCCCTGAGAGGCCAGCTCCGCCACGCGGTCCTCGATGCTCGGGCCGACGATCGAGAAGAAGGCCGGCAGCACGCCGGGGTGCCCAAGCCGCAGAGCGACCCGGGCCACCATCTCGACGAAGCCCTGGTTGGCCTCCGGCCGGCGGCTGCCGTGACTGACGATGAGAATTGGGGGCGAACCGTTCATACCGTTGCCTCGCAGTGCGCCGCAGGGCCGCCGGCCGACTGGCGGGAGGCTGCCCAGTGCGCTACAAAGTGGTCGGCCACCTCAGGGCGGGACGCCCAGTGCAGGTGGACGTAACTGGCCAGGACGTTGCCCCGGGCGAAACCTTCCGCGGCGGTCTCTCCCCGCCGCCTCCGGACGTTGTAGGCCCGGGGCCAGCCTTCGGCACCGGGTCCCCCTCCGGGCACCATGCGCAGCATGGTCGCGGGAGAGGCACCCATGAGTGGGTACCCGGGGGTGAGGGGGCCTTGCGGACACGCGCTGCCCTCACCCCGGCCCTCTCCCGGAGGGAGAGGGGAGCTTTCCGCGATCTCGGAGTAGTGGAACTCGTGTCCGCGGCAGGCCGCCCCGGCCGGTCCCCAGAGCGAATCGGTCCGCAACGAGACCTCGGCATAGCCGAGCGTCTTCAGCCGGTCGAGCATGACGGTGTCCAGCGGCAGGACGCCGGCCATCGCGTGGCACTCACCCTGGCGAGTCCTGAGCGACCGGCCCAGGTACATCAGCCCGCCGCACTCGGCATAGACCGGCCGTCCGGCGGCGGCCCAGGCGCGGACATCGCCGAGCATAGTCCGGTTGGCGGCCAGGCGTGCCGCGTGCAGCTCGGGATAGCCGCCGCCGAAATACAGGCCGTGGAGGTCCGGCGGGAGCCCCGCGTCCCCAAGCGGCGAGAACCGGCAGATTTCGACGCCGCGGTCTTCGAGCGCCTCCAGGTTATCGGGGTAGTAGAAATGGAAGGCATCGTCCCAGGCCAGACCGAGGCGAAGGCGGACGGACGGGAAGGGTGAAGGATGAAGGATGAAGGATGAAGGATGCAAGGTCCGTTGTCCGTTGTCCATAGTCAGTTGCAACGGGCAACCGACCCGCTGCGCGGTTGCCCCTACGGACAACGGATGGCCGGCCGCTCCGCTTTCCGCCTTCTCGATGATCGCCTCTACGTCCAGGTGCTCTCGGCAGGCGTCGGCCAACTGGTCGAGGATCGGCGGCGAGAGGTTGCCGCGATCGGCAGCGACGAGTCCCAGGTGCCGGCTGGGCAAGGAGGGCAGCGCGGCGCGGGGCACGGCGCCCAAGAGCGGCGGCAGGCCCGCGGCGGCGAGCCCCTCGGCCAGCCAGGCGCGGTGCCGCTCGGAGCCGCTCTGGTTGGCAATCACGCCGGCGATGCGGATGCCCGGCTCGAACCGGGCGAACCCCTGGACCGTGGCCGCCAGGCTCCGGCCGGTGCCGTGGGCAGGGACGACCAGGAGCACCGGGGCCTCGATCCACGCGGCCACCTCGGCGGTGCTCCCCTCCAGCCCGGCCGGCGACGCCCCGTCAAAGAGCCCCATCACGCCCTCGACCAGCGCCAGGTCGGCGTCCGCCGTGGCCCGGCCGAACAGCTCGCAAACGTACTGCTGCGAGGTCATCCAGCCGTCGAGGTTGTAGCAGGTCCGTCCGGAGGCCAGGGCCAACCAGGTCGGATCGAGGAAATCGGGCCCTGCCTTGAAGGTCTGCACCCGCAGGCCGCGGCTGGAGAGCTCGCGGGCCAGCCCGACCGCCAGCGACGTCTTGCCGACGCCGCTTGCCGTCCCTGCGATCACCAGCCTGGGGCAATCCTTGCTCACCACTCCACCCCTTTCTGGGCTGCAATGCCCGACGCAAGCGCATGCTTGACGCACCGCATCTCGGTTACCGTGTCGGCCAGGCCGGCCAGTCCCTCGGTGGCGTCCCGGCCGGTCAGGACAACGCAGGTCCCGCTGCGGGCCTGGCGCACCGCGTCGATCACTTGCCGTTCATCCAGGAGTCCGCGGGCGACGGCAAAGCAGACCTCGTCGAGGATCACGAGGGGATACTGCCCGCCGGCCAGGACTTCGGCGGCCTTGCGGATTCCCTCCTGGGCGGCCGCGCGGTGCGAGGCCGTGTCCGGCCCGCCGGCGGGAGGCAGGAAGCCCCGGCCCACCTGGACGATCTCGATGAGCGGAACGCCCGCGGAGGCCGCCATCTCGCCCACCGCCGCATCGTGCTTGACGAATTGCAGGACGCAGGTCCGCATGCCGTGACCGGCAGCGCGGAGGGCCATGCCCAGGGCGGCCGTCGTCTTGCCCTTGCCGTCGCCGGTGAAGACCAGGATTCGCGGGGCGTCAGTCATGGAGAGGATCAAGGATCAAGGCGGAAGGATGAAGGATGCACGGTCCGTGGTCCGTGGTCAGTTGCAACGGACAACTGACAACGGACAACGGACAACGGACAACTGGCCCCTCCGCCACCGCCCGCAGCGGCAGCATGATGGCCAGCAAGAGCGCGGCGGTGGTGAACATCAGGGCGTTGGCTGCCGGGATGTGCCGCGTGGCCAGGGGCACCAGCGGATCGCCGAGGGTGGGCCTGTCCAGCGGCAGGCCGTCGTAGAGGTTGCGGCCGCCGAGTTGCACGCCCAGGGCCCCGGCCACAGCGGCCTCGACCAGTCCGGCGTTGGGGCTGGGGTGGTTCCGGCCGTCGCGCACCAGCACGCGGATCGCGCGGAGGGGGCGCTGGCCGAGCAGGCCCGCCGCCACGCACAGCAAAGGCGCCGTGAGCCTGGCCGGCAGGTAGTTGGCCAGGTCGTCGATCCGCGCGGCCGCCCAGCCGAAATCGCGGTAGTGCGGGTCCTGGTGGCCGAACATCGAGTCGAGGGTATTGATCGCGCGATAGACGATTGAGCCCACGGGCCCCACCACCACGGCGAAGAGCAGGGGGGCGGTCACACCGTCGACCGTGCTCTCGGCCACGGTCTCGACGGCGGCCCGGACCACACCCGCGGGGTCCAGGTTCGCGGTGTCGCGGCCAACGATGGCCGCGACGCGGCGGCGGGCCTCGACCACGTCCCCGCCGGCCAGGGCCCGGTAGACGGCCATGCTGTGCCGGGCCAAGTCGCGCGGGGCGATCGCCACGTAGATCACCAGCACCGCCACGGCGTCGCCGGCCGCCGGATGCACGAGCCCGGCCGCCCAGATCGCTCCCCAAGCGGCCAACCCGGCGGCGGCGTACACGGTCAGGGCGACCAGCAGCCCCAGCAGCCGGGTCCAAATTTTCCCCTCTCCCTTTGGGAGAGGGTTAGGGTGAGGGGGCCCGTATGGCACGCGCGGCGCCAACCCCACCCTCACCCCCGAGTACCCGGGCACCGTGCGAAGCATGGTCGTGGGTGCTGCTCCCGGAGGGAGAGGGGAGCCTGCTGGCCGGACGAGCGACTCCAGCCGGGCAGCCAGCCAGCCGATGCCGCGGACCGGGTGCGGCAGCCAGCGGGGGTCGCCCAGGGCCAGGTCGAGTGCAACGGCGGCCAGCACCTGATATTCCAGTCTCATGGCAATCGCAAGAGTCGATGGATTTCGTCCATGCGGAGGCTGCGGCGTACGACCGCCGCGAGCCGGTCCAGCGTCGAGTGAATGTCGTAGCAAGCCACCACCCGGCCCACCGGCGGCAGTCCGCGGCGGACCCGCAGCCGGTCGATGAACCAGCGGCGGAAGGCGTCGGCGTCGAACAGGCCGTGTAGGTAGGTGCCCCACACCGGCAGAGCGGGGCTGGCGGCGCCGACGCACTGGCCGTCGGGCCGTGAGAACACGCTCAGCGAGCCGTCGCAGGAGGTCCGGCCGTGATGGATCTCGTAGCCGGTCACTTCCAACCCCGACGGCCCATGGACGGCCGAAGTGCGAACCAAGGTCTTGTCCGCCGCCAACTCGGTGCGGACCTCCAGCAGGCCCAGGCCGGGGGCCGCTTGCCGGTCCGATTCGATGCCCAGCGGATCGCGAATCTCGCGGCCGAGCATTTGGAAACCGCCGCAGATGCCCAGCACCTCGGTGGCGCCGTCCCGGGCCAGCGTGCAAACCCGCTCCGCCAGCCCGCTGCGGCGGAGGTAATCCAGGTCGCCCAGCGTGTTCTTGCTGCCGGGCAGGATGACGGCGTCGGGGCCGTCCAGCTCGGCAGCGGAGCGGACAATCCGCAGCCGGACATCCTCCTCGACCCCCAGCGCGTCGAAATCGGTGAAGTTGGCGATGTGCGGCAGGTCGATGACGGCGATTTCAACGCAAGGATGAAGGATGAAGGATGAAGGATGAAAGCTACCTTCCTCCTTCCTCCTTGCTCCTTCCGCCTTTGCCTTGAACTCCACCGAGTCTTCCTGCGGCAGATCGAGCCGATCCAGGTACGGCACCACGCCGAAAACCGGCCGGCCGGTGCGGTGGAGCATGTAGTCCAGTGCGGGCCGCAGCAGGCCCTCGTCGCCCCGGAAACGGTTGATGATCCAGCCGGCCACCAGCTCCCGCTCCCACTCCTCGAGGACTTCCATCGTGCCCACCAGCGAGGCGAACACCCCGCCGCGGTCGATGTCGCCCACGATCAGGACCGGGGCGTCCGCATGCCGGGCCATCCGCATGTTGACGATGTCGTGGTGCTTGAGATTCACCTCGCCGGGCGAGCCGGCCCCTTCCAGCAGGATCACGTCGAACTCCGCGGCCAGCTCGTCGTAGCACGCGGCGGCGGCGGCCCAGGCCTGCGGCTTGTAGTCGATGTACTGGCCGACCTGCATGTTGCCGACCGGCTTTCCGCGCACGATGACCTGGCAGCCGGTGTCGGAGTTGGGCTTCAGCAGCACGGGGTTCATCCGCACGTCCGGCTCGATGCGGCAGGCCTGGGCCTGGACGACCTGGGCGCGGCCCATCTCGCCCCCGTCGCGGGTGACGAACGAGTTGAGCGACATGTTCTGGGCCTTGAAGGGCGCCACGCGGAGCCCGTCCTCCATGAGGATGCGGCCCAGCGCCGCGGTCAGGACGCTCTTGCCGGCATTCGAGCTGGTGCCCTGGATCATCAGGGCCGCCGCCCGGCGGCGGCAGGGTAGGGTGGGTCGAGCGCAGCGAGCCCCACCAGAATCAGGTCGAAGTCCCGTTGGTGGGGCTCGCTGCGCTCGACCCACCCTACTATCTCCGGCGGCTGTTAGCCGCCGGCTGTCGCCTTCCGCCTTGTGCCTTCCGCCCAGGTGGCGCCGCAGTGCCGCCACGAGCCGCTCGTTCTCCTCTTGGGTCCGCACGGCCACGCGGAGGTACGCCCCGTCGAGATGCTCCGCGGACTCGAACGTGCGGATCGCAAGGCATTCTTCCAACAACCGGCCGGCCAGGTCGGCCGCGCTTCCGCCTTCCTCTTCCAGCCGCACGAGCAGGAAATTTGCCACGGAGGGATAGACCCGCAGTCCCGGCAATCCGGCAAGCTCCCGGGCGAGCCACTCGCGCTGGCGGCGGACGAAGGCCACCGTCTGCCGGGCGTATTCTTGGTCGGCCAGGAGGCACGCCGCCGCCTCCTGCGCCAGGACGTTGACCGACCAAGGGGGGATGTGCCGCCGGATCCGCTCGGCCGCCGCCGGCCACCCCACCGCATAGCCCAGCCGCAGCCCCGGCACGGCGTAGAGCTTCGTCAGCGAGCGGACAACGATCACGTTGCTGGGAAAAAGGGGACAGTCCCCATTTGTGCGAAGCACCCTCCGGGCCGTTCCGGCAAATGGGGACTGTCCCCTTTTTCCCTCCACCGGCGAGCGATACCCCTCGACAAAACCGGCGAAGGCCTCGTCCACCACGAACGTCACCTGCGGATGCGACGCGGCGGCCGCGAGCAGCGCCTCGTTGTCAAACAGCCGGCCGGTGGGATTGTTCGGCTGGCCGAGGATCACGAGGTCCGCCGGGCCAAGCCCTGCCACGAGCCGCGGCCAGTCCAGGGCGAAATCCGCGGCTTCGTCCAGCAGCAGGAACTCCAAGGGCCGCCCAGCCGTCTCGACCGCGGCGGCATAGTCGGCATACGAGGGAACGGGGATCAGGGCCCGCTGGAACTCACACGCGCGGGCCAGGGCGAAGAGGATGTCCGTGGAGCCGTTGCCCACGACGACCTGCTCGGCCGGGACACCGCAGTGCCGGGCCAGGAGATCGACCAGTCCGGCGGCGTCGGGGTCGGGGTAGTGAACGAGGCGGTCGATGGCCCGGACCAGGACCGGCCGCAACCCCGCGGGGGGCCCGAGCGGATTGATGCTGGCGCTGAAATCGAGGATTTGGTCCCGGTCGCGGCCCGCCCGCAGGGCCAAGTCTCGCAGATTACCGCCGTGTCGCGCTGCCACGGGTCACCTCCCGGCCTGGATGGGCCAGACCGCCAGGGTGAGGGCGGGGACGGTTTCGAGCAGCTCGCAGGCGGCGCCCAGGGTGTCGCCGGTGGCGCCGCCCAGCTTGCGATACACATAACCGGCCAGCAAGAGGGCAGCCGCCAGCCAGGCGATCCAGACGACCAAGCCGCGGCCCCCCAGCAGGGCCCAGGCCGCCGCGGCCAGGACGGCAGCCGCCCACACCGCCGCCAGCCGCGACCATGCTCCGCACGGTGCCCGCCGCCGGTAGAAGACCGCGGCCAGGCCGTCGGCCCGCACGCAGGGCAAGATCGCCATGTGGACCACGAGCGCCGAGCGGCCGGCCAGGGGCATCAAGAACACGGCTGCCAACCACACTTCCGTGGCGTCCGGCGAAACCCGCAACGCCAGCGATGCCAGGGCGGCGAACTTCACCAGCGCCACGCCGACGATTGCCGCCACGCCCATCGCCCCGGTCCGGCTGTCCTTCATGATCTCCAGCATCGCTTCGCGGGGGCGGGAGCTGAGCAAACCATCGGCCGTATCGCTGAGCCCGTCCAGGTGCAGGCAGCCGGAGAAGGCCGCCAAGAGGACGACGAGGCCGGCGGCGGCCACCAGCGGCGGGACGGCCGCCGCGGCCGTCACCCAGCCTGCCCCCGCGGCCACAGCGCCCAGCGCCAGCCCGACCAGCGGGAACCACGGCACGCTGCCGGCCAGCTCGTCCGCGCCGGCGCCCCACCGCCCCGGGATGGGCAGGATCGTCAGGAATCGCACGGCCGCCAACATTCGCTTCATGGCTATCTCAATGTATCCGGCACACTCCGTGTGCCGCCTGCCAACGGCACACGGAGTGTGCCGGATACGTTATGCTTGGGACATGTGGGCCTCGTCGAAGGTGGCCACCTCGGTCAGGATCCGCCCGGCGGCCTCGACCAGGTGCATGGCCAGGACCGCCCCCGTGCCTTCGCCCAGCCGCAGGCCGAGGTCCAACAGCGGCTGCTTGCCCAGGCGCTCCTGCATGGCGCGGTGGCCCGGCTCCGCGCTGCGATGGGCGGCAATTACATATTGCGTGGCGGTGGGCGAGAGGGCGTGGGCCACCAGGGCCCCGGCCGTCGAGATGAAGCCATCCACCAGGACCGGCTTTCGCCGGGCGGCGGCGGCCAGCACCACCCCGGCGATGCCCCCGATCTCGAACCCGCCCACCTTGGCCAGGACATCCAGGCCGTCGCCGGGGTCCGGGCGGTTCACGCAGAGGGCCTTCTCCACGACGGCGATCTTGCGGGCCAGTTGGCCGTCGTCGATTCCGGTGCCGCGGCCCACCAACTCGGCGGCCGGGAGCCCCGCCAGCGCGGCAGCCACCGCCGCCGACGGCGTGGTGTTGGCAATGCCCATGTCGCCGGCGGCCAGGAGATCGACAGAATCGGTCAGTTCCTCCACCACCTCGATGCCCGTCTCGATCGCGCGGACGGCCTGCTGGCGGGTCATGGCCGGCCCGGCGGCAATGTTGGCCGTTCCGGGGGCGATCTTGCGGTCGAGGATCTTCCCCGCCGCGGCCAGCGGCCCGAGATCAGCGGCCACGCCGATGTCGACCACCACCACGCGTGCACCGGCCAGCCGTGCCAGGGCGTTGATACTCGCCTTCCCGCCGGCAAATCCGTCGACCATCTGCGCCGTCACCTCCTGGGGATAGCGGCTGACGCCCTCGCGGGCCACGCCGTGGTCGCCAGCCATCACGACCACGGCCTTTCGCCCGAGCGCGGGCCGCAGCGAGCGGGTGATGCCGGCCAGGTCCAGGGCCAGGTCCATCAGCCGGCCCAGGGCCCAATGCGGCATGATGAGCTGATCGAGGCGTCGCTTGGCCGCCGCCCGAGAGGTCTCGTCCTGAGGGGTGATCTTCGCCAGGGTTGCGTCCAAGAGCGAGGTCATGTTAGAAGTCTTGGGTCTTAGGTCTTAGGTCTTAGGTCTTAGGTCTTAGGTCTTGGGTCCGCCCGCCTTCATCCTTCATCCTTTATCCTTGATCTGCAGTGGGATGCCGCAGCACAGCAGCGTGACCGCGTCGGCCTCGTGGGCGATCTGCTGGTTCGCCCGGCCCAAGAGGTCGCGGAAACGGCGGGCGGACGCGTTTTCGGGTACGATGCCCATGCCGACCTCACTGGTGACGAAGATCACGGTGCCCGTAGCCGCCCGGGCGGCGGCGAGCATCTCGCGGCACCGGCCGGCAATCTCCGCCTCGTCGATCTCGTGCGACTGGGCACCGGCGGCGTACATCAAGTTGTTGACCCACAACGTCACGCAATCCAGCACCAGCACGTTGTGCTCCCGCTGGCGGCCGAACACGCCCGCCACGTCCAGCGGCTCTTCGACCGTCTCCCAGCCGCGGTCCCGGCGGGCCAACTGGTGGGAGGCGATCCGCCGGGCCATCTCGTCGTCGGTAGCCGCTCCGGTGGCCACGAAGAGCCGCCGCGGCGGAAGCGACTCGGCCATCCGCTGCGCGTAAGCGCTCTTGCCGCTGCGGCAGCCGCCCACCACGAGGGTAATCCTAGCCGTCATTCGCGATCGTTTCGGATTTGGGATTTGGGATTTGGGATTTTTCGACCCGCGCCACTTCTCCCACCACGATCACCGCCGGTGGCCGGAGCTGCCGCCCGTGTATCACCGCCGCCACCTCGCCCAGGGTCGAGCGGATCACCTCCTGGTCCGGCCACGTCGCGCGGCGGACGACGGCCACGGGCGTGCCCGCCGGGCGGCCACCCCGCAGCAGCGCCTCGCTCCATTGCTCGACGGACGTTACGGCCATGTAGAAGACCAGCGTGCCCGGGAACCGGGCCAGCGATTCGTAGTCCAGCTCCGGACCGGCCGAGGCGTCGCTCCGCCGGTGGCCGGTCACCAGGGCCACGGCCGAGGCGCAATCGCGATGCGTCAGCGGCACGCCGGCATGGCTGGCGGCGGCCAGGGCGGCCGTTACGCCGGGCACCACTTCGCAGGCGATCCCCGCCGCGTGGAGGGCCTGGACCTCCTCGGCCCCCCGGCCGAACAGGTGCGGATCGCCGCTCTTGAGCCGCACGACGGTCCTGCCCTGCCGGGCCGCGTCGATCATCCGCCGCTGGACTTCTTCCTGCGACATGCCACGGCCGCCGTGGGGATGGCCCAGCGACACCAACTCGGCCGGCGCCGAAACATGGCCCAGGATCGCCGGGTTGACCAGGTAGTCGTAGAGCACCAGGTCCGCCAGGGCCAGGCACTCCGCGCCGCGGAGCGTCAGCAGCCCCGGGTCGCCCGGCCCGGCACCCACCAGGTAAACTTGACCGTTTGCCATGGGGACTGAGTCTCATAAAGCTGCGACCGTTTGTGGCGGAACACGCCGACCATCGGTCGCAGAACACAGGCGCGACCAACGGTCGCGGCTTTATTCTTTGAAACAAAAAAGCCCACCTGCGGGAGGTTGGGCTTGTGTACATGACGAAGTAATGCCTTTCCCGCGAAGGACCGCGCCGCTGGGGCGCGATGTCGTATCCTGACTTTCGGGTCGTTCTACTCGCCGTCGCCTTCCCATCCCCCCAGGGGACAGTGGCTTCTCGGGAGCCCGACCGGCTCGCGCTGGGTGCGGGCCTGGGGGTTCCTGACGGCTTTCGTCGCCGATCACAGTGGCGGGGCCGTGCTGGATTCTCACCAGCTTCCGAGTTCCTATTCGGAACATCCTCAGCATAAGGCGGCCCGCCCAGACCGTCAAGGGCCCGGCTGGCCGGCAATCGCGCGTCGGGTGGCACGCCCTGAGGCGCGAAGGGCGTGGAAGGCTCGCAAAGCACGCCCTTCGCTCCGCTCAGGGACGTGCCACCCCGTTCGCTGCGAGCGACCGGCCCGCCAAACGGTCCTCGCATGCCCATTCTGGGGAGGTCTGCGGTGGCGTTATTCGTCTTGCGGCCGGGCCGGGCAAGTATTAGAATCCCGCAATTCCTGCTCTCATTTGGGGGGACCGGGCACGATGCCCGGCAGCCGGCAGTCAGGATCGATCGCGGCCGTCCGCCCCCCATCTCGGGCATCGTGGAACAACAAGCTGGGCCAATGTGATGTCGGCGGAAGGGATGCCGCGGGCAGAATCGTCGCTAGTGGCCAAGCCTCTGGAGTGGATCACCGCCCTGGTGATCCGCTTCCCGGTGGCCACGATGGTCGTGTCCGGGCTATTGGCCGCCGGGTCGTTGGTGTTGGCCCAGACGCGGTTGCAGTTCCAGACGAGCCGCTCCAGCCTGCTGAGCCCGAAGAGCGATTACAACCGCCGCTGGCTGGAGTACGCCGACGAGTTCGGCGAGCAGGACGACGTGGTGGTCGTCGTCAGCGGCGAGAACCGCCAAGCGATCCTTCCCGTCTTGGACGAGCTTGCCGAGCGTCTCAAGCGGGAGCCCAAGTTCTTCCGCTCGGTGTTCCACCGGGTAGACACGGCGAAGTTTCAGGCCAAGGGGCTGTACTACCTGAAGCCCGAGAAGTTGGCCGAGATCGAGGGGTTCCTGGGCTCGGTTCGGCCGGTGATCGAGGGCCAGTGGTCGGCGTTGAACGTCGGCGGGCAGGTGGCGTGGTTTGCGGAGCAGCTTGGCAGCGGCGATCCGCGGCAGGCGGCGGCCGCCGCCGGGGCGGGCCGTGAGGCCCAGGCCCAGGCCCTGAAGATGCTCGGCGAGGCGCTGGGGAAGCCCGGCCCGTACCACTCCCCGTGGCCCGACATGCGCGACACGGCCGCTTTCAACCAGCCGGGCGAATGGGGCGACTTCCTCAAGAGCGGCGGCTACATCATGGCCAACGGGGGCCGGGTGGGCATGCTCCAGATGTGGATGGTCAAGAACAAGGGCGACAATTTCGCCGAATATGCCGACGCCATCGCCGCCTTGCGGCGGATCGTGGGCGAAGTGCGGGGCCGCCATCCCCAAACCTGGATCGGCCTGACCGGCATCCCCATCATGGAAAACGACGAGATGGAATCCAGCGGCACGGCGATGACCCAGGCGGGCATCCTGTCGCTGGTGGGCGTGGCCCTGCTGTACATCGCCGGGTTCGGCTGCATCCGCCACCCGACCATGGCCATCATCGCCCTGGTGGTGCCCATGGCCTGGGCGTTCGGGTTCATCGTGCTGGCCGTGGGGCACTTGAACATCCTCAGCAGCGCGTTTGCCACGATCATCATCGGCCTGGGCAGCGACTTCGGCGTGTACTACATCGCGCAGTACCTCCGGCTGCAGTCGCAAAACCTCTCGACCCGCGACGCCCTGCTGGAGACCGCCCGCAGCATGGGCCCCGGCATCACCACCGGGGCCCTGAGCACGGCGATGGCCTTCTTCGTGATCGGGCTGAGCGACTTTCCGGGCATCGCGGAGCTGGGGATGATTGCGGGCGGCGGCATCCTGCTGTGCTGGCTGGCGGCGTTGACGACGCTGCCGGCGATGATCCAGTGGTGGGACGGCGATCGCCGCGCGTGGAGGGCCCCGGCCCCGCTGGACATCTACGGCTGGCTGGGCCCGCTCTTGCGGCGCCCGAAGCTGCTCCTGGGCGGCTACGCCGCGGCGACGCTCCTGTTGGCGCTGGGGATGGGCCACCTGTGGTACGACCACAACCTGTTGCACATGCAGGCGGCCGGCCTGGAGAGCGTCGAGCTGGAAGAACGCCTGCTGCGGCAGAACGACCTGGGGGCCTCGTTCGCCGTGTCCGTGGCCAAGACCCGCGAGGAGCTCCTGGCCCGCAAGCAGAAGTTTCTCGAGTTGCCCATGGTCGACTCGGTGAAGGAGATCGTCTCGTGTTTCCCGGAGGATACCCAGGCCAACCGGCCGGTCATCGAGCGGATCCACGCGCGGCTGAGGAACCTGCCGGACCACGCGCCCACGTATGACTTCCAGAGCTGGAACATCACCACGGCATTCCGCATGCCGGACCGCGTGGGGCAGATCCCGGTGGTGCCGCAGGCGGCGCTGGCGGCGGCCCTGACGCGGCTCGGGCAAATGGCGGCGGCAGGCCCGCCCACGGCCGAGACCCGGGCGCTCGGGCAGCTTTGCGAGTTGGTCCGCGCCCTGCCCGAGCAGGAGTATCGCCGCCGTCTTGCGACCTTCCAGCAGGGGCTGGCCGCGGACGTGCTCG
>Ga0181521_10004502_pt1 | contig 15881 bp, 12 predicted proteins | sample PEATcosm2014_Bin_32_FD_119764 | JGI IMG/M metagenome (GOLD analysis project Ga0181521, IMG submission 119764) | Peatland microbial communities from MTU Mesocosm Facility, Houghton, MI, USA - PEATcosm2014_Bin02_60_metaG | ecosystem: Environmental > Terrestrial > Soil > Wetlands > Peat | place... | reverse complement strand
TTGTGGTAGTGGCGCTGGGTGGAATCGATGCGGCGCTGGAGGCGGGCGAAGACGTCGCAGTGATCGGTGAAGACTTTGCCGAGGGTGATATCGAAGACATGCCAGGCGTTTTCGGTGAGCTGGGTGTCGACGGCTCGGAATCGGCGGAGGAGCCACTCACAGTCGATAAGTGTATCGACGAGCATGCGCTGGACGGGGGTGATGGGCTGGAACTGATCGTAATATTCAGCGGTGAGCTCGGAGAGAGCGGTTTGGGTTTCGCCGCGGATGAGCTGGGATTTGGCGTCGATGCCGGTTTTCAGGGCATTCATGGAGGAGAGGGCCTTGCCGTCATCGGTGCGAGGTCCGGTGGAGTTTTGTGAATTGCGGCGATTGGCCGCGATTTGTTTTTGAGTTGCCATAGAGGGTGAGGGTAACGGACGGTCAAGCGGAGGGGGTTAGTGGAAAAAGCTAAGTGGATGAAAAGGCGGAGAAGATGGGTTGAAGATTTTTGTGATTGCGCGGCAGCAGGTGGTTTACTTCGCGGCGCGTTCGGATTCCAGAATCGGTACTCGGGGGAAATCGAATCGGCCGATGGTTTCCGGATGGCGGGTGGCGATTCGGCCCGGAGCTGTTGCGGGGAGTCTTGAGGCGACACGCGGCAAACTGTCGGCTTGAATTACCGGGCGCTAGCGCGTTTCCCGGTACTAATCTGGCCCGACCGGTATAACCTGTTCAATCATCGACTCTTCAGGGTCACCGGCGGCCACATCAGGGGTGTGGGCGTTTCCTGGCCAAGTGGATAGTTTCCGGATGCCGTAACACAGGACCTATCCGTCTTCTGATGGGCTAAACTTAGCTGAACCACTCCTATGCCGCTGTCGCCAGGCGACCAACTCGGCCCCTACGAAATCCTCGCGCCCCTCGGCGCCGGTGGCATGGGCGAAGTGTATCGCGCACGCGACACTCGCCTTGGCCGCGATGTAGCGATCAAAGTCTCCGCGGAGAGGTTCTCGGACCGATTCGAGCGCGAAGCGCGAGCCGTGGCCGCGCTCAATCATCCCAATATCTGCCATCTCTACGATGTCGGTCCCAATTACCTGGTGATGGAATTAGTGGAAGGCGAACCGCCCAAAGGTCCACTGCCCTTGGAGGAAACGCTGCGGATCGCGCGCCAGATTGCCGACGCGTTGGAAGCGGCGCACGAGAAGGGGATCGTACACCGCGATCTGAAGCCCGCGAACATCAAGGTCAGCGGGGACGGCACCGTGAAGGTGCTCGATTTCGGACTGGCCAAGGTCGCGCAAGCTTCGGCCGGCGATTCCACCAGCCCGACGATTTCGCCCACGCTTTCGCTGTCGATGACGCAAGCCGGAATGATCCTCGGCACGGCGGCGTACATGAGTCCCGAGCAGGCACGCGGCAAGGTCGTCGATAAGCGCGCCGATATCTGGGCGTTTGGCGTGGTGCTGTACGAGATGCTCACTGGCAAGCGTCTATTCGAAGGCGAGGATCTGACGGAGACGCTGGCATCGGTGGTGAAAGTTGACCCACACCTGGATGAGGCTCCGTTGGCAGTGCGGCGGTTGTTGCGGAAGTGTCTGCAGAAGGATCCCAAGAAGCGTCTTCGCGACATCGGCGACGCTTGGGAGCTACTCGATGTTCCGACCCCTGAAACCATCGGGCAAGGCCCGGCTCGGTTCGGAAACCTGGCTTGGGGCGTGGCGGCTCTGCTGGCGCTCGTTGCGGCTATTGCGTTGGGATGGTTGCGTCCGGCGGCGCCGGCCGCTCGCATGGTAGCCCGCTTCACCACCGCGCTTCCCGAGGGAACCGGTTCGTCAATGCTCGGCATCGCGGTGTCGCGTGACGGATCTCGCATCGCTTTTCCAGGTGGATCGCCTCGGCTTATCTATGTCCGGAAACTGGATGACCTGGAGCCAAAGCCGATCCCCGGCACCGAGGGCGTCACCTTCTTCGCGTTTTCGCCGGATGGCCAGTGGATCTGCTATTCAGCGTCGACAGCCTCGGCGTACGAATTGAGAAAAGTCTCCTTAGCAGGCGGATCGTCCATCGTATTGGCGGAGGTGAAGGGGGTAGGCCCTCCGGTTGTGACTTGGGATGAGGATGACAACATTCTTTTTGCCAGCGAAGGTAAGCTGCTGCGCATACCGTCCGGCGGGGGCAAACCGCAAGTCCTGGCTACACCGGACGCCAAGATTGGCGAGCGTTATTATGAGGGAGGACAACTGCTGACTGGCAGCCGAAACCTCTTACTAACGCTCTGGAAGAACGGCAAGGGCTTCGCCATTGGACTGAACCCGCAAACCGGCGAGAAGAAAGTCTTATTCGAGTTTGAAGGACACGCGCAATTTGCGAACACGGATCCTTCCTCGGGCATGGGTCATCTGGTTTATTTCGATGCGGCCACTACTTCCATCATGGCGGTTCCCATCGACGTCAAACGCGTTCAGGTTAAGGGTTCGCCCGTACCCGTGCTGGCAGGTGTTCAACAGGGTGGCGGTCCATTTGGCTCGTACGGATTCTCGGATTCCGGCACCTTGGCATACCTGACCGGCGCCGGCCGCCGGGCACGTCCCAACAGTATGATGGTCTGGGTGGACCGGAAAGGAGAAGAGCAGATTTTGCCCGCGCCGGAGCACCGGTATTTCTCTCCCGCAATCTCGCCGGACGGAGAGCGCGTGGCAGTCAGCATACAGGGCAGCACCCCTTCGCTTGGCTCCGCCGGCGATATCTGGCTCTATGAACTGGCTCGTGCAACCTTAACGCGGGTTACATCCGATGACAGAAGTGCCTACGCAGTCTGGACTCCGGATGGGAGGTTGGTTTACATGTACTACGAGGGACCCCCAGCAGGCCGAATTCGCACCATACCGGCCGATGGCAGCGGGCCAGCGGCGGATATCTCGGGCAGACACGACGGGACGTTCTATCCCACCGCCGTGTCACCGGACGGCAGAGTTGTCATGGGAAATCAGCAGTCATCACATGGAGCGATATGGGAGATGCCCCTGACGCACGGTGCCAGCGAAGCCCAGGCGCAAGTCTTCCAGGAGTCGCAGTTCGCGACCTCGGAGCCTCATTTCTCGCCCGATGGACACTGGGTCGCTTATCAGTCAAGCGAAACCGGGCGCAACGAAATTTACGTGGCGCCGTATCCGGGCCCCGGACGGAAAGTGCTGGTTTCCACCGAGGGAGGTGTGGAACCTCGGTGGGCGCGCAGCGGCCGCGAACTGTTCTATCGGCATACCGGCAAGTTCCTGGCAGTGGATGTCCAGACTACCCCAACTTTTCGCGCCGGTACTCCCACGGCGCTCTTCGAAGAAAAGTATGCCGCCGGTTACGACGTCTCCCCGGATGGCAAGCGCTTTCTGATGATCAAGGACGCACCTGCCGATCCGGCGCCAACCCCACAGTTACACGTGGTGCTGAACTGGTTCGAAGAATTGCGGCGGCGGGTGCCGACGGGCAGCAGTCCGCGCCCTTAATAGAGTAAACTTAGCTCACTCCATCCACATGCCGCTTTCTGTGGGCGATAGACTCGGTCCCTACGAAGTCCTGGAGCCTATAGGCGCCGGCGGCATGGGTGAGGTGTATCGCGCGCGCGACAGCAAACTGAACCGAGACGTGGCGCTCAAGGTGCTCTCCGCCGCTCTCGCCCAAGACGCCGATTACATGGCCCGCTTCCATCGGGAAGCCCAAGTTCTAGCGTCGCTCAACCATCCCAACATTGCCCAGATCTACGGCATCGAACAGAATGCCATCGTGATGGAACTGGTCGAAGGCACGGAGCCGCGCGGGCCGCTGCCTCTCGACGAGGCTCTTAAGATTGCGCGACAGATAACCGAGGCCTTGGAAGCTGCTCATGAAAAGGGCATCGTGCATCGCGACCTAAAGCCGGCCAATATCAAAATCAAACCGGACGGCACGGTGAAGGTGCTCGATTTCGGACTCGCCAAGGCCGCCGATCCCGCGTCCTCGGCCAATGCCGATTCGCCCACGCTCACCCTCCGCGCCACACAAGCCGGCGTCATCCTGGGAACCGCGTCCTACATGGCTCCCGAGCAGGCCGCCGGAAAACCGGTGGACCGCCGCGCCGATATCTGGAGCTTCGGCGTGGTGTTGTGGGAACTGCTCACCGGCAAGCGCCTGTTCGACGGCGAAACCATCTCCTACACGCTGGCCGACGTGCTGCGCGGCCCGATCGACTTCGATGGTTTGCCGCGCGAGACACCGCCATGCATTCGCGGGCTGCTGCGCCGCTGTCTGGATCGCAACGTAAAGAACCGGCTGCGCGACATCGGCGAAGCTCGCGTTGCGATCGACCAGGCTGCGCAAGCCGCGCCGGACCCGGCGCCGGTTCCGTTCACCACGCGCCCCCTCGTCATTTGGACGCTGGCCTCGATCGCCATTGTGATGAGCGTCATCGCCGCGGTGGCGGTGTGGCGTCCGCTCCGCCCCGCAGCCTCGGAACCGCGCGGAGTGGTCCGCTTTACTGCTACGGTGCCTTCCCTCGCGGACCGTTTCGGCGGGATCGCACTCTCTCGCGACGGGTCACGCCTGGCTTTCCTGGGCGGTCCCCTCCATCAGATATACCTGCGCGTCATGGATCGGCTGGAAGCCGTGCCAATCCCAGGCACCGAGGGCGCCTGGCTGCCGTGCTTTTCCCCGGACGGCCAGTGGATCAGCTATATTCAGTTGTCGGCTGACGGAGCGTTGCCAATCGAATTGAAGAGGATTGCCTTGGCCGGAGGGCCCCCGCAAACCCTCGCCGATCTCAGCGGCGCCGTTGTTCCGCCCACACAAGACTGGGGACCGGACGATAATATCCTCTTCGCCAGCAATGGAAGGCTGATGCGCATACCGGCCGCGGGAGGCAGACCCGAGACGGTGGCCACTCCGGACCCGAAAAAGAACGAAAGCTACTTCTTCGGGGCGCAATTGCTTCCCGGTGGAAAACAGATCCTCATGGGAGTCGAGCCTTCACCAAGCGGACTTTTCCGAAACGTCGAGGTGGCGGCGCTAGATCCGAAATCGGGAGAAAAGAAAATCCTGATCGAGCACGCCAGCGGAGTGGCGCGGTATTTTTCCACCGGTCGCGCCGAGGCGACTGGACATATAGTCTATTACGACACCGGGGTGCTGATGGCGGTGGCTTTCGATGCCAGCCGGTTGGAGGCGAAGGGATCCCCGGCGCCTGTTCTGGACGGGGTGGGAGGCACCGGTAACGGCCTCATGCCCTTGCTGGGAATTTCCGCCTCGGGAACGCTGGCGTATCTCGCGGGTGTGTCCAGCGCCCCGAGGGCATTGGTGTGGGTGGATCGCAATGGTGCAGAGCAACCGGTGGCAGCCCCACCGCGGCCGTATGTTGTGCCCGCACTTTCACCGGACGGGCAGCGCATCGCGCTTGAGACGTCGGCTCCACATGACATCTGGCTCTACGACTTGGATCGAGGCACGCTGCACAACATTGTACCGGACGGAGACAATGGCAGTCCCATCTGGACACGGGACGGAAAGAGGCTGGTCTACGCCCACAATACGGGCAGTTCGATTCTTTCGGCGCCGGCCGATGGCAGCGGCCCTCCCTCGGTCCTGGCGACAGAAACCGGCCGGAAATATCCTGACGCCGTGTCGCCCGACGGTAAGGTGATTACCGCCGATGACGGCGGACAACTCTGGATCTTTCCTCTGGGCGAGAGCGACGCCAAATTCCACTCCTTTGCGGATTCGGCCTCCGGTTCGCGGTCTCGCTATTGTTGTGGCGTCTTCTCGCCGGACGGCCGCTGGATGGCATACCAATCCAATGAGAGCGGCCAACCGGAGATCTACGTGACGCCCTATCCCGGACCTGGCGCTAGAATTGGGATCTCTTCGGAAGTTGGTGCCAAACCGATTTGGGCGCGCGACGGACGAGAGCTGTTTTACCGCAACGGCCGCCGTTTGATGGCGGTGGATGTTCGTACCGTCCCGGAGTTCACGGCAGGAAAACCCAGGCTCCTGTTTGCGGGGAACTATGCCCCCAGCTACGACGTTTCGCCGGACGGCAAGCGCTTCCTGATGATCAAACTGCCGGAGAGGCAACCGACTCCAACGGACCAGTTGACCGTCGTGGTGAACTGGTTTGAAGAGTTGCGGCGGCGCGTGCCGGCGGAGAAATGACGCCAGTTGACGGTCGCGGCAGGGAACTCCCTTAACAGCCCTATCTGGCATAGTTGGCGCGATAGTGTCAGTATGGTCGGGCACTCGGAAGTTATCCCGAACGCCGTTCCGGCAAGCCGATTGAATTAGGAACGATAAGTCGGCTTGGCTCCAGGGGCCGGTACCTGCTCTTGGTGCCGCGAGGCGCTCTCGGTTGCTGTGGACCGGGCCGTCCTGGTGCGCCGCACTCAAAAAGCTGGTCCGGTGCCTTTGGAGCCTTGAAAATCAAATGCAGCGTCGAGGTGGCGGAGGTAGAATCGAATTGATGCCGAGGACAAGAAAGGGAGTGCGGTCGGGTGTTCGGGTTGCCGGGGGTTCGCTCGTTATGGCAGACCTTGTCCCTCGAAAAAAGGCAGACCCCGAGGAATTGACGAAGGCGGTCGCCAGGGCCACGGAAGTTTTGGGTGACCAAGATGCAGCTCTTCGATGGCTCGGAACACCTGTCGCCGCGCTGGACTACGCGACACCGGTCTCCGTCCTCGGCACTCCCCAAGGCGTGACCCGCGTAAACGACGTTCTTACGCAAATGGAACAGGGTGTCTGGTAATTGACGGTCTACCGGATTTGCAAGGCAAAATATCCCGCAAACGATGGCGAGGGCGCCCGGCTCGCCGGTGGTCGTTGGAACCACAAAGGGAGCGGCTCTGGTGTCACTGCGGGGCCACGGCTTCGCTCTGCGCTTTGGAGGTGCTCGCGCACAGCGCCAAACTTCCGGCAGACATGATTGTCATTGGGGCTAGAATTCCCAAGAGCGTTTCCATCCGAACGATCGAAGAAACGGATTTGCCTGCGAACTGGAGCGGCCCTGTCGCCACAAGAAAAACCAAGGACATCGGAACGAGTTGGGCAAAGAGCGGCGCAACGGCTGTCCTGTCGGTGCCCTCCGTGGTCGTCCCGAATGAGCGCAATTATCTCCTGAATCCGGCGCATCCCGATTTCTCGAAAATCCGTTTCTCCGCACCCAGGCCTTTTGTGTTCGACAAGCGGCTAAAGTAGGCTATGAAGGCTGCGCCCGCGCGCGCTTTATCCGAAGCCGAAAACCTGCCCAGCCGGGCGCGCCTTGGCAATTCACCGTCGCCGCCCTGCAATCGCTGGCAAAGCGGATGAGCCGGAACGCGGGATGGAAAAGCGCCCTTTGGATTACCGGCGGCTTCCGGTCGGGGCTCTGCGCGAAGAGAGCAAGGCACGGCCGCAAGCATTACTGAGGGGCGGCGTGCGCCGGCGGGAGGTTACCGACTCTCTTTGACAATCCGGCCGTTCAGCGGCTGGACGGGACGGACATCGTGCGGATAGAGCTTCGCGAACGCGGCGATCTGCGCGGGCGAGATTTCGACGGGCGTCTTCAGCACGAACCAGGTGACACCCTCGGTGCAGGGCGGCGCGGTAACCGATCCGGTGTACATATAGTAAGCGGTGTCCCGCGGAAGCAGGCTCGCGGGGTCGATGTCGACTCCGGCCACTTCCTGTTCTTTTCCCTCCGTTGGAGGCATGTGGTCCCACAGCTTCTGAACGGTGGCGTTCGGCTCACCGGCCTTGAGGAAGACAGTAACTCCGGCGGCTTTCCCGTCGCTCGATTGCAGCATGAGGTGCACCTCCATGGCGTATGGCCGGCCGTTGACGGTGTCCTCGCTGGGATGGTGAAAGTGGAATTGCGTGAGTTGATAGCGAGTGCCGCCGGCGATGAGGAAACTGCCCGCACCGGGGGTGTCGTGGTAATTCACACGGATGGTCTTGCCATTATTGATGAGGTATTTGAGGGGTTCGGACCGGAAGTCAAAATGGAGGGCGGGAAGGCCGGCCTTCACGGCATCGCGGATATCGATGGGCGATTGCTGGCGGCCGCTATTGCAGACGGCGTAGTCGGGATCGAGCGCGCCCCAATGATCGGCTCCGGTGGCGCCATCGTAGGTCCATGGCGTTTTCCATTGGGCGAGCGATGTGGCGGGAACGAGAATGGCCAGCAGGAATCCGAATTTCATTCCGGCATTGTACCGTTTCGCGGACAGGGACAATTTGATGGAGATCAAAGTGTGGATCAGACAAAAAAGCACCGCTCCCTCGCTCGCCAAAGCGCGAGTGCGGTCGCGGCTCAGTAGGCGCTGATCTATACAGCGCGTCCCAGCAATCCCGCCGAAAACAGGCGCGCGTCGACGCGGCCTAAGTGGCGAACCACGCGGAGGGGCATCACCGGTGTGTGACGGATGGTGCAGAGGTACTCCGGGATCGCCCACACGTCTTCCTCGGCCGTCATCCAGCCCATGCGGTCGAAGCGGCGCAGGCTGACCGGCCGCGAATATTGGCGCAGCGTCTTTTCGCGCCGCAGATTGTAATAGTGCTCGAAGTACGACATCACCAGTTCGCGCAGCGTGCGATATACCGGCTCGCGGTAGCGGAGTCCCGAGAAATTCGATTTCGCCACCGCGCCCCAGCAGCCGCGCGTGCGATAAACGGCCAGCACGTGATCGTCGTCGCGCACCGCTTCCAGGTCGAGCAGCAGCGGAGGGTGGCCGGCCATGCTCAGCGCCGCCGCGCCGAACAGCGCGCCTTCCATGCAGTGCGCCGTCCGGTCGCGCAAGACGCGACGCGGCGAGCGGCAGGTGGCGCCACCCGGTTCCTTGTTGTACGCGAGGCCATCGAGGAAGCGCTGGATCTTTTCGGGAGTGCGCAGGCGCTGGAAGACTACTCTTTCGGCGGGCGTGAACGGGTCGCGAGGCATTGCGTATCAGGGTAACCTAAAACGCGTCAGCGCGGCTGCTGCTGGGTCATGCAATGGAGCGCGCCCAGCCCCCAGATTAACTCGGTGCAATTGATCCCCGTCACTTCGCGATCCGGAAACAGGCGCGCCAGCGTGGCGAGCGCGACGCGGTCGTTGGGATCGTTAAACGTCGGCACGAGCACCAGGCCGTTGGCGATGTAGAAATTGGCGTAGCTCGCGGGCAGCCGCTGTCCCGTGAACACCAGTGGCCGCGGCATGGGCAGCTTCACCACCTTCAATCCGGCAGCGCGCAGCAAAACGTAATTCTCGCGCAGGGGCTCGTAATTGGTATCGGCGCGGTCGGTCTCCGAAGCGACGACGACGGTATCGGCGGAGACGAAGCGCGCCAGGTCGTCGACGTGCCCGTGCGTGTCATCGCCGGCGATGCCGTTGCGCAGCCAGATGACCCGCCGGATGCCGAGATAATCGCGGAAGTGGCGTTCGATCTCGCGCCGCGTCATCCCCGGATTGCGCTGCTGCACCTCGCTCAACAGGCATTCCTCGGTGGTCATGAGCAAGCCGGCGCCATTGACGTCAATGCTGCCGCCCTCGAGTACCATGGCGGGCTGGAATAGCGGAAGGCCCAAGTGCTTGGCAACTGCCCGCGGCACGAGGATGTCACGATGCCAGTCGTCATACTTCGCCCAGGCATTGAATCGCCAGCCGGTGAGCGCCGTTTCACCGCGGCGATTCTTCACGAAGATGGGGCCGAAATCGCGCGTCCAGACGCGATCGGTGGGGCAGGGAATGAAGTCCACCGCGTCCAGGATTGCGCCGGCTTTGCGCAATATGGCACGCGCGCGCGATTCTTCGGCGCGGCTCTGAATCAGGATGCGCACCTTTTCGACGCGGCTGAGCTTGCGCACGATCTCGGCATACACCCACGGAATGGGCGCGAAGCGGCCCGGCCAATCGTCGCGATTGTGCGGCCAGGCAATCCAGGTGGCCTCATGCGGCTCCCATTCCGCGGGCATGCGGAAGCCTTGTGGGCGCGGGCTCCCGGTCTTCAATCGATCACCCGGCTCAAGAGCGGTCCATACGCATCGATGCGGCGGTCGCGGAGGAACGGCCAATTGCGGCGCGTGTCGTCGATGGTGCGCGGGTCGCACTCCACCACCAGAATCTCTTCGGCATCGTGCGACGCTTCGGCCAGCACCTGCCCGTGCGTATCGCAAACAAACGATCCGCCCCAGAATTCGATGCCTTTTTCCGGCGGCCCCTCGTACCCTACACGGTTCACCGCGGCGACGTACACGCCGTTGGCGATGGCGTGCGAGCGCTGGATGGTCCGCCAGGAATCGTGCTGCTGTTTGCCGAATTCGGCCTTCTCCGAGGGATGCCAGCCGATGGCGGTGGGATAAAAAAGAATCTGCGCGCCGCTCAGCGCCGCGAGACGCGCAGCTTCCGGATACCATTGATCCCAGCAGACCAGCGGAGCGATGCGGGCGTAGCGGGTATCGAAGGAGCGAAATCCCAGATCGCCGGGAGTGAAGTAGTATTTCTCGAAATAGAGTGGATCGTCGGGGATGTGCATCTTGCGATAGATGCCCAGCAGCGCGCCATCCGCGTCGATGACGAGCGCGGTATTGTGGTACACACCGGCGGTACGCCGTTCGAACACCGAGCCTACTATCACCGCTTGCAGTTCGCGCGCGAGGCGCGTGAAGCTTTCGCTCGTGGGGCCTGGAATTGGCTCCGCCAAGTCGAAGAGTTCGGCGCGCTCTTCGCGGCAGAAATACTGCGAGCGAAAGAGTTCCTGAACGCAGATGATTTGCGCGCCTTTGCCCGCGGCTTCGCGAATGCGCCACTCGGCTTTCGCCAGATTCTCGTTGGGGTCCACACCGCAGGCCATCTGGACCAGGCCCACGCGGAATTTCGCCATGTGCACAAGACCATTGTACCGGCGTATGATTTTTATTGAGCTACAAAGCGCTGGTCCTCTTCGATATCGACGGCACGCTCACGCGCCGCGCCGGCCCGCACCACCGCGAAGCCCTGGTCGAGGGCATTCGGCGCGTCACCGGGCTCGATACTACTACCGAGGGAATCCCCGTGCAGGGCATGCTCGACCCGGTGATTCTCTCGACCATGATGCGGCGCGCCGGCGCCCGGAGCGCTGAGGTGCGGGCGGCGATGGCCGCCGTCATGCACGCCGCCGAGCGCTATTACCTGCGCGTCTGTCCGGAGCTGCGGCATGCGCATTGTCCCGGAGTCGAGCCGGTGCTCGATCGCCTGACCCGCCGCAATATCCTGTTGGCGCTCGTGACTGGGAATCTGACGCGCATCGGCTGGCGCAAGCTGGAACGCGCGGGCCTGCGCGATTTTTTCCGTTTCGGCGCTTTCGGTGAGATGGCCAAGACGCGCGCCGGCCTGGCGAGAATGGCGATCCGCCAGGCGCGGCGGGAGAAACTGATCGCGCGCGACGCTCCGATCTCGCTCATCGGCGACGCGACATCGGATATCGTCGCCGCGCACGCCAACGGCATCCGCGCGATTTCCGTCCAGACGGGGATTACGCCGGTCGAAGAACTGGTGCGCGAGCGTCCGGACGTTCTGCTGCGGGATTTGCGCGAGCTAAGGCTGAGGATGGTGGAGACTCCGTTATGACTAGGATTGGAGTGATCGGCGGCTACGGCTCTACGGGAAGCGTGGTAGTTTCCGAACTGCGAAAGGCCGGCGCGGGCGAGATTCTGGTGGGCGGGCGCGACGCGACCAAGGCCGTGTCGGTGGACGTCCTTGACGCGCGCTCACCCGACGATTTCTGCCAGCGGTGCTCGATCGTGCTCAATTGCGCCGGCCCGGTGATGACGCTGCGCGATCGCGTGGCGCAGGCGGCGTTGCGAAATCGCTGCCACTACGTCGATGTCGCGGGGCTGGGTCTGGTGAAGGAGGCGATGCTTCCGCACAGCCGCGAAATGGCGGATCTGGGATTGTCTTTTGTGGTTTCGGCCGGATGGATGCCCGGCCTGACGGAACTGCTTCCGGTCTATGCTCACACCCGTGCGCGAGCGCAGATGGATGTGGTGGACTCCCTGCACGCGTTCTTTTCGGATTCCGGCGACTGGTCCGATAGCGCCATGCGCGACGGTGTGTGGCATCTCCGGAAGACGGGCATGCCCAAGCCCGGCCACTTCCGCAAGGGCGAATGGATTCCGGCGAAGATGTCGGAAGCGTCTCGCGTGGTCGATCTGGGCGAGCCGATCGGCAAGCGGCGTTTCAGTCTGTACAGCTTTCCGGAGTCCGAAGAAGTCGGGCGTGGGCTGAAGGATTGCGAATTCTTCAATTACACGTATCTCGCCGGGGCGCGCAATGCGATGGCGGCGATGGCCATTGCTCTGCTGCCACTCCCGGAGAAGACCGGCGTCGGGATGCTGCGCGGCGTCTTCCGGCGAAATCGTTTGCCGGTCCGCGGTTTTGTCCTGGCGCAGGTTCGCGGACGCTCACAGGGACACGGCGTGATGTTCACGAGCCGGATGGTGTTCCGCGAGGGGCACGATTACTGGATGAACGGCGTGGTCCCGGCGCTGGTTGCGCGGATGATTGCGCAGGATGGGTGCGTGAAGGCCGGCGTTCACTACCTCGCGGATGCCGTAGACCCGGTGATGTTTATGGAGGAGTTGCGAGAAGAGGGAGTGGAGCAATCGGAAGAGTGTCACGCATCCTTGCGTTAGCTTAGTGTAGTGTCCAAGAAATAGCTGGAAAGAGCCGAGCCCCAAAGATCGGTGTTTATCGGCGGCCATACAGCTCTCGGGAGCTCCTGCCGATCCGTTCTGTAGGCCGCCGATAAACACAGATGAACGCCGATAACACATTCCTGGATTCTTTGAGCGAGATGGTGTTGAGCGCCGTCTTCGAAGTTTCCAACACGTTGGGCGCGGGATTTCTCGAGAGGGTTTATCAGCGTGCCTTGCTTCGAGAATTGAGTCTCCGAGGCATCCGCGCTAACGCAGAGGCCTCGTTTGCAGTACTCTACAAGGGCCATTCGGTGGGAGAGTATTTTGCGGATTTACTTGTCGAGGACGTGCTGGTGGTCGAGTTGAAGTGTGCCGAACGCCTTGCCAACGAACACACCGCCCAATGTCTTAATTATCTGCGGGCCTCCGGCCGGACGGTCTGCCTACTCGTCAATTTCCAGAGACCCAAAGTCGAGTGGAGGCGAATCGTTCTTGGTTTTCCCAACCAGATTCAGGCACCAAAGACTCAGACATAGATCAATTCGTTTGCCGATTCTTGGACGCTGCACTAGCGGGTTTAGAGCAGGCCGCGGGACTCCCGTCGGACTGCCACACAGGCCCTTGACGCAGATGGCGCAACACTGCCATGCCCTTTAACCATCTCCTATGTTACGGCGCCATCGCTCCGTTTACGCATGGGCTTTGAGCCGCGAGCGTGGAACAGCGCATGGGCGACGGGCCCGAACGTCTGAACCCATCCAGGAATGCAACCTTCTCGTTCGCCGTTCAATGATCATTTGTTTGGCGCAGGTGTGAAGGGAGTTCCGACGAAAATAGTCCTTGATTATTTTGTATAAATTATGTATATATAATGTATGGAGAATGCGCTGTGGAACCAATTTACACTCCGGATGAAGTCGCTTGCTTGCTCAAACTTGAGGTCCGAGAAGTCAACGAGTTGATTGAGGAGGGGCACCTAAAGGTAGTGCGGCTAGGCAAGCAGGTTCGCGTCCGGGAATCGGACTTGCAGGCCTGCCTCGATCATTCCGCGCCGCCGACATCTGACTTTGTTTTAGAGGCCGGAATTCGGCTGTGCGGCGCGTTCGGAGGCAGAGCGACGTTTCGTGTGCACGGTTCGGTGGAGGGTGGCGCCAGAATTTGGCCGGGTACCAAAGCCTCGTCGCCAGTGAAGTGTTCGAAGGAGTTCTTCGAGGCCATGCTCAAGAAATACAGGGGCCAGACGATCAGGGTGGGGCTTAGTTTCTCTGATCCGGGTGAGGGTAGTCTCGGCGCCTACGTCCAGCGGGAGCTAAAGACGAAGATGAACCCCACGACGTACATCGCCGGGCTTTTGGTGAACGAAGGATACGCAGAGCGTAGCGAAGCTGGGTACATCCGCTTCTTCAATAGGCGGAAAGGCAGCGGTAACACCAAAGACGGTAGTCCGCGCTAGCCTTCGACCGTCAGCTCCACCCAGCCCGGAAGGGTCGCCGGACGGTTGCCGATGAACACGATGCGTCGCGTCTTGGGGAACGGCAAATTGGTGGCCAGCGCGCGATTGTAGATCTGGTATTGCTGGAGAATCTGGCGATAGTCGGCGTTGGTGGTGTCGAGCCACGCGCTCTTCATGGTGAGGCCGCCGCCCCAGCCGATCGGGAAAATGCACGCGCCCTTCTCGCGGGCTTCGGCAAGTTTCTGTTCGAGCTCTTCCAGATTCTTATCGAGCAGGCCCATGCCGGCCCAGGACGCGTATTGGCGCTGCAACGCCAGCAATCCCTGCGCGTAGACGTTGACCGATTCGAAGATCTTCGCCCGCGTCACTTCCGGCCAGCGGATGGAGCGGCGAATTTCGGGCTGCTGGAAGAAAGTCTTCTCGTCCCACACGCCGGTGAATGCCGTTGCCGGGGCCGCCATTTCGGCGAATACCGGAGTACTCTCTTCGGGACGGGCGCCATCCACAGTGCCGCGCGGACTCTGTTTCCAGCCCAGCGTGAAGGCGCCGCCGCGGGGCTGCAGCGTCGAAGTGCGCAGCAGGTAGACCTTGAAACTCGTGCCGGCAACCGGTGTGGAATCGCCCGCGCCCACAAATCGCATGCGATTCGTTCCGGCCGGACCGAGCGCCTGCTCTTCCACCGTTTCCGCCGGCCTGCGAGGCGGGCGATCGGCCTTCACGCGATTGGCGACGTCCTGCAGCATGCCGTCGCGCCAGTTGGCGAATACCATACCGGTGCGGAGCGCGCCTTTCAGCGCCGTTCCGGGCAGGTACGGCCCCGACGCGCCGGCGGCGAATGTCGGGATATGCAAGCTGTCGCCGGCCGCACGATTCCAATAGGCGGAATAGGCGGCGTTTTCGAACGGGATGCGGCGGCCGGCAAAATTCTGCGCGAATCCGCCCCACGATGCGAAATCCAACTTCTCGGCGTTCTTAAGCTGCGCCAGATAATTGTCCAGGCGCGGCCCCTTCGCCAGCAGGCGGAAAATGCGCCACTGGTCGAGCACGTTGACGTGGTCCTTCCAGACCATGTAGTCGATGGGACTCAGCCGGCGGCCGTCTCCGACCAGTGTGGGGGTCAGGCATGTGACGCGGTAGCGCATCATCTCACCTCGGGCAGCGGAATGGCTAGGGCGAACCCGCAGCGGAACACCGGGTGCGCGAAGCCGTCGGGCGCCACATCGGCGGCCGACCCGCGCGGCGGCGCCTCGGAATACAATACCGAACCCTCCGCCACCATTTGGATCTGCTTCTTCAACTCGCCCGATCCGGCGGGGCTGTCGACGCGTCCGCCGCGGGGTAATACCGTGTAGTTGCCGCGACGCCAATCGACCGAATCGTCCGCCGCGGGCGTGAAGAGGGAAAGAAGCCAGTGCGGATGCGAGGCCGCGGCCGCCGGAGGCAACGGCTCGGTTTCCGGTAGCGGCTCGGGTTGGAGCGCCGCCTCGATTGCGGGAGCTTCCGGTTCCGGCGCGGGCGGTTCGGGCTCCGCCAGCGGCGCGGCTTCGACTGCAGGAGCTTCTGATTCCGGCGCGGACGCTTCGGGCTCGACCATAAGCACCGCTCCCTCGCGGTCGCGGCTCTGTAAGGGTGGCTCGGGCTCCGCCACCGGCACGGCTTCGACTGCGGGAGCTTCCGATTCCGGCGCGGACGCTTCGGGCTCGACCATAAGCACCGCTCCCTCGCGGTCGCGGCTCTGTAAGAGTGGCTCAGGCTCCGCCACCTGCGCCGCCTCGACTGCGGGAGCTTCCGGTTCCGGCGC
>Ga0181521_10004501_pt1 | contig 15882 bp, 11 predicted proteins | sample PEATcosm2014_Bin_32_FD_119764 | JGI IMG/M metagenome (GOLD analysis project Ga0181521, IMG submission 119764) | Peatland microbial communities from MTU Mesocosm Facility, Houghton, MI, USA - PEATcosm2014_Bin02_60_metaG | ecosystem: Environmental > Terrestrial > Soil > Wetlands > Peat | place... | reverse complement strand
TCGCGATCCCAACTGCACGCCATTTGCGTGGCGGCTACCGTTACGGTGCTCATGGGGTCCTATGCTACCTGAAGGCCCGGCTAAAACGTGGGTGGTGAACTCGCGCTCACGAGCTCGCACTCCTCGCGTCCCGGATTGCGAAATCGATGCGGAATGGAGCTTTTGAAGTAATAGGCATCGCCCGCTCCGAGCAGCCGCGATTCACCGCCGACGGAGAGCTCGATTTTTCCCTTGACGATCACACCGCCCTCTTCGCCCGCATGCGTCAGCATCTCCTCGCCGGTGTCGGCATTGGGTGCATAGCGTTCATGCAAAATCGACATGCTGCGCTTGGCCAGGCGGCCGCCGACGAGACGCAATTCCACGGTGCCCGTGCCGATGTCCGCCAGTTCCGCTCGCGGGAAGAACACCTCGGGCTTGCCCGCCAAATCCAGCGTGAAAAAATCGGCCAGCGCCATCGGAATACCGTCGAGAACCTTCTTCAGCGAACTCACCGACGGACTGACGCGGTTCTGCTCGATCAGGGAGATCAAGCCATTGGTGACGCCGGCACGCTTCGCCAATTCGCGCTGCGACAGGCCGTACATCTGCCGTACGGCTTTCAAATGGGTGCCCACGTCCAGACTCATAGTGTCCATTATATTAAACACTTGCGCCTCAGATGCGGCTAAAATTGAGGATGGTGTTGAATTTCCTTATCATCGCACGGCCGATGGCCTAAAAAGCGAGCTCAAACCCGAAGGATCCTGCCATGAACGCCCGAATTACCCCCGCTGCCACCCACATCACCCCGGCTCCCGCGTCTGGCGAGCTCGACGCGTTCTGGATGCCGTTCACGGCCAATCGCCAATTCAAGGCCCATCCGCGCCTGTTGGCGCGCGCCGAAGGCATGCACTATTGGACCGCCGACGGCCGGCAGGTGATCGACGCGGTCGCGGGCCTGTGGTGCGTGAATGCCGGTCACGGCCGACGCGAAATCACCGAAGCCGTCACGCGGCAGCTCAATACCATGGAATTCGCCCCCGCCTTTCAAATGGGCCACCCGATCGCGTTCGAGCTGGCGAATCGACTGGCCGCGATCGCACCGCCGGGGATGGATCGGGTGTTTTTCACGAATTCAGGCTCCGAGTCCGTCGATACGGCGTTGAAGATCGCCGTTGCCTACCACCGTGCCCGCGGCGCCGGCCAGCGCACCCGCTTCATCGGCCGGGAAAAGGGCTACCACGGCGTGGGCTTTGGCGGCATGTCGGTCGGCGGCATGGTCAATAATCGTAAATTTTTCGGCTCCTCCATGCTGCCCGGCGTGGACCATCTGCCGCATACGCTCGATCTCGGACACAACGCCTTCTCGCGCGGCCTGCCGCACTGGGGCATGCATCTGGCCAATGAGCTGGAGCGCCTCATCGCGTTGCACGATGCGTCGACCATCGCCGCCGTGATCGTCGAGCCGATTTCCGGTTCGGCCGGCGTGGTGCTGCCGCCGGTCGGGTATCTAAAACGCCTGCGCGAGATCTGCGACAAGCACGACATTCTGTTGATATTCGACGAAGTGATCACGGGCTTCGGCCGCATCGGCAAACCGTTTGCCGCCCTGGCCTTCGATGTGACGCCCGACCTCATGACCACCGCCAAGGGGCTGACCAACGGCGCCGTTCCGATGGGCGCCGTGTTCTCGCAGCGGAAAATCTACGATGCCTTCATGCAGGGTCCGGACAACACGATCGAGCTATTTCACGGTTATACCTACTCCGCGCATCCGGTCGCCTGCGCGGCCGCCCTGGCGACGCTCGATATCTATGCCAAGGAGGAATTGCTGACGCGCGCCGCAACGCTCAGCTCGCCGTTGGAGGACGCGGTGCATTCGCTGCGCGGAGCGCCCCATGTGATCGACATCCGCAACTACGGCCTGATAGGCGCCGTCGAGCTGGAGCCGCGTGCCGGTAAACCGGGCACGCGCGCCTACGAGGTGTTCCTCAAGTGTTTCGAGCGCGGCGTCCTGGTGCGACAATCCGGCGACGTGATCACGGTGTCGCCGCCGTTGGTCGTCGAGACCAAGCAAATCACGCAGATCGTTGAGACCTTGGCGGAGGCGATTCGCGAGACGGCTTGAGGCGAGCCCGTGGCGGAGCGCGGCCTCGGCCGCGGCACGCCGCGCTAGCTCAAGAAGCGCTGGCAGCCGGCGTAGCCGCTATCGCTGCGCGGCAGCTTGCTGCACACATCGAGCATGCGCGCGCGCAGCGCCTGGGTATCGGCGTCATAGCGGTGATCCGCATTCCACTTGCGTAATCTCGCCTCCAGCTTCGCCAGGCGAGCGCGCGTGCGTGCCTGGATGCGGTCGGGTCCATCGAGTTCTGCGATCACCTGGAGGCCGACCGCTCTGATGCGTGCATGATCCGCCGGCGCTAGCCGCAGCAAGGCGCCGACATACGTCGTCCCCCACTGAAATCGGGTCGCCGCTCCCTGCGACTCGATGTAGGCGCGTTCGAACCACGCCAGCGCCTCGATTGGATGTCCGCGCTTCTCCTCGAGATCGCCGAGGTCGACCATGTAGTAGTAAGGCGTTCGAGCGGTGGTCAGTTCCGCCTTGAGCATCGCGTACTCGGCGTCGAAGTCGCCCAGTTCCTCGTCGATGAAGGACGCGGCATTGACGATGCCGGCCCGCACATAGGGGTCGAGTTTCTTTGCCAAAGCGGCGGCAACGCGGGAGCGCGCGGCGGCGGCCGCATCCGGCGCCCGGTGGTGCACGGAGAACTGCTTGATCACGGCCAGCTCAGAACCGATTGCGTACAGCTGATCTGCATCGATCACCGCGGGATCGTTGGCGACGCTGTCCATGGCGCGCGTCCACGCCGCGACAAACGCGTCGCTGGTGGCCGGGCCCCGCGCCTTGACGGCCTCGAAAAACGCATCATCGAGCCCCCGCAGCGCATCGGCAACTCGCGGCGCCAAAGTCGGGTCCTCGACGATGACGATCAGCCGCGTCACGGCGCCGGAGGTGCGTTGCAAAGCGGCCGCGGCAACGGTCAATCGGGCGCGTTCCACCGGGGTCAGTGCCGCACAATGGGTCGCTGCTCGCGTCAAATCGCCGGCAAGCGACTTACGTTCCGGCGCGGAATAATCGGTCAGATCCCAGGCGTAGTACGCCAATCGTTGACAGTCTTCGTGCCCGAGCTCGGCGCCATTGCCCCGTAGGGACGCGACCACATCGCTCATCGGCTTGAGGTCACTCAACGCAATCTCGAGCAGGTCCGCATACAAGGACAGGTCCATGCCGCCCGCGATGCGGGTGATTTCCTTCTGGTCCGGGCGCAGGATCACCACCGTGGGATAGCCCGAGACCTGGAACTTCTCGCCCCATTTCTGCGCACCGGGATCGTCGCCGTCGAGATATACGGCGACGAACTCCTTGGATTTCTCAATGAAATCGGCGCGCGAAAAAACCGAGGATTTCAATTGTTGGCACGGCGGGCACCACTTGGCCCCCCAATACAAGAACACCGGTTTGTTCGCAGCCCGCGCCGACTCGAACGCGTCGGCAACGCCGCCCTCGAACCAGGTGATCCCGGGCACATCGGCGTGCGCGGGGTTGGCGTGGGTATGCGGCGCAAACGCCAGCAGCACCGCGAGTGCTAAGCTAGCTCTTCGCTTCGAAAATCGCATACCATTTCTTGCAGGGCTCGGCGACTTCCCAGGTGCCCTCGAACCCGGCCGGGACCACGAAGGCGTCGCCTGCCCGCAGCTCATGCCTCTCGCCGGTGACCGACTCGATCCGCACGCGACCCTCGATCAACACGCAGAACTCGTGTTCGGTATAGCGCACGCGCCATTTGCCGCTGGTGCTGGTCCACAACCCGCAAAAAAACTGCTGCGTGCCGTCGGTGTATTGATTAGAGACGCGGGTGCGCGGTATGCCGGCCAGAATTTTCTCGGGCGAGGGGTTCGCGGATTCGCCGGTTTGCAGCCGGTCGAGTAACACGATCTTTGGGTGGTCGGCCATGCGCTATCGTAGGCACGTGGCGCCGGCGGAAACAAGAGCGACGACACCTGTTTCGGTGTCGTCGCTCCAGGGTCAGTCTTGTTCGCTCCTCCGTGCGGTATCGGCCGGCGGTGCACCATCGGCCGGCGGCGGGATGGGGCTCATCCGAGCGACCGGGGCGGCACCCGCCGCCTGCAGTGTCAGCCGCACGCGGCGCTCCAGCGCATAGCCGTCATCGTCCGCGGCGACGCTTTGACTCTTGCCGTAGGCGTTGATCTCGAGCGCCTCGTCGTCGACGCCTGCCGCGAGGAACAGGTCGCGCACGGCGTTGGCGCGTGCCGCGGACAGCTTGAGGTTGGTCTCCACCGTACCGCGCGGATCGGCGAAACCGTCGACCCGGACCTTGAGCGCCGGGGATTTGGCGACGGCCGCCGCCAACACCTGGATCCCATGCGTCATCTCCGGCGCGATTTCCGCGCTGCCGGTGCGAAACAGCACGTCGCCCTGCAAACCGTCGAGCACTTTCGCGGCCTCCTCTCGAGCGGCGTCGTCGTTGGCCGTTTGCACCGTCTCTACGCGATGGGAAAGGTCATCGAGCCTCGCGGTCAGCGCGAGATTGGTCTGCGCCAAATCACTCTTCGCGCTCTCGAGCGCTACCGTCTTGCTCTCGAGTTGTGACTTGTCGCTCTCAAGAGTTGCCACTCGGGATTCCGCCTTGGCCGCCTCGCCCGCGCGATGTACCCGATTGCCAAGCCAGGTACCGAGTCCTGCGCCAAGGATGGCGCCGACCGGTCCTGCCGCAAAACCACCGATTACGGCACCCGTGACGAATCCGATCGGCTCCTGAGGCGGCGCGGGTTTGGGTGCGTCCGCCAGCGCCACCGCGCTAATGCCCATCAACCCCACCGTCCAAACGACCTTGGTATATGCAGTACTCATAACAGCTCCTCACTTAGGGTTTCGCCACTTCAGGCGACGACCTTCGCCGCCTTGTGGGAGCTATTTCGCGCCGTCATTCGGGCGGACCGCTGCAGGCCCGGTGGCAAATTGTGGCGAAGCGGCGACCAAATGCGTGGCCCGGCCATCACGAGGCGGGTCGTTTCATGCCTTCAGCGAGAAGGGGGTGAAGTTGGTGCCAATGTCGTAGTAGTCCTCGTGCTCCGCCCTCTTCAAGAACGCCACGATACGATAGGTGAGCGGCGCCGCGACGAACTCCCAACCGCTCTTCAGCGCGTACTGCGTGAACGTGATCGTCACGAGCTCGGCCTGCGGCTTGAGGCCGTAAAAGGCGAGGAAATAGAAAATCACCGAATCCACCAGCTCGCCGCACAATGTCGAGCCGACGATGCGGGTCCACAGCCAACGGCCTTGAGTCAAGATTTTCATCTTCGCGAGCACGTAACTGTTGACGAAGGTGCCACACAGAAATCCGCTGATCGACGCCACCATGATGCGCGGCGTATTGCCGAAAATGGCTTCCACCGCGGGCTGCGTGGCGCGCGAACTCGGCGAGGGCGGCAGATGCACGATCACGGCAGCCATGAGAGAGGCAAACGCCAGCGCGCCGAACCCTGCCCACACCACGCGGCGGTCCCGGGCGTAACCGTACACTTCGGTCAATATGTCGCCAAAGATGTAGGAAATGGGGAAGAACAGAACGCCGGCCAGGAAGGTTATCGTGCCGACGAACGGCACCTGGATGGAGGTCTCCTTGGCCGGGCCGATCAAATTCGAGCACAGCAGCACGCAGACATAGGCCGCCATCACAAAATCGTAATAGCGATATTGACGAGTTTCCGGTATTGGCGCCATGGTGAACAATGTGTAGTCGCAAGTGAAACAGGGTACCGATGATATGTCATACCGACTACGCGCCGATCCATTTTTCGCCAGCCACGTTGCGCATAAACTCCCCCCCGGTTTGGCGAAGACCATCACAGCAAGAAAGATGCCGGTACGGTAGATATGTACGCTCACCCTAAACGTGTCGGACCTATGGAGCGAGGCAAGCCTTTCAGCGCAACGGAAAGTCCGCTCGTCGATTTCGACGCCGTCTGTCAAAAAGTGCGTGCGGCCGTCGAGCCGGCGCGCGCGCATGCGGTATCCCTGCACGATGAACGCGGGGATGTCCTGTGGTTGAGCGAAAGCTCGATGGGTCCGGATGAGCATAATGCGGTCCGCGAGGCAGTCGAAGCTTTCTCGAATAACGCGGGTGCCCAGGTTCTAGCCTACGATCTGGGCGACGCCCGCTCCGCAGTGCTGCTGCGCGCCGTCAACGGACGCCGCATGATGGTCGGCGCCATCATGGTGATCATGGATACCCGCGTCATCAAGCAAGATGATCGCGGCGGCATCAAATTAATGACGCCGAAATTGCAGCGCGTGCTCGCCGATTTCGCCGCCATGCGCCCGGAGGTCGAAGCAGCGCCGGCGAGCGCATCAGCGCCCGCACGTGCACCTGCGTCCACGCGCGCATCTGCGCCCGCACGCGCACCTGGGTCCGAACCCACACCTGCGCCCGCGCCGACCTACTCCAAGGCCACTGCGCCGGCGAGCGTGAAAGGGGGCGGCAACCCCGGGCCGCCGGCGCGCAAAGCCTCGCCTGCGCCCGCACCTGCGCAGGCCAGGCAATCCTCGACCCCCGACTCCGCGCCCTCGTCGGCGCCTGTCGAGCTCTCGCTGGCGGATTCTGTGCGCACTCTGGCTGCCCAGCCGCCGCCGGCCACCTCAGCCGTGCCCAGGTCGATGACCGCGCCGGAAAGGCGCCCGTCGCCAGAGGTCACCCCGGAAATCGATCGCTTGCATGCGGCGTTGCGCCGCAGCCCGATCGCACTCCACGTGCAACGCCTGGTGCCCTTGACCAAGGGCAGTCAGCTGAAGCGCTACGAAGTGCTGCTGCGCTCCAAATCCGACGATGCGCCCAACGTCGCGCCGCAGGCGATGCTGAAGGCCGCGGTCGACAATGGGCTGGGGTCGATGATCGATCGGCGTGTCATCACCGAACTCATTGGTTGGCTCGTCCACCACCCCGAGGTGTGGCAGACCCAGGCCATGATGTTTTCGGTGAATCTCACCACGACGGCGCTGCACGACGAACACTTCATCAAATTCGTCGGTCTCTGCTTGGCGAAATCATCGCTGCCGAAGGCCATGATCGCGTTCGAGATCGACGTGCCGACGGCGGTCAAAGTCGCGGGCAGGATATCCGAAGTCGCGGCGGCGTTGCACCGACTCGGTTGCCCGATGATACTCGACGATTTCGCGCTGCGTACCGAATGCTTCGACCTGTTGCGCCTGCCGGGCATCCGCTACATCAAGCTTGCGTCGGAGGTTACGGAGAGAATGCGCACCGACAAGCTTTCGCAAGCGGCGATTACGGCGGTGGTGCAAATGGCGCGCGTCCTCGGGATGCACACGGTGGCGAAGCGCACCGAAACCGCGGCCGAACAGGAATGGCTCACGGCGCTCGGCGTCGACTTCATACAGTCATACGCCTTGTCGCCGCCGGCCGCGATCGACTCGCTGTCGAAGGGCCAAAAACCGCGGACCTAGTCGCTCCGCGAGGTCTTGCTCGCACTCTCGCCCCACCCTCCACCGAGCGCCTTGATCAAGTACACGGCGGTGAGGAATTGTTGGCCCTGAATCTGCACCGCCTGGCGCTGATTGCCGAGCAGCGTTTGCTCCGCGGTGATCACATCCAGGTACGTGTCGACTCCGCCCTTGTAGCGGTCGCTGGCGATGTCAAAGGCGCGCTGCGCGCTGCGCACGCTGGCGTCGGCCTGAATCGCCGCCCGATCCAGCGAGGTCAGGCCGGTGATGCCGTTCTCGACTTCTTCCATCGCAGTGAGCACCGTTTGCCGATAGGTCGCCACCGCGGCGGTATACTCGGCGCCGGCGCTGCGCACGTTGGCGCGAGTTTTCCCGGCATCGAACAGCGTCTGCGACGCCGATAGGCCGATCGACCAGAGCCGGCTCGGCGCATCGAGGAGCGTCGACAGCGCATTGCTTTCCCAGCCGACGCCAGGCACAGCAGGCATCAATTCGAGTGATGGAAAATACGCCGCGCGCGCCACGCCGATGCGCGCGTTGGCGGCCGCCATGGCACGCTCCGCGGAGGCCACGTCCGGGCGGCGCTGTAATAAATCCGAGGGCAGGCCCACCGGCAGTAACGGCATCCCCAAACGCAATACGGCGGGTGCAAGATGAAACGTCGGTGCCGGTGCGCCGATGAGAGTCGCAATCGCATGTTCATTCTGCGCACGTTGAACTTGCAGCAATTCCAGCTGCGCCCCGCTGGCATCGAGCAGCGCCTGCTGTTGCGCCAGATCGAGGCCCGTGGCGAAGCCAAGGTCGTGCCGCGAGTCGACGAAGTCCAAGGCCGCGCGCTGCAACTGCAAACTGCGGCGCAATACGTCGATCTCGGCGTCGAGCTCCCGCAACGTGAAATACTCGCTCGCGAGTTGTGCCGTCAGCATCAGGCGCGTGTTCTCGAAATCCGCCGCCGCCTGCTCGGCGGATGCCCGCACGCCCTCGACCTCGCGGCGCACGCGGCCGGACAAATCCAGCTCGTAGTTGACCGTGGGGCCCAGCAGGAAATCGTTCTGCACGGTCGATTGGTTCGGTTCCGAGTAAAGCGACAACGGTCGATTGGCCGACGTCTTGGCGCGAGCCGCAGACGCGGACAAATCCACCGTGGGATACAAGCCCGACTCGGCCACCGTCACCTGAGCGCGCGCCTGATCGAGCCGCGCGGCCGCCACGCGCAAATTCTGGTTGCTCTCGAGTGCACGCTCGATCAGAGGATCGAGCTCAGCATCGTGAAATACCGTCCACCAATCGCCCTTCAGGGCGGTATCGCTCGGCACCGCCTCGCGCCACGGCGCCTGCGGTTGCCATGCCGCAGGCACTTCGGCCGGGGGGCGATGATAGTCGGGTCCCACCGCGCAACCGGCCACGGACGCCGCGGCGAGGCAGCAGCACGCGAGGCGGCACCGGGTACGGGTCCCGCTCATGGCGGTTGATCCGTGCGCCGCATCGCCGGCTCGGCATCGGCCAGCGTCACTACATCGCCGTCGGCGAGCGAATCCGCCGGATTCAAGACAACCCGATCGGTTGCGTTGAGGCCGCTCAAGACCTCCACGGTAGTGCCAAAATCGGTACCGAGTCTCACTGAACTCAAATGCACGCGGCCGCCGGCATCGACCAATGCGGCGCGGGGGCCTTCGGGACGAAACAACAAGACGTTGGTGGGCACCACCAGAGCTTGGGCATTCACATTGATCGGCAGCATCACCTGCACGTACGAACCCGTGATCAGCGCGCCGTCGGGGTTCGGAACCCGTATTTCCACCTGCATGGTGCGAGTGCTCGTATCGATGGCGCGGGCGGTGCGCGCGATGGTGCCGCGATATTCCTCGCCGACCCGTTCAGCCAGGGTGACGGTCACCGCATCGCCGATCTTGATCTGGTGCGCATATGTCTGCGGTACATAGACATACAGGCGCAGCGGGTCGACGCGTGCCACCGCAAACAGCGCTTGACCGGTACCGCCGTTACCGGCGTTGACCAGGTCGCCCACGTCGATATTGCGCTGCGTTACGACGCCGTCAAACGGCGCCACGACCTGATTGAACTCCAGCAGCTGGCGCAGGCGGCGCACGTTGGCATCCGCAGCCTCAAGATTCGCTTTTGCTTGCACATACGCGCTGAGGCGCTCATCCAAGTCCTGCTGCGTCACGGCGTCCTTTTCCCGCAGGCTCTGCCAGCGATCGGCAGTGCTTTTCGCCAAGCTGGCGCTGGCAGCGATCTGCACCCGCGACGAGACGGCCTGCGACAGCTCCTGATCGATCTCCGGAGCCGTAATCTCGGCCAGCAGGTCGCCCTTCTTCACCGAGCTACCGATGTCCTTGAGCCAGCGGGCGATGTAGCCGTTGCTGCGCGCATAGACCGTCGATTCAAATACCCCGAGCAGCGTTCCCGGCAGTGTCAGCGGCTGCCCCCGCGCACCCGCCGTTGGCTGGATCGTCGTGACATATTGTTTTGCGTGCAACGCCGTTGATACCTCCAGCGCGTGCGCTTGAAAGCTGCGCACGACGATCACGACGACAGCCCCGATCAGCAGCGCACCGACGAGGCCTGCGGCGAAGAACTTGGCACGCTTCAGCACCGCGGATGATTGTGGTTCAGCCATTTCCAGGATGTCCTTCGGCCACCGGAGCTGTCCCCGAGGACCGCGATTGTTTGCGGTATTCGAGACGCCGGTGGATGCCCGCAAATATGACCGGTACAAATAGCAGCGTGGACACGGTCGCGAACAGCAGGCCGCCGATAACCGCTCTGCCCAGGGGCGCATTTTGCTCGGCACCTTCGCCCCAGCCAAGCGCCATGGGAATCATGCCGATGATCATCGCCATCGCCGTCATCAATACCGGCCTGATGCGGGTCGCACCCGCATCGAGCGCCGCCTTGATGGGGTCGATTCCTTCGCCCATGCGCTGACGCGCAAACGACACCACCAAAATACTGTTGGCGGTTGCGACGCCCATGGTCATGATCGCACCGGTGAGCGCAGGCACGCTCAACGTCGTGCCGGTCAGAAACAGCGTCCAGCAAATTCCAGCCAGTGCCGCCGGCAGCGCCGTAATGATGATGAATGCGTCGACCCACGATTGAAAATTGACGACGATCAGCAGGTACACCATCACGACCGCCATCACGAGCCCCACGCCCAGCTCGACGAACGATGAATTCATCGTTTTGACCTGGCCGAGGATGTCAATGCCCATACCGCGCGGCAATTGCGGACGCAACCTATCCACCAATTGTTTGACTTCTGCTGAAATACTGCCCATGTCGCGGCCTTGCGCACTGGCATAGATATCGATCGCCGGCTCCAAGTTGTAATGTGAATCAACCGCGAGCTGCGCCGCGGGCGCCACGCCGACGAGGTTGCTCAGCAACTGCGGCGGCGTGCTCGTCGCGGCCGCCGCGGCGCGGACCGGCGTGCGCAGCAGCGCGTCCAGGCTGTCGACCGCATATTGCGGCGACTGTACGACCAAACTGTAGACCACGCCGTTCGCCGGACTCAACCAGAAGGCCGGCGAGGTTTGCGTGGTACCGGCGGTGGACACCAGCAAATCCGTGGTAACGTCGTTGGGGCTCAAGCCCAACTGCTGCAGTTGCGTGCGATCCATATTCAACGACACCGTCGGCAGATCGAGCCGCTGGTGAATGTGTGTATCCACCGTTCCAGAAACCCTCTGAATCTGCTTCATGAGCTTCGCGGCAATGTCGTAGTTGACGCGCGAATTCGCGCCGGTGATCTTGACGTCGAGCGCGGACGGCATGCCGAAGTTCAAGATCTGCGTCACCATGTCGGCCGGCTGGAAGAAGAATTCCACGCCGGGAAAACGCCGCGGCAATTCGCGCCGCATCTGCTCCACGTAGAGCGCCGTCGGCCGGTGCCCTTCATTGAGCGCGATCTGAATCTCGCCGTCCAGGCTGCTGAAGGTTCCGGAATTGCTATAGGTCTTGTTGATACCGCTGACCGCTACGCCGAGGTTATCGAGCACGGTGCCAAGATCGTGGGCAGGCACGATCGTACGAATGACGCCCTCCACCTCATCGGCCACTCGCGCCGTCTCCTCGATGCGCATTCCCGAAGGCAGACGCATGTGCAGGCGAATTTGCCCGGCGTCCACACTGGGGAAGAAATCGCGCCCCAGAATGAACGCCAAACAGCACGACATCAGGCAAAAGGCCAAGAACAACCCCGCGAACAGACGGCGCTGAGCGAGGACTGCGGAGAGAATGACCGAATAACCCCCACGGACTTTTTCGAAGCGCGCGTCGAATGCGTGATATAGGCGTTGCAGTAAACTTGGCCGCGCGCTCAGATCTGGGTTTCCCGGCGCACGGTTCATCAGCAACATCACGAGAGTGGGCACCAAGGTGCGCGACAGCATATACGAGGCCAGCATCGCAAACACCACGGCCTCCGCCAGAGGCGCGAACAAATAGCGTGCAACGCCGTTGAGAAAGAACATCGGCACGAAAACGATGCAAATGCACAGAGTGGAAACCAACGCCGGAACGGCAATTTCGCCCGCGCCGTCCAAAATCGCCTTGTGCAGATCCGATCCCAGGTGCATGTGGCGCTCGATGTTCTCGATGGTCACCGTGGCGTCATCGACCAGGATACCCACCGCGAGCGCGAGCCCGCCGAGGGTCATGATGTTCATCGTCTCTCCTATGACGTACAGCACGACGATCGAGGACAGGATGGACAAGGGAATCGACATGGCGATGATGCAGGTGCTGCGCCAGTTGCCGAGAAACAGCAATATCAGCGCCGCAGTCAGGCAGGCGGCAATCAGCGCCTCGCGCACCACACCGCTGATGGCGGCTCGGACGAAGCCCGACTGGTTGAACAGCGGCGTGATCTTGAGATCCTTCGGCAGGATCCGCGCGACGATCGGCAATTGCGCGAGCAGGTTGCTGACGATGTCCAAGGTCGACGAGCCGCCGTTCTTGATGATCGAGACCAAGACGCCGCGCTCGCCGTTCTGACGCACGATATTGGTCTGCGGCGAAAAGCCGTCGCGGACATGCGCCACTTCAGAGAGATAAACGGTCGCACCGCCGCGGGTAAGCACCGGAATACGATTGAGTTCGGCAATGGTGTCCGGCGAGCCGTTGGTGGCGAGCACATACTCAGTCGCCCCGATCTTGGCGGTCCCGGACGGCAGCACCAGGTTTTGCGTATTCACCGCATTGACCACATCGTTGGGCGTCAGCCCATTGGCGAGCAATGCATTGGTGTCGAGGTCGACCGAAATCACGCGCTGTTTTCCGCCGTACGGCCACGGTATGGCAACCCCCGGAATCGTCACCAGTCGCGGGCGCAGGAAATTCACGGCGGCATCGAAAACCGCCTGCTCGGTCAGCGTTGGGCTCGATAGACCCAATTGGATAATCGGAACGCTGGATGCCGAGTATTTGATCACCAGCGGCGGCAAGATACCGGGAGGCATTTGACGCAATTGCGACTGTTCGGTCGCGACCACTTGTGCAATGGCCGTCGGTATATTGGCATTCGGCTGAAAGAAGATTTTGATGATCGAGAAGCCGGACAATGACTCCGATTCGATGTGCTCGATGTCGTTGACGGTGGTCGTGAGGCTGCGCTCATTGACTGCAGTGATGCGGTTCCCGACTTCCTGAGCCGATAACCCGGTGTAGGTCCAGACGATGCTGATGACCGGAATATTGATTTCCGGGAAGATGTCGGTCGACATCTTGAGCAGCACCAGGGGCGTTGCGAGGAGGATCAGCAGCGCCATGACCAAGAAGGTGTAGGGCCGCCGCAACGCAACTTGAACAATCCACATTACCTACACAACCTCTAGTCTCCCTGGAAATCGAGCCGATTCGTGCCATGGCGCAGGCGACAAAGATCCGGGCTCGCCAAGGCTTTCCTCAGCGCCGATGAATAAAGGAGATTTGGTGCGAGACCGGTCCACGGTGATCGAACGGTCGCGATCTTACTCTCTCCACTGGTCAAATGCGCGGCCGAGCACCCGCGCGGCCGCGCGATGAAGCGCGGCCAACCGGTGCCCAGAGCGCTTAAGATTGCCACTTGTGAAACGCGACACTTGCAAAACAATGCGTTCGCAGCAAACAATAGGCGTCTGCAACGAGACACCGGGGCCGAGCTAAGTGTTTTTGTTAGTCCCATGAGGTTCGGTTCCGGTTCCCGTTAGACGTCGCCGCCATGCCACTCACTGCAGATGAACCCTCTCGTCGATACGGGACTGCGCGCCGCATCGCACGTTATTCGCTGATCGGCGTCTTGCCGCTCATCGTCGCGGCGGCCGGTGTCGTCGCGTGGCTCAAGTTGCACGAGTACGAACTGGTGTTTGCCACGGCGCGCAGCCATTCGCATCTGCTCAAAGACCTCCCCGCGGACGCGGAGCGGGTCTCGGTCCCGGTCTCCGCCGGTGCGGGGCTCGCGGGCCTCATATTCCGTGCGGATGGGGCCAACGATACGGGTTATTGGATATTGCAGTTGCACGGCAATGCCGACTCCGCTTTCTCAACCTGGCAACTGCGGCATTGTCGGGCACTGCGCCAAGTGGGCTTTAGCGTCATGGACATCGATTACCGCGGCTTCGGCATGACGCCGGGGGTCGCATCCGAAGCCGGCATGTATGAGGACGCCGAAGCGGCCTATAAAGCGCTGCTGCTGCGCGGCGTACCGCCGAACCGGATCATCTTGTTGGGTCACTCCTTGGGCTCCGGTCCCGCCGTGCTGTTGGCAACCCGTCACCCGGCTGCGGCGCTCGTGTTGTTCGGCGCCTTCACGTCCATCCCCGACGCCGCCGCCGACAAATACCCGCTGCTTCCGGTGCGCTACGTCGCCTCGGTACAGTTCGATTCGCTGGCGCGAATGCACGATGTGCACATGCCGGTCCTCATCATACACAGCCGTGCCGATACGCTGATTCCGTATTCCCACGCACTGCATCTAATTGCGGCGGCGAACGAGCCCAAGCGTCTGCTCACCCTCGATTTCCCGTCGGACGACGGTTTCGGCGGCCATGTCGATACGCTGTTCGAACATCTGGATGTGCTCAAATCGGCGCTTGCCGGCCTGCTCCCCGCGCCACCGCAGGCGCGTGATTTATGAGGCCGCCGCGAATCCCCCAACGGGAACCCGCATTGTGCCGTAAGTCACTCCCTCAATGGATCGTGATCGACTTCATGAGGATCATGCATGCGCTTCCTCTGTGAGCTTGAGTTCGGTGCGCAGGTGCTCGCGGATCAGGTATTTCTGAACCTTGCCGCTGATCGTGAGCGGGAAGCTGTCCATGAAGCGTACGTAGCGGGGCACTTTGTAGTGCGCGATCTGGCCACGACAGAATTCCTGGATTTCGCCCTCGGTGGCGATAACGCCGGCGCGCAGCCGGATGCATGCGCAGACCGCCTCACCGTATTTGGCGTCGGGGACGCCGACGACGGCGACGTCGAACACCGCCGGATGACGGTAAAGGAATTCCTCAATTTCCCGCGGTGAGATGTTCTCGCCGCCGCGGATGATCATGTCCTTCACCCGACCGACGATGTTGCAATAGCCCTGCTCGTCGATGACCGCCAGATCGCCGGTGTGCATCCAGCCGCCTTCGTCGATTGCCTCCCGGGTGCGCTCTGCATCACCCCAATAGCCGCGCATCACGCTGTAGCCTCGAGTCAGGAGTTCGCCGGGTGTCCCGCGCGGCGTGACGCGCCCTTGCGTGTCGATGATCTTCACCTGCACGTGCGGATGCACCCGACCGACGGTACCGACACGCCGCTCGAGGGGATCGTCGGGCTGGGTCTGGAAACTGACCGGACTCGTTTCCGTCATGCCATAGCAGATGGTCACTTCCGGCATGTGCATTTCGGCAACGACCCGGCGCATCACCGCGATCGGACAGGGCGATCCTGCCATGATGCCGGTGCGTAGTGATGAAAGATCGAACTCGCCGAATCGCGGATGCTCCAGTTCCGCGATGAACATCGTCGGCACACCGTAAAGGGCCGTGCACCGCTCGTTCGCGACGGTCTGCAGAACATGGAGCGGCTCGAACGCATCGCCGGGGAACACGATCGCCGCACCATGCGTCATCGCCGCAAGCACGCCAAGGACCATGCCGAAGCAGTGATACAGCGGCACGGGGATGCAGACGCGGTCATCGGCGGTGAGGCGCATGCCCTCGCCGACAAAGAACCCGTTGTTGACGATGTTGAAGTGCGTCAGCGTCGCACCCTTCGGTGTGCCCGTGGTGCCGCTCGTAAACTGGATATTGAATACGTGGTCGGCATCCAGCTCGTCCTCGATCGACGGCAGCACGATTTCGTCGAGATCG
>Ga0181521_10004499_pt1 | contig 15884 bp, 14 predicted proteins | sample PEATcosm2014_Bin_32_FD_119764 | JGI IMG/M metagenome (GOLD analysis project Ga0181521, IMG submission 119764) | Peatland microbial communities from MTU Mesocosm Facility, Houghton, MI, USA - PEATcosm2014_Bin02_60_metaG | ecosystem: Environmental > Terrestrial > Soil > Wetlands > Peat | place... | reverse complement strand
GACGCGCGCTTTGACGCTAACCATCCCCATATCCGAGGTAGGAACCGTGTGCGTTAGGAGCGCCAGCACGGGTCTGTGCGGGGGGCAGTGGGCAACCGCTGTCCCTACCGCGACCCCTACAACCCGGAAAAGCAAGTGGCGCACGCATTCCTGCGTGCCGCATCCCGACCCCTGGCGATGCGCATCGGCGCGCACGGTGCGGTCGAGTGTTTGCGCCAGCACGGCGCCGCTGTCGGTGAGAAGCGGAGGCTACCCCTTTTGCACGCGGATCCACTCCACGTCCGAGGTGGCCATCATTCCCGTGTCCATCATCTCTTCCACCAGCGGAATCAAACGCGCCAGGTTCTCCGCCGTATCCACAATCGTCACCACCACCGGCTCGCCGCCCTTTAGCAAGTGGTGGCGATGCACCTCGGCGGTCTCGCCATAGCCCTCCAGCCCGCGCAGCACCGTGGCGCCCGCGATTCCCAACTCCCGGCACCGATTCACGATGGCTTCGTACAACGGCTTCCCCTGGTAGCGGTCCGTTCCGGAAAAATGCAGGCGCAGCAGTTTGGCCCGGCTAACCGTTCGCATGCGGCGTTTCTCCTTGCGCGCGGCTGCGCACCAGCCGGATCACTTCCACGTCGCTCAACACGATGATTCCGTCCTCCATCATGGCCTCGATTTCGTCCAGCGCCCCGCGCAATTTCTCCTCCGTGTCCACCACCGAAATCATGATCGGCAAATCGCGCGAGAACCACCGCCGCCCGCTGGAATGGGTGTGCGTCTTCACCCCGTATCCCAGAATGCCGCGGTAAACCGTGGCGCCGTCGATGTCCAGCAGGCGCAGCCGGTTCACAATCGCTTCATACAACGGCTGGCCCTGCCAGCGGTCCGATTCGCCCATATAAACTCGCATCATGCGCGCCGCCCCGCGCAGTTCGGTATGCGGCGCTTTGGGCGCGGGATGCTCCTTGTTGGCGGCTTTCACCACCTCCGTATCCTGCACTTCAATCAGACCGTCGTTCACCATTTCGTATAGCGCCGGCAGCAGCTCGTTCACCTTGGCCGGCGTTTCGATGAACTCCACCCGCACCGGCAGATGCTCCGCCAGCGCCTCGATTTTTCCGGTGTGCATCACGTGGTGCGCGCCGAACCCCGCCATGGCGCGGGTGGCCGTCGCCCCCGCCACGCCCTTGTGCAGCAGGTACGTCAGAATCGATTCGTACAGCGTTCCGAAATGATGCTGCGTATCCTCGTTGACGTAAATCGTGACCTTCCTGGCCGTGCCCTTCTGCAACATGGATCCTCGCTAATTTGCGATCGGTACTTTGTCCGCGCGGTCCACCACGATGGCGTCCACCGGGGTCTTCTTCGCTTCGAGACGCAGCCCGAGCTGCTCCCGCACCGCCGTAAAGACATCCGGCAGCGGCGGCCCGTCAGGCGCGGCGTCCTCCGGAGCCCACTCCAGATTGATATCGTAAAACCCTTTCAGCCCGGTTTCATCGATCACCACTTCTTTCAGTTGCCGCGACAACAGGATGGCCAGCGCCTGCATCGTCAGATGCGCGTAGGAAAGCCGCCCGCGTCCATACGCCCGTAAATTCGAGCTGCTGAAATCGTCCTTCGATTCCACTATTTTCGGCGCGCCCTTTCCCAATTCCAGCTCGTAATGCGCCAGCGGCCGCGCTTCGCGATGCGTCTCCAGGCGGAAGCGTTCCACCAGCAGGTTCTGCAGCATCAGCAGGAGCTGATCGCGCGGCGTGCCCGGCGGCGCCTTGGCGATAATATCCACCCGCAGCGAACGGTCCCGCATCCACGCCGGCCCCACAATCTGGTCTTCGCTCGAGAGCCCGTAGGCAAACTGAATGCACTCGCTCAGCGTGGTATTCCTGAGCGTCACCTCACCATGCTCCGCCGTCCCTAAATTGATCCTGATGTTGCCCGCGGATGGAGGGCTGGGCTTCACCGAAGAGACGTCAAACACCGGGCCGCCCGCCGCCAGGAACAGGCAAATCAGCATCCGCCACATACGAACAAATTAGTACTAATTCGGTTCGGAGTCAACCTGGCGAGCGAACTTCCGGCGCCGCGCCGGCGACGGCCCGACGGTCTGATCCGTTGACAGGGCGCGGCATGGCCAATTAGAGTGGAAACAGTTCCCAGACGACCTCAGGAGATAGTACATGACCGGCATTCAGTTCGTAACCGATGAGAAAGGCCGCAAGGTGGCCGTTCAAATCGATCTGAAAAAACACGGCAAACGACTAGAGGATTTTTGGGATGGGCTGATTTCGGAATCGCGCCGCAAGCAGAAGGGGATACCGCTGGAAAAGATTAAAGCGGACCTGGTAAAACGCGGTCGCATGCGTGAGTAATTATTCCGTCGAGTTAAAACCGCCGGCACGGAAGGAGCTCGAAGCGCTGCCGGACAACGTGCTGGCGCGCGTCGTCAGGAAGGTCGAGTCTTTGGGCCACGCACCCCGGCCAGCGGGATGCAAAAAGCTGAGAGGCTACAAAGACCAGTGGCGCATCCGGGTCGGCGACTGGCGAGTGGTGTACATCATCGACGACGCAGCGAAGCTTGTCAACATCACTCGCATTGCACACCGGCGAGAGGCGTACGAGCGATGACTAGCCCCTGACTACCCAATTCAGCCGGAGCATGTACTGCCCACTTCGAGCAACTCGGCCTTGAAGACTGCGGCGATCATATCGACTTAGCGGAAGTGGAGAAGATCGAGATTTGGCAACACTGGAAATTCAATGAACGACAGAAGGGGTTCGGCGGGAGCAACGACCGCATTGCGCAACAACTTATGCGAGTTCCCGGCGATGTTCGCCAAAAGCGTTGTGATCCACGCTGCGGGAGAGTTCCATACGGCGACAGCGACACTTCTACATCTGGGATATGGACCGCTGGCCGTCACCTGCGCTCACGTCATAACCGACTACCTTGAAATGTGGCGGTCTGGAAGGGCATCGATCCGGGTCGGTAATACCCGGGTGTCCCCCTCGCAGCTTGTCGGACTCGACAGGGAGGTCGACCTGGCGACCATACTCCTGTCTGATGAACAAGCTGTCCGCTTGGTGAGCGAAGACGGAATCCAGACCCAGTTTCACCAGCCGTCCCGCTGGCCTCCGGATCCCGCAAAAGAAGGCGAGTGGATTGCCATTGGAGGATTCCCCGCCGAGTGGCGTCAGAAACGTCCAGAGGCTCGGGAGATGGTCTTCGGGTACTACGGCATTGGTGCGACACGCGTTACCTCGGCATCTGAGAGGCAGTTTGGATGCAGATTTGAACGGGAGCACTGGGTATGGAAGTCGCGCAATGCCGAACTAACTGATCTCACCATGCTGGGTGGTCTGAGCGGGGGGCCGGTTTTCGCGGAAAGGCACCTCCACAGGGCACTGGTTGGCGTTGTTTCCGACTTTCGGGAAGACTGGGACGTCATGTTGATGTCCCACACGCATTGGATTCAGGCGGATGGTTCGATACGTGCAGACCGCCCGTGGCGGTGACGCGCCCGGTCAATGAGGTCTTTTCGGCGCCGGGCAATCGTGTAAGCTCGCTCTGAGGCGTAACGCCGATGACTATCGACGGCTTGGCCTACTGCCGTGTCTCGAGCCTTGCCGGTGCGCTTGTTGGCTTTAGGCCAGATGTGGTCCAGTCCATTGGGCGGCAGAAAACGCACGGCGATAGGTCCGCGTCGCCCCGCCACCCGCAACGTTACGCCATACATGTCTCTTCACTTCTTCAGCCACGGCGCCAGCTTATTCAGCACCGTCGCCGCCACCACCCGCGCTCCCGCCGCGTTGGGATGCAGGCCGTCTCTCTGCATCAGGTTCGGGTGCAGCGCCACCCCTTCCAGCAGAAAGGGAATCAGCGGCACGCGATACTGCGCCGCCAGCGCCGGATAGATCCCCTGGAAGCGTTTCAAATACTCGTCGCCGTAGTTGGGCGGCAGCAGGATTCCCGCCAGCACCACGCGCACGCCGGCCTTTTGAAAGGCCCCGATCATGGCCGCCAGGTTCCGCTGTGTGATGCTTACCGGCAGCCCGCGCAAGCCGTCGTTGGCGCCGAACTCCAGCACCACAAGCGCCGGCTTATCGGCCAGCACCATGGTGAGCCGCGCCAGCCCATCCTGCGTGGTGTCGCCGCTCACGCCGAAATTCGCCACGCGGTAGTGGTAGGCGCGCCGCTCCAGCTCCTTTTGCAGCACGTCCGGATAGCTCTGTCCCGGCTCCAATCCGAGCCCCGCGGTGAGGCTGTCGCCGAAACACGCAATCAGCGGCCGCGTGTCCGCCGCGCCCCACCCCCACCCCGCCAGCGCCAACGCCAGCATCGAAAAGCAAAATGCCCGTTTCATCTGAATGCCATAATAAAGGTTTGATTCAGGTTCGCGCTCTCACCAAATCCATCGACACCGGCACGCACCGCGTGGATATCCTCAAAGGCATCGACCTGGAAATCCCCAAAGCCCAGTTTGCCGCCATCATGGGCCCGTCGGGTAGCGGAAAAAGTACGCTGCTCGGCCTGCTGGCCGGCCTGGATTCGCCCACCAGCGGACAGGTGCTGCTGGATGGCGAAGACATCACCCATCTCTCCGAAGACCGCATGGCCGGCCTGCGCGCGCGCAAAATCGGCTTCGTTTTTCAGTCTTATCACCTCATTCCCACCCTCACCGCGGAAGAGAACGTGCTCCTTCCCATGGAGCTGGCGGGGCGCCCGTCCAGCGCCCGCGCGCGCGAACTGCTCGACCGCGTCGGCCTTTCCGGCCGCTTCGATCACTACCCCGTGCAACTCTCCGGCGGCGAGCAGCAGCGCGTCGCCCTGGCCCGCGCTTTCGCGCTGCGGCCGCCCATTCTTCTGGCCGACGAACCCACCGGCAATCTGGATAGCGCGACCGGCCAGGCCGTGCTCGATCTGCTTCTGGCGCTCAATCGCGAAGAAGGCGCCACGCTGGTGCTGGTCACGCATGAGCAAACCATCGCGCGCAGCGCCGGCCGCATCATCGTGCTGCGCGACGGGCTGGTGGTGAGCCAGTGACCTGCCCCGCCATGCGGCGCACGTTCTCAACGTGCCGCGCCGACATTCGTGTCGACGCTGTGTGCCGCGCGGCGCGGAGCGGTCGAGAAGAGTCTCGACGCTGCACGCAGGAGCGCGTGCGCCACACATGAACCAGCTCTCCTACTCCGCCGCCCTGCGCATCGCCTGGCGCGAGATGCACGCCTCGCGCGCCAAGTTCGTCTTCGTGGTCCTGGCGGTCGCGGTCGGGGTGGGCGCGCTCACCGGCGTGCGCGGATTCAGCCGCGAGTTCCGCCGCATGCTGCTGCGCCAGGCCCGCACCCTGATGGCCGCCGACCTTTCCGCGCGCATCTTCGCCCTGCCCACTCCCCAGCAGCAGGAACTCCTCGATTCGCTCGCCGCGCGCGGCGTGCGGCGCACCTGGATCACCGAAACCCTCACCATGGCTTCGTCCGCGGGCGCGCCCGATCCCTTGCTCGTCTCCGTCAAAGCCGTCGATCCCAGCGCTTACCCGTTCTACGGCGAGGTCCGGATTTCTCCGCCCGCGCCGCTGCGCCAGGCCCTCACCGCCGATACCGTGCTGGTCTCCGACGACCTACTGCTGCGCCTCAACGCGCACACCGGCGGCCTGCTGCGCATCGGCGGCCAGGAGTTCCGCATCGCCGGCGCGATCGTCTCCGAACCCGACCGCATGACCGGGACGCTCAACGTGGGCCCGCGCGTCATGCTCACCCGCCAGGGCCTGGACCGCACCGGCCTCATCACGCTGGGCAGCCGCGCTTCCGAGCGCTATCTGTTCAAACTGCCCGCCGCCGGTTCTCCCAGCGCCGCCCAGGTGCGCGCGCTGCTCAAAGCCGCGTTTCCCGAAGCCACGCTGGCCGATTACACCGAGACCCACCCCATCATCACGCGCGGGCTGGACCGCGCCACCACGTTTCTCAGCCTGATCGGTTTGATCGCGCTGGTGATCGGCGCCATGGGAGTGGCCAGCGCCATGCAAGGGCACCTGCGCCAGCAGATGGATTCCATCGCGGTGATGAAGTGCATCGGGGCGCGCTCCGCGCAGGTGATCCGCATCTATACCGCGCAGACGCTGCTGCTGGGTTTGGCCGGCGGTATTCTGGGCGCAGGGTTCGGGGTCGCGGTGGCGGCCGTGTTTCCGCGCGTCGTGGCCCGCTATTTCACGCTCGAGGGCGCGGCCTCTTTCAGCGTGTGGCCCGCCGCGCAGGGCATCGCCATCGCCTGCCTGGTGACGCTGCTCTTCACGCTGCCGCCGCTGGTGGCCATCCGCGATATCCGGCCGGCGCTGATTTTCCGCCGCGACCTGGAACCGCGCCTGGCGGTGCATGGCCGCGCCCGCTACCTGGCGCGCGCCGCCATTCTGCTGGGCACCGCCGCGGTTGCCGCCACTCTCACCGAAGGCAGCCTGCGCGACTCCATCCGCACCGGCCTGGTGTTCGCCGCCGGAGTGGCCGTGGGGCTGGCGCTGCTGTGGCTGGCCGCGTGGCTCTTCCTGCGCGGGATTCGCGCCGCGCTGCGCCGCGTGAAGTTGCCCGGCCCGGCGTGCCAAGGCCTCGCCAATCTCTACCGCCCCGGCAACCAGGCGCAATCGGCGGTGGTCGCGCTGGGGGTGGGCGTGATGTTCACCCTCACGGTCTTCCTGGTGCAAAATGCCGTGGTGCGGCAGATTCGCGGCAGCGCGCCTCCCGGAGCGCCCAACGTTTTTCTGCTGGATCTTCCCGGCGCGCAAAGGCGCGAGATCGCCGCTCTGATTGAATCGCTGCCCGGAGTGAAAGCCGCGCCCGACGTGGCCGAAGCCGTGGCCGCGCGCATCACCGCCATCGATGGCGTCCCCCTCGAAAAGCTCCCGTTGCGCGATTTCGGCCGCCGCTTTTTGCGCACCCGCTCGGTCACCGAAATGCAAACCAAGCCTCCCGATACGGATTTGCTGAGCGGCGCATGGTGGACGCCCGCCGACCGCGCTCCCGAAGTCTGCGTGGCCGAGGAAGCCGCCAAAATTCTGGGCGTGAAGACCGGCTCGGAAATCTCCTGGGACATCTGGCAGCACCCGCTGCGCACGCGGGTGGCATGCATCCAGCGCACCGAATCGGTGCGCATGTCGGCGCGCTTCGAATTCATTTTCAACCCCGGCCAGCTCGCCGGATTCCCGGCGGTTTATTATGGCAGCGCGCGCGTGCGCCCGGCGGATGTCGCCAACTTGCAGCGCGTCATGTACCAGGCCTTCCCTACCGTGACGGTCGTAAATATTGCCGACGTGATGCAGATCGTGGAAGACGTAGTGGGCCGCATCGCCCTGGTGATCCGCTTCATTTCGGCGTTCACGATCGCCGCCGGCGCGATTATGGTGGCTTCCAGCATTGCCGGAACGCGCTTCCGCCGCATGCGCGAGGTGGTCATCTTGAAGACTCTCGGCGCCACGCGCCGGCGCATCGCGTGGATCTTCTCGGTGGAGTTTCTGGCGCTGGGCGCCATCGCGGGCGTGATGGGCTCGCTGCTCGCCACGGGCTTCGCGGCGCTGGTTGCGAAAGAGCTGCTGGACATCGAATTCCACCCCGCGCCGCTGGCCGTGGGCGTCACCATAGTGCTGGCGGCGCTTACGGCGGTCTCGGCCGGATGGCTCGCCAGCTTCCGCTTATTGGGGCGCAAGCCGCTGGAAATTCTACGCGACGAATAGGTTATATTGCTATTAAACCCTCATGCAACGATTTCGCCCGACTCTACTGGCCGCCGCCCTGTTCGCGGCGCCCTTTGCGGCTCCCGCCCAGGAAAACGCCGTCAACCCCCAGATCAAAAAAATCGTCGATCAGGTCTCCGAAGACCGCCTCCGCGCCGCCATCGAAAGGCTGGTGAGCTTCGGCACGCGCCACCTGCTTTCCGCGCAGGACGATCCCGCCCGCGGCATCGGCGCCGCCCGCCAGTGGATCTTCGCCGAGATGAAAAGCTACAGCCCGCGCCTCGAAGTGCGCTACGACAAATGGCGGGTCAAGAAACTGGGCCAGCGCATCGTCAAGGACACCGACCTGTATAACGTGGTCGCGGTGCTGCCCGGCAAGACCATGCCGGAGACCGCCATCATCGTGAGCGGCCATTACGATTCGCTGAACCTCGGCACGCCGCGCTCGCAAGGCGCCGCGGGAGGAACCGACGCGGCCAGCGGCGCCATGGCGCCCACCCAGGTGGATTGGTCCAAGATTATCGACCTGCCGGCGCCCGGCGCCTGCGACGATGGCAGCGGCACCGCGGCCGTCATGGAGCTGGCCCGCGTGATGAGCCAGTACGAATTCGACAAGACCCTGATCTTCATCGCTTTCGCCGGCGAAGAAGAGGGACTGGTGGGCAGCACGCTGGAAGCCGCCAAAATGGCGGCTGACAAGCAGGTGATCGAAGCCGTGCTGAATAACGACATCATCGGCACCGACAAAAGCGGCAACGGCCGCATGAGCAACGATTCGGTGGCCATCTACAGCGACGAGATCGAAGATTCGCCTTCGCAATCCCTGGCGCGCTACGCCAAGGTGATGGGCGAGCGCTACCTGCCGGACATGAAAGTCGACCTGGTGTTCCTGCAGGACCGGCTGGGGCGCGGCGGCGATCATGCGCCCTTCCAGCAGGAGGGCTACGCGGCCGTGCGCATCTCGACGCCCAACGAGATTTACGCCAACCAGCACCACGATACCGACACGCTGGAAAATATGTCCATCCCCTACACGGCGCGCGTGGCCAGGATCAACGCCGCCATTATGGCGAGCCTGGGGATGAGTCCCAAGCCGCCCGCCGTGATGAGCGAACCGCGCCCCGCCCAGGGCAACGCTCCCGCGCGCCCCGCGCTGCCCACCATCTCGCGCGGCCGCTCCGGCTACGATGCGCAACTGCGCTGGCGCGCCGCCGGGCCGGACGCGAGCGTGAAGGGATACGCCATCGTGATTCGCCCCACCACCGCGCCGTATTGGGAGCAGGAAATCTACGTCGGCAAAGTGACCGAATATTTGCTGAAGGATGTATCCATCGACGACGTGCGCTTCGGGGTGAAGGCCATCGGGGTGGATGGCACGGAGAGCATTGTCGCGCCATATGTGTATCCGGCGCGCAAGAAGGTGGTCATCGAGACCGGGCAGTAGTACTTTCCCCTACAACTTTCGCAGGGCTCTAAGCGGCCGTTAAGTGCCGTGTTGCGGTTTGGTCCGCACGCGCAGGTAGACGTTCACGCCCCAAGGCCGCGGGCCGTAATAAGGCCGCAATCCTTGCGGCACGCCGTACGTAGTGGCATTGGCGCCGAGGCTGGTCTCGAGGCTGCGCACCATGGGAATATCCCGCGTATATCCCGCGGTGTACGCTCCGATGCGATAAATGCCGGGGACCGATAACTCGTCTTTATCGACATACTCCACCCGCCCGGTAAGGAAGTTGCTGCGGCGCACGCAGTAGACCGTTTCCGCCAGGTACGAATTCAAATTGTGCTGCGTAAACGTATCGTGGTTACGTCCCCAGATCAGGCTGCTCGACCAGGCGTTGCGCGAGTAATGCGCGGACGCCGTGGAGCGCACCACATCGCCGGGCTCCTGCCGCTCGGGGTGGGCGATGCGTCCCGCGGAAACCTGCAATAGCCAGTTGCCGGTGGGGATGAGGGACACGCGCGCGGAGTACGAATTCATGCCGCCCCAGTAGACCGTCCAGCGGTTCTCCCCCGGCTCGGCGCCATAGAAGCCGCTGGCTTCCAGGCGCAGCCAGGAGCGTTTCAGCGCCACCGTGGCCACGTCGCTCGCGATGTGCGTCGAATCCTGCCAGTGATGGCTGAGCGGCGCTTGGGGCAGTTCGGCGGCGGAGGCGCGATGGGGAAAAGCCACCGGCCCCAGCGCCGGATCGCCCACCGGCGCGTAGTACAGTTGCAGCATCGTTCCATCGCCGAGCGGGCGGGCATATTGCACTCCCAACGCCATCAGGAAATTGTGCGGATGCTGGGCATCGACAAGCGGCTTTCCGTACGCCGTTTCGCCGGTCTGGAACAGCTCGGGATAGCTGCGGTTGGTAATGGTGGCGGGCTCCAGGCTCCACATGGATTGCAGCATCAGGCTGCCGCGGCCCAGGCGGCGTTCGGCCGAAAGCATCAGGGCGTTGGTCGAATAAAGCTTGTCGCCGCCGCGCGGCGCGGCCTGTTGCGTATCCACGATGAAGGCTTGCCCCATCGCCATGAGGCTCCACGGCCCCGCGCGCCGCAGGTACATGGGCATGCGCCAGGCAGGCGGATTCATGGCGGTGCCCGATGCCATATTCATGAGGTACATGCCCGCCAGGTTCATCTCGCCCATTTGCGCGCAGGCGGGAAGCGCCGCGGCCACGAGGGCGCACAGCAACTGCTTTTTCATACACACTCCTTGCGTTTTCGTGCGGAAGCGAAACGAAGGGTTTCTAGATGCGCAGGGTCAGTGGAACAGTGGTTCGCAAGAAGAGAGGCGGCGAAGGCGCCCGGGCGGCCAGACGGGGGATGCAGTCCATGCCCGTGGGTGTCGCCTGCAGGTCGATCGCGGCCGGCGAAGCTTGCGGAGCCGCCAGTGGCACGGCAGCGGGGCATGCCGCATCCGCGTGCCGGTGCGGCGCGGGAGCGCGATGGCAAGGGCACGGCGGCGGATTCACCGAGCAGCGCGCGGCGCACTGCGCGTTGGCGGCCAGAAGGAACGCCGCAACCAGCAAAATCGCTCGCCGGATGGAAGACAGCACGTTGTTCTTATCTTACCGCGCTTCAACGATTTCATCGTCCACGGCAAAATGCCGGCAAGAACAGGCAGCCGCCGATTCACAGAGATAAAAACGGAATTGCCGGCCGGTGTGCATCGGCGTCTCCATCGTTCCCGAAGCCTTCGCGCGGCGTCCGGCAAGAAAGTTTTAGCCAATACTCTTTCTTTTACCGCTTATCCGCGTTTATCTGCGGCTGGAGTTTTTGCGCGTCGTCCGTGAGCGCGATTTCAATCCCGCGGCGCCGTAACCGGCGTCGCCGGTAAACATGAGGACTACTCGCCGGCCATGCGGGCCGGCCTGCGCCGCGAAAGATTGCGCCGCCTCCGGGCGCTCCACCGGTAGAATAAGGGCGTGCCGTTCCTCATCCTGCTTCTGGCAGCGTTCCGGCTGGCGCTGCCGGGATACCATTACGAGTTTCCGCGCGACCATTTCAACCACCCCGAGTTTCAGACGGAATGGTGGTATTACACCGGGAACGTGCATGACGCAGCCGGCCATCGCTACGGATTCGAGCTGGTTTTCTTCCGCCACGGCGAGGGGCGCGCGAGCGGGGGCGGCGCTTCGGCGTGGCGCGTGGACGATCTATACGTGGCGCACTTCGCCATCACCGATATCGATGCAAGGCGATTCCGCTACGTGCACCGGATCAACCGCGCCGGGCCGGGAATCGCGGGGGTCAGTGGGGAAAGCGGGCGCATCTGGAACGGCAACTGGCAGGCGCTGTGGGATACCCGCTCCAACGCGCAGACGCTTTCCGCCATGGCCGAAGGGATGCGCGTCGAATTGCGGCTCACGCCGCAAAAACCGCTGGTGATTCACGGCGAAGGAGGGCTCAGCCGGACCGGCGCCGAGCCGGGGCAGGCGGCTTACTACGTTTCGTTTCCCCGCCTGGCGGTGGAAGGCACGCTGGACGGCGTCCGCGTGAGCGGCATCGCGTGGATGGATCACGAATGGTTCAGCGCCCTGCTGGACCCCGCGCAGCAGGGGTGGGACTGGTTCAGCGTGCAGCTCGCCAACGGCGCCGAGCTAATGCTGTTCCAACTGCGGCGGGCGGATGGCTCGACGGATGCGCATTCCTCCGGCACGTATATTCCCGCTGCGGGAAAGCCGGTGAATCTGGATCGCGCGGCTTTCCGGCTGCAGCCGCTGGAATTCTGGACGAGCCCGAAGACGCGCGCCGTCTATCCCATCAATTGGCGCATCTCGTTGCCATCGCTGCATTGGGAATTGGACTGCGCGGCGGCGGTACGGGACCAGGAACTGGTTTTCGAGGACCGCTCCACGCCGGCCTACTGGGAAGGGGCCGTCACGTACGCCGGCGCGGTTTCCGGCGTGGGATACCTGGAGATGACGGGATATTCCAGCCAAGCGCGGCTGGGAACTTTGCGATAATGTGGCCATGAAATTCTCCCAGGGAAAAATCAAGCGCATGCAGGCGCTATGCAATGAACGCGGCGCGATTGCGGCGGCGGCCATGGACCAGCGGGGCAGCCTGCAAAAGTCGCTGGCGGCGGCCCGCGGCGTGGACGTCAAAGAGATCCCGCCCGAAATGATGAGCGAGTTCAAGGTGGTGGTGAGCCGCGTGCTCACTCCCCACGCCAGCGCCATTCTACTGGACCCGGAGTTCGGCCTGGAGGCGGCCAAAGCGCGCTCGCGCAACGCGGGCCTGCTGCTGGCCTACGAATTGAGCGGCTACGACAACACCCAGCCCGGCCGCTTGCCGGACCTTTTGCCGCACGTTTCGGTGAAGCGCATCGTGGATTGGGGCGCCGACGCGGTCAAGATCCTGATCTACTACACGCCTCACGAAGCGGCATCCATCAACGACGTGAAGCACGCGTTCGTCGAACGCATCGGCGCCGAGTGTGAGACCTACGAGATCCCCTTCTTCCTGGAATTCGTGGGCTACGATCCGAAAGGCGGCGACGAAAGGGGATTCGAGTACGCCAAGGCCAAACCGGAAATCGTAAAGAAGAGCATGGAGGAATTCTCCAAGCCGCACTACCGCGTGGACGTGCTGAAAGTCGAAGTGCCCATCAACGCCGAGTTCGTGGAGGGATCCGGCGTCTATAAGGGGCAGAAGGCTTATAGCCGCGACGAAGCGCTGAAGATTTTTCGCGAAGCCGCGGCCCTCGCCGCCAAGCCGTTTATCTATCTGAGCGCGGGTGTGGGCAACGCGCAGTTTGTGGAATCGCTGCGCATGGCATCGGAAGCGGGGACGGACTATTCGGGCGTGCTGTGCGGCCGCGCCACCTGGAAAGAGGGCATTCCGGTCTACGGCAAGAACGGCGCGAAGGCGCTGGAAGAGTGGTTGTCGCGGGAAGGCGTGAAGAATATCGAAGCGGTGAACCAAGCGATTGTCTCGGCCACTCCGTGGTACGCCAAGATGGGGATGGCGGCGCCGGCTGATTGAGCCGCTTCCCCTCCTACATCCGGCGAATGTACAGCGGGGCGAGCGAAATCAGGGTCAGCCCCAGACCGAAGACGATCAGCATCAGGAACGCCAGGAATTTGGCGCTGAAATCGGAGCCGCGGAACTCGCGCCAGGCGAGCAAACCCCATAGCGCCGCGATAAGCGGAAAGCCCTGCCTGAGCCAATTGCTCAGCGCCGGGCTGATGGACCCAGCCACCGGGCTGGCGCTCACCGCCAACAGCGAGACGGCGCCGCAGGCCCATAAAATGCCGCCCAGGGTGCCTAGAAGGTGGTATGTCGGCTTAGCCTTGAAATAGTCCGCAATTTCCACCGGGTCGCCTTCCACCGACAGGTTCATGAAGAAGATATTGAACACCAGGGTGGAAGAGAACACGCCCAGCGAAAAGACCGCCAATATCGCGTATGGCCCCAAGCCCAGGTCGCCTTCCATGCCCTTTTGCAGCATGGGATAAAACGCCGCCATCAACAGGCCGCTGACCGCCGAGAGAATGACGCCTTTGGCCGAACTGGGCCGCCGCGTGCTTTTGGCTTTTCCAGCGCGCGCCAGCGCTTCGTGCCGTTGCACGTTGGCCATGCTGTTGGCCACGGCAATCAGCAAAATGGCCAGCATGATCAAGGCGCAACCTCCCGTTTGCAGCGCCGGGTTGCCACCCTGCTTGGTCACCAGTCCGACGGCCGTTCCCACGATAATGGAAAGCCCGATTCCCACCGGGAAGGCCACCGCCATTCCCGCGACCGAAATGCCCGCGGTCAGCAGCATGTTCGCGAAATTGAAAATGATGCCGGCGACGAAGCCATAGAACCACTGCCGCTTGCCGGCATGGCCCAGGTCGTCCAAAACCGAGAAACCGTCGAACCCCAGGTTACCCGCCGTGAAGGCAAGAATGAAGGCGGCCAAGGCCAGACCAATGGCGAAATCGAAATAGTACAATTCGAAACGCCACTTGCCCACAAGCTTGAGCGTATTGGCCCAAGATCCCCAGAAAACCATGCCGAGAATCAACAGCAGCATGGCGGTGAAATATGTTTGTGGCAGTATCATTTCGTCTTAAGCCCGCAAACGTGAGGTTACAATGCCTGACATGAGCGGGTCAACCGTCTCCTTTGGCAGTAAGGTACGGGGGACCTGCCGGAGAGTGGACGATGCGCCGCGCTTTGGGTGCGGCGGCGCAGCCCGGCAGCGGCGTGCCCGAGTAGTAATTCAGCCCGTAGCGGAATGCCCGGTCGAGCCTGTCCACGGCCTCGTCCACGCACACCCCGCCCGGCGTGGCGGCCGCTTCGCGCCACAGACTTTCGGCCGAGGCCATGCGTTCCAGTGGGCCGTCCGCCGTACCCTTCAGATAGAGCGTGCCGGCCGCCGCACCCGCTGCGATGCAGACCACGGCGGCCATGCGGCGCCCATGCCGCTCGAGCATCCCGACCACCGCAGCCAGAGCAAACGGAACCAGCCAGACAAGCTGAAAGCGGGGCCAGGGCGCGCGCGAAATCCCCTCGGCCACGGCGTACGGCAGCAGCGGCGCGGCGATGGGATACAGGATCAGCAGCAGCGCGCAAGCCGCCAGGGGGGTACGCGTGCGATCCCACTCCGTCAGGGCCGTTCCCATCAGCGCCGCCACCGCCGGCAGCAACGGCAGAATGTAACCGGGCAGTTTGTTGGGCGCGAGGGAAAAAAACGCCACGCCCCACAGCGCCAGCGCTAGAAGGAAGGCGCGGCGCGCATCGCGATAGGCCGCGTGCCGCGTGAGCAAGAGAAGCAGCGGCGTCCAGGGCGCCAACAGCCCCAGCAGCACGGGCAGGTAAAACCACCAGGGGCGTACGTGCAAGAGCGCGCCCGAGGTTAGCCTCTGGAACTGCTGCTTCCAAAAAAGATCGTTGAGGAATTGCGATCCATTTCGCAGATAACACAGGATATACCAGGGCAGGGAAATGACCATAAACGGAAGGATTACGCGCGCTTGGAGGAGATCTTTCCAGCGCGCCCGCGCCCAGAGGGCCAGGGGCGCGGCCAGCACCAGGGGCACCAGGCTTTTGGCCAGCACGGCGACTCCCAGCAGCGCCGCCGCCCAAGGGAGATAGCGCCCATCGCCCTTCGAAATCCAGGGGAGGGCCAGCAGCATGGCGGCGGAAAACGAGGCGGTCAACAGCAGGTCCATGTGGCCCACCTGGCTGAATCCCCACCAACCCGCCATGGTGGCCAGAATCAGCAGGGAGAATCCGGCGGCGGCGCGGCCGAATTCGCGGCGCAGAATCCACCAGTAAAACGCCAGGAACGCCACCGCGGTGAACGCTATGGGGAGGCGCGGCGCCCAATCCGCGCCGAATCCCGCGCGGAACGCGAGCGCGCTCATCCAATACAGCAACGGCGGTTTCTCAAACCACGGCTGTCCCCACAGGCGGGGCGTAATCCAATCGCCGGTTTGCGCCATGGCGCGCGCGATGGAAGCGTAGCGCGGCTCGTCGGGCCCGAGCATGCCGACCGATCCCAGGCCGTAGAAATACAGCAGGCCGGCCAGCGGCGCGGCCAGCCAGAGCAGGCGCGGGATTTTACGGGGCATTTCTCCTATTCTAGTGTAGTGTCTGCGAAATAACTAGACAGTTCATTTTTTCCGCTTTCTGGACTTGGGGCTGGTGCAGCCGGGCTTGATCTGCTCCAAGGTCCGTCGACAGCGGGTGAGCTTCTCCTGG
>Ga0181521_10004495_pt1 | contig 15887 bp, 10 predicted proteins | sample PEATcosm2014_Bin_32_FD_119764 | JGI IMG/M metagenome (GOLD analysis project Ga0181521, IMG submission 119764) | Peatland microbial communities from MTU Mesocosm Facility, Houghton, MI, USA - PEATcosm2014_Bin02_60_metaG | ecosystem: Environmental > Terrestrial > Soil > Wetlands > Peat | place... | reverse complement strand
GGGATAGCCAACGCCCACGGCGGCCCATTCATCGGCAGAGCGCTCGGCAAAGCCCTTCAGGTATACGAACTTGTCGTTGATATACACGCCGCCCGTGCCCGCGCCGCCCTTGAACTCCACCTTGCGAAAGCCGGTGGTGATCTTGGTGACGTCCACCACCTTCCCGTCGACGGTCAGCGTGGTGTACACGTCGTACAGATACGGGTCGTCCGGGCTCCAGAACCGGACACCGGTCAACGGACCATTGACCGTCAGAACGGTCTTCGCGCCGGCCAGCATATCGACGCCTTTGCCTGTGTACGTGGCTCGCACCACGCCGTCTTTGTCCACCACCGTGGCCGAGAGGGTAACGTTGGTGCTGGGGACCTGCCGATTGACCGTGGCGTTATGCACTTGCGATTCGATGTTGACCGTGCAGCTATGGCCGGGAATGTTGTAGTCGGTGCAGTAGATGTAGGTGCCCGTGGTGCCCATGCCGTAATAGATCGGCAGGGTCTGGTAGATCAGTCCCGTGACGTGCAGCCATATGCGGCGGTTGAGACCGCCGAAGTCGGGGTTGAAGTCGTTGGCGTTCCATCGGAAGGCAACGCCCGTGGCGCGCTCCTTGTAGCTTAGATTTTGCGCTGCCGGGCCGCTCTGGTACTTCTGCGACTCGCGGTTGTCGATGCGCACGGCGATCACGTTGTCCTGGTCGCCAAAATGAATGCCGGAGGTGATGTCGAGGCCGTATGCGGTGACTCCATTCTCATACAGGCCGAATGGTAAGCCATTCAGATAGATATCGCCGGCCTGGCGCATGCCCTCGAACTCGATCAGGATTCTGCTGGTCCCGAAGTCCGAAGCTGGCAGCTTGAAGTGCTTGCGGTACCACACCACACCCGTGTACTTGCCACGATCGCCTCCGCTGTGGTCGATGATCTCGCGGAACGAGTCGACGTCATTGAAGGTATGCGGCGTGCTGACCGTCTGCCATTGCGAGTCGTCGAACGATGGCACCTCGGCCCCGGGGACGTCCTGGCGGATGAACTTCCAGTCGGCGTTGAAGTTGTAGGTCACGCGCGGCGTCGTGGGCAGCGTGTACTTTGCATCCGCCGACCAAAGCGGAAGAGTAGACGCGAGAAGGGCGATGGCGATGAGGGGCAGCAGGGCTTTTGGCTTCATAGTAGGCAACTTTATTCCGATTGAAGAATGGCTGGCAAACGAAGTGGGGTTGGGAACGCGTGTCGGCATGGTTTCCTGTTGAAAATGTAGTATTCCTCGTGGTGAGCGATCAATGGGGACCGATTGCCTTGAGCGCTCACCACGGAGGGTATCATTCGCGACGTGAACTCCTTAGAATCTGTCCAATAACTCGATTCAACCGGCTGGATCGCTCATGTTTTGCTTAAGGGCACGGCTTCAGCCGTGCCGTAAATGCTGCATTTGAATTGTGGCTTTAGCCGCTGAGGTCAGGGATCAGCCCTCGATCAAGAGTTTCTGGACAGGTTCTTACAGCGGGCCCAGGCCTGGGTCTCTGGGCGCAGTTGGGGGATTCGCGCCCGGCGCCGCACCCGGCGCTCCTGGGCCACCCGGTCCGCCTGGACGAGGTCCGCGTCCGCTGCCGCTGGTAAATAGTTCGCCCAGATTGAGCGAGTCGGCAGTGTCGGGATGGGTCGGGTCGAAGTCCTTGAAGCCGTCCACAATGTAGTTGGCAAGGTCCAGCTTGTTCTGCTTGATGCCCGTCGCGATGCACTTGGCAAACTCGTAGCCGCCGTATGCGGTGGAGTGGGTGCCATCTGCGAGAATCTTGCCTGCGTCGGCGCCCGCGGATTCATAGAACGTGTCGCTCATGCTGTAGAGGTCGATAAATGGCACATGCTCTTCCTCGGCCACCTCGCGCATGGCCTGCGGATAGCCATCGTGGCCATGGGTCGGCGCTCCGGTGCCGCGCGCGCCGCGGTCCATCGCTGTCACCAGCACGGGGGTTGCGCCGCGCAGGCGCGTCTCGGCGATATAGACCTTCAGATACGCCTTGTAGGTGGTCTCCGGCTCAACATAAGTCTGCGGCCAGCTTGCCTTCGAGTCGTTGTGGATGAACTGGATGAAAAGGTAATCGCCCTTCTTCATCTGGCTCAGTATCTTGTCCAGACGCAGCGCATTCATAAACGACTTCATCGTCTCACCGGACTGCCCATTGTTGGCAACCGCGACGCCGGGCTTGAAGAAGACGGAGAGCATCTGTCCCCAACTGATGCCGCTGCCGCCATCGCGGTCGGTAATGGTAGAGTCGCCGGCCAGAAACACCGTCGGTGCAGTCGGCGCGGAGACGATCTCAATCGTGCGCAGCGCGGCATGAGGGCTCACCACTTCGACGGTCAGCTTGTCGTCCCAATCGCGCGAGCTGCTGGGGTCGAACTGGTCCAGCGATACCTCTTCGCGGCCGGTGGCGTTAGTGGGCAGCTTGGGCAGATGCGGCGTGCGCACGTTGGTGGTAAAGGTGCGCTCCACCACCTGTCCCGCGGGAACCTGGACCCGCATGTCCATCAACCGGCCCGACTCCGCCTTCAGCGTGGTCGTGGTCGCCACAGTGGAGTCGCCAAAGGTCACAATCACGTTGTAGTTGCCCTCGGCAACTTTGGCCGAGAAGAGAAATGGCTTGTCGCTCGTCGTGGTATTGCCCTTGTCGCCGATAGATACCTGCGCGCCGGGCTCGTATCCATACCCCGGATCGTCCACATACATGGCAGTTGGCGCGACCCGCGTGTACCCAGGCTTGGCCGGGCCGGCACTGAAATCGAACTTCAGATCGATGGGTGCAGACAGAGGCTGCATCAGCGAGGGTGTCCGGGGCGCTGGCCTTGGTCCTGCCGGGGACGCTGCGGCTGGCGCGGCCTGCGCAGCAGCCATCAGCGACAACGACGTGCAGAGCAGGGCGGTGGAGCATACAACAGTGATTCGGCGGAGGGTATTCATAGGTGGATTTTCCTTTCGGATCGAACGCTGACAGGAGTTTCGCAGCGACGGCGGGCCGGCTGAGGAACGCTGCGACAGTGTACATTTTCGACGGTATACCCGGCCAATAAGTTTAGAGCAATTTCGCCAACCGCTGCACGAAGGGGCCCGCGAGACCGTGAATGCGGTACATTCTTCAGGGAGACTCATGACAGAACGGATACGCATTGGAATCGACCTGGGCGGCACCAAGATCGAGGGACTCGTGCTGGACGGGCTTGGCGCGGAAATGGCCCGCCTCCGCATTGCCACACCGCAGCATGACTACACGGCTACGGTGCAGGCGATTGTGGAGGTGGTGCGAGAGCTGGAGCGGCGAGTCGGCGGCCATGAGCAGGCCTCGGTGGGCGTGGGAATTCCAGGCACTGTTGTGCGCGCAACCGGATTGGTGAAGAACGCAAACTCGACCTGGCTCAACGGCCAACCGTTGGAGCGCGACCTGTCTGCTGCTCTGGCGCGGCCTGTGCGTTGCGCCAACGACGCCAACTGTCTGGCTGTCTCGGAGGCGACCGATGGCGCGGCGGCTGGCGCAGGGATGGTCTTCGCGGTGATTCTGGGTACAGGCTGCGGCGGCGGAATCAGCGTCCACGGGGAGGTGCGCGTGGGGCCAAACGGCGTCTCCGGCGAGTGGGGTCATAATCCCCTGCCTTGGGCCTCGCCCGACGAGTATCCCGGCCCGCTCTGCTTCTGCGGCCAGCGCGGCTGCCTCGAGACATGGATCTCCGGCACCGGGCTTGCGCACGACCATCGGCGAGTGACTGGCAAGCAGCTTAGCGGGCCGGAGATTGTTGCCGCGGCAGAGGCCGGTAACGCAGACGCAGAGGCCAGCATCGTGCGCCTGGAAGATCGCATCGCGCGCGCATTGGCCTCGGTAGTCAATCTGCTCGACCCCGACGTGATTGTGTTCGGCGGCGGATTGTCCAAACTCGACCGCCTCTACACGAACCTGCCCCCGCTGATCGCGCGCCATCTCTTCGGCGGCGGTGCGTTGGCGACTCCGGTGCTGAAGGCGATGCACGGCGATGCTAGCGGTGTTCGCGGTGCAGCCTGGCTCTGGCCCGCGTAGAGCTCAAGAGGTTGCTGAACAACTCCCGCATTCGCATTCGGAGGGAGCAGGGGGCTTCAGAGGCTGCTGTAAAAAAACTCCGTTTTGCTTAAGGGCACGGCTTCAGCCGTGCCGTAAGACGCTTAATCTGCAATGCGGCTTTAGCCGCTGAGGGCAGGTTGAAGGCGACACATTGACTTTTTCAGCACCCGCTCACGCCCTGCGGGCGATGGCAATCCGCGCAATCTGCTGCAAATCATCGACGAAGCGAACTTCGTTCCACCCGCTCAGCAGAGAAGCGATCGCCTCCTTCTGGCCGTGCCCAATCTCCAGTGCGAGCAGCCCGTTGGGCAACAATGCAGCTCGCGCTTGCGGGATCAGCCTGCGATAGATGTCCAACCCGTCCGCCCCGGCAAACAGCGCAACTCCCGGTTCGTAGTCGCGTACCTGAGGATGGAGGCTCGCGCGGTCGTTGGCGGGCACGTACGGCGGATTCGACACAATGACGTCAAAGGGCAGTCCGTCGGACGCCAGCCCTTCCAGCAGATCGGACTCGATGAATTGAATGCGATCCATAAGCTGATGGCGCGCGGTGTTCACGACCGCAACTTCAAGCGCGGTCCCGCTTAGATCGACGGCAGTGATTCGCGCACTGGGCAGATTGTGGGCAAGCGCGATAGCAATGGCCCCCGAGCCGGTTCCCACGTCCAGGATGCGCAGCGCGGATTTCAGCCCTCCCTGCTTCACTTCTGTCAGGACAGCCTCGACGAGCAATTCGGTTTCGGGACGCGGGATCAGCACCGCACGCGTTACCCGCAGCGCAAGCCCGTAGAACTCCTGCTCGCCCGTGATGTACTGGATGGGTTCATTGGCCGCGCGGCGCTGGATCAGCGCGTCGTAGGCGGCCTGCTGATCTTGCGTGAGGCTGCGTCCGGGATCGGCCAGCAACGCGGCTTGTGAGATTCCCAGCGCGTGGCGAAGAAGAGCTGCGGCATCGCGTGCGGCATCGGCGCGCAGGTCGGGGTACGCGTCGAGTTGTTGGGTGGCGCGCGTCAGAGCTTCGCGTAGCGTCATAATTACTGCTGCGTTGCTAGTTGGCCTGCACGATGCGCAGGATGTTGCCGTCGGGATCGGTGACTGTGATCATCTCTTCGCTGCGCGTCCTTCCATTGGCGTCGGTTGTGGAGGAACTTGCTCGCTTGAATGCAACCTGTTGCCTGCTAAGCTGCGCGGCAGACTTGTCCAGATTGGGAGTGCTGAGGACGATACTGCCATTCGTGCCCAGCGTGTCAACCGGGACAATCTCGACCTGCTGGCCCGATTTGCCCGGCAGGTTAAGCAGCATCGGATTGCCCTTCGATGCGGTGAAACCCAGCTTGGTCAGATAATAGTCGCGCGCGGCGGCGGGGTCCTGCATGGCCAGCACGACGACGGTCATCTTGTCGGCTACGCGGTCGGGACTCAGGTGCTGCCCGAAGTCCAGCGTGTGCTTCGATCCCGGCATGTACTGCGTGTATTCGATGTTCTGCGGTGAGGTGGCCTGTTGCGGCCCCCTAAGGGTGAAGAGAAGGTTGCCGGCAGCGGCCGTATTCACGGGGCTGGGCGTTAGGCCCTCTGATACATAAAAATCATGCAGCGCATGAAGATCGGCGCCCTCGAAGCAAAGATGCATGAAGCCGGAGGTGCTCGGCGTGGGGGGCCGAGCGGGGGTTGGTGCGGGGGTTGGCGTCGGGGCCGGCGCTGTGCTCGGCGCGGCAGCCTGCGCTGTGCCCGGCGCGGCAGTTCGTGGGGGGCCCGACGGGCCGGCCGGGTAGAGCTCGATGTACTGCGTATCGTTCAGCTTCAGAAAGGACTGGGTGGTGACGTCGCCGCGCGTCCAGGCGAAGGCCTGCTGGTAGCCCAGCTTATTGTAGAAGGCCAGCGAGTCGGCGATGTTCTGCACCCGGATGGCGATGTGGGCGATGCCATTGAACGGCGGCGTCTGGGTTGGGGCTGCGGCGGTGGATGCGGCAGGTGCTGTTGCAGGCATCGTCTGGGCCACCGCGCATGTCGTCAGTCCAGCGACAAGGGCGACCAGTGCGATGCGTTGGAGTGCGGTGCGTGCGAATAGATGCTTCGTTTGGGTCATCTTCCATTCCTCTCGGTACTGGTTTGGCGGATTTGTTCTGGCTAGATGATTCTCTACGCCCGCGGCCAGATTGCCAAGTCGGACAATGTGCGCCTGCCAGGCAGGCCGTCACCTGACGCAGCAGCGCGTGGCTGGTATGATGGGTTTGGATGACGACCAAGGTACAGATGCCCGCAGAGGCCAATGGTAAGACGGGCAGCAGTGACGCTTCCTCAAGTGGCGTGTCTCCGGCATTGGCTCTGGTGGCGGGCTGGCTGGTTCCTGGGGCTGGACACCTGCTGCTGGGCAAATGGGTCCGCGCCCTGCTGCTGATGGTTTCGATTGTGGGTATGTTTGCCATCGGAATCGCGCTCGCAGGCAAGGTTTACACGCCCAATACAGGAGAACCGCTCGACATGCTGGGCTTTGCGGGCGACCTTGGCGCCGGCTTGCTGTATCTGCTGGCGCGCGTGCTTGGCTGGGGACAGGCGCCCGTGCTGGTGGTGGTGGCGGATTATGGGACAAAGTTCATCGTAGTGGCCGGATTGCTGAACATCGTCGCAGCCGTGGATGCCCACTCGCTGGCCAGCGGGAGGAAGCAGTCGTGAACCTTTCGCACTTCAGCGCCGTCTTGCTGTTTTCCCTCTTCACCTCCATTGTCTTCGGCATCACGCAGCGCGCGGAGCCGAAGAAGATGGTGCGCTTCGCAGCGCTGTGCTTTGCGCTGTTCATCGTCGGAACGGTGGCGGCAAGCTGGGCAATGTGGTTGATCAAGCCTTAAGAAGCTGCAGATAAAATCCCATATTTGTTATTCGGAGGGCGCAGGGGGCTTCTGAGGCGGTCAGCCCCACGGCCCGTCATTCTGGCGCAGCAACTTGAAGTCGTCATTCTGGCGCAGCAACTTGAAGTCGTCATTCTGGCGCAGCCAGAATCTCTGTCGTTGTCTTTGCTCTTGCCCTTCGGAGGGAGCAGGGGGCTTCAGCCCCCTGAATAAAGTCAAGTGGATCATAGGGCTTTAGCCTCGGGCCTTCTGCCAGGAATAGCAATCAAGCCATTTTGAGCACCCACGTAAACCGTCTTTTTGTGGGTAGCAAGCAAGGTGCGGAAGCCGCATCCCTGCCCGGTGATTTGCGCACATGCACCTGTTGCCAAGCCGGTCGAAACTTACCAGAGCGCATAGTCGCCGCGCGTGATGACCCACAGTGCGAGCAGGAGGTTGGCCGTTGCATGCGCGGCCACGGCATCGCCCAACCTGCCGCGCAGCTTCGCAACCACAGCGAAGACCACCCCGGCCAGCACCCCGGCCAACCACATTCTGCCGTGCAGGATGCCGAATGCCAGGGAGCTGGCGACTACCGCAAAGAGACTCATGCCGGCGAAGGGAATGCTCTCCACATCGGCCGACATAAACCGGCGAGCGATATATCCGCGAAAGGCCAGCTCTTCGGCAAGCGGGACCGTGACCACGGCAGCCAGTGTCCGAAGCGCGATCCATACGGCGCGCTGCCCGGCGCTCAGTCGCGTCAGGCCCACCGCTATGCTGGTCAGGATCACACCGCTGCCCGCTGTATCCCTGCCGGTCATGTCCTGGCCGATCCAGTGGTCGATCGCAATCCAGAACACAAACACCACAACCCCCGCTGCCGGCCCCAGCCAGCCAAATCGCCAATCCATTTGCAGGTACCGGCGGCGGTAGGCGAAAAAAACCGCAAGCGCCGCAAGCAGACGAAGCGGGTAGAGCCATTCAAAGCCGTCCGAGGCCGCCTGGGCCAGGAGTCCCGCGGCCATGATTGCAAGCCATGGCAGCAGATAGACCGCGGCAACATTGACGCCGGCGCTGCCCGCCTGCTGGACATGCGTCGTCTGGTTCGCAGCGGCAGGGGGAGAGCGTCGAAACCAGGAGACGTTGTTGACCGTGATGAGGAAGGCCAGCCCGACGCAACAGAATAGAATCCATCCCGCCTGGGTGTGGAAGCCTCCCAGCGCCACCGCCGTATATCCCGAACTTCCAATTGCGATGAGCGCGGCAATTCGCGCCATGTTCAGCAGCCAACTGAGGTAAAGCGCGATCGGCACCAACAGCAACGCCCGGCATAGCCGCAACTCGTTCCGCGTGAATAGCAGCCAACCCACCGTCAGGCTCAACATCAGGGCCAATCCTTCGACCCCTGAACATTGGTCCGCAACCACGACGGAAAAGATGTTGGTGCCCACCGTAAAATGCCCGGGGTCCCGGAACACGTTGCGGTAGAAGAGGCCCAACAACAAGGTCACGCCGTGAAAGGTTGCCGTCTGCATGCGATGTCCGAGCCATGATTGCGGACGGTCCCAAGCGATAATCAGCAGGCTGCGCACGGACATCATCAGCAGGTCGCACAATGCCGCAAGGCCCCACGCGTTGCCCAGGCTGCGAAGCAGATACAACGGTTTGGGCAGATGAATCAGTGCCCCACCCATCGTGATGGGCAAAATCACAAGCGAACCGTACCAGACACACAGCACTCCATGTTGCAGGGTCGAACCCGGCGGAACAGAGTTCGTAAGGAAATAATCGGTCACGACAAACAGGGCCAAAGCGCATGTGTGTAGCACAGCCCAGCCCCTGTGCAGCGGAGAAACACTCCATGGCAAGGCCTTCAGCTTTTCTCGCCCGAAAAACAGCAGCGCCACGCAGAAGAAAATTGTCGAGACGGTAACGGTCCGCGCCTGTAGCCAGCGAAAGGGTAGCGGGTCGAGAGTGACGGGTTGCCCCAGGTCCGTGAAGCCGCTTTGCCCCTGCAACCAGGGATGGGGCAGGGCAGTGACCAGGATGCATTCGATCATCAGAATGCAGGCCGTCCACCAGCAGCGCGCGTAGATCGTGTTGCCGAGGACCCTCGACCACCCGCCCCTCGCGATGATGGAATCCTTATCCGGCAAAAATTTGAGGTTCCTGCACAAAACAGTGGACCCTGATCAGGGCCTGATGCGGCCCCGAATTACCAGGATAGCGCCGCCTATAAACGCCAGAGCTCCCATCCCCATTGCAGGGTCAATTTCGGGCGCACCTCCGCCATCGCCGCCAGGGATGCCGGCGAACGCGGTATGCGTGGCAATCAATGTGATTGCCAGCACCGCCAAAAGTTGGCGGAAGTACTTCATAGACTAGTACCCCATCTTTTGTTATAGCACATATAAATTCAAAACTGCACCACTACCCACTATCCTATATTGGGATGCGTCTAAAGCGTGTCCTGTTATAGGGCAGTGGCGGGTTCCCTCTCCTTACCCATGGGGAGTGATAGGAGCAGTCCATAGCGGAACCAGAGTAGGTATACCCCGGTGGCAATCCCTCCGAGTGGCTTTTTCCTCAAGAAAAAGCCACCTTCGATGCTCTTCGCTTAGGCACGGTTACTCTGGCTCCGCTCCAGGGTACATCGGGCAGGCGCTGGCTCCTACGCCCCGGCAACCATCTGTTGCTTCAGGGGTTGGCGTGGGCGGAACGGGTGGAGCTGGCGAGTTGGGGGGATTTGGGGGAGAAGTAGCTGCTGTCCCACAGTGCGCGGTAGATCTGGCCCGTGACCTCGGCGGCTTTGGGACCGAAGGTGGGACGCCCACCCTCCAGAAAGACGACGGTGACAATGCGGCCCGTGGGTGTATCGGCGTAGGAGGCGAACCATCCCAGTCGGGTGCCGTTGTTGGAGCAAGTGCCCGTCTTGCCGAGTACAGGGAACTCGCGGAAGGTGGCGCGCAGCGAGCGGGCTGTACCGTAATCGACGGCGCCCTCCAGGCCGTCGCGCATCTCCGGGATGAGCGATGCGATGTCGAGGGTGCGCTTCACTTTGGGCACGAAGGAGGCACTCTCCGCGGGCGTCAGCGGATGCTGCAGGTAGTAGAGCGTACCGCCGTTGGCAATGGCCGAGACCAGCGCTCCAAGTTGCAGCGGGGTCATCGAGATGCTCTCGCCGAATGAGCACATGCGGCCCACACCACCCTGCGCGGCAGGCAGTTCCGTGTCGGGATAGACTCCTAGCTGTTCACCGGGGATGTTGTAGCCGGCCAGTTCGCCCAGGCCGAACTGGTTGGCGTAGTACTTCACGCGCTCGAAGCCCATCTTGCGGCCCAGCGTCTCGAAGTAGGGATTGACGGAGTGCGCCAGCGCCGGAGTCAGCGTGAGGGTGTAGTGGCCGCCCAGGTTGACCGGGGTGTCGCGCGTGATGAGACCTTCGTCGAGCGCAGCCAGGGTAACCGCCAGCTTAATCGTGGAGCAGGGCTCGGCGCCGCTGGAGAGTGCGAGCTTCTGGTTGACCATCGCCAGGATTCGCCCGTTGGAGGGATCGATCGCTAGCGCCGTGCCGTTCAGATTGCCCAGCGCCTGTACAGCGGCATCGCGGACAACCGGATCTTCGCCGGCGGTCGAGTCGCCCAAGGTCACATCGTCGGTGAAGGAACTGGCGGTAAAGCGCTCTGCAAAGCGACGCCCGCGGCGACTGACAGCATGAAGTGTCCGTACGCTGCTGGCGGCCCCTTTGCGTGCAGAAGTGGCTGCCTTCACAGCGATGGTTGAAGTGCGGGCGCGCGTAGCTGCAATGGAGCTGCGTACCGGGGTCCGCGTCGTCGAGCGGGAGCGCAACGCAGTTGTCTTCGCAGCCGTTCTGGACGCGGTGGTTCTGGACTTGACGGGCCGGTGTGCAACCGTCTTGGACGAGGTGGTCTTATGGGCCGCCGCCTTCGATGCTGCGGCCTTCGATCTCCCTGCCTTTGCTGCGGTAGATGTGCTCGGCGACGCGGGATTTGCTTGCGAGAAAGCAACGCGTTGCAGCGGAACGCTCAACATCGCGAGTGCGAGGAAGGCCGTGATTGATAGGTTGCGCTGGTAGTTCAGGGCCATCTGGAAGCTTCTCCGAAGTTGCTTGCCGCGTCTGCTTGGTGCGTCGATCCGAGCTTACCTCACCGGGCAATTCCCGTGCCTGGTCTTTCCACGATTCTTGCAATTCTCCTGCTTGTTCTTCAAACCCGTCGCGATGATATAAGTTCACCTGGAGGTTTTCAAACCACCGCTCCTGAGCGGACCCTCATGACACATTCGACGCCTTACTCGACCACCCGGCTATAGCTCGGAGGTGCTATCCCGGGCTTGCAGGTGCTGTCCCCCGGTACTCGAACCTGCTTTCTCTATTCTACGGTATTTCTCACTCGTCGGAGGCAACCACCATGAGAAGTTCAGCTAAGACCTGGCGAATCTGCTACGTGTCGCTTATGGGCTACGGCGCAGGAACGCCGGGATGTCGAGTTCATCGGTCTCGTGAGACCCCGCATGGGAGGCGCTTGCGCCGGCGAACAGGCGCGCCTCGTGCATGGGCTCCTCGGGATCATACTCCGGCGCCGCAGGCTGGGAGACGGCGCGGTGAACGCTCCCGTTGAAGCTGGTGTCGCAGGCGTCCGCCTCGGCCAGATTGGGATCGTTTGGATCGGGCTCGACCGTGGGCCGCAGTCGTGCATGCGGCGTGCGGAAGAACTCGTCGTCGAAGACCGAGGCGGCCACGGAAACCAGCTCCGGCTCATAGGGGGGATTGGTTTGGGCTTGCGCACCCTCGTACTCGGCTTTAGGCGCACGGTCGGCGTCGGTCTCATAGCTCCAGTTCATCGGTCCGCCGGTCTCCCCGGCATCGGTATCGGCAGCCGGAACGGAGCCTGGGGAGGAATAGGATGAACTGCCGGATGCCGCCGTCACTGCAAACTCGGAGATGCACTCCGCTGTTTCAACCGGCTGCAATGTCCGCTGGGCTGCTTCGGCCGAGTGGTGCGCGCGTGCCTGCTGCGCCTCCTGGATCTCACTGGCAAAGCGCGGCATGGCATCGCGCCCGCTGTACCCCCGGCCTCGGATCGGCACCTCTTCGTCGGCAGTCATCAGGGTCGATTCGGCCAGCATGCGCGCTCGCCGCTCGGGCATCTCGTGGCGGAAGCCGGTGGCGATCACAGTGATCTTCACCTGGTCGCCCATGCGCTCGTCCTGCACCGCGCCAAAGATGATGTTGCAGTCTTCGTGGGCGGCGTTCTGGATAATCGTGGAGGCCTCGTTCACCTCGGTCAGCTTCAAATTGCTCGACCCCGTGATGTTGATCAGGATGCCGCGCGCACCGTCGATTGCGCCCGCCTCCAGCAGCGGCGAGGCCATCGCCGCCATCGCGGCGTCCATCGCGCGGTTCTCGCCCTTGCCTGTCGCTGTGCCCATCACCGCGTAGCCCATGCCGGCCATGGTGGTCTTCACATCGGCGAAGTCGCGGTTGATGATGCCGGGAATGGTGATGATGTCGGAGATGCCCTGCACACCCTGGCGCAGCACGTCGTCGGCAATGCGGAAGCTCTCGAAGAAGCCTGCGTCCTTGGCCACCGCAAGGAGCTTTTCGTTGGGGATGACGATCAGCGTGTCCACCGAATCGATCAGCTCCTGCATCCCGCGCTCGGCCTGCATCATGCGCCGCTTGCCCTCGAAGGCGAACGGCCGGGTGACCACGGCGACCGTCAGCGCGCCCATCTCGCTGGCCAGGCTGGCAATCACCGGAGCGGCGCCCGTGCCCGTGCCTCCGCCCAGTCCGGCGGTGACGAACACCATGTCCGCGCCCTCCAGCGCTTCGATGATCTTGTCGGAGTCTTCCAGCGCCGCGCGGCGACCAATGTCGGGGTTGGCGCCCGCGCCCAGGCCGCTGGTCAGCTTCACGCCCAACTGCAGCTTCACCGGCGCATTGGACAGTTGCAACGCCTGCATGTCCGTGTTGGCGGTGATGAACTCCACCCCCTCCAGCCCTGCCGCGATCATGCGGTTGACCGCGTTGTTGCCGCCGCCGCCCACGCCGATTACCTTGATGCGCGCGCCGCGTGGAGCGTCGTCCTGATAGTGGATGCGGAGATCGTCTGCGTGTTCGGACATTGGCTTCTACTCCCTGCAATATTTCGGGCGGGTGCCCCATCCTTCGCGTCTTGTGCGAAGGGTGGGATGGAATAAGCTCGGACGCCCCATGCATCGCGCGCTCGCCGGCGCGGTCCGTGGAATCGAACGCTCGTGCCTCGACCCGGCCCCGTGGAACCTAGTCTGACACTACGAGGCAGCGGTTGGAACGCGCATATCGCCAAATGAACCACGCTTGGTACTTCTATTTTGGGATTTCGGGTGCCCCATTCATGACGCAGCCTTATCGCGGCATGAGTGGGATTGCTTTTTTGTTTGTCATTCCGTAGCGCAGCCGGGGTCCCCGGCGAGCGGTCTTTGCTCGCTGGGGTGGAGCAGCGGAGGAATCTGCTTGTGTCCTTTCGATCGTCATTCTGGCGCAGCCAGAATCTCTGCATTGGCTCTTGTCCTTGCCGGGTGCCCCATCCATGACGCGGGCTCATCGCGGCATGGGTGGGGTTTCTGCCCTCCGGAGGGAGCAGGGGGCTTTAGCCCTGGGCCTTTCGGCAGGTGCCGGATGCCCCGCATCTCGATTTTGGATGTGGGATCGGACCTCCGCGCAACCTTGGACACCTGCGTGAACCGCCAACCCCCGGAAGGGCCCGCGTTCACGCGGGCTATAAAAGCCCGGGTCGAAGACCCGCACCGCTCTGCCGAAGGCCGGGGTTCCCGGCCAACTTGTTGGCTGGGGTGGAAACGCTGGGATGGAGCCCTGGCCCTTCCCTAAGCGGCGCAGCCGGAATGACATAATGATCTTTCTTTACCCCTCGTACCTCGAACCTTGAACCTCGAACCTCGCAAACCTTGTCAACCCCCTCGACCCTCCAAATTTCCCCTAACCTCCTCGATATCAGCTATATAAAAACCAAAAATACTTGGCATAGTAGTTATGCTCAGCCTGCTATCCTTAAAATAGAGATGAAAAAAACAATCTTCCGGCCCGTTCGCCTTGTCCTTTGTTTTCTGACACATAGCTGCAAGTCCTTTAGAGAAGTTACTTTACGACTAAGTTCGCGTAATGCTATGATTTCAAATGCTTTACCGTAGGGGTATGGGGGGAGGGGGGATTAACGAATAAGTACATAGCTTCCGAACGCGTCAGGCCTTTGCCCTGCACTATGCCTTTGCGAAGACCACCACGCCGTTTGCCGGGATGACGATGCTGGCTGACGCGGGCAGGCCGTGCAGTGGCGGGCTGGATGCGTCGATTCCGCCGTCGTTGCCCGCAATCCGCGGGTTCACCAGCACGCTGTTGGCGTTGCAACTGTCGTAGGCGTCGCTGTTGAATATCTCCACCCAGCGGCCTGCGCAGGGAAAGCCAAGCTGATAGTTGTCACACGTCGTCTCGCTCAGCGTTGCGACCACGACCACATCGCGCCCCACGCCCTGCACCCAGCGATGGAAGGCAATAACGCGGTCGGCGTCCGAGGTGTAGAAGACGTTGAGCCCTTCGCCACGCAGGGCGGGCTGCGAGTTGCGCAGGCGCACCGCATCCTGGGTAAAGCGCAGATGGTCGGCCATCGCGGGATCGACTGCATGGTTCCCTGCCGATGCCAGCCCGCCCCACCAGATCATGTGCTCCGGCTGGCGCGGGTCCGGGCACCACGGCTTGTCTTCCAGGAACTCCTGCCCCATGAAGAGCTGGGGGATTCCCGGTGCGGTCAGCAGCAGCGCCATGGCCACGCGGGTGCGGCTGCGCGCGTACCAACTGCGCGGGTTGCAGCCATCGGCCAGCCGTGGGACGCGCGGCTTCTCGCCCAGCTTCACGATGTCGTGGTTCTCCACGCACGGGACGGTCTGCCAGGCATGGGCAAAGCCGGTGGGCCACACGGAGCGCGCAATCCCGCTCATCTCGACCCCCGCGCCCGCGCCCTGCGCGGCCTGGCCAATGGCCGATCGGATGGCCTCGCGCAGGCCATCGTGCTGCACCGTGTCGAAGCCGAGGCCACCGGAATCCACCGGCGCGACCATCAGTTCCGTGGGCGCGCCAAACTCCGCCGGCCAGTACTCTGCATTCTGCAGGGCGTGTGGATTCTGCGCGCGCACAGCCTGGGTCAGGTCCTTGCAAAACTCCCAGCCGCTGGCCCGATTCATCGTCAGCAACATGCTGATCTCGTCGTAGCGGAAGCCGTCGGCGTGCAGTTCCTGCAGATGGCCCAACGCATTGTTGCGCAGAAATCCGCGCACTTCCGCATTCCACAGCGCGAAGGAGAGCCCGCCGACAAAGCCCTGGTTGGTGAAGTAGAGGCTCTGGTTGTTGTCCCAGTTGCCGTTCGCGTCGGTGGGCACGGCGCGGTCCCAGAAGTAGAGGCTATAGTCGTCTCCATGCAGGATGCCTTCCGGCACAACACTCTTCGGAACGGTGTAGATCTGCTGCCATCCGCCCGCGTGGTTATAGACCACGTCGAAGCAGACCGCGATGCCGTAAACGTGCAGCAGGTCCACCATCGCCCTCATCTGCGCCACCGCCGGAGTAATGTCGGCGAGCGTCATGGGCGCGAAGCCCTTGGCCTCGAGCAACCGGTTGACGGTGGCGAGATGGCGCGCCAGGCTGGCCGCGTCGTAGACCGTGTAGTCGAACTCCGGCGAGTACAGGTCCGCGCCTTGGTAGCCGAGGCCGGGATAGCCTTGCGAGGGCGAGTCTTCCATCTCGTACAGGGGCAGCGGCTGGACGACGTTGACGCCCAGCGCGGCTAGGTACTCGATCTTCTCCACCACATCGAGAAAGGTCGAAGCGCGGCCCGGCGCGGACGGCGCGTAGGTGCCGATGTGGAGCTGATAGACCACCATGTCGGAGAAGTCCGGCGTGCGGAATG
>Ga0181521_10004489_pt1 | contig 15897 bp, 12 predicted proteins | sample PEATcosm2014_Bin_32_FD_119764 | JGI IMG/M metagenome (GOLD analysis project Ga0181521, IMG submission 119764) | Peatland microbial communities from MTU Mesocosm Facility, Houghton, MI, USA - PEATcosm2014_Bin02_60_metaG | ecosystem: Environmental > Terrestrial > Soil > Wetlands > Peat | place... | reverse complement strand
TGCGCGGAGTTGGCATTGAAGAAGCCGCCGCCATTCGTGCCGATAAGCTTGATAGCCTCCTGACCCGCGACAGGACCGATCGCGATCGCCTGCTTGACGCCCTCGAGCGTCGTCGCCACGACCGACCCCTGCAGCGTCTGCGGCACGCCAAGCGCAATGAAAAAAAGCGCTACGACCGTGGCGAGCGGGAGATAAAGGTAAAGCGTGGCGCGCGTGAGATCGACCCAAAAGTTGCCGATGGTCGGCGAGCCGCTGCGCACGAAAGCCCGCACGACGGCGACCGCCATCGCCGTCGCCACGGCGGAATCGAGAAAGTTGTTCACGGTGAGACCGGCCATCTGCGTGAAATGGCTCATCGTGGTCTCGCCGGCGTAAGCCTGCCAATTGGCGTTGGTGATGAAGCTGATCGCCGTATTGAACGCCAGAGCGGGAGGTACGGCGTCAAGATCCTGTGGGTTCAGCGGCAGAAAATTCTGCAGCCTCTGCACGGCGTAGAGCATGAAGATGCAAGCGCCGGAGAATGCAATCATCGAGAACGTATAAGTAAGCCAGTCCTGCTCAACGGCGGCGTCCACGCCAGCGAGGCGGTAGAAGCCGCGTTCAATCGGCCGCAAAACCGGCGACAGAATAGTGCGCCTTCCTTCGAAGACATCAGCTATGAAATGCCCGAGCGGCCGCGCTGATCCGACGACGAGCGCCAGGACCAAAGCAATTTGCAGCCAACCGACGAAGGTCATTGCGCCCCTTTCTGCCCGCCTTTGCGGACGTTACGCTTCATTCTTTTCATGCGCCGCTTTAGAAATTCATGCCCCGTCGGGAGGCGCGAGCGGGGCGCGAAACCGCCAGCCTGTCACGCTGAAGCGATTCTCTGCGCGACGCGCCCATTCCAATTCGCATGCCGATGCCGGCGCTCGCAGCTTCAGGCGGTTTGAGTTGCTTCGCACCGCGGCCCGCGCGCAAGGCGATAGCCGATTCTTTGCTCCGTCAGAACGATCTTCGGATTGTCGGGATCATCTTCGATCTTTCGACGCAGACCCCAGATGCATGTGTGCAGACCATGCCTGTTGCGACAACAATGCGCGGCGCTTAGCGCTTCGAGCAGTTTTTGATGCGAGACGACGCGACCTGAGCTGCGGACAAGAACCGACAGTATGGCAAATTCCGCGGGCGTCACCTTGATCGGCGTGCCATCGCGCGAGATGCGATGATCAACGATATCGATGAGCAAAGACCCGCATTGATACAAAGCCTTTTCACCCTTGGCGGTCAGCGTGCGGCGAAGCGCTGCGCGGATGCGCGCGAGCAGCTCGCTTGCGCGGAAAGGCATCTCGATAAAGTCGTCGGCGCCCAAGTCGAGAGCGTCGACGACATCGCCCTCCTTATGCCGGTTCGAGAGCGCAATCACCGGAACGTCGGAATGACGGCGTATCCCAAGCATCGTGTAGCGGCCCGTCGATTCAGACAGGTCGACGTCGAGGACTACCAGTTCGGGGTGAAACGCGGCTTGCGCCCGCATGGCGGCCTCGCCTTCGGCAGCGAAGGAAACCTCATAACCGCCCGCCGCAAAGATCGATTTCAAGAGGTTCTGGGTCTGGCGATCAGCCTCGACGACGAGAATACGTGCTTTGTGCGCCTTCCCGTGTCTCGTTGACATCGACATTGATCCGTTCGGGCCAAGGTCTGGACGCTGCGCCCCATCCGCGCGCCGAAGGCAAAAAGCGCCCCTATCTCTTTGGAAAAGCCTTCTCCAAGGCGACATTGAGCTCCAGGACGTTGACGCGCGGCTCGCCGAAGACGCCAAGGCTGCGCGAATTTGTGTGCTGCTCAACGAGCGCTGCAATCTGCTCCAATGGCGCGCCGCGTGCCTGCGCCACGCGTGATGCCTGAAGGGATGCATTCGCTGGCGTAATGTCAGGATCGAGGCCTGAAGCCGATGTCGTCAGCACGTCCGAAGGCAACGCCTTGCCCGCCAACTCCGGCTGAGCCTCGTCGAGGGCTTTGCGATCGGCGGTCAAGCGGTCCTGCAGCGCCTTGCTCGTCGGCCCGAGATTGGAGGCCGACGTGTTGGCGGCATTGTAGGGGGCCGCTTTGGTGGAATCGGTCAGATCCATCGTCGCCGACGGGCGGCCGTGGAACCATTGCGGATCGCTCCATTGCTGGCCGATCAACCGCGAGCCAATGATCTTGCCGTCGCCGCCTTTTTCAAGACTGCCGTTGGCTTGGTCGGGCATCAGGGCCTGCCCCACGCCGGTGACGGCGAAGGGGTATGCGAAGCCGCAAAGAAGAAGCGTCACCACGGAGACGCGCACTGCGCCACTGACAAAATCAAGCATGGCCATTTTCCTTTCAGACCAACGGCGCGATCAGAAGATCGATCAGCTTTATGCCGACAAAGGGTGCGATCAGGCCGCCAACGCCATAGATCCACAGGTTGCGGGAGAATAATTGCGCCGCCGTTTCGACGCGGAAGCGCACGCCGCGCAGCGCGAGTGGGATGAGCAGCGGAATGATCAGCGCGTTGAAAATCAGCGCCGACAGGATCGCGCTGTGTGGCGTCGCCAGGCGCATGACGTTCAACGCCGCCAGTCCCGGCAGGGCGATGATAAACATCGCCGGAATGATGGCGAAATATTTGGCGACGTCGTTGGCGATCGAGAAAGTCGTCAGCGCGCCGCGCGTGATCAACATCTGCTTTCCGATGGCGACGAGGTCGGTGAGTTTCGTCGGATCTGAGTCGAGGTCGACGAGATTAGCCGCCTCCTTGGCCGCCATTGTGCCCGTATGCATGGCGAGACCGACGTCCGCCTGGGCCAGCGCCGGCGCGTCATTCGTGCCGTCGCCGGTCATCGCGACGAGCCGCCCCTCGCTCTGCTCGCGGCGCACGAGGTTCAGTTTCTCCTCGGGGGTGACTTCAGCGACATAATCATCGACGCCGGCTTCGGCCGCGATTGCCCTGGCGGTGATCGGATTGTCGCCAGTCACCATGACCGTGCGGATGGCCATCTTGCGCAATTGCTCGATACGTTCACGTATGCCCGGCTTCAGCGTGTCGGAAAGAACGACGATGCCGAGGATGTCGCCGTTGACGCTGATGGCGAGCGGCGTCGCGCCCTGCTTTGATACGCGGTCGGCGATCGCCTGAAGATCGGCTGGCGCAGAAGCATGGAATACATCGGCCGCATGGCGAATGACCGCGCTCACCGCGCCTTTGCGGACAACCCGGCCGTCCGCAAGGTCGATGCCGCTCATGCGGGTCTGCGCCGAAAAGTCCAGTCCCCTCGCCTTGTCGAGATCGGGCTCCAGTTGCGCACCGCGCGCCACGCTGGACGAGATGACGGATCGTCCCTCCGGCGTCGTATCGAAGTAGGAGGCGAGATACGCCGCCTCGACGAGGTCCGCCTGCCGACGGCCAGCTACCGCTATGAAATCGTTCGCTTCGCGGTCGCCGGTGGTGATCGTTCCGGTCTTGTCGAGGATCAACGTCTGGACGTCGCCGGCGGCTTCGACCGCCTTGCCCGACATAGCCAGCACATTGAACCGCATCGTGCGGTCGATGGCGGCGATGCCGATGGCCGAAAGCAGCGCGCCGATGGTCGTGGGGATGAGCGCGACAAGCAGCGCCACGAGGTCGGCGACATTGATCTGCGCCTGCAAATATGTCGCCACGGGCGCGATCGACGCGACGACGATCACGAAGATCAATGTCAGGATCGAGAGAAGCACGGTTAGCGCGATCTCATTCGGCGTTTTTTGCCGCTTTGCTCCTTCGACGAGGCGAATCATCCGATCGAGAAAGGTGTCCCCAGGATCGTTAGTGACGCGGACGAGGAGCCAATCGGAGACGATGGTCGTTCCCGCGGTGACGGAAGAATAGATGTCCGTGCCCGCTTCCTTGAGCACAGGCGCCGATTCGCCCGTAACCGCAGCTTCGTTGACATAGGCGACGCCATCGATGACCTCACCGTCGGCCGGGACGACGTTATCCTTCTCCACCCGGACGACGTCGCCCTTACGCAGATCCAATGCCGAGACGGTCTCTTTGCGGCCGCCCTCAAGCACGCGGACGCCGACGAGGTCCGATCGAGTCTGCCGCAACGCCGCCGCTTTAGCTTTGCCACGGCCTTCCGCAAGGGCTTCGGCATAGTTGGCGAACCAGACCGTCAAGACGAGGACGATCGTGACGACGCCGTTATAGAGCCGAGAGGCGCTCGAGGGTCCAAACAGGTTCGGCTCAATCGTCAGTGCGAGGGTCACCAGCGAGCCAAGCCACACGACGAACATCACCGGATTGCGGATCTGCACGCGCGGATCGAACTTGATCAGCGACTGCTTGAAAGCCTGCCAGAACAGGTCGGCGGTGTAGGCGCTTTGCGGCCGCACGCCACGAAAGTCCGGACCGAGCGGATTGCTCTTTGAGGTGGTCTGTTGAGTCGGCGCCATGAGATTTCTCCAGCAACCCTTGATTCGAATGATTGAGCTATTCAGCTAGAACACGAGCCCGCTCTTCATGGCGAAGTACTCGGCGATTGGTCCGAGCACGAGCGCGGGAAAGAACGTCAGCGCGCCCACGACCAGAATCGTCGCGAACCAAAACATGCCGAACGTCGCAGTGTCGGTCCGCAGCGTGCTGGTCGTCGCAGGCGTCGTCGGCTTGCTCGCGACCGAACCAGCAACCGCCATCAGGAAGATGATCGGGGGATAGCGGCCGATCAGGATGACGGCGGCGATCGCAAGATTGAACCAGGGCGTGTTGGCGTTAAGGCCGGCAAAGGCCGAGCCGTTGTTCGCCGCGGCCGAGGAGAAGGCGTAAAGGACCTCGGAAAAGCCGTGCATGCCATTGTTCCCGAGCGAGGACAGCGCGTAAGGAGCCACCATCGACCAGGCGGTCGGCGCAAGAATGACGAGAGGATGGATGAGCAGAGCGAGCGAGACGAGGATGATCTCCTGCTTCTCGATCTTCTTGCCCAGGAACTCTGGCGTGCGCCCGACCATCAGCCCCGCCACGAATACGGCGATGATGCCGTATATCAACGCGTTGAGGAAGCCGACGCCCTTGCCGCCGAACACGCATTGCAGCATCATCCCACCAAACATCGAGATGCTCGAGAGCGGTGTGTAGCTGTCATGCGCCGAATTGATTGCGCCGGTGGTGAACGCGGTCGTGATCTCAGCGAACACTCCGCTTCCGGAAATGCCGAAGCGAACGTCCTTGCCCTCCATGTTGCCGCCCGGCTGGCCAGCGGTCGCCGCGGTCTCGATGCCGGCCTGAGTCAGCATCGGCGTGCCCTTCTGCTCGGGAAGAACGCAGAGGAACATGAACAGGACCAGCAGCGATCCCATTACGCCGTAGAGCACCCAGCCCTGGCGACGATTTCCAATCATCTCGCCGAAGGTGACGACGATCGAGGCCGGCAGAAGGGCCATCAACACGATCAGGATGACATTGGTGATCGGCGTCGGGTTCTGGAGCGGATGCGCGGCGTTCACGTTGAAGAAGCCGCCGCCGTTCGTGCCGATAAGCTCGATCGTGCCTTGCGAGGCGACCGGACCGACCACGATCGTCTGATCGGCGCCCTGCAGGGTATGCGCGGTCACGCTCGCGTCCATGGTCTGAACTGCGCCTTGCGCGATCATCACGATTGCGATCACGAAACAGATCGGCATCAGAACGCGAGTGATGAAGCGGATGAAGTCCCGGTAAAAATTGCCGAGATCAGAACCGCCGTTGCGGACCGTGAAAGCGCGAATCCAGGCCATCGCCACGACGAAGCCCGTCGTGGCCGAGGTAAACATCGGGAATGTGATGGCCCCCATCTGACTGAAGTTGGATAGCGTCGACTCGCCACTATAGCTCTGCCAGTTCGTGTTGGTGACGAAACTGACCGCGGTGTTGAAAGCCTGGAAAGCCTCCATCCCCGCGAAGCCCAACTGATTCAGCGGCAAATGATCCTGGAACGAAAGAATCAAAAAGATGATCAGCGCCATGACCAGGTTGGTCGCCAGCATATGGAAGGTATAGACCTTCCACGTCATCGCCTGGCTGGTGACTTTGCGGCCAATGAGAAAATAGATGGCGTTGTCGATCGGATCGAAAAGCCGGTCGAACCTTGTTTGCCGGCCCATGACGACCCGCGCCATGTAGCGGCCGGTCGGAATGCTGAGCAGGAAGATAGCAAGCAGAATCAATATGATCTGCAACCAGGCCAGGGCGCCCATGGGAACTCCTTCGAAGCTTGACGGCTTTTGTGCGTTCGATTCAGAATTTTTCCGGGTTTATGACCGCGTAGAACAGGTAAATCACCAAGAGCACCACGAACAGTGCGAGAAGATATACCGACAACATGGCGATCTCCGTTGCGCTTGGGGCCGAGCGGCGGCCCTGAGCATGTGGATCCTCAAAGGGATTTGGCGCTGGCGTTATTCCGCCGCGCGGCGCCATGGCTTACCGGCGCGAGCTGCGGCCTGGTGATGATGTTCTCCGCGAACTTCACGACGCCGAACAACGCAGCAAAGGCGCCGGCGAGCACAAAAAACATGACAATGGTGAACAGCATTTGTCGCCCCTTGGATCCAGATCTGCCTTCGCTCGGCGCACGCAGGTCAAGGTGGTCGAATATTCGTTCGCGGCGAAAGCCGTATGGCGAACGACCCTTACCGGAGCGGCCAACCCGACGTCGTGATGCATCGTTTCGCTGCGGCATTTGCTCGATCGCGCCATAAAATTGCAATACGTTCCAGCGATCGTCGGTATAAGCAAATCGTAAAGCGGCCTCACGAATTTCCCTGCCGACCCATCAAGGTAAGGGCCTCTTAATTCGTCCATCAGCGTGGACTATCGGCCGGTCAGCCTGCACAAAATGTTTATAAAGATCTGGCGAAGACGCTGCGGCCGCCAGCAAAGAGCCATCATCCAAGTTAGTCGTTGCTGCGCGCGCCGATCGGCTCCTGCTCCGAAAAAGTCACGGTGAACGCGCCGAAGCCAGAGCTTCGGCTCAAGTGATTGCGGCTGCTTCCGCGCCTTCGCCGCGCCGAGGTCGTCTCGGACGTCGCCGGGTAGCTCCCGGAGATCTTTATCTTTTCCAGAGAGGCAAGCGCCCTCTTCCGGCTCGATCCCTTACGCGATTTTGAGTCATCTTCCGCGCCCAAGCCGCCATTTGCGGCTTATGGAGCGAGAGATGAGGGCAAGATCAACAGACAGATATGTCGAGATAACCGCCGCGGATAAAAACGACGAATCGTTCGACAGGGTATGGAACCGGTGCGGCCTCGTTTTCCTCGGTCTCGTGGCCCTGATCATCGTCGTTTCCCTGATCGCGCGCGCGACCGGAGTGCTTCCGCTGGGCGAGACGGCGCCGGCCGCGGGGACTCAGGCCGAGACGCGGCTCCCGGTGGACCACGTGCGCGGCTGGAATCCCGACGCCGCTCCGAAGGAGCAGAGCCACGACCAAAGCCGGTCGCTTGTCTATCCTTGGAGGCGGTCTTGAGCGAGCTGCATGAAGGCGTCGCTGAGGCCGCTGCTTCCGAACAGGAGCCTCCAAGTCTGATCGTCGACCGCGATGATGAAAATCACTAGGTTGTCGTCGAGGCGCATCGACGCTGCGGCGGCATGTTTGGAACAGAGGCGGCGGCTGTGCGCTATGCCCGCGAGGAAAGCCGCGGCCGCCCCGGCGCCGTGCGACGCACCCCTCGCCGCGTGGCCCTGACTCTTTAGCGCACCAGGTCCGAGTCGGAACCCGCTGGTGGATCGTGCTCGATCGACGCGAAACTAAAAGCGGTCGCCCGGACGAACGACCTATCCCGTGCGACCTCGACGCCGCCATCGAAGCTTACCTTCTGGTTCACCGGCCTGATCTGACCGCGGCGAACAAAAGGCGCAATACTGCGGGGCTCGATCCGCAGGACACCATTGCGAATCCGCCGAGCGCCATGGCGCCCGGCGACAACCTACTCGCAAATATCCAGGGGCCGGTCTGGCTATCGTCCAATACCGGAGAGCGCATGAGCTATTCCGCCGTCGAGCGCGCCATAACCGAGACCTCGCGGCTGACACTCGGCGTCGCCGTCAGCCCTCATCTGTTCCCACCCTGCGCCGCCACCGCGATCTATACCAACGCCGGCGACAATCCGAACCTCGCTAGCGTCGTCCTGCAGCATACGGACCCTAGGGTTACCGAACAACATTACAACCGCGCGAGCAGCGCCCAGGCGGCGCGACAATATGCTGAGATTCTGAAGAATACCCGCGCGTGAATGGAGGCTCCGCTCGGTTCGCTTGATCAAAGGCGCGGCACCGACGTACGTCGATTTATCGTGTGTTGGGCGCGCCTATCAGCATCGGCCCGTAGGTCAGGGCGAAACACCTTGGCCCACAGTCGCGCCCCGGCGGTGGCGACAGGGTGGCGACATATGCCAAAAAGCAAGAAAGCAGCCCTAGGAGCGGCTTTGTGAAAGTCATGCGTATTCATGTATTTGATCTGGTTGGGGGGGTATTGACCGAGACCGACATTTGCTCGTCGTGCCGATTTGATTGGCTAAAGGGCAAGAAGTTGTGGCGGTCGTATCAATGCCGGACCGCCACAAAGGCCATGGAAACCGGTGGCGGGTAAGGAAGCCCCCTTTGAAGCATGAAAATGGCGCCGAGTTGGGCGTTCCCCGCGACAGCTGAGGACATGCAACTTGCGCGCAGTTTTGCTGGAAGGCGGAGCCCTTGCGCAATGAGCACAGGAAGCGCCGCCGCGGCCGTTCAGGCCCATCCCCAGGCAATTCCCTACGCTCAGGCATTCGATCGGGGGCGTGCGGCGCCGATCGAAGCGGGAAAAAGGCAAATAAGCTTTCCAATAGCGAGACAAAAAGATCGCTTTTCTTGATTTGGATCAAGCTCATCACAAAATTATATTTTATTATGTCTATAGAAAGAAAGTTTATCGACTTAGAAATCGATAATAGCCGTTAAATGGAGGAAAATATTCTCCGCAGGCGGTGCTAGATGATGGCAAGTTTCGCCGCAGCGTTCCACCGCAATCGTCTATCCGAACAGGAGGTGCCTAAATGCCTGATGACATCGAGGTCCGCAGGACTCTCAGCGAGCCCGCGGCGCGCCAGCTCGCCAACGCCACCAAGACGCGCGCGCAATGGTCGGGCATCACCCCCCGCTGGCTTGTGTCCTTCCTTCCCTGGGTGCCGGTCGAGGCAGGCATCTATCGTCTCAATCGGGTCAAGGACACCGAGGGCGAGGGCGACGTCGAGTGCAGCCCGAGCCGCGAGCGCGACACCGATCTGCCGGAGACCTTCGTCGATTACGACCAGCATCCGCGCGAATACTTTCTCAATGCTGTGACCACCATCCTCGACGTTCAGTCGCGCGTGACGGATCTCTACAATCAGCCCTATGATCAGATCCAGGAGCAGCTGCGTCTGTTGATCGAGAAGGTCAAGGAAAAGCAGGAAAGCGAGCTGATCAACAACCCCGAATACGGGCTCATTCCGAACGCGTCCCCCGCGCAGGTGATCTCCACCCGCGCCGGATCGCCGACGCCCGACGATCTCGACGATCTGATCGCAAGGGTCTGGAAAGAGCCGGCCTTCTTCCTCGCCCACCCGCTCGCCATCGCCGCTTTCGGCCGCGAATGCACGCAGCGCGGCGTTCCGCCGCCAACCGTCAACCTGTTCGGCACGCCGTTCCTCACCTGGCGCGGACTGCCGCTGGTGCCGAGCGACAAGCTGGGCTTCACCGAGGGCAAGACGAAAATCCTGCTGCTGCGCACCGGCGAGCGCAAGCAGGGCGTCGTCGGCCTGTTCCAGCCGGGCGTCCCGGGCGAAGTCGCGCCGAGCCTCTCGGTCCGCTTCATGGGCATCAACCGCAAGGCGATCGCCTCCTACCTGATCTCGCTCTATTGTTCGTCCGCCATCCTCACCCCGGACGCGCTCGGCGTGCTCGAAAACGTGGATGTGAACCACTATCATGTCTACGATTGAGCCCCGCCCCGCAGCGGCGACCGCCGCCGCGCCGATCCCGGCCACGCCGTCCCCGCAGTGGGGCGGCACGGCTCCGGCGGCGCCAGATCCCGCCACGATCGCTCTCCTGGCCAACGCCTTGTTCAAGGCGTTCCCCGGCGAGCCGGTCGAGCCGATCGGGTTGCCCGCTGCGGCGGCCGCTCGAGAGCCCAATTCGCCCGCGACGCTGGATCCAGGCGCGGCGGCGCCCATTGCTGCGCCAACCTCCGCCTTGCATACCGATCCGGGCCTCGTCTCGGTGATCCCCTCCCATGTCGCCGCGCAGACGGGAGCGCCTCCCTACGCGCCGGTCTCCCCGGCGTTTGCGTCTTCGCCCGGCTTCCCCTCGACCGGGCAGCCGGCCGGGATTCCGGCGGTCTCCCTTCCAACCGCCGCCTCGACCGTGTTCGCCGCGTCGCCGCCGTCATCGCTCGGATCGCCCGGCGCCCCGCCCGCATCGGGCGCCGCCGCGCCTTCGACGATTCCGTCCGGCTATGGCGGCCAGTCCCCGGTCGGCGTGCCGAGCGAAGCCGATCTCGCCGCGCTGCCCTCTACGCTCGGCGATTCGACGTCGCTGGCTTCGGCGTCTCACGGCGGCGCGGGCTATACCGCCGCCGACGCGGCTGCTCCCGGCGAGGGCCTCTATTTCCTCAACGGCCTCAATGCGCCCGGCGGCAAAGCCAGTTCTGCGCCGCAAGCTGCGCCGCATCCGGGCGCGCCGCCGTCGAGCGCGCCAGCTGCTGCACCCGTTCATTCCCCCGTTCCAAATCCGCCTGCAATTCCCGATTTCGCCGGGCTGCCGACGCCCTCCGGCGCGCCGACGCCGCCGGCCCCCTTCAATCTCGGCGCGGCGACGTCATTCCTTTCCTCGGCCCCAGCGATCCCGTCCGAGGCCCTCTATTTCCTCGGCGAAAGCGCCGCGCCGCCAGCGGTCCCGGCCTCGCCCGCTCCCGAGGCGACGCCGCCCGGCGTCCACACCATCTATCCTGTCGCACATGAGGTGAGGCCCGAACTCGGACCGACCATCGGCGTCGGCGTGCGTCCTTTCGACGCCGCTTCGATCAAGCGGGATTTTCCGATCCTGCGCCAGCACGTCCACGGGCGCCCGTTGATCTGGCTCGACAACGCCGCGACGACGCAAAAGCCGCAGGCCGTGATCGACCGGCTCTCGGCCTTTTACGAGAACGAGAATTCGAACATTCACCGCGCGGCCCACGCATTGGCCGCCCGCGCCACCGACGCCTATGAGGCCGCCCGCGAAAAGAGCCGGCGGTTCATCAACGCCTCCTCGACGAACGAGATCATCTTCGTGCGTGGGACGACCGAGGGCATCAACCTCATCGCCCAGGCCTATGGCCGCCGCAATGTCAAAAAGGGCGATGAAATCCTCATCACCTGGCTCGAACATCACGCCAATATCGTGCCCTGGCAGATGCTGTGCGCGGAGACCGGCGCCATTTTGAAGGTCGCGCCCGTCGACGACAAGGGCCAGGTCCGGCTCGACGAATATGAGAAGCTGCTGAGCCGGCGCACAAGGATCGTCTCCTTCACGCTGGTCGCCAACGCCATCGGCACGGTGACGCCCGCAAAAGACATGATCGAGATGGCGCATCGTCTTGGCGCCTGCGTCGTCGCCGACGGCGCGCAGGCCGTCTCGCACATGCCGGTCGACGTGCAGGCGCTGGGATGCGACTTCTTCGTCTTCTCCGGCCACAAGGTGTTCGGCCCGACCGGCATCGGCGTCGTCTACGGCAAGCCCGAAGTGCTTGAGGCCATGCCGCCATGGCAGGGCGGCGGCAACATGATCGTCGACGTCACTTTCGAGAAGACGATCTATCACGGCCCGCCCGGCCGCTTCGAAGCCGGCACCGGCAACATCGCCGACGCCGTCGGGCTCGGCGCCGCCTTCGACTATCTCGACGCGATCGGCATGGCCAACATCGCCGCCTACGAGCACGAGCTGCTGATCTACGCGACGGCGGGGTTGAACAGCATCCCCGGCCTTCGCATCATCGGCAATGCGGATGAAAAGGCGGGCGTGATCTCGCTGGTGCTCGACGGCTGCCGCAGCGAAGACGTCGGCGCCGCGCTCGACCGCGAAGGCATCGCGGTGCGCGCCGGCCACCATTGCGCGCAGCCCATTCTGCGCCGCTTCGGCCTCGAAACGACGGTGCGGCCCTCGCTCGCGCTCTACAACACCCGCGACGACATCGACGCGCTCGTCAACGCCCTCCGGCGCATCTCCACCACGGAGCGATTCCGCGCGCGATAGGACGTGATCGGCAGGCTGGCGGCCCGCGAAACGCTCAATTATGAGCGGCGCGGGCCGCTGCTATTGTAGCGATCCATTCGGGGCCGATCGCGCCCGCGCGATCGCGGGCCGGAAAACACGCGCGCCGTGCAAATTGTCATCTGATTGTCACCCGGTGTGCTTAGGTTGCACGATGTCGACTGGCTGCATCTCTCTGGTGGCCGCGAGGCAAAGCGGTGACCGGCGCCGGCAATCAAGTAATAAATGATATTCTTCGCCTAGCCCGCAGTCATCTTACAGTCCGAGCCTTCCGAACCGCTGAATAAGCTGTGTGGGATCAGGATCTAGCATCGGCAACTCTCAAGACATGAAAGCATAGCGATGAAGCGAAACTTGACCATTGTGATGGCGGCCATGGTCGCCTTGGCCACGCAAATGTCGCAGGCGAGCGCCGCCGACTTACGGCTCGTTGGATCTGGCGCCAGCTTTCCCTTTCCAATCTACTCAACCTGGTTCAAAGCCTTCAGCAAGCAGACCAACGGCGTCACGGTCGACTATCAGGCCAAGGGCAGCGGCGCGGGCATACAGGATCTGATCAACAACACGGTCGATTTCGCCGCCAGCGACGCCGCCATGACGCCGGAGCAGATCGCCAAGGTCGACAAGGGGGTGGTTCTGCTGCCAATGACCGCCGGCGAGATTGTCCTCGCCTATAATCTGCCGGGTCAACCGACAGGACTGAAACTGCCGCGCGACGTCTATCCGGACATTTTCCTCGGCAAGATCACCCGCTGGAACGACCCGCGCATCGCGGCCGCGAACCCCGGAATAACATTTCCCGATTTGCCGATCACAGTGGTGCGGCGCTCGGATTCGAGCGGCACAAACTTCGTTTTCACCAAGCATTTGTCGGCGATCAGCCCGGCGTTCAAAGAACAGGTCGGGTTCGGCACGACAGTCAACTGGCCGTCGAGCGACAAGATCGTCGCCGCGCCAAAAAACGACGGCGTCACCGCGACGATCAAGCAAACGCCCGGCGCCATCGGCTATATTGAATGGGGCTACGCCAAACTGACCAAAGCCAACGTCGCTCTTTTACAGAACAAGTCCGGGAAATATGTCGCCGCCGGCGGCGAAGGCGGGGCACTCGCCCTCGCCAGCGCAGACTTTCCGACCGATCTGATCGTCTGGGTCGACGATCCGACCGATCCGGGCGCCTATCCGATCGCGTCCTTCACCTGGCAGCTCTTCTACCAGAAGCAGGATCCGCAAAAAGCCGATTATCTTCGCAAGCTCGTCGACTACCAATTGACGGAGGGGCAGAAAATAGCCGATAGCATGGGCTATATTCCGCTTCCGCCCAGCGTCGTCGAAAAGGTGAAAGCCGCCTCGGCCAAGATTCAATAGGCCGAGTCTTCGTTGCGTCGCCCAAATTAGGAGCGGCGCGCAGCAGAAATTGGCGCGAAAAGGCCAGAAACGCGGAAACGCAAGAGGGATTTGTGGTCTCGTTCGTCTTGTCCGATACGAAGTCCGCGTCGCAGCCGCCGTCGGCTGCGGCGTATTTCGTCGATCGCGCGTTCTTTCTGGCCGCGGCGGCGGGCGCCTTCGCGATCATCGCCCTCGTGGCGTACATCATCTGGGAAATCGGCGGCCAGGCGCTGCCGGCCATCAGCAAGAACGGCGCGGCTTTCCTCGTCGATACCCGCTGGGACGTGCAGGGCCACTCCTTCGGCATCCTGCCGCAAATCTGGGGCACCCTCTACAGCTCGCTCCTCGCCTTGCTGATCGGCGGCTTCATCGGCATCACCATTGCGATCTTCCTCACCCAGGACTTCCTGCCGCCCCAGATCGCGATCGCCTTCCGCACGCTGATCGAGATGCTGGCCGCGATTCCGAGCGTAGTCTTCGGCCTCTGGGGTATATTCGTCGTCATCCCCTTCCTCCGTCCGGGGGCCAACTGGCTTCATGAGCACCTGGGATTCATTCCGTTTTTCGGCACTTCGCTGAGCGGTCCGGGCATGCTGCCCGCCGTCATCGTGCTGGCGATCATGGTGCTGCCGACGGTCGCGGCGATCTCGCAGGACGCCATCGGCCTCGTCCCCTACAAAATCAAGGAGGCGGCCTACGGCATGGGAACGACGCGTTGGGAAGCCATTCTCAAAGTAATCGTCCCGACAGCCTCCGGCGGCATCTTCAGCGCGCTTGTCCTTGGCTTCGGCCGCGCGCTTGGCGAGACGATGGCGCTCGCCATGTTGATCGGCAACTCCAACCAAATCTCGCTGTCCCTTTTCTCGCCCGCAAACACGCTCGCCTCGCTCCTCGCCTCAAATTTTCCCGAGGCGGCCGCGGTCGAGCGCCAGGCCCTGATGTATGCGGCGCTGGTGCTTCTGGCGATTACGCTCATCGTCAATGTGATCGGGACGATGATCCTCGTCTGGACCTCCCGCAAGATGGCGAAGGCATGATGACGCAGACGACTGAAGCTGGCGGCGCGACCGCGCCGGCCCCGGCGCGAACGCGAAAATCGTTCAACCTGCGGCACAATTCTCTTGAGCCGAGAGCGCTCAGGAACGTCTTTCTGACCGTCGGCGCCTGGCTGGTCGCGGCCCTCGGCGCCGTGCCGCTCTTTTCCGTTCTCTATATGCTGATCGTGAAGGGCGGCGCGCGGCTCAGCACGGAGCTTTTCACGGAACTGCCGCCGGCGGGCTTTGAAGTCGGCGGCGGCATCGGCAACGCCATCCAGGGCACGCTGGTCACCGTCGCGATAGCCTCCGCCATCAGCATTCCCATCGCCCTGCTCGCCGCGGTTTATCTCGCCGAATTTCGCCCCGACAGCAAAATCGCGGCGACGGCGCGCTTCCTGTCCAAGGTCCTCACCGGGTTTCCCTCGATCCTCGCGGGCGTTTTCGTCTACGCCGCCGTCGTGTTGCTCATGGGAAGCTATTCGGCGCTTGCCGGCGGCATCGCGCTCGCCGTCCTCATGTTGCCGACCGTCACCTTGACCGCCGAAGGCGCCATGCGAATGGTGCCGCAACGGATGAAGGATGCGGCGATCGGAATGGGCTGCACCAACGCGCAGGTCGTCTGGAGCGTGACGCTGCCGACGGCGCTCCCAAGCATCGTCACCGGCGTCATCCTCGCGGTGGCACGCGTCGCCGGCGAGTCCGCGCCGTTGCTCTTCACGGCGCTGTTCAGCAACTACTGGCTACGCAGCGTCACCGAGCCCACCGCCTCGCTGTCGATCCTGATCTACAACTTCTCGAGCATGCCGTTCGACAACCAGATCGAGCTCGCCTGGGCTGCGTCACTAGTGCTCGTTTTAATTGTGCTGACCTTCAATATACTAAGCCGTTTCATCGGCCGTCCGCAGGTCTAGGGAGAAAATCGATGCCCGCGTCAGCTTCACTCGAACGACCGAAGGCGGATGCCGCCTTGGATGTCGCCATCGATTGCAAGGTGGACAAAATCTTTTACGGCAATTTTCTGGCCGTTCGGGATAGCGCGGTTCCGGTCGAGAAGGGCAAGATCACTGGGTTCATCGGACCATCCGGCTGCGGCAAGAGCACCGTGCTGCGCAGCCTCAACCGCATGAATGATCTCGTCAAAGGCTTCCGGCTCGAGGGAAAGGTGAATTTCCTCGGCCAGGACATTTA
>Ga0181521_10004487_pt1 | contig 15905 bp, 10 predicted proteins | sample PEATcosm2014_Bin_32_FD_119764 | JGI IMG/M metagenome (GOLD analysis project Ga0181521, IMG submission 119764) | Peatland microbial communities from MTU Mesocosm Facility, Houghton, MI, USA - PEATcosm2014_Bin02_60_metaG | ecosystem: Environmental > Terrestrial > Soil > Wetlands > Peat | place... | reverse complement strand
TCCCTTGTTCCCTTGGTCCCTGCCTTATGACGACGGCCGCTGCGCACACTCGCTACCCGCTCACCCAGGGTGTCAACCCGTGGCTGGTCACGGTCTCGGTCATGCTGCCCACATTCATGGAGGTGCTCGACACTGCCATCGCCTCGGTGGCGCTGCCCTACATTGCAGGCTCGCTCTCGGCCTCGAACTCCGAGGCCACGTGGGTGCTCACCAGCTACCTGGTCGCGAACGCCGTCATCCTTCCCGCGTCGAACTGGTTCGCGCGGCGTTTCGGCCGCAAGCGTTTCCTGCTGACATGCGTAATTCTCTTCACCGTCGCGTCGTTCTTCTGCGGGGCGGCGCCGTCGCTGGCCGTGATTTTAGTGGCGCGCGTTCTGCAGGGCGCGGGCGGCGGCGCGTTGCAGCCGCTCTCGCAATCCATTCTGCTGGAAAGCTTTCCCATCGAGAAGCGCTCCATGTCCATGGCCGCCTACGGCCTCGGCATCGTGCTAGCGCCCGTTCTCGGCCCCACGCTCGGCGGCTGGCTCACCGATACCTGGAGCTGGCGCTACGCCTTTTACATCAATATCCCCATCGGCATCCTGGCGGTCATCATGATCGGCCGCTTCGTCCACGATCCGCCCTACATCAAGAACGCTAAGGTGGGCGCGTTCGACAACATCGGCTTCGGCCTGCTGGTGGTCTGGTGCGGTTGCCTGCAGGTCGTGCTCGACAAGGGACAGGAGGACGACTGGTTCGGCGCCATCTGGGTGCGCTGGGCCGTGGCCGCGCTGGTGGTCTCGTTCCTGTTGTGGATCTGGCACTCCTGGACCAATCCCAGAAGCCTGGTGGACCTGCACGTGCTCAAAGACCGCAACTTCCGCACCGGGTGTCTGATGATCACGATGCTCGGCATGTGTATCTACATCACCATTGCGATCCTGCCGCTCTACTACCAGGAGATCCTCGGCTACACGGCTTTTACCGCCGGCCTGGTGGTGGGCCCGCGCGGCATCGGAGCGTTCATCGGCTCGCCCATCATCGGCATCCTCGGCTCGCGCATCGACAACCGCAAGCTGCTCTGCGCCGGCTTTCTCGGCTTTGCGGTCTGCGCGTTCATCTTCGGTACGGTCAATCTTTCTATCGGCCCTTACACGCTGCTGCTTCCCATCCTGCTCACGGGATTCGCCCTGAGCTTCGTCTTCGTGCCCTTGTCGACGATGATGATGGCCACCATCACGAACAAGAACATGGGCGCGGCCACCGGCCTCGCGAACATGCTGCGCAACATCGGCGGGTCTGTGGGAATTGCCATGGCCACCACGGCTCTCATCCGCCGCGCCGATCTCCACCAGAACGATCTCAGCGCCAACCTGCCGCAATCGAGCGCGGTGCTGCAGCAGAAGTCCGCTATGATCGCCCAATATCTCGGCCGCCATATGGGGTCGGCGCGCGCGCGCCCCGGCGCCTTTGGAATGATTTACGGCCTCATGGAGCAGCAAGCCGCCATGCTTGCCTATATCGATGTCTTCCGCTGGACCGCCGTGTTGGCGTTGATATGCGCTTGCGCTACGTGGCTGTTCAAGAAGCCGACGAAGTACGCGAAGGCGCCGCCGGGAGTGCATTAAGCCGTCGGACGGTGCGCGGCCGTTCCGCTGACTTGCGTTCCCGCCGAACATGCGTTCTACTTGCTGCCATCGTGCAATTCATTCAGTTTTTGGTCGCTATCCGATCCCTGCGGCGCATTGCCGTCTGCCTGTGCGTCGTTGCGACGCTTGGCATTGCAGCGTCAGGCCAGACTGCGGGCGGTTCGAATCACGGACCCAATCCCACGAAGATCGAGAAGCAAATCTTTGTTTTCCCTGACGCGGTCGTTGTGGAGCAGTGGCCGCACACGCTCAAGTTCGTATATCGGCCGCAGAATCTTAAGCTGCTCAATCCCGGCGAATGCATCCGCATTGGGATTGTTGCCATCGGTGACGATAGCGGCCGCCTCCTTGAGAAAGCGCAGCTTTCCTTCCGCGTCGAATTCTCCGGCCAGACGCAGGATCACGCTCTTGCGCAGCTTGCGGGCATCAAGCAGCTCCGGCCGAAGGAATTCGATGCCGTCGGGCAGATCAGGGCGGACGCAAATGTCAAGGGTCCGCCGCTCGGCCTTGTCTCGATGGGTGCCTCAGCCGACAGGTGGTGTGTCCCTGATGATGCACAGGACGGGACGGCTACTATCGACGCCCAGATCGAATCCCCGGCCGGTCACGAGAAGTTAGCGCAGACCACCATAGCCGTCGAGAGCTTCGAGACCGGCAGCAGGCATGACTTCAAAGATGAGAACGAATTCGGTGACTTCGGAATGTCGTACCACGACCAGCCCAACCCGGCGCGCCTATTTCCGTTCTTGAAGCATTTTGCCGGCGACACGAAATACCGGGCCCAAACCGGATCTTTGGAAACGACGGTGGCCATGCTTGGCGCCGCGCTCAAGGCCAATCCAGCGGCCGCAAAAGATTTCATGACTAGAGTTGCATCGGAGTCAGGATTCACTCGGGCCTGCGGGCTACTCATTCTGCTCAACGCCGGATACGACATTGACCCTGTATTGAAGAGCATGAGCGAAGAGGACCGGCAAATGTTCGCACGCCATCCCGTGATCCCCGACCCATTCGACCTCACGCACGTCGAAGACATTGGTACGCGACTCGATATGCTGTGGTCAATTTTTATGTCGACCGGCCAGTTCGCGCCAATCCAGAAGGTCGCGAGCGCGCTTGCATGGCGCTCCGACTGGGAAGTTTTCGACACAGCTCGCAAATCGGCCAGCCCACCCAAGGAATGGACCCCCGCAATCGGACGGGCCGTCGGCTACGGCGCTGCGGGCTGGGCCCTAGGCTCATTTCAGCGAACCGATCCGCTGGCCGCCGACTATATCGAATTCCTCATCGCCTCGCCCGATACGCCCGAGATGGTGAAGACAGAGCTCAGGGAGTTGCAGACCGATCCCGCATTCAAGTGGCAAGACAAGAAGTGACCGTCTACACGGGCGGACTCGTACCCGGGCCCGCTGCCCGGCGCGAACAATGCTTAAGGCTCCCCAAAAATCATGCTGTCTCAATCCACCTCAGGCGCGATATATTGGCGGCATGCCTGCACGATCTTCGCGCTTTCCCAGCCTGAAGCTTTCAGTTCTTGTCCTTGCTGCCTGCGGCCTGAACCTTGCTGCACAGGCCCAAGCTCCGAGCGCTCCCGGCGTGCAGACGCTCGTTATCGACGGTCTCGGCAAAGGCACGGCTCCGCTCGGCGGCCCATGGCAATTCCACCTGGGTGACGACCCCGCGTGGGCCGCGCCCCGCTACGATGACTCGCATTGGGAGCAGCTCACCGCCGACAAGTCCTGGGGCGCGCAGGGCCATCCCAGCTATACCGGCTTTGCCTGGTATCGCCGGACCATCCATATCTCGCCTGCGCCCGGCGCCGATGCCAATATTGTTTTGCTCGTTCCCTTCATCGACGATGCTTATGAGCTTTATTGGAATGGCGTCAAGGTGGGGCAATATGGAACTTTGCCGCCGCACCCGGTTGTTTACGGCGTCCCCAACCAAACCTACGGCCTGGGACCGGTCCGCTCGGGCGTGCTTGCCGTGCGCGTGTGGAAGTTCGCGTTGGCCTCGAACGACCCTGACAATCTGGGCGGCTTTGAGGCTCTGCCACTTGTGGGCAGTTCCAGCGCCATCGTCGCGGAGAGAGGGAATCGCGATTTCAAGTGGCTGCAGAGCCGGCAATTCACCTTTGGGCTCACCTCGCTCTACGCGCTCGTGGCTCTGCTCAGCTTTCTCGCATGGCTGCGCGACCGCGATCAGTGGCTTCTCTTCTGGATGAGCCTCTACGCCTTCATGCTCACGATGGACGTGGTGCTGATTGGTTTACGTCTTCCCTATCCCGCAGCGATCGATCTGCTCTTGACCCAGATTTCCATCGCAATTCGCGAAGCCTCCGGGTGGTTCCTGCTTATCTGGCTGCTGCAACTGCATCAGCACCCCCGGCTGGTGTACTACACAAAGCTTGCCACCGCGATTGGGATTGCTTCCGCCGCCATCGACGGAAGTTTGGCTTTTCTGTATCCCGATTTTATTTCGATGGTGCAGATGCAGATTACCGATGCCATCACGACACTGCCTTCGGTCCTCTTCGAGGGAATTCCGGTGGCATTGGTCGCCTATGCCATCTACAAGCGAACGCGCCTGGACTCGGCCCGCTGGATGGTAGCGATTCTCGCCTTTCTGAATGCTACTGTTTATTGGGTCGAAAATGCCTCGGACCAAGGCGTTCGCTACACCCACTGGTCGCTTAGCGGCAAGATCGAAGCGCCGCTCTTCACGGTGCTTGGCAGCGCCTTCAGTCTTCCCACCATTCTGCGCACTCTGTTGTTTCTCACCATCGTGTACGCGGTCATTCGCTACACCATCGACAACCGCCGGCGCCAGCACGCCATGGAGCGCGAGTTCCAGAACGCTCGCGAGTTGCAGCAGGTGCTGGTTCCGGAAAATCTGCCCGCACTCGCCGGCTTTAACCTGACCAGCGCCTACCGTCCGGCCCAGGAGGTGGGCGGCGATTTTTTTCAGATCATCCCGTTGGAGGAAGGTTCCACGCTGATTGTGTTGGGCGATGTGAGCGGCAAAGGCCTGAAGGCCGCCATGGCGGTTTCGATGATTGTGGGCGCGGTGCGCACGTTGGTCGAGGCGACATCGCGGCCCGCGGAAATTCTGGCCGGCCTCAATCGCCGGCTCTTCGGTCGCTTGCAGGGAGGATTTGCAACTGCGGTGGCGCTGCGCCTGGATGGCGACGGCACCTGCACCATCGCCTGCGCCGGCCATCCTGCGCCTTACGTGAACGACGAGGAACTCATCTTCCCTGGTACGCTTCCGCTGGGCGTTTTGCCCAAGGCCGCGTTCGAAGAGACCAAGTTCCAGATGGGAGAACGCGACCAACTCGCGCTTTACACCGATGGGCTTCTTGAAGCGCGCAGCCAGAACGGCGATCTCTACAGCTTCGGCCGGCTCAAGACACTGTTCGCCAGCCGCCCCACCGCCGAGCAAGCCGCCCAAGCCGCCGTCAACTTCGGCCAGGACGACGACATCACGGTGCTTACGCTGACGCGGATTGCGATCAGCGCTTAGTTGACTCGCGGCGCCGGCCGATTTCAGCGGGTTTTACGGCCTGTCGCCGAACACTCGCCCGCCGGCCTTGCGCGTTGCATCGGCTAATTGCCGGTCAAAGGTCGCCAAAGTCCTGCGCGTTCGCAGCGTGAGCTCCAGGTAGATCGCGTCGTAGGCGGTCAATCCGTATGCGCGAGCCAGTGTTAGAGCAGTAGCCTGAACTGACGCCGACTGCGCCCGATCTTCCGCGATCGGCAGCGTTTCTACCATGCCGAGAAACCGCACGGACTGGGCGGGCGTAACTCCACCTCTACGCTCCGCCATGAGGATTCCATTGGATACTTCAGGGAACCACAAAGAAGGAACGATGGCGTCCTCAGCTTGAATGTGGCGCAGTACCTCGTTAGCCGAGCAGACTTCAACTGCATCGACGCGTTCGACCAGCCAAGCCAGCGCCACCGACGCATCAAGAACAATTCCCACGCGCCACTCTTACTTTCTTCCTTCGCGAATCCACTCCAGAACCGTATCCCCGGAGACTCCCTTGATCCGAGGAAAATTAATCAGTCCATCGACCGCCCTGGCCACCTCTGCCGCGGTCGGCCTCTGCTCGGCCGGTATAAGGTTAGCCACAGCCTTACCACGTTTTGTGATCGTAAACCGCTCTCCCTGTTCTACTTTGCGCAGGATCTCAGAGAGCTTTGTCTTAGCGTCGAAGGCGCCAATTTCGGTGTAAACGCGTTCTTGAACCGGCATAATCGCACCTGCATGCATCGGAATCAACTGGTCTATAAACTAGATTAATTCACTTGCGCCTCGTTTGCAAGCACCACGTTCACCCTACCCCGCCAGCGCCACAAACTTCTTCAGCTTTTCGTCGTACTCCTCGATCCGTCCCGTCAGAATGTCGTAGTACCAGCCGTGCACCGTGAGCCGGCCCTCGGCCTCGGCGCGCGCCACCGGCGGCTGCGCATGCAGGTTCATCAGTTGCGTCACCACGTTGCCGCGGATCAGCGACGCCAGCTCCGCGCTCTCACCGTCGGCCGGATTCAACGGCTGCCGGTAGGCGAATGCCGCCTGAACATGATCCAGCCAGCGCCGCGCCTTGGGCAGGTTGGAGAGGCTCCTGCGGTCGAGCGCCGCCTTCATGGCTCCGCAGTCCGAGTGGCCGCACACGATCGCGTGCCTCACCTTCAGCACCTCCACCGAATACTCGATGGTCGCCGTCACTCCATCCACGTCCTGACTGGCGATGGGCACCACGTTCCCAATGCTGCGCGCGATAAATAGATCCCCCGGTTCGGTGCCCAGAATCAGATCGGGCACCACGCGCGAATCGGCGCAGGTGATGAACAGCCACGCAGGCGTCTGGCCCTCCGACAGCAGGTGAAAATGGCTCTTCTTCGCCGGAAACACCTCGGCGAGAAACCGCTTGTGCCCTTCGACTAGCTTTTGCATTTTCGTCCCCAGCGCTCCAATCGGCCTCCGGCAGGTCCCGCAGACCACCTTTGACGCGGAGCCCACCTAGCCCAGCCTATCGCATCACCTCGAGGCCCTTCCCGCTGCGTTGCAGCTATCCTGTTGGAGAGGAGAAAACCTCCCATGCAACGCCATCATTGGTACGTGCGCTCTGCGCTTTTCTCATTTTTGCTCGCGGCCTGTGCCGGCCGCGTCACGGCCCAAACCGTTAACACCATCGATCCCGCTCTGCGCAGCCAAGTGGATCGCATCGCCACGCAGGTGCTCGAAGCCACGGGTGTGCCTTCGGCTTCGGTCGCCGTGGTGCAGCATGGCAAGCTCGTTTACACGCATGCCTACGGCAGTGCGCGCGTGGCCACGGCAACGTCTCCAGCCGTCCCGGCCGCGCCGGAGATGCGCTACTCCATTGGATCGATTTCCAAGCAGTTCACGGCGACGGCGATTCTGCTCCTGCAGGAACAAGGCAAATTGAGCCTCGACGATCCCGTTGGCAAATACATTCCCGGCCTCACGCGCGGCAATGACGTGACCATCCGCGAAATCCTCTCGCACACCTCGGGCTACCAGGACTACTGGCCCGAGGACTACGTGATGACGACGATGAAAGGCCCCGAAACTGCGCGGCAGATCATCGATACCTGGGGCAAAAAGCCGCTCGACTTCGAGCCAGGTACGCAGTGGCAGTACTCGAACACGAATTTCGTCATCGCCGGGCGCATCGTGGAAGTGGTGTCCGGCGAGTACTACTGGGACTTCCTGAGCGAGCACGTCTTTCGTCCGTTGGGCATGAAATCGGTGTGGAACTCCGATGCGATCAAGCTCACTGAAGTGGACGCTACGCCGTATGTGAGGAATGCGCTCGGGCCGCTGCGGGTTGCGCCCAAGGAGGGGATTGGCTGGATGTTCGCGGCCGGCGAGCTGGCGATGACCCCGCACGACCTGGCGCTCTGGGATGAGAGCTTACTTTCCCAATCGATCCTGAAACCGGAAAGCTACAAAGAAATGTTTACCGAGGTGAAGCTGAAGAACGGCCAAGGCACACATTATGGTCTTGGCGTTGAGGTGCGGCAGCGCAGAGGCCATCGTTCGATTGAGCACTCAGGCGAGGTCTCGGGTTTCGTCTCGGACAACGAAGTGCTGATCGACGACGGAGTGGCCGTGGTTGTGCTTACCAATCAGATGGCGGTGAACGCCGCAAGCGAAATTGCGCAACTCGCTGCGCCGCTCGTGGCTGGATACCCGCTCACGGCTCCCGAGCAGCAGGCCGTCGACATCTATCACGGCTTGCAGCAGGGCCGTATCGGCCGCTCACTCCTCGCGCCCAATTTGAGCGACTACTTCACTCCCGAAGCCGTCGCCGACTTCCAGTCGAGTCTCGCTCCGCTCGGCGAGCCGCTCAGTCTGCGCCAGACCAGTGAGGAGCTGCGCGGCGGCATGACCTTTCGCGAGTTCGAGATCGTTTACCCCGGCCGCCGGCTCCAACTCACCACCTACACCTATCCCGACGGCAAGCTCGAGCAATATCTCATCGCTCCAACGGAGTAGCCAAAGAGGCGGAGAGGCCTATGCGCACCAGCGAAACGCCGAACGCCGGAAAGCGGTCGCGGGGCGATTCACCGGGCGATTCACCGAGCCGGGCGCACCGCGCCGCGTTTTCGTATGCGATCTCGAGCATCAGCCGGTTCATGATTCTCCGCGACCACGCGCTCGGCTGGACAAAGCGCGGCCGCGTCCCCGCTGGAGTCCATGAGCGCGCTTCCCGCCACGCTGTTCCCAGCGCGGCCCATCTCCCCTCTCATCTTCTTGATGCCGTTTTTGTCGAACCCGCGGCCGTTCCCGCCCGGGCCGCGGTTCTGCTTTGTCATGGCATTGGCGAAACCGTGGAGCAGTGGTTCGGGGTGCAGCAACTTCTCGCCGCCCACGGCGTCGCATCGCTGGTCTTTGACTACTCCGGTTATGGCAAAAGTACCGGCCGGCCCCATTGGGAGCAGTTCGAACTAGACGGGGTCGCCGCCTTCGCCGCGCTCAAAGAACTCGCTCCTGCATTGCCCATCTCTGTTCTCGGCTTCTCGCTGGGTAGCGGCGTGGCCACGGCAATCATTGATCGGCTTGGCGCCCGGCGCCTCATTCTCTGCGAAGCCTTCACCTCTTTCCGCCACGCCGCCGTCTCCGTTGGGATTCCTCGTCCGCTTGCACGCCTCGTTCCGCCCATCTGGCATGCGCAGCAACGCCTCGCGGAGTGCAAGCTGCCGGTGCTCATCGTCCATGGCGAGAACGACGGGCTTTTTCCCATCGCGATGGCACGCGAACTGGCGGGCTGGTGCGAGCCACAAGCGGAGGTCGTTCTCGTCCCCAACACCACCCACAACCAGCCCTTCCGCAAGCCGCATCTTTCCTACTGGGGACCGATCATCGAGTGGATCTGCAGATAGCTGCCTGGCAGGTGGCTTATGACCCGCCACGCTCCGGTTCCCCGTCTTCGCGAAGTCCCCGGTCCAACAAGTCTTCCTGGTTTTTGCGGCCTTCGCGTTCTTCCTGTTCCCGCCGCTTTTTCTCTTCCTCGCGCTCCTCGCGTCCGTCAGCCATAATTCGCTCCTACCCTTCAGTCTGTAACCTCAAACGAATGGCGCGCAAGCGCCGGCTGCCGCACCGCAGGTGCCTGCCGTCCGCAGGACCCGATAAACTAGAACCTGACCATGTTTGAGAATCTTTCCGACAAACTCCAGCGTGTCTTCAAAACCCTTCGCGGCCAGGGCACGCTCACTGAAGAAAACATCGCCGAAGCTCTGCGCGAGATTCGCGTGGCACTGCTCGAGGCCGACGTCAACCTCAAGGTGGTGACCGACCTGATCGAACACATCCGCGAGAAGGCCGTGGGCAGCGAAGTGCTCACCGCGCTTTCGCCCTCCGAGCAGGTGGTCAAGATCGTGCGCGACGAGCTGGTCGCGCTGCTCGGCAAGGACGCCGCGCGTTTCAACTTCGCCTCCAGGCCGCCCACGATCATTTTGATGGCCGGGTTGCAGGGCTCAGGCAAAACCACGACTTCCGGCAAGCTGGCAGCGTGGCTCAAGAAGGGTGGGCACCGGCCCATGCTGGTCTCGGTCGACGTCTACCGGCCGGCCGCGCGCGAGCAGCTCAAAGTCGTCGCCAAGTCCGTTGAGGCACGGTTGTACGAAGGCGATCAGAAGGGCGAGCCCGCCGGGTCGGCCTTGGTCGAACGGCTAGCCAAGGAAGCTCGCCGCGAAGCCGTCATCATGGGCTGCGACACGCTCATCGTCGATACCGCCGGCCGCCTGCACGTCGATCAGGAACTCATGGCCGAGATGGAGAGCCTGAAAAAACTCCTCGCGCCGCAGGAGATTCTTTTCATCGCCGATGCCATGACCGGCCAGGACGCGGTGAATTCGGCGCAGGATTTTCATGCTCGGCTCGGACTGACCGGGGTGGTGTTGACGAAAATGGACGGCGACGCTCGCGGCGGCGCTGCGCTCTCCATTCGCCACGTCACCGGGCAGCCCATCAAGTTCATCGGCGTGGGCGAAAAGCCGGATGCCTTCGAGCCTTTTCATCCCGATCGCATTGTGGGCCGCATTTTGGGCATGGGCGACATACTCTCGCTTATCGAGAAGGCCGAATCCACCCTCGACCGCAAGAAATCCGAGGAGCTGGCCAAGAAGGCGCTGCTCGGCGACGGCTTCTCGCTCGAGGACTTCCGCGATCAGCTGCGCCAGATCAAGAAGCTGGGGTCGATGGAAAGCATTTTGAAAATGCTGCCCTCGGTCGGGCCCTTCGCCGGCATGCAGCAGGCCGCGGGCCAGGTCGACGAAAAGCAATTCGTGCGCCTCGAGGCCATCATCAACTCCATGACGCCCCGCGAGCGCCGCAACCACGAGATCATTTCCGGCACGCGCCGCAAGCGCATCGCCGCCGGCTCCGGGACCAGCGTGCAGGAGGTGAACCAACTCCTGCGCCAGTACGCGCAGATGGCCAAGATGTTCAAGCAGGTGGGCAAGATGGGCATGGCCAAGAGCATGATGAGGGGCGGCCTGGCGGGGATGGGTGGCAAGCAGCGGTTCGGAAGGTGAGTAACCCCATGACGCCGCTCCAGGACCAACTCGACGAGATCACAGCGAACACGCGCAAGCTTGTGCAGGCCGAGCGCATGGCCATCAACGAGCGCGCCGTACGCGAACTCTTCGAGTCCGGCATCGAGGAAAGAATCCTGCCCGTCGGGGCCACGGCTCCGGAGTTCACTCTCAACGACGCCTCCGGCCGCCCTGTGCGCTCGGCGGACTTGCTCGCCCTCGGGCCGCTCGTTCTCAACTTCTTCCGCGGCCGCTGGTGCCCCTACTGCATCACGGAAATCGAGGCCTGGCGCGATCTCTATCCACGGTTGCGCGAAGCTGGCGTGCTGCTGGCTGCTATCGGCCCGCAAACCGAGCGCCAGAGCGACTTCATGGTGGGCCAGCATTCGCTCCCGTTTCCCGTGCTTGCGGACCCCGGCTGCACCGTCGCGGAGCAATTCGGTCTGGCGTACACCATCCCCGGCTACCACCGCGACTACTACCGGTCCATCCTCGTCAACATTCCCTTCGTCAACGGCGACAACTCCTGGCGTCTGATCCTTCCCGCCACCTACGTTCTCAGCCCCGCCGGACGCGTCGTCCACGCGCAGGCCCACGCCGATTTCCGCGTCCGCCCCGAGCCGGAAGAGGTTCTGGCTGCCGCACTGGATGCGGTTGGCCAATAGCGCTGCTGGTCGCGCGGAAGGTGGGTGGCCGATAGACAAATGCAGGTCCTTCGACTCGCTACGGCGCATTTCATGCGCCGTAGCTCGCTCAGGATGACCAGGTGTTTTCGATGCGAGCTTCACTGGCGCTGGAATCAGGGGCCGATATCCACGATGACCAGGTGTTTTCGATGCGAGCTTTGCAGACACTGGAATCAGGGCCCGATGTCCAGGTTGATATGTTCGATGGTCCCGGCAAATGCAAACGGGCTTTGATAAGGACCAACGGCGGAGGCGCTGTCCTCGCCGACGTCAAAGGTTTCTTCAAACGAGAACGCGTTGCGCACGGTTTCAGGGACTCGCGCTGTGGCCACCGGCTTCTCGTTGACGAGAAGCGTGATGGTTGCGCCGTTTCCCGCGCCATGGCCGTCGTAAGCAAACTGCAAGGTGATTTTGGCCGGTCCCGGCGGAAGCGCCTGAGCTGCTGCGATGGTTGTGATGCGCCGCTTGAAGTAGTTGTAGGTATAGGCGGGCTTGCCATCTTTGATGTAGAGGCTGAACCCGCCCGCTTCACCACCATCGGCCATGAGAACTCCATCGCCGCCATCTCTGGGAATATTGACCCATGCCGTGATGGTGTGCGAATGATTCTCGTACGCGGGAGTGAGCGAAACAAATAGATGTCCTGTCCGCGCGTAGTAGACGAAATGCTTTCCCTGCGGGCGAGGTTGCCGGCCGGCCCATCGCGGATCGAGAGGATAGACGTTGTTGCGTTTGGCTTCGCTGTCGAAGAGCTGCTCGAGTTCGGAAAGCTTTGCGGGATTCTCGCCGGCGATATTGTCTGCCTCCGAGTAATCCACGCTCAGGTGATACAGCTCCCACGGTTGCTTGCTGAGGTCGGGTGGAGGCTGATTGCTATAGATCCAGGGAAGCAGTCCGCTGCGCGAAGCTGCCATCCAGCCTTCGTGATAGATGGCGCGGTTGCCCAGCATCTCGAAATATTGTGTGGTGCGCAGGCCTGGCGAATCCGCGGACGCAAAGGTCGCCAGCAGACTCATGCCGTCCATGCGCTGCTGTTTCACTCCGTTTACTTCCACAGGGATGGGAATGTGCGCGGCGTCGAGTATGGTCGGGGCGATGTCAGTCACGTCTTCAAATTGCTGGCGCAGGCCGCCTTTGTCGTGGATGCCGTTTGGCCAGAACACAACCATCGGATCGCGGGTACCGCCGAGGTGAGAGCCAATGCGTTTGCCCCACTGGAAGGGAGTGTTTCCGGCCCAGGCCCAGCCCACCGGGTAATGCGGAGTGGTGGTTGGTCCGCCGAGTTTGTCGAGGACCTGGAGCATGTCCGCGGTTGACGTGGGCACGCCGTTGATTGCCGCCATGGAGTTCGCGGTGCCGTAGAGCCCGCCTTCAAGGCTCGCGCCGTTGTCTCCGGCAATGAAGACGATGAGCGTGTTGTCGAGTTGTCCGGTATCGCGAATGGCTGCGGCGATACGCCCGATCTCGTGATCCGTCTGCGCCATGAACCCCGCAAACACCTCCATCAGGCGCGCGGCAACCTTCTTCTGATCCGCGGTGAGCGAATCCCAGGCAGGGATCTCCTTGGGCCGCGGCGTAAGTTTTGCGTCGGGAGGAATCACGCCCAGTTTTTTCTGTCGCTCAAAGACGATCTCGCGATATCGGTCCCACCCCATATCGAACTGGCCTCTGAATTTGTCGATCCATGCCTGCGGAGCTTGCAGGGGCGCATGTGTGGCTCCGGGAGCGAAATACACAAAGAAAGGCTTGTCGGGAGCCAAAGACTTTTCCGCTCTGATCCATGCGATGGCGTGATCTGCGAGGTCTTCGTTTAATGTGTAGTCCGCTTTACGGCCTGGCGGCGCGCTCATCTCGACAGGCTTCGTGCCCGACACCAGTTCCGGGAACCATTGGTTGGTTTCGCCGTCGAGGAATCCGTAGAAGTTATCGAAACCCTGGTGGGTTGGCCAGTGATCATATGGGCCGGTAGGCGCGGCCTCGCTCTCGGGAATCAAATGCCATTTGCCGAAGGCAGCGGTGGCATATCCGTTCATTTCCAGGACCTGTGGAAGCAAGGCAGCGCATTTGGGAATCGATCCCGTGTAGCCGGGAAAATCCGTGGCCAGATTGGTGATGGTGCCCATGCCGACTGCATGACTGTTACGTCCGGTCAGGAGTGCGGCACGCGTAGGTGAGCAGAGCGCGGTCACGTGGAAGCGGTTATAGCGCAGACCGCCCGCAGCAAGAGCATCGAGTGTGGGGGTTGGAATGAGACCTCCGAATGTGCTGGTCTGCCCGTAACCGGCGTCGTCGATCAAAATGAGAAGTACGTTGGGCGCTCCTTCGGGCGCGCGCACGGGTTCGGGAATTCCCGGCAGCGAGGTGCTAAACGATGGCGTGATGTGCCCGCGAAACGGCGCGGGCGGAATGGGGAGTACCGTTCTGTCGGCATCCTGCGCGCGTACGAAAGGGGTGGCACTCATCAGCATCGCTCCGCACCATGCGGCTGCGCCAGATTTTGTGAACATGGGAGGGCCTCCGGGTATTTGCGTGGTCAAAGGATTATAAAGTTCGGCACCATTCTGGCGTCTGCCCAGGGCTGCCACGTAAAAGGGAACCGCGGCGGTTTCGGCGTTCGCACTTAACCGGAAGAGGTTCTGGCCGCCGCGCTGGACGCAGTGGGCAAGTAGTCGCTGGCTTCCCGCTCCCCCGCGCTCGGTCGTTGAACCGCTTTCTTTTACGTTGGCCGCTGCGGGTTTCCTGTAGATGCGGCTCAAGATCCCAAACTGACGTTGGCTGCGGACCGGGTACGGAAAAAGAGCGAGATCGCGAATCGTCATGAGGAATTTAGCATCATATTAGTTGACAGTAAGACACTCAATCTGAGATCCTGCCTTGTCAGGATCTTCTCTAAAAGGCAGGAATCACATGGCTAAAATCATCGGAATCGACCTCGGAACTACCAATTCGTGCGTTGCCGTCATGGAAGGCGGCGAGCCAAAAGTCATTCCAAATGAGGAGGGTGCGCGCACTACCCCCTCGATCGTCGCATTCACCAAGAGCGGGGAGCGGCTGGTGGGCCAGGTGGCCAAGCGCCAGGCCATCACCAACCCCGAAAACACCATTTTCTCGATCAAGCGCTTCATGGGCCGCCGCTACAACGAAGTGTCGGACGAGATGAAGATGGTCCCCTTCAAGGTCGTTCAGCAGGGCGACCACGTAGGCGTCATCGCCCAGGGCAAGGAGTACACGCCGCCCGAAATCTCCGCCATGATTCTGCAGAAACTCAAGAAGTCTGCCGAAACCTATCTCGGCGAGACCGTCACAGAAGCCGTGATCACCGTTCCGGCCTACTTTAACGACGCGCAGCGCCAAGCCACCAAGGACGCGGGCAAGATCGCCGGACTGGACGTGAAGCGCATCGTGAATGAGCCCACCGCGGCCGCGCTGGCCTACGGACTCGACAAAAAGAAGGACGAGACCATCGCCGTTTACGACTTTGGCGGCGGAACTTTTGACATCTCTATTCTCGAAGTGGGCGAGGGCGTGATCGAAGTCAAATCGACCAACGGCGACACGCACCTGGGCGGCGACAATCTCGACCAGCGTATCGTGGACTGGCTGGTGGCCGAGTTCAAGCAGGAGCACGGCCTCGACCTGACCTCCAAGGGCAACGAAATGGCCCTGCAGCGCCTGAAGGACGCCGCGGAAAAGGCCAAGATCGAGCTCTCGACCACGGTCGAAACCGAGATCAATCTGCCGTTTATCACCGCGGACGCCTCGGGCCCCAAGCACCTGGTGCGCAAGCTGACGCGCGCCAAGCTCGAGCAGCTGGTTGAAGACCTGATCGATCGCTCGATCGAGCCCTGCAAGAAGGCGATTGCCGATGCCGGCGTCTCCACGAGCCAGATCAACGAAGTGGTGCTGGTTGGCGGACAGACGCGCATGCCCAAGATTCAGGAACTGGTCAAGAAACTTTTTGGCCGCGAGCCGAATCACAGCGTGAATCCCGATGAGGTGGTTGCCATAGGCGCAGCCGTGCAGGCGGGTGTGCTTTCGGGCGACGTGAAGGATCTGTTGCTGCTCGACGTGACGCCTCTCACTTTGTCAATCGAAACGCTGGGCGGCGTGGCCACGACCATGATTCCGCGCAACACCACCATCCCGACCAAGAAGACGGAGACCTTCTCGACGGCGGCCGATAATCAGACTGAAGTCGAAGTCCACGTGCTGCAGGGTGAGCGGCCCATGGCGGCACAGAACCGCACCTTGGGCAAGTTCAAGCTGGGCGGCATCATGCCGGCACCGCGGGGCGTGCCGCAGATCGAGGTCACATTCGACATCGATGCGAACGGCATCCTCAACGTGACGGCGAAGGACAACGCCACCGGCAAGGACACGCGCATCACGATTACGTCGAGCTCGGGGCTCTCGAAAGAGGAAGTCGAGAAGATGGCCAAGGAAGCCGATGCCCACGCCACAGAGGATAAGGAGCAGCGCGAGCAGATCGAGGCCCGCAACGCTCTCGACTCGATGGTCTACAACAT
>Ga0181521_10004486_pt1 | contig 15905 bp, 9 predicted proteins | sample PEATcosm2014_Bin_32_FD_119764 | JGI IMG/M metagenome (GOLD analysis project Ga0181521, IMG submission 119764) | Peatland microbial communities from MTU Mesocosm Facility, Houghton, MI, USA - PEATcosm2014_Bin02_60_metaG | ecosystem: Environmental > Terrestrial > Soil > Wetlands > Peat | place... | reverse complement strand
CGGTTTGGCACCTCGATGTCGGCTCATCGCATCCTGGGGGTGTAGAAGCTCCCAAGGGTTAGGCTGTTCGCCTATTAAAGCGGTACGTGAGCTGGGTTCAGAACGTCGCGAGACAGTTCGGTCTCTATCTGTGGTGGGCGTAGGAGATTTGAAGGGGCCTGCTCTTAGTACGAGAGGACCGGAGTGGACGAACCTCTTGTGTTCCAGTTGTCACGCCAGTGGCATAGCTGGGTAGCGAAGTTCGGTCAGGATAAGCGCTGAATGCATATAAGTGCGAAACCTTCCCTAAGATGAGATCTCCCAACGAAAGTTTGAAGAGCACTGGAAGACTACCAGTTTGATAGGACGGATGTGTAAGCGTAGCAATACGTTGAGCTTACCGTTACTAATTGCTCGTTCGGCTTGACCATAAAATTAATTTCTCACACAAAGTGACCAATTAAAATTCTTCTCTTGTGATCAGTGGCCCGTCGAATATTCGACTCAGAGCTCATTACGAGTTCTGGGTGACCTTAGCGAGGGGGACCCACCCGTTCCCATCCCGAACACGGAAGTTAAGCCCTTCAGCCCCGATTGTACTGCACGCGCAAGTGTGTGGGAGACTAGGAAGTCGCCCGGTTAAATCAAAGACCCGATCTGCAAAGGTCGGGTTTTTTATTTGAATTACAATGAGTCTTGAGATTCCTGCCCATCCTGTTGCTCGCCATCCCCGCGGCCGGGCAGACCTTCAACCGCGATATCGCGCCGATCATTTACTCGAACTGCGCAGCCTGTCATCGTCACGGATCGTCCGGACCCTTCACGCTTCTCAGTTACGACGACGTCCGCAGCCATCTGCGCGCGATCGTCGCGGCGACCGCCAGCCGCGTCATGCCGCCCTGGCTGCCCGAAGCCGGCTATGGCGATTTCGCCGACGAGCGCCGCCTCTCCGCAGCGCAGATCGGACTGATCGCCGCGTGGGCCAAGGCGGGCGCACCGGAAGGCCCTGCATCGGAACGCACCGCGCCGCCCGAGTTCAGCGACGACTGGCAACTCGGCCCTCCCGATCTGGTGCTGACGGCGGCCCAGCCGTTCAAGGTCCCAGCCAGTGGCTCCGACGTGTTCTGGAATTTCGTTTTTTCGCCTGATATCTCCTCCACGCGCTACGTGCGCGCCGTCGAGATTCGCCCCGGCGGCCATCACATGGCGCACCACGCGAACCTTCTCATCGATCGTTTCCACGTTTCCCGCGCGAAAGAGAAGACGCCGGGTTCTGGTTTCCCAGGAATGGATCTGAATATCCAGGGAAGCGTTTTCGATCCCCCGGGACAGCTCCTCTTCTGGAAACCCGGCAGCGGCGCCGACATCGAGCCGGATGGTTACGCCTGGCGCCTCGAACCAGGCAACGATCTCGTTCTCAACATTCATATGCACCCGATGGGCATGTCGGACGAGATCCAGCCCTCGATCGGTCTCTATTTCACCGACAAACCGCCCACGCACTTCCCCATGCTGATCCAGCTCGATCACGATGGCGCGCTGGATATCCCGCCGGGCGCGGCCGATTTCGTCGTTTCCGACAATCTGCGTTTGCCGGTCGATGCCGACGTACTCGCTGTCTATCCGCACGCGCACTACCTCGGCAAGCTGCTCGAAGCCTGGGCGACGCTGCCCTCGGGCAAGCGCGAATGGCTGATCCGCATCCCGCAGTGGGACCCCGGTGTGCAGGGCGTCTATCGCTTCCGCCAGCCCGTTTTCCTGCCCAAAGGGACAGTGATCTCGATGCGCTACCACTACGACAATTCAACGGCAAACCCGCGCAATCCCAATAAGCCGCCGCGCCGTGTCAGAGGCGGTGATAGTGCGACCGATGAGATGGCCCATCTCTGGCTGCAGGTGTTGCCGCGTGGTCCCGGCGATCATCGCCGCGAGATTGAAGAAGCAGTCGTGCGGCGGCGCATCGAGAAGAATCCGGACGATTACGCCGCGCACCTCCAGCTCGGCGAGATCGCGGTTTCGAGACTTGATTTCCCGGGCGCGATTACAGTTCTCGAGCAAGCGGTGCGCATCGCGCCCGATCAATCCCAGGGGCACAACATCCTCGGGGCCGCATTCATCCGCGTCGGGCGCGCAGGCGAGGCGATCCAGCAGTTCCAAACCGCTCTCCAACTCGATCCCGCCAACGTGAACGCCCGCTACAATCTGGTCTTCGCGCTGGTCAGGGCCGGAAGGGCCCGCGAGGCTGCCGGCCACATGGAGCAAGTGGTGGCCGCCTACCCGAACGACGCCGGTCTGCACAACCTTTGGGGTGAACTGCTCGCCACGGATGGCAAGAACGCCGCCGCGATTGCGCAATTCGACGAAGCGCTCCGCCTCGATCCCGCTTTCGAAGCTGCCCGCCAAAACCGCGACGAGATACGTTCCCACGCGGTTCCCGGATCGAATTAAGTTTAACTCCACGCCACGCCCTGCTTCGCACGATTGCCGCAGGTTCTGGATCGGCGGCATTAGCCGTGAGATATCCTCTAAGAGTACTGATTGAGACGGACGACCCGCGTCTTGTCTCAATCGAGAACTGACACATCCTGGCTGCATTGCCACGGTCATGAACTCAGGGCTACTCCTGCCAAATTCTGCGAAAGGACCACTCGGCGTTCAGGATTCAGTGCGTTCCTTTGAACGGCGACGGCGTTCCAGTTTGCGCGCGGCACGAGTACTCGCGCTGGCGGCCGCATTGGTTGGCCTGCTGGTTGTGACAGGCGGATGGATGCTGAACTTTTCAATTCTGCGCAGCATCATCCCTGGCGCCGCCTCCATGAAGGTCAACACCGCGCTCTGTGTGATGGTCGCGGCGAGCGCGATCCTGCTCCACAATGGAAAATCGTCGCTGGCCCGGTACCTGACACCGATCGGCGCCGGGTTACTGATTCTGATCTCGCTGCTCACGCTTCTGGAGGATCTGTCGGGCCGAAATTTTGGAATCGATCAGCTTTTTGTCGCTGACCGCACTGCACCCGTTCTCGTGACGGCGCCTGGACGCATGGCTGTCACCACCGCTGTCAGTTATCTTCTCTTCGGCTGCGCTTTATTTGCGAGAAATCGGTTGAAGGGGGCTCTCTGGAGCCAGGTACCGGTTTCCGTGGTGGCCGTGCTTTGCATTTCCAATCTCGTCGGCTATTTTTACGGCATAGATAACTTCGCCGGGATCGCGTTCTACACGGGCATGGCTGTGCATACCTCCTCCTGTCTCCTGATCTTGTCCCTCGCCATGCTCCTGTCGAGACCAGATGACGGTCTCGCAGCGCTCGCTCTCGGCGACGGGCTCGGCAGCGTCCTGATCCGGCGCCTGCTTCCCGCGGCCGTGGGTGTGCCCGTTTTCCTGGGATGGCTGACGTGGCAGGGAGAGCTGAAGGGGCTCTACGGGACTGCTTTCGGTCTTGCGATTTTCGTCACGGCGAACGTCATTGTCTTTGTTGCCCTGACCTGGACCAGCGGATTGTGGCTGAACCGGATGGAGTCCGAAAAGACCCAGGCCGAGGGGGCCTTCCGCCTGGCTGTTGAGGCGGCACCCAGTGCGATGGTCATGGCCAATGAGAAAGGCCGCATCGTTCTTGTGAACGCTCAGACGGAAAGGTTATTCGGCTACCGGCGGGAGGAACTCCTGGGCAGGGCTATTGAAATACTGATTCCTCCTGCTGTCAACAAGGTCCACCGTGCCCTGAGAGAACGTTATTTGTCGGGGCCAAAGATGCGCGCCATGGGATCCGGGCTCGAGCTTCGCGGTCTGCGTAAGGACGGCAGCGAGTTTCCTGTTGAAGTTGGCCTTAATCCAATAAGATCGCCGCGCGGAACTCTGGTTCTCAGCTCGATTGTCGACGTCACCGATCGGAGGCGTGTGGAGCAGCTGCAGGAAGACATGCAGCGCGAGCGCGAACGTCTCGCGGCGACTCGGGGAGAAGAACGCTTTCGGCTGTCGTTTGAGGAAGCGCCTGTGGGCATGGCTCTCATCAGCGTCGACGGCGTTTGGCTGCGTGTCAATCGAGCCTTATGCGAACTAACCGGATACACGGAAACCGAGTTGATCGATCTCAATCACGGGATCACACACCCGGACGATATGGCGGAAACGCTGCGCTCTCTCCCTCTGTTCCGGTCGGGCCAACTCTCTTCTTGGCGCGTCGAGAAGCGGTATGTGCACAAGGACGGGCACACCATCGATGTGGTTCTCAACGTATCCGTAGTCGAAAAGGATGACGCGGGGCGCCCGCTTCTTTTCGTGGCGCACATGGTCGATCTGACCGAGCGCAAACAGGCAGAAAGAGAGTTAGAGGCGAACCGCGCTCAGATGGTGTCCAATGCGCGTCTGTCCGCGCTGGGCATGCTGGCGGGCGGCATTGCCCACGAAATCAATAACCCGCTGGCGGTGATCCACGCTTCAGCGGCCAACCTGACTCGCATGGCTGAATCCGGCCTCGTCGATATCCCGTCTTTGATCAGGAACTGCGGCCGGATCGAACAGACTGCGGAACGCATCGCCAAGATCGTTGGCAGCCTGCGACAGATCGCCCGGGAAGAAAAAAAAGACAACTTCAGCGCGGCTTCGGTGTGCAGGATTGTCGAAGAAACGCTGGAACTCTGTTCGGAGCGCTTTCGTGTACATGACATTCGTATCCTGGCTCCTTCGGTTGACCCCTCTCTGGTCATCGGTTGTCGCGAAGGGCAGATCTGCCAGGTGCTTCTCAACCTCCTCCAGAACGCATTTGACGCCGTTGTGGATTGTGAAGGCGACCGGTGGGTTGGGCTCGATGTCTCGGTTCAGATCCCATGGGTAGTGTTTTCGATCACCGACAGCGGGCCTGGCGTTGCTTTGGAAAACCGGGAGCGAATCATGGAGCCGTTTTTTACCACCAAACCTCCGGGAAAAGGGACCGGTCTTGGCCTCAGCATTTCAAAGGGCATCGCCTCGGATCACGGAGGCAGACTGGAGCTTGCACGGGACACCGGCCATACGTGCTTTCGTCTGAGCTTGCCGCTGCCGGCCGGAGCCGCAATAATGGAAAGAAGAATGAATTGAGAGACGCAGCGATTCTGGTGGTTGACGACGAGCCGATGCTCGTCGAGATCTTCAGTGAATGGTTGCTCGAAGAGGGATATCGGGTGCACACGGCCGGAAATGGCGCGGTGGCCCTGCAATTCCTGAAGTCGAATCGGGTGGATGTGATCGTCAGCGATATACGAATGCCCGTAATGGACGGCATCGCTCTGCTCAGATCGCTCAGGGAGTCCGGAACCTCCATGCCCGGGATTATTTTCGTAAGTGGCTACTCCGATCTCAGTTCAGGCCAGGCCACCGAAATTGGCGCCGAGACGATCCTGCGAAAGCCGATCAGGAGGGACCAGTTTCTTGGTGCAATTGAAACGGCTCTTGGGCCGCTCAGCCAGGGGGCAACGGAGCCCGTTCCAGAGCGCTAAAATCCCGGAACGGAACCCCGATCCTGTCGACATAGAGAGCAAGGTCATCGGCGTTAAGGCTGGCCCACCTCGCTGGCCTTTGCCGCCCGAAAGGTATATCCTTATTTGTTTGCTGCCGGAGTCGGCCAGTACGCTGATTTTGCTGTGGTCAAATCCTTGGCTGGGTTTCACTCCGGCACTGCATCCTTACCTGTATCAGGAGCTAACACTATGGCTTACAAAATAACGGTTAACGGGCGGTCCACTACGGTCGATGTGCCCGCGGACATGCCTCTTCTGTGGGTTGTCCGGGACGTGCTCAATCTCAAGGGTACGAAATACGGCTGCGGCGTCGGCCAGTGCGGCGCCTGCACCGTCCATCTAGGCGGACGCGCCGTGCGCTCCTGCCTGACACCCGTTTCGGCCGCCACCACCGCGCCCATCACAACGATCGAAGGGCTCTCGCCGGATGGCACTCATCCCGTCCAGCAGGCTTGGCTCGAGATCGACGTGCCTCAATGCGGCTATTGCCAGGCCGGCCAGATGATGACCGCCTCGGCATTGCTTGCCCGAAACGCCAAGCCGTCTGATGCGGACATCACCGCTGCGATGAACGGCAATATCTGCCGCTGCGGCACCTACACGCGAATCCGTCAGGCCGTTCACCGCGCGTCCGCACTCGCGACGAATGCGCAAGTCAAACAGCCCGTGCAAACGGCCAGTGTCGGGACCGGCACCAATAAATAAGGAGGCCTTGTGGAAACCATGCGCACCAATCGCCGTTCATTTCTTCGCATCACGTCTCTGGCCGGTGGCGCCGTCATGCTCGGCCTTTATGACCGTCCCAAACTCTTTGCTCAGGGACCGCCAGCCAACAACACCGCCTTTGTTGAAACCGCCTTCATCCGTGTCGCGCCCGACGGCGTTGTCACGATCATGTCGAAGAACCCTGAGATCGGACAGGGCATCAAGACCTCGCTGCCGATGATTATTGCCGACGAACTCGACGTTGACTGGAAGGACGTCCGAATCCAGCAGGCCGATCTCGATCCCATGAAGTATGGTGCGCAGAACGCCGGCGGCAGCACGGCCACGCCGAATAACTGGGATCCGCTCCGCCAGGTAGGCGCCGCGGGCCGGCAAATGTTCGTCACCGCCGCCGCGCAGACCTGGAATGTTCCGGCATCGGAATGCACCACTGCGTCGGGCCGAGTGCTTCACAGCGCTTCGGGCCGCAGTCTCGGATATGGCGAACTAACCGCCAAAGTCGCCGCGATGACGCCGCCCGATCTCAAGACCGTCAAACTCAAAGATCCGAAGGATTACAAGATCATCGGCAAGCCGCTTCATGGCGTGGATAACCCGGCCATCGTCACCGGAAAGCCGATCTTCAGCATCGATTTCACAGTGCCCAACATGCTTTGGGCCGTCTACGAAAAGTGCCCGGTATACATGGGCAAGGTGGTCAGCGCCAATCTCGACGAGATCAAAGCGATGCCCGGTGTGAAGCAGGCCTTTGTAGTAGAAGGCACGGACGTGCTCACCGGCCTTCATGGCGGCGTTGCCATTCTTGCCGACAGCTGGTGGCAGGCGCGCACCGCCCGGCAGAAGCTCAAGGTCGTATGGAACGAAGGGGCGACCGCGCAGCAGAGCAGCGCCGTTTATGCCAAACAAGCCGACGAACTCTCGAAGCAGCCTCCTGCAATCACGCTGCGCAACGACGGAAATGCCCAGGCCGCTTTGCAGTCGGCGACCAAGGTCGTCGAGGCCGCCTACGCCTACCCGTTCCTTTCGCACGCGCCGCTCGAACCGCAAAACTGTCTCGCGCACTACCAGAACGGCAAGCTCGAAGTCTGGGCGCCGAGCCAGACACCCCAGGCAGGCCGCGCGCAGGTTTCGCAGTTGATGGGTATTCCCGAGAGCGACATCACCTGGCATCTGATGCGCGTCGGCGGCGGATTCGGCCGGCGTCTCACCAACGACTACGCGCTCGAAGCCGCATGGATCGCCAGGGTCGCTGGCGTCCCCGTCAAGCTGCTCTGGACGCGAGAGGACGATATGCATCACGACCACTACCGTCCCGGCGGCTTCCACTATCTGAAAGGTGGAGTCGATGCCAACGGCAAGATGGTCGCCTGGCACAATCACTTCGTCAGCTTCGGCCAGGGCGGAAAATTTGCCTCGGCCGCGGACATTCCGGCCAACGAATTTCCCGGAACCTTCGTCGAGAATTTCTCCTTCCAGGCATCGCTGATTGAGACCGGTGTGCCGACCTTCGCTATGCGCGCTCCCCGCAGCAATGCCTTTTCGTGGGTGTTCCAGTCGTTCACCGACGAGTTGGCTCACGCCGCCGGCAAGGATCCGATCCAGTTCCGTCTCGAGCTGTTGAGCCGGCCTCGCATCGCCGGTCCGGCTCGCCAGGCAGGCGGTCCTCCGCCTCCGGCCGATTTCGAAGATGCCCGCATGCGTGGTGTCGTCCAGGCGGTCGCCGACAAGTCCGGCTGGGGCAAACGCAAGCTTCCCGCCGGTACCGGTATGGGCGTTGCGTTCCAGTGGAGCCACCGCGGATACTTCGCGCACGTCGCCGAAGTTCAGGTGAGTGCTGACAACAAGGTCAAGATCAATAAGGTGTGGGTGGTTGGCGATATTGGCCGGCAAATCGTCAATCCCAGCGGCGCGCAAAACATTTCGCATGGCGCGGTCATCGAAGCCATGAGCCACATGATGGGCTGGGAAATCACCTTCGAAGGCGGCAAGGCCGTGCAGAACAACTTCGACAAATACCCGCCGACGCGCATGGCGCAGGTGCCGGAGATGCAGATCGACTTTCTGATCACCGACAACCCTCCGACTGGCCTGGGCGAACCCGCTCTGCCACCGATGCTGCCTGCCGTTTGCAATGCCATCTTCGCGGCCACCGGCAAACGCATCCGTACGCTGCCGCTGTCCAAATCCGGCTATAGCTGGGCGTAAAATCGACGGGCGGTTTCGGCCGCCTTTTTTGCTTCGCAAAACATTTCGTTTTTCAAATCTTTAAGGAGAACTCATGAGTACCGCGACTGTTACCAAGCCTCCGGCCGAGACCAAGCCGGGCTTTCAGATTGAGACCCGGTTGTTCATCAACGGTGAGTTTGTCGATGCGCTCGAAGGCGGGCGTATTACCGTTTACAATCCGCACGACAACAGTGTGATCGCCGAAGTATCTTCAGCCGGTACTGCCGATATCGATCGTGCTGTCGCCGCTGCCCGCAAAGCTTTTCCCGCCTGGAAGCGTATGGCCGCCATGGACCGCGGACGCCTGCTTCTGAAACTCGCCGACGCCATCGAGGCCGATATCGATTACCTGGCCTGGCTGGAGAGCCTCGACACCGGCCACCCCATCCGCGACACGCGCGGTCTCGACGTGCCCCGCACTGCTGTCACCTTCCGTTACTTCGGCGGCATGGCCGACAAGGTGCAGGGCAGCATCGTTCCGGTCGAAGCGGGCTTCCTGAATTACGTGACGCGCGAGCCTGTCGGCGTGGTCGGCCAGATCGTGCCGTGGAACTTCCCGGTCATGTTCACGAGCTGGAAGATGGGGCCGGCGCTCGCCGCGGGCAACACGGTTGTGCTGAAGCCCGCCGCGCTCACACCTCTCAGCGCGCTGCGCATCGCGAAACTCATGTCCGACGTCGGCATCCCTCCCGGAGTCGTCAATATCGTGCCCGGCGCCGGCTCCACCGTCGGCCAGTACATGGCCGAGCATATGGACATTAACAAGATTTGCCTGACCGGCTCGACCGAAGTCGGTCGCAGTATCGTCAAGGCTTCGGCAAGCAACCTCAAGCGCGTGCAGCTGGAACTCGGCGGCAAGGGCGCGAACATCGTGTTCGACGACGCCAACATCGGACCCGCGGTCGGCGGATCCGCCTTCGCCATCTTCCACAATCAGGGACAGGCCTGCATCGCCGGCTCGCGTCTGCTGCTTCAGGAAAAAATCGCTGACGAGTTTCTCGATCGCTTCGTCAAGCTGGCCAAATCGATCCGCGTCGGCAATCCGCTGGACCCGGAAACGGAGATGGGGCCGCTGACTTCGAGCGGACATCGCAAGAAGGTGCTCCAGTACGTCGAGGTGGCGAAGAAGGAGGGCAGCGAAATCCTCACGGGCGGCAAGGTGCCGGACAACCCGGCGCTCCAGGCCGGTTATTATTTCGAGCCCACGATCGTTACGGCCAAACCCAACGACACGGTTTGCCAGGACGAAGTATTCGGCCCCTTCATCACGGTCACGCGTTTCAAGGATGAAGCCGAAGTGATCGGCATCGCCAACAATACGATCTATGGTCTGGGCGGCGGTCTGTGGACGAGCGACCTGCAGCGCGGCCATCGCGTGGCTGCGGCCATTCATTCGGGAATGGTTTGGGTCAACACTTACAAGCGCGTGAATCCCGGGTCGCCGTTTGGCGGCGTGGGCCAGTCGGGCTACGGACGCGACATGGGCTTCGAAGCGATCCACGACTACACCGACGCGAAGTCTGTGTGGATCAACGTGGACGCCAACATCCCGCCGTACTACAAGCGCTGAATTCGATAAAAGGACGATTGATTATGACGAATGAGAAAAAGGCAGCAATCGGAACGTTGACGCTGAGCGCAGTTTTGCTGTGTGCGCCTTTGGCGACGGCGCAGGTGCCGCCCGATATCGAGGCAGGGCTCAGAAAGATCGGTCAGATCGTCGATCCGGCCTGCACCGCGAAACTGTATCGGCCGCTCGAGCCAAAGAGCGATTACAACACTTATTGGCCCCCGAATGCGTCGGCTCCGGCCTCCACGGCTGCGTTGTATCCCGGCGTTACTGTCGCGCGGGATCAGTCGTTCGGACCCAACCCGAAGGATGTCCTCGACATTTTCGAGGGCGAAAAGGGCGGTAACAGCCGTCCGGTCGTTATCTATGTGCCGGGTGGAGCGGGGAATAAGATCGAGCAGCAGGTGCGCGAAGCCAACGCATTCTACGACAACATCGGCCGCTGGGCCACGAAGAACGGCATGGTCGGTGTGCTGATCCAGCGTCATCCAGGCACCAACTGGGACGATGGCGGCCGCGATCTTTCGCTGGCAGTGGACTGGCTTCATGACAATATCACCAAGTATCACGGCGATCCGAGCCGGATGGTCATCTGGGCTCATTCGGCCGGCAATGGTCCGCAGGGCGTGTACATCACGCATCCGGATCGCTGGAAGAACGGCGTCCAGGTGAAGGCCGCTATTTTCATGTCCGGCAATCCGGTTCCCGGCGCCGGCGGCCGTGGTCCCGGTGGTCCCGCAGCGGGAGGAGCTGCTCCGCCTGCACCCGGGGCAGGCTGCGGCTTGCCTCCGACGGCGATGACCTCGGACGAGGGAAAAATCGCGGGTCCGAGCGCATTCACCGCGCCGGCGGGTGGTGGCGGCCGTGGCCCAGGCGGCGGACGCGGCGGGCCGCAACTGACGCCCGAGCAACAGGCCGAGCGTGACAACCTGCCGGGCATCAAGGCGACGAAAGTAAAGCTGATGTTTGCGTATGCCGAACTCGATCCTGGCGTAGTGAACGGGGCGATGCCAGCCGCGTCAGTCGCACTGCATGACGAGTTGTGCAAGCTGGACGGGCCGGGAGCTAAAGACGGCGCCGGTCATTGCCCGGTCATGCTGGTGTCGAAGGACGAGAGCCATATGTCGGAAGTATTTTCGATCGACAGCCCGGACAAAAACGTATCCGGTCCCGTCCTGGCCTTCATTAAGAAAGCCTTAAAGTAAGGCTGTTCAGCGCGAGCCGAAAGCGCCTACTCTGCAAGAGACATCGTGGAGTAGGCCTTTGGCCTGCGCTTTACTTTTTCAGCGCCTGCTTTCTTCAAACGACGCTCCGCCGGTATTGAATCGCGAGCTCCGCACTTGCCGCCAGCACCAGCGCAGCGCCCGTGATGTGCGCGGTTCTCGCGATCGCGAGTAAGGTCCCGTTCTGAATCTCAAGCATCCGAATGATGAACGCGGCGATGCCGAACACGACCTGACCCAACACGGCCGCCATCATTAAGTTATTCGCACTGCGCAGTATCTTATTCGCCGGATGGCGTTCATTCATGGCCGCGCAGAAGATCAGGAGGAAGCCCGCTACCAGCATCGCGGCGCCAATGTGAGGCCAAAAGCCGGACGTTTGATGGCGGTATCCAACGCCATAAAAAATCGGAAACAGCACCAGAGCCGGCAGCGCGAAAATCCAGCGGCTTTTTCCACGTGGCGTCTCCGGCTCCGGGGGCAGCGTGATCACGGCCCAGGCCAGCGTGGCGAAGAGGACCGGAGAAACTGCGGCGTGCAGTCGCGGCAGCCCGGGTATTGCCTCCAGCAGACCCGCGGCCAGCGCCACGATCACCGAAAGCCGAATTTTCCTGTTCTTCGCCGAAATGAGCAGCAGACCGATAATCAGGTAAATGGTCGCGTAGCCCGCGATGATATGCGCCCATTCCACGACGGAAGCGCGTCCGGTCATGCTCACCACAAAGGGTCCGCTGATCATCGGCACGAGTGCGAACCGCGCGGTGAAGACGGCGTAGCGTTTCATTCTGCTGCCCCGAACTATATTGTCGGCGATGTGCGGTTGGCGCGGCTGGACGAGGCCGGCCTGGATGTATATTCAGGGCAGATACATATGCGCAATGAAACCATGGTTTCGAAATGGGGGAACAGCCTGGCAGTTCGTATTCCCCGGTCGATCGCCAAAGAAGCTCGCCTCAGCGAGGGAGACTCTCTGGCGATGGATCTCGACGGCGATGGTGGCATAGTCTTGCGCCCAGCCCGGAAGACTTACCAGCTTTCTGAACTGGTCTCGCGGATCACGTCGCGGAATCGTCATAGCGAAACGGACTGGGGAGAGCCGCAGGGCAAGGAATCCTGGAAAGTACGCCGTGAGTCCCTGACACCAGCGACTTGATCTGTCTGACGTTCGATCCTCAAGCGGGTCGGCGTCCAGCGCTTGTGCTGAGTCCGCGAACATACAACGCGCGCGCCGGATTAGCGCTGGCTTGCCGCATCACGAATCAGGTGAAAGGATACCCGTTCGAAATTGCGGTTGAGTCGAGTCATGGGATTACTGGTGTCATCCTCGCGGATCACATAGAAAGCATCGACTGGAAAGCGCGCCGCTCGGAAAAGGCGGGACGATGCTCGAGCGCAACCATCGACGATGTTCGGGCCAGGCTAGCGCCGCTGCTCGGATACTGACGGCTGCCAGCTCTCCGGTTTGGACGTTACAAGGCCCATTGGCAGGCGCCAGATCCCAGAACGTTCCGCCAAATTTCGCGATCCACACCCGGGGCTTATCCTCATTGCTGAATCGTCAGCGTCACCGTCGGCGATGCGACCCCGTTGATCGTCGCAACCAGGGGAAAATCACCCTCAGCGATTGTCGCCGGAAGCTGGACGGCAACCTGATATTCACCCGGAAACGTACTTAACGCAGCGCCTAGAACAGGGATGTTGGCGCCATTCAGAGTGACCGTTACAGGGCTTGCCGTATTCGCCCCGGCGCTTTGCCCTGGCAATTGACCCGCCAGAACGGCGGGTGTCGTCGGGCCGAACCCGGTTCCCCACAGAATGATCGCCTCACCGGGCTTGGCGGGAACCGTCGTTACCCCCGGAAAAGTCCCCCTGGCCGCAGCCAGTGTGTAGTCCAGATGGGTTGCCACGGGTTGATTGTTCGGCCACGGAAAGAAAGCAGGTCCGTATTCCTGCGCGGTGGCAGAAAACACGGCGCTCGATTTCCCTGACGCCGTAACCATCACCGGTGCGGCGCCGACCGTCGCATTCGGAGCCTGAACGTTGATCTGGCCCGGAGTGATCGCGTAAACGTAGGCAGGTAGACCGCCAATACTCACGCTGACACCATCGAGCTGAGTCGGCAGTTGGCCATTGACTATCGTTTTGCTCCAGTCATCGTATGCGAGCGAAGTGAAACCCGATCCGTAAATAGCTACGAATGAACCAGGAAAAACGCCCGGCTGGCCGCCGGCGGCATTCGCTACACCGGTTATTACAGGACCGGTAACCGTCAAGCTCACCGGGAGAATCCGCGGACTGTTACTCGCTCCGGCGGACGATACTTCTATATGCCCTGTGTAAACTCCGGCGCCGAGGCCGTTGGGATTTGATGAGACAGTAATCGCCGCCGGAGCCACGCCTGAGGCTGGCGAAACAGCGAGCCAGCCCCCGCCGTCGTCTGTGACGGCAATCGCTGTCCAGGCCATTGGTCCCGTCCCCACGTTGGTGATGCTGATCGTGGCCCCATTGAATCCACTGTCAGTGAACGGAATACTGTTGTCCTTCGAGATGTACGTGTCTGTTGGACCACCGGTCACAAATGTCCAAGCCACCAGGGGAGCGCCGTCGATGTTGGTCACGCGGCGGATACGATCATTGCCTGAGTCGGCAAAGTACAAATTGCCGCTCGAATCTACCGTCATGCCCATGATTCGCCCTGGAACGATATCGGCTGTGACATGGCCGAGAACAGCCGGGCCTCCGTCTCCCGTGAAGCCCTCGTGATTTTGGCTGATCCCAATAACGGGGTCTGCGTCGGCCCCGCCCACGAGGACAGTGAGTATCCCAGCAGTATTGATGCGGTATATCTGCCAGGACGCATAACAATACAGGTTTCCTTTACCGTCGACGGCCACTGAGGACGGGGAATCGAGCGGGCCTGCCGTCGCCGGAGAGCCCTCCGGCGGACCGCTGCCACCGCCCTGGCCATTGCTGGCGACGGTCGTGATTGTGCCGTCGGTGGCAACCCTTCTGACTCTCCTGTTGCCGAGATCCGCAATGTAAAGATTGCCCTCTGGATCTACAGCTACGCCCTGAGGGTTCTGAAGGCTTGCCGATGCCGCCGGTCCTCCGTCACCCGAGAACATCCCGCTTCCGTTGCCGGCCACGGTTGTTATCGTTCCGTCAGGAGCAATCCTCCTGATTCGATTGTTACCCGAATCCGCGACAAAAACGTTTCCAATGGCATCGGTTGCCAGACCTACAGGACCGCCAAGCATTGCGGAGACCGCAGGACCGCCTTCCCCGGAAAAACCGTAGGTACCATTTCCAGCAAAAGTGCTGATCTTTCCATCAGCGCCGATTTTTCGAATACGATTGTTCTGGGTGTCAGACAAATAAACATTCCTGGAGCTGTCGACGGCCACGGCGACCGGCTTGTTCAACTGGGCTCCGGCGGCTGGTCCGCCATCTCCGGAGAAGCCCGGAACCCCCGTTCCAGCGATAGTAGTAATAGTTCCGGTCGAGCTTACTCTTCTGATCCTGTGATTGAACTGGTCCGCGATGTAGAGATTCCCGGCGGCGTCAACAGCCACGTCCGCGGGATAGTCCAGCAACGCGGCGGTTGCCTGCCCGCCATCCCCGCCGAAGTTGCTGACTCCATTTCCGACGATCGTGCTGATTGTTCCGGCGGCGGTCACCTTGCGAATCCGGCGGTTGGCTGTATCGGCGATATAGAGAACGTCGGACGAATCGACCGCAAGGGCACGTGGAAGCGACAAACCCGCCTGCGTAGCGGGGCCGCCGTCCCCTGAATATGCGTTACCCTTGCTGGGCGAGCCCGCGACCGTAGTCAGGACGCCCTGCGTCGAGAGTTCCCGGATCAAATCGGAATACTGATCCGCAATGTAAACGTTCCCGGCGCTGTCGACCGCCACGCCGGTTGGATAACACAGGGAAGTCGGCTGTCCATCGCAGGATCCGGAGGTGCCAAATGTACCTGTACCAGCTACGGTAGTGATTATTCCACTAGTGTTGATCCTGCGAATCCTCTGGTTGGTTTGATCCGCGATATAGACGTTCCCGGTTCCGTCGACTGCCACGCCGTAGATGGGTCCCAACAGCGCCGCCGTAGCGGGACCGCCGTCACCGGAATAGCCGCCCTCGTGCACTCCGTTCGCATCCACTACACCGGCGATTCGCTGAATGATCCCGTCGGTGGTAACCTTTCTGACATCGTTGTTACCACCCTCACCAATGTAGAGGTTTCCGGCTTTGTCGAGAGCGATCGCGTTGGGCTCAAAAAGATAAGCACTCACGGCTGGCCCACCGTCCCCACCGGTAGCACTGTAAATGGCACCGCCCGCAACGGTCGTAATTGTGCCGTTCGCGCCCACCCTGCGGATCCTCGCCGTCCGGAAATCGCTTATATAGACGTTGTCTTTCGAGTCCACAGCTACCGCAATCACGTAATTGAATGAAGCTTGCGTAGCAGGACCGCCGTCTCCTGAGAAACCACGAGCCCCGGTACCTGCGAACGCAGAAATCACGCCTGTTGCTGCCGAAAGCTTCAGGACCATGTTGAGGCTGGGGTCCGCCACGTACACGTTGCCGTGCGAATCGACGGCTACCCCTGTGGGATTTGCCAAAGGGAGGCTCGTTCCCGGCCCACCTAACGCATTGATCGAGCGCCCGCTCCCGACGACCGTTGT
>Ga0181521_10004484_pt1 | contig 15909 bp, 13 predicted proteins | sample PEATcosm2014_Bin_32_FD_119764 | JGI IMG/M metagenome (GOLD analysis project Ga0181521, IMG submission 119764) | Peatland microbial communities from MTU Mesocosm Facility, Houghton, MI, USA - PEATcosm2014_Bin02_60_metaG | ecosystem: Environmental > Terrestrial > Soil > Wetlands > Peat | place... | reverse complement strand
TGGCGAGCGCGGCGTCGGCCGCCAGCCGCGCGCTGGCGGTGTCGGTGGTGGTGGTGACGGCATTGCGTTCGCGGCGGCTGATGGACAGGAAGGCGACGGCCATGATGAGCGTCACCGAGAGCAAAATCAGCGTGATGACCAGGGCCATGCCGCGCTGCGAAGGTTGAGGGTTGAGGGTTGAGGGTTGAGGGCGCGGATGACCAGGGCCGCGTTGAGATTGACGATTGACGATTGGCGATTGATGATTGGCCGCAGCGGTACCCGCCGATTTTTTCCAAATCGTAAATCGTCCACCCTCCGCACTATTGCTACGGAGGACGGGTAAATCGTAAATCGTAAATTTGTTCTTCATTGGTAGGCCGAGGGGTCAACGTTGGGAATGTTCACGCGCTGGCGGAAAATGTGGACCTTGCCGGCCTGCAGCGCGAGATAGTTGCTTTGGGCGATGGACCCGTTCGGCCACGTTCCGGCGCGCTGGAGCGTGCGGTCTTCGAGCACGCCCAGATCAATTTCCACAGACGCGGGCAGCGTGTTGCTGAACATGCAAAAACCGGTTTCGCCCCGGGCGGACGGCAGAAAGAAGACATTTTTCGCGGTGTTGGTATATCCGAAGGTGTAGCCATTCGTCATCCAGACGCCGTTGGTGTCGTAGGCGTGCACGGTCAAATCCACTACGCCATCCAGCAAATGGCTCGAGTTGGTTATGGAACCGTTCAAGACCGCATAGGTAAAATTGGTGAAGAGGGTCTGTGGATTGGCGGCGGCGACGTTCGTGGTCATGTAAAAGCGATAAAGCGGATTCAAATAGTTTGGCGACGCCGGATACACCGCGTAACCGACGGCAATCCAGGCGGGACTGCCGTTCAGGTTGCCGCGGCCCAAAACGAAAAAGTCCTCCAGCACATTGGTCCGCATTTGCGCACTGCCGGGCAGGGATTGCAGGAGCGGCTGGTTGGAATTGGTGTTGACATAAAAATTGACCGGCACCGGGGAGTAATAACCGTTAACGAACACGCCGTTGGTGCCCAGCGACGGCGCCATCTGCCGCAAATCGGCCGTCATCACGTCCATGGTCGCGCGGCCGCCTTCCAGCACGTCGGTCTGCGTGACGCTGGCGCGAAATGCCGTTTGCGTGCTGTTGAACACCGCCATCAACGCCAGCACGATGAGCGACAACAGCGTGATCACCACCAGGATCTCGACGAGGGAAAAGGCGCGGACATTTTCGATTTTCGATTTTCGATTTTCGATTGAAAAACGGCGCGCCGCCACTCCGCCGAAATCAATCGGCAATCGGCCCGTCCTCCGTAGCAGTACTGCGGAGGGTGGACAATCGGCAATCGGCAATAAATCTTTCACTGGGCGGTGACGACGTTGGTAAAGTTTTGCGGCTGGTAAAAATACAGCCATCGGCCATTGGCGAATATCGGCGTCAATTGCCCGGCGACCATCGTGCGGAAGGTCTGGCGGCCGGCGCCCAGGTTGCCGTTGGGCAGTTGCGGCCACAGAAACGTCAGCCGCAACTCACGCAGGCTGGCAGCCAGTTGCTTGTCGTAATTGCCGTAAGGCAAGGGCTGCGCCAGCGCGTTGGTGTCCCGGGCCACCGGCGCGTTCACGCACAGGATGCGATAAGTAAACGCGTCCTGCTGGATGATTTGGTTGTCCTGCGGTGGTTTTTCGACCGCCGGCCCGCTCAACGAACGGACATAGGCGACGACGTGATTGCTGTAACCACCGTTATACAAACTTGAGATCGGCGTGGAATTGGTGGAATCCAAGTATTCCGGCGTGCTCAACAACCCGATGATGTTGGTGCCATTGTTGATGGGAGAACCGGAAGCGGAAGTATATCCAGGCGCAATGGAAACATTTGCAAAAGTATAGCCGTTATTGATGGTACCGCCGCCTTTGATTACGGTGCCGTTGGCACCGAACAGTGTCCAATAATTCGTGACGGCATAAACGTAATTCGTCAAATCGTTCAGCCCGCGCGCGCCGTTGCGGATGGCTTCGAGGAATACCGTGGCGTCCTGGTTGATGATGGTTTCCTCGCGGTTGTCGCGCTGCGTGCGCAGGCCCAGCGGCAGCACACCGATGATGGCGACGAGCGCCACGCCGATGATCGCCAGGCAGATGGCAATCTCGACCATGGTGAAACCGCCGGCATTGACGATTGACGATTGACGATTGACGATTGACTTGAAACCCGGGACACTGCCCCGTCTTTCAATCGTAAACTCCGATAAATCGCGAGCACGCGACGGGAGTCCGTGTCGCAAATCGTAAATCGTAGATTCTTTTCTCATGGTGCCATTTTGTGATATTCCAAAACCGCGCGGCCCGTCAGCGGGTAAATGTGAACGATGTTGTAGGCAATGTTGGTGCTGTTGCCGGACGGCACTTCCATAACGTCGGGGTTGCCAAACTGCAGCGCCTTGCTGTTGGGGTCAATCGCCGGCAGCACGCTGCCGTGGGCGAGCGGGATGTATTCGTCCCGGCCCGAAACCAACTGGCCCCGATAGTCAAACGCGAGATAAGGCAGCCACACCCCATTGGTGGCGGTATCCGTGGGAAACGGAATGGTGTTGGTGTAGGCAAATTGCGAAATGGGATACCACGCGCCGGTGATTGGATCCGTAATGATGTTGGTGCCGGCAAACTTTTGCAGCGCAATGAATGCGCCGTCGGGCAGCGTCTGCCACGGCGCGAGATAATGCCAGGCATGCTGCCCCGGCTGATCGCCCATCGCGCCGTAGGCGACGAAGTTGTAGCCGCTCAATTGGTCGCTGCACAGATTGGTGGCGGCGGTCTGTTGGGCGGGCGTCAGGCTGGTCCACCAGGAATTGGGAAACGTTCCAGGTGGAAGGGGGAAAGTTGCCGAGACCATCCAAAAATTCGTCGGAACGAAAACCAGACAGACGGTCGTGCGCTGGCTGATGGCCAGTTGGCGCGCGCGCGCCACGCCGTCGAGCAACTGCCGCGAGGCGCTGATGTTGACGTCCGATTTGCCGAAATTTTTTAGCGCCGGCACGGTCAGCGCGGCGATGATGCCAAGGATGGAAATCACCACCAGCAACTCGATGAGCGTGAAGGCGGAGCAAACAAAGGCCAAAGGCTGAAGGCTAAAGGCTGAACTTCTTTCCCGCGCCCGGCGCACCGACTGTATTTTAGACTTTAGCATTTAGCCTTTAGCTTTTGGGGGCTCACTGCCAGCTCAGGATGTTGTCTTTGTTGGCGCCAGTGGTGGCGATGGCTTTTGGATCAATTTGTCCATCCGGCCCGGCGGACCAGACCATGACCTTGCCGTGCAATTGGAAATTGGGGGTGTCGCCGGGGGGATTGGGATTGACGAGTCCGTTATATCCCGACTGGCCGGTAGGATTGGCGGGGCCAGGAGCTGGAGTAATTTGCGAGACCAATTGCCGCTCGTAAAACCAATCATTGCAATTCTCATCATAATTCAAGTCCATGCTGATGACGTAGGGATTGCCCCACGGGTCGCGATAAACGCCGTTCACGTCCACGCCGCCTTCCGCCGGTCCGGGCACCGACGGGTCGTAGCCCGACATTTTGGCGTTCAGGAAAATCGTCCGCTGGGGATTTTTCTGATGATTCAAGTTCGCCAGCGCCGCCTGGCCGCCGGGATAATTGGTGACGTCCATCAAAATGGCAATGACCTCGGCGTTGCTTAAAAGGATGCCGCCGACGAGGCCGACGGAAAGCGGACCGCCCGGTGTTTGAAATACGGCGCCATAAGTAAAATCGCCGGTTCCGGCGGCTAATTGTGCGTTGGTGGAAACCGGAAACCGTCCATAATCCGAATCGTATTTTTCAATGGCCGTGGCGATCTGATTGATTTCCAGGCGCGCCTGGACCTTCAGCGCATGTTTGTGGGCCGCCGCCAGCACCGGCAGCAGCATGGCCGCCAGAATGGCAATGATGGCGATGACGGTGAGCAGTTCGACGATGGTGAAACCCGCTCGCGGGCGGCGCAAATAATTTGAAATGATTTTCATAAAATTTAACCGGCTATTGTGGAAAGGCCTGATAAAATCGGTGTGGGAAATTACTGGCCTGGGTATCCACAAAACTTGCAGTTCCGTTCGTCAAAACGACCTGGCCGATATTTGTCCAGTTTACGAGGTCGCTGGACGCACAGGAACAAACCGGCAGGTTGCCGGTTCCGGCAACGTTGAATTGAAAACCGTTGGTCTGCATGAAGGGAGAACGCAGATACGCCGTTCCGACATCTGTAACGTGCCTCGAATTTTTATTGAATTGCGGCCAGGCACTGCAAGCCACAGGAGCGGGGCCGTAAAACGCATAAAGAATGTTATTACCAGCACTGCAACTGCTCACATAAACCGTTCCATCCGGCCCAATGACCGGCGCTTGCAGTCCGCTCGAGCCTGCTTGATATGACCAGTTCGTGGTCCCGTCGGGAGCAAGTGAGTAAACGGTGCCCACCGAGGTGGTCACATAAATTTCCCCATCGGCGGCAACCGCACAGGATGATTCGTGCAGGGCGAGAGAATTGCCGGAGTTTTGAGGCAATGGGAAGATCCACTCAATCGCGCCATTCGGGGTGAGGGCAAACAGAAAATTCGTGTTATAGGCATAGGTTTCAATATAAATTGTCCCATTCGGGCCGACTTCAGGATTCTCATACTCAAACGACTGATACAAAAAATTTGTTGCGGGAAGTTCCCACTCAAGCGAACCGTCCGCGGGATTGACTGCGCAAAAATACGGACCACCGGAAAAATAGATTGTGCCGTTTTCCGCAAGGGCAGGCGGATACTGCGGAAAATAGGCCCCCGGATAGTTGGTTGACCATTTCAAAGAACCATCGGGATTCAAGGCGTAGAATTGCAGCGGTGAATCATTTGCAAAAACATAAATGGTGCCGTCTGCCCCAACAACCGGTTCACCATACGCAAGACCGGCATCGGAAAGAGCCGACCATTCAAGAACACCATTCGTAACGGCATCAACCGTGCCGGAGCCGGTGCAAAAATAAACGGTTCCATTGGTATCAAGTGCTGGAATGAGGCAAAAGGAATATTGACTGGCAGTATCACCGGCAAAACCCCAATTCGTGCTTCCATCGGCAAGGTTGAGGGCATAGAGGTAAGAGTTACCGGAGCTGACGGCGGCAAAAACATAAAGATTTCCGTCGGAACCAACCACTGGCACGTTCACACCACCAGGCGCAACGGCGGTCAAGGTGATTTGCCAATTCGTGCTGCCATCCGGATGGAGAGCCGAGAAAGTATAGGCAGGATACCCGTTCTGCATGACATAAATTGTTCCATCCGGTCCAACCGCCGGAAAACCAAGTGAAGAATTATTTAACGGCAATTGCCACAGCAGCGTTGCATTTGTCGGATATGAAAAGGCTGGACAAATTGTCATCAAAAGCCCAAACACAACTGTAATTAGTGTTTTCATAGGCGACGGCGCGAGTGAATGGGCATATTTTTCATGGTCTTGAAAAATACCGGGTCATGGCGTGCGGGCAGCGGGAGCCGCGCTGACCTGGGCAACGGTTTTATCACCCGCGGAGACCGGATGACTGCGTGGTTTGCGGTTTTGGCGGAGCGAGCGCCTGTCGCGCCGTAGCCGGGCCAAGGCTGATCCCCGCCCGTCCTCCGTAGCAGCGCCACTGCGGAGGGTGGACGAGCCGGCCAGGGTGCATCAAAGTGCCGCGACGACAGCTCGTCAGGAGCCTCGCCCCACCCGGATTGCACCGCGATGATCGGGCACCAGCCGCAATCCTGCCAGTCAACGGCCACGCGGCTTCCGCCGCGGCTGAATCCGGATTTGGGGGTGGTGAACATAAAAACTCAGGGCAGCGGGCTGTTGTACTGCACTTGTTTGTTCCAATTGCAGATAAGGTTCGTCTTGCCGCCAATCGAAAGCTGGACCCACAGGTCATACCCGCCGGGATTGTTGGTCGGGTTCGAGGAATTGTAGCGCCAGGGATTGATGCCCATCGCGCCCGCACCCAGCGGATGATAGGTACCGTCCGGCCCACCGACGGAAGTTATCAGCATTTTGAACGGTTTGGGATCAGTGCTGTTGGTGTAGGAGGTGGATATCTGGCTGGGTTTCAAACCCGGCAGAAAGTTTTTGGCCGCGGGCGAGTCTTCGCCCGAACCGGGCTTCCCGCAATTCATAATACCGCTCACGCCAAAGATGGCGTTCAAGTCGGCTTGGGGCAGTTGAATGGTGGGGTCGTCGAGCGACTGGTAAACGGGCGTGGGCGAATTGCCAGCGATGTTGGTTGTTCCCAGCAATTCAAAATAGAGTTGATTCATCAGCGGGTTGGCGGCGGGTTTGAGCTGATTGTCCGGCGGATAAAAGCCGTAGGCGGCCTTGTAGCGTTCGATCGCCGTCTCCAACTGTTCCATTTCCGCCGTGGCGTTCTTGATATATTGCTGCCGTTTGATCCCCTTCAGCACGGGGAACGTGAGCGCCGCCAGCACGCCGATGATGCTGATGACCGTGAGCAATTCAATGAGCGTGAAAGCGCGAATGACGAATGACGAATGACGAATGACCAAATCGCGGCGACGCGGCTCTTCAATCCGGCATTCGTCATTCGTCATTTGAAATTTTTCTTTCATAGCGTTCATCTGTTTTCGCCCAATTCGTCTTCCATCCGTTCGCTCAACCACTGTTTGATCATGCTCTGGTAATTCAAATACCGCGTCCGGGCCAGCCGCTTGATGCGCGCCAGCATCCGCGGATCAATCCGCAACGTGATGGTCACGGACTCGGAGGCTTCCGCGCTCCCGGCGACGGCCGCTTCCATCAGGCGCAAGTCCGGCCGGTTTTCCGACCAGAAATCCGCCTCGGCTTCCTCGCTGTCGAAGAGCGGCACGTCTTCCCAGTTGGCAAAAGTTCGCATGTTTTTTATGTGACGCCTGGCACGTGACAGGTGATACGACCCGGCCCGTCTTGCCGCGTGTCACCCGCCCTCCGTAGCAGCACTGTGGAGGGTGGACGTGTCACCTGTCACCCGCCAGCGTCTGGTCCATCTTGCGCTGGTAAAAAAAACGCTCTTCCGGGTCGAACGCGCGGGCGTGCAAAACCCGGATTAACCGGCCATTGGTCCGATACGCGCTGAAGATTCCGATGCCGCCCGCCGACATGCCCAGATTGAAAAACCGGGCCTGAACGCCGAAGCGCGGCGAGTCGGGCAACAACCGGACGGCAAACGGATCCTCAAAGGACTCTTCAATTTCCCGCTGAGTCAAAGAACCACCCACTTCAAAGGGCGGCCTATTCCAATCAAACTCCATAACGGGCTAATTGTAAATAAGACGCCCATGCAATGTGATTACATTGTATTTACGCATAGGGGTCAAGTTTTGTCAACTCTTTTGTTTCCATCCCGGAAACAAAGCCCTTTTGAAGCGGTTGTGGATTACTCTTCACCAGGACCACCGCCACCACCGCTCATTTGGGTAATCATGGCAATCAACGGCAGGAACATGGCAATCACGATGCTGCCGACAATAACCGCCAGAGCGACGATCATGATTGGCTCAAGCAGGGAGGTCATGGCGGCGACGGAATTGTCCACTTCTTCTTCGTAATTGTCGGCGATGCGCAGGAGCATTTCAGGCAAAGCGCCGGTTTGTTCGCCGACATCCACCATGCTGACGACCATAGGCGGAAAGACCGCCGAGCTTTCCAGGGGCGCGGTAATCGTTTCCCCTTCCTTGACGCTTTCATGCACCTTGGCGACGGCATTGCTGATGACGACATTGCCGGCGGTCTCCTTCACAATGGTCAACGCCTGCAAGATGGGGACACCGCTGCTGACGAGGGTGCCGAGCGTGCGGGTGAAACGGGAAATGGCCACCTTGCTGATGACCGGTCCGATGGCGGGCATCTTGAGTTTGAATTTGTCCCAGAGCAGCCGGCCGAATTTGGTCTTGAGGAACAGGATGAACAAAACCCAGACGACCGCCACGCCGCCCAGGGTCGGCAAAATGTGGTGCCGGATGGCGTCGCTGATCGCGAGCACAATGAGCGTGAATTTCGGCATCGTGACATCCATGCCGGCGAACACTTCCTTGAACCGGGGCACGACAAACGTCATCAGCAGAATCAAGATGCCGGTGGCGACAATCATCACGGCGATCGGATAAAACAGCGCGGCCTTGATCTTGCCTTTGATCTTCTGCGCCTTTTCGGCGAATTCAGCCAAGCGTTTCAAGACCACTTCCAGCACGCCGCCCAGCTCGCCCGCCTTGACCATGTTCACGTACAGACGATTGAAGGTTTTGGGATGTTGCGCCAGCGCCTCGGAAAAGGTGCTGCCCCCCTCAATCGCCAGGGCCAGTTCACCGATGATGGATTTGAGCGCGGCATTGCGCTCCTGTTTTTCGAGCACGCGCAACCCGCGCAGGAGGGGCAGGCCGGCATCCACCAGCGTCGCCAGTTGCCGCGTGAAGGCCGTCAATACTTTCAGTTTCACCCGGCCGCTGAGTCCGGGGATTTTGATCTGGATGTCGAGCGCACCGCGTTTTTTGCCGCCGGCCCTGGCCTTTTTGCCGGCCTGCTTTTTTTCCTGGACTTTTTCGGCCTCGGCGATCCTGGTCGGGAACAGGCCCATCTCCTTCACGCGGCCAATGGCCTCGTTCTGGGTGGCGACTTCCAAACTGCCCTTGGTTTCATTGCCCCGGGCATCCAAGGCCACGTAGTTGTATTTTGGCATAACGGTCAGGTATATTTGACGATTTCCTCAATCGTTGTATCACCTTCAAAGATGGTCCGCAAGCCGTCTTCGCGCAAGGTCACCATGCCCAGCTCGACGGCTTTCTGCCGCAACACCACCGTCGGCGCCCGCTCATTGATGAGGGTGCGGATGGGTTCGCTGATGATGAGCAATTCAAAAATGCCTTTCCGGCCCTTGTAGCCGGTGTCGTTGCAGGCCGAGCAGCCACGCCCGTAATGAAACACCTTGTCCCCCAAATCATGCGGCGAGAGATTCAACAGCGCCAACTGGTCCTCCGTCGGCTCAAACGGCGTCCGGCAATTCTTGCAAACGACCCGCACGAGCCGCTGCGCCAGCACCGCCATCAGGGTCGAGGAAATTAAAAACGGCTCGACGCCCATGTCAATCATGCGCGTGACCGCGCCGGCGGCATCGTTCGTGTGCAACGTGCTCAACACCAAGTGGCCGGTCAGCGACGCCTGAATCGAAATCTGCGCCGTCTCCAGATCGCGCATTTCGCCGACCATGATGATGTCCGGGTCCTGGCGCAAAAACGACCGGAGCGCCTTGCCGAACGTCATGCCGGCCGCTTCGTTGATGGCGACCTGCATGATGCCTTCGATGTCGTATTCGACCGGGTCTTCCGCCGTGAGCAGCTTGGAGTCAATCGCGTTGACGCGGCGCAAACAGGAATACAGCGTCGTCGTTTTCCCGCAACCGGTCGGCCCGGTGACGATGACGATGCCGTTGGGCCGTTGAATCACCTCCGTCATGAATTCATACACGTGTTTGGGAATGCCCAGCGATTCCAGTTCCAGGTTCACTGCCGCACGGTCCAGCACGCGCAGCACCAACGATTCGCCGAACTGGGTCGGCAGTGTGGAGACGCGCAGGTCAATCTGGCGGTTCCCGATTGCGTAATTGATGCGGCCGTCCTGCGGCAGGCGCCGTTCCGAAATGTTCAGGTTCGACATGACTTTCAGGCGCGAAATGACCGGCAACGCCAGGTGCTTGGGCGGCGGTGACATTTCGTAAAGCGCGCCGTCCACGCGGTATCGGATGCGAAATTCCGTCTCGAAAGGCTCGAAATGAATGTCGCTGGCGCGGTCTTGAATGGCCTGTTGCAGCACGAGATTGACGAATTTCACGATCGGCGCTTCGTTGGCCAGTTCCGTCATGAGTTTTTCGTCTTCCGCTGCGCCGGCCTCGCTGATCTCGCGCGCAATGTCCGTGTCGGCCCCGAGTTCCTTGAGAATTTCCGAAAAGCTTTCGCTTTCGTCCTGGCCATAAAGCCGGTCCAGGGTTTTTTCGATTTCGGCGGGATCTGCCACGACCACCTGCAAGTCGTGTTTGGAGGCGAATCGGATTTCGTCGCCCTGCGCCGGGTCGAGCGGATCCGCCAGCGCCACCTGCACCGTCGAACCTTTCATCGCGACGGGGATGCAATGATACATCCGCGCGACTTTGGCGGGAATCATTTGCACCAGTTCGGGGGGAAATTCCCGGTTGCGCAACGACACGACCTCGGTACCGAGGTTGGTGGCTATCACATGCAGGATGTCGTCGAGCTTCATGACGCCGAAGTCCTGCAAGACCTCGACCACGGGCGCGCCGGTACGTTTGAGTTCGGCAACGACTTCTTCGTATTGCAAGTCGTCAATCAGCCCCTGCTCTTTGATGAGCGACAGCAATGGACTGGAAATTTCTTCGGCCATGGGAAAATCATCATGCCTTCGATTTGGACTCGGCGCCGGAGCTGGTGGCCTGGGCCAGCTCCAATTCCTGCAACTTCTGCTGAATCGTCGTCGCGTCCTGCGCCTTGGTGATGACCTCCTCGCGCGCAATCAGGCCTTGCAGATATTTGTCAATCAGGAACGAGTCGAGCGTCACCATGCCGTATTTGGCGCCGGTCTGTATGTCCGACTGGACGCGGAAGGTTTTGTTGTCGCGGATCAGCGCGGAAATGGACGGCGTGTTGACCATGATTTCAAAAATCGCCACGCGCCCCGGCTTGTCAATGCGCGGCAGCAGCAACTGCGAGATGACCGCCTGGAGCACCGTCGAGAGCTGAATGCGAATCTGTTCCTGCTGGTTATTTGGAAAGGCGTTGACGATGCGGTCAATCGTCTTGGCCGCGCCCGTCGTGTGCAGCGTGCCGAAAACCAGGTGCCCGGTCTCGGCCGCGGTGATGGCGGCGTCAATTGTCTCCAAGTCCCGCATTTCACCGACCAGGACCACGTCCGGGTCCTGACGCAACGCGCGGCGCAGACCTTCGGCAAAGTTCGGCACATCCACGCCGATTTCGCGCTGGGTGATCAGCGCGCGCTTGTGTTTGTGGTAATACTCGATGGGGTCCTCGATGGTGATAATGTGCGCCTCGTCCCGTTCCTCATTGATGATATTGATCATGGTGGCGAGGGTGGTGGTTTTGCCGCAGCCGGTCGGGCCGGTCACCAGCACCAGGCCGCGCGGCTTGTAGAGCAGTTCCTTCGCGCTCGGCGGAAGCCCGATTTCCTCCATCGTCAGCAGTTTGCTGGGAATTTGCCGGAGCACGATGCCGAAATTCCCTTTTTCCTTGAAGACGCTCACGCGGAAGCGCGCCACTTCGCCGAAAGCGAAACCAAAGTCCGCGCCGCCGCGTTCACGCGTGGCCTGGATGTGCTCCTCGGACGTGATGCTGCGCATCAATTCCTCGGTGTCCTCCGGCTTGAGCGATGGGCCCTCGACGCGGTGCAGGATGCCGTGCACGCGGATGACCGGCGGGGTGCCGACGCGGATGTGCAGGTCGGAGGCGCCCTCGGCCACCACCAACTGCAACAAATCAGACATCGAGTAAGACATAATTCAAATTATGAATCGCAAATTGCGAATGTCGAATCTTCCATTCGCAAAAATACCCTTTGAATTCGGAACTCGAGATTCATCATTCGGGGGTGGCTTACGCTTCGTCGCCGATGGTTGCGCGGATGACCTCTTCGGGTGTGGTCAGGCCGGCGAGCACTTTGCGGATGCCGTCCTCGCGCAGCGTGCGCATGCCCATTTCCCGGGCGCGTGCGCGCAACGCGGACGACGGCGCCCGATCGTAAATCAATTTCCGCGCCTCGTCGTCAACTACGAAAATTTCAAAAATGCCAAACCGTCCGCGGCAGCCGGTGTTCGAGCAATCGCTGCAGCCGCGCCCTTTTTGAAGGTGGGCGTCCTTCAAATTGTCCAGGGTCAGATTCAGCGCGCGCATCTCGGCTTCGGTGGCTTGATAGGGCGCCGCGCATTTTTTGCAAACCTTGCGGACGAGGCGTTGCGCCATGAGTGAGCGCGTGGACGATGCGACCAAAAAGGGCTTCACGCCGATGTCAATCAGGCGGGCGACAGCGCTCGGCGCGTCGTTGGTGTGCAGCGTGGAGAAGACCAAATGGCCGGTCAGCGATGCGTTGATGGCGATGGTCGCGGTCTCGAGGTCGCGGATTTCACCGATCATGATGACGTTTGGCGCCTGGCGCAAAATCGAGCGCAACGCGGCGGCGAAGGTCAGGCCGACGACTTCATTGACCTGCACCTGGTTGATGCCGCCCAGAATGTATTCCACCGGGTCTTCGACGGTGATGATTTTCCGATCCGGGCGGTTGATGAAGTGCAGGCAGGAATAAAGCGTTGTCGTTTTACCGGAGCCGGTCGGCCCGGTGACCAGCAAAATGCCATCGGGCAGGCCGATCAGCCTTTCAAAAGTTTGCTGGTCGTCCGTGAAAAAGCCAAGCTCCCCGAGCCCGAGCCGCAATCCCTCCTTGTCCAGAATACGCATAACGATGCTTTCGCCGTGGTTCGTCGGCAGGCACGACACGCGCAGGTCAATGAACTTGTTGCCCACTTTTGACTGGATGCGCCCGTCCTGCGGGATGCGGTGTTCGGAGATGGACATGTTCGACTGGATTTTCAGCCGCGTGATGATGGACGCCTGCAACCGTTTCGGCGGCGCCTTCATTTCGTGCAGCAAACCGTCAATGCGGTAGCGCAGCCGGAAGCGTTTGCCCAGCGGTTCCAGATGAATGTCCGAGGCGCGCATTTTGAACGCGTCGGCGATGATCTGGTTCACCAACCGGATGAGCGGCGCGTCCGCGTCCACCACCGAGCTGTCATCGCCCAGGTCGCCGGTGGGCACTTCGACTTCGCTTTGGGTCAGTTCCTGGATCGCCTTGTCCACCACCGTGTCCCCCTTGCCGCCGTAATACCGGCCCAGCGCAGCCTCAATGTCCTGCTCCGAGGCCACGCGCGGGTCAATCTCCGCGTTTAGAAGATGCGTCAGTGAATCAATGGTATTCAGGTCGGACGGGTCGGCGATGGCGATGGTGACCTTGCCGTCGCTTTTGAGAATGGGGACGACGCGATATTTTTTGGCGATGTGGCGCGGGATGATGGAAATGACATCGTCCGCGATCTTCAGACCGCCAAGTTGGACGACCTCGGCGCCGAAGTGAGCGGCCTTGGCCTGGACCACGTCCGCCGGGCGGATGACCTTGTTGGCCACCAGCAAGTCCACCACGCCCACGCCGGCGGCTTGCGCCTCCTCGCGGGCTTTGGCGACCTGTTCGGCATTCACCGAGCCGAGATCCACCAGCAAGTCCAATAGATAATCGTCTTTTTCAGCCACGGTACTCTTGCGTTACACTAGCATATCTTGTGGAACGCGCGGAGAAGTTATTCATTTGAAATGACAAATGTCAATGCAAACCTGCAATGGACGCAGCCGGAGTGGATATTCGCCACTTGAGATTTTTTCTCCGATCGGTTATCCTTCCCATGGTTTTGGAAGGGCGGAGAATCGCCCCGCTCTTTCTGATGGCCGGTTGAAAACCCGTTTTCGAAGTTGCTCCAACTGCGAAAGATGTCAGATCGCCGGCCCCCAGAAAGAGCGGGGAGGAAAGTCCGAACACCAAAGGGCGCGATGCCGCGTAACCCCGAAAGCCTTCGGGGATACACGCGGGCGGCGGCGACGCGAGTCGTCCCGACGGATAGTGCCACAGAAAATTAAACCGCCCCGACATCGGTGACGATGTCGGGGCAAGGGTGAAAAGGTGCGGTAAGAGCGCACCGCGCGAAGCGAAAGCGACGCGGCACGGAAAACCCCATCGGGTGCAAGGCCAAATAGGGAACCCCGGAGCGGCCCGCTCCGGTCCCGCCAACGCGGGACGGGTTCCGGGTATCGGCTGCTGAGACAAATGATTCTCTCCATCCGCAAGGGTGAAGACAGAATTCGGCTTACAGCCCTTCCAAAACCATTTCCTCCCGCTTTTTGTTTTGTCGAACGGGATTGTCCACAGATTCAAGGGAAGGTGGCCGCGACTTTTAAGTCGCGCGTCACGCAGCCGGATGCGCTGCGGCTACAGAAACCTGTCCTTTCGACTATTTCAAAATGAACGTCCCTTTCCCGGCGGGAACCAGCAGATATTTCTTGAGCGCAGCGGGCGAACCCAGGTCGCCAACCCGATCCACGGCGCTGATTGAAATCCATTCCGGCGCGGGTTTGGCAAACGACCAGTTGGTTCGGACTGCCGGCAGAATTTCCGTCGTCCAAATCTGGTTGGTCCTGAACTGCAAAACCCACAGCCAGGCCGGGTTGTCTGCTGTTTCCCATTGCAGTCTCAAACTGGAGCGGCTGTTCTCGACCACGGTGAGTTTTGGTTTGACCGGCGGAATGGCCTCCAGCCACAGCGACGGCGGCACCAGCGCCGGTTGCGCGTAGGCAGCATGAACCGCATCCGCCAGCGCGGCGTTGTCCGTGAGGCTGCGCAGGTGAAAAAATATTTCCCCGCCTGCGCCGGGCTGCCGGCGGGTGGCGGCAATTTGCCGCGCAATTTCATCCGGTCCCCACTTTTCCCCAACATTGGCGGCGTTGAGTCCCGGCCAAAGGTGCCGGCCCTGAGCATTTTGCCGGGTCCACCAGTCAAGCAGCACGGGAAAGCTTTGCGGTGGCGAATCAATGGACCAGTAAAGTTGCGGCGAAAAATAGTCGAGCCAGCCGTTGGCGAACCACCGGCGCGAGTCGGCGTAGAGTTTCGCGTAGGCGTCCATGCCCCGGATTTGCGGCGGATTCATCGGCCGCCAGATGCCAAAGGGGCTGATGCCGAATTTCACCCGGGGTTTTGCCGCCTTGATGTTCTGGTAAACGCTCTGAACAAACCAATTGATGTTGGCGCGACGCCAGTCGTCCCGGCTCAATCGGCTGGACGGCCCGTATTTCCCCCAACTCGCGTCGTCGGGAAATGCCAATTCGCGCCCCGCCGCATCCTTTTCCGGGTAGGGATAAAAATAATCGTCAAGTTGCACGCCATCCACGTCGTAACGCCGCACCACGTCCATGATGACGCGCAAAACGTAGGCCCGCACGGACGGTTCGCCGGGGTCGAGCCAAAGCTGGCTGCCGTATTGGCATACGAATTCGGGATGCGTCCGCGAAATGTGGTTCCACGCGACGGGCGACCTGGCCTGCGGATGCAACGCGCGGAACGGATTGAACCAGGCATGCAATTCGAGGCCGCGCTGGTGCGCCTCCTCGATGGCGAAGGCGAGCGGGTCGTAAAACGGCTCCGGCGCCTTGCCCATCGTGCCGGTGAGATATTCCGACCACGGCTCAATGGCCGAGGCGTACATCGCGTCGCACGACGGGCGCACCTGGAAAATGATGGCGTTCAATTTCAATTGCACCGCGCGATCCAGCAGTTCGATCAACTCGGCCTTTTGTTCGGCGACGGGCAGGCCGGGCTTCGACGGCCAGTCTTTGTTGGCGACGGTCACGAGCCAGGCGCCGCGAAATTCGCGCGCCGGTTGCGGCGGAGTAATGGCCACCGGGCGGTAGATTTCTTCCGCCGCGAAAAGCATCGCGGGCGTCAATAAAACAAGCGCCAATAAAATCCGGATTCGAGCCATAAGCTGTTGGTAAATAAGACGCTTTGGCGCGCCGGTTGGCAAAGGTTTTTTGAGCAAATCAACCGAGCCTTGACAAGGGCGGGTGGATGTGCTTCCTTTCTGTCGTTGCAGCCTAAATCGGTTTGCCTTCCTGCAAACCGATGCGGGAGACCCAAATTCCGAAGAAATTCGGACGGGGCGAACGAAGCCGGGCAACCGGTTTCAAGGCCACTTTCAAGGCCAAGCCCGACAGCTAATCTCGCAGGCATTTGGAAGGGCGA
>Ga0181521_10004476_pt1 | contig 15922 bp, 15 predicted proteins | sample PEATcosm2014_Bin_32_FD_119764 | JGI IMG/M metagenome (GOLD analysis project Ga0181521, IMG submission 119764) | Peatland microbial communities from MTU Mesocosm Facility, Houghton, MI, USA - PEATcosm2014_Bin02_60_metaG | ecosystem: Environmental > Terrestrial > Soil > Wetlands > Peat | place... | reverse complement strand
TGAGCACCTGGTTTCGCACTTTGAGCATACGACGAACCGGACGATGATTGTTGCTTTGGGCGATCACAGGCCGTACTTCGAGCATGTGCCGGATTCCAGTGCACGAAGCAAAGGACTCGAGAGGTTCTCTGTCCCTGTGGTGATTTGGCAGAATTATTCTGTGGAGAAACAGCATGTTCTGTGCAGTGCCAACTTTTTACTGGCTCAGGCTCTGCCGAAAATTGACGTCAGGGACGGCCGTTGGCTGGGATTGAACCAGGAATTCTACAAGGCCGTGAGAGTCCTGTCACCGCATGGAGCGATTACCTGGGACGACAAGCTTGACCTGGATCCTTCGCATTTTGTGGCGACGAATGGCACAGCCGCCGACTACGCGACCATCCAGTACGATTTGATGTTCGGAGCGGGCTATTCCAGGCCCAAAATGTTGGCGCCAGTGGCGGGGATTTTCTCTTCCAAACCAACCCATTGATGTCAGCGACGACTCGCGGTTTCGATTGTTACGATTATGGTCAAACGACTGTCAGCGGCATTGAACGAGGGGGCCTTGTTCCTGCGCGAATGGTTCGCCAATCCGCACGGCACGGGGGCCATCGCGCCTAGTTCGCCCAGACTTGCTGCGGCCATGGCGCGCTGGCTGCCGCATGACCCGGACAGCTTTGTGCTGGAACTTGGGCCCGGCACGGGCGCAGTGACACAGGCGCTCCTCAAGAGTGGCTTGCACGAGGAACGACTGCTAGCCATCGAGAAGAATCCACGCATGGCAGACGTGCTGCGCAAACGCTTTCCTCGCGCGCACATCATCACCGGCGACGCCTGGAACATGGACAATCTTCTGCGTGAACATTACGGGTCGATGGGGAAGATCGTCGCGGTCATCTCCAGCCTGCCGCTGCTGAATTTTCCGCTACACGAAGCCGACGCATTGGCACGCAAGATTCAGGCCGTGTTGCAACCCCGGGGCCGTTGGGTGCAATACAGTTATCGCCTTGGCAACGGACCTTGCGGCGGCACTTCGTGCTTCCAGCCCCTGGCCTCCGAAATTGTCTGGCTAAACCTCCCGCCTGCCCGCGTCAGCGTTTATCAGAAGTGGTCGCCGTGAAGGGGTCCTAGTTGGGAGAGCGCTTATCTGGTCCGCTATTGGACGCTTGGGGCAACAAGTGGTACAGTTCGCATTTCTGCGGTATTGGCCTGTCTGCTTTCGCCCCAGGAGTATGGATTGATCGGCATGACGAGTCCATTCTCTTGGCACTGGTCTAGGTCAGTGAAACCGACAGGGCACTCCACCGTCTGCGTACCACGCAGGAAAGTCCTGGGCTTGGCAAGACAGTTTTAGTCAACGAGCAGGCCTCTTGAAGGCATTGTCTTTAACATGAGCCGCACAGCCGCTCTTATTTCCACCCACTTCCTCTGGGGTGAACCGCCGAGTGCAGTGCTCGGCGGGGTGACAACCTACTGCCACGGACTCCTGGACTTGCTGCGCGATCTGGAATATCAGGTCACGATAATCTTTCCGGGATTCAAGTGTTCGGAAACGAAATACTGCGGACATCGAGCCCTGTCGCTGCCTGTTGGCCGACATAACCGATACACGGTCTTACTGGGATTGCCGTGGAAATTTCAAAAAGCTCTGCGGCGCACGCTCACGGGCGACGAAGTGGCGATTCTTACGCATATTGATGTCGCCTACCCGTATGTGCCCCCGCGCTCGATTTACGTCCAGCACGGTATCACTTGGGATGGCGCTCCTGCCGACCCCAGATTGCAACGGTCATGGCTCCGGCGTTTGCTCCGGCGATTTGAAATTGCGTCAAGCGCCCGGAGGAACTATCGGGCGACCGACCGGTCCCTGAGAACCGTGTGTGTTGACACCGCCTACATCTCCGCCTATCGGCAGTACTGCGCAACACGACGACGACCCCTCGAAAGTGAAAATGAAAAGCTGAGGTTCATCCCCAATTTTGGCGACCCCGCGCCGCCGGAGCGCATTCATTCCAAGATCGGCCAAATGGTTGCAGGTCGAAGCCGCATTCTCTTCGCCCGCCGGTTCGAAAGTTATCGTGGAGTGGAACTGCAGATCGCCGCGGCGCGCAGTCTGGCAGCGGAATTCCCTGCTTGTGAATGGATTTTTGCCGGCTCCGGGCCACTGCTGGCGCAAGTTGAAGACGCCTGCAGAACGATTCCGAATGCCAGGCTGCTTCGAGCGGACCCGAAAGCGATGCTAAGGCTGCATGACGAAGCGGACATTGCGGTAATCCCTTCCGTTTACTCGGAAGGGACATCGTTCTCGTGCATTGAGGCGATGTGCGCGGGCTGCGTCCCGGTGGTCACCGATGTCGGGGGGCTGGCCAATCTTGTCCTTCCCGATTTCAATGGCTGCATTGTCCGGCCAACGGAAGCAGATTTGAGTGGGGCGCTCCGGGCGTTAATCAAGAACGCTGAGTTCCGACGGCGCGCCGCCGCCAATGCGTATGCCATTGCGTCTGGCGCCTTCTCACGAGACGCATGGTCGCGACGCTGGCAAGAAGTGATTCGCGAAATGGAGGCCCACGCACCGGCCAAGCTGCGTTGATGGTTCAGGAGGCGCGCAAATGGGCATGAAGGAACCCAGAGTGGCCAGGATGCAGTCTGCAATCCTCACAACACAGGCACACGAATGGTAACGTGCAATCCCAGCCACATCCTGCTGATTGATGTCAACGCCTCGTGGATGCGGTCCCTTATGATGGCTCTGCCTGGTGTGCGTGAAGGGGCAACGCGGCTTCACGCCTGGCAGGTTTATGGCTCACGTTACTGGCTTGCCAACCGCAGCCGGATTTCAGCCGCCAAGTCCGACCAAACCGGACTGGTGGAGGACGTGGTGGCTGTGCCTGGCTGGACCCGTCTCAGCCGGCTTTCGACTGCGGTCCTGAGTTGGAAAGTGAAGCGCTTCCTGCGGCGGTTCGGCCCGCCGGCCGTGATCATTTACACCCTGCCGCAGTATGCGGGTGTGGCGGCGAAATTCGCCAATTGCTTCCAAGTCTATTACGCGCACGACGCCTACCGTTTCTATGATGCGTGGGATCCGGTCCGCATCGGCGAGTTGGAGAATCAAATTCTTAACTCCTGTGATTTGATCTTCGCGGTTTCGAGACAACTTCAGGCAGATTTCCAGAAGCTCACCGCCAAGCCGGTTCTCTATTCGCCCAACGCAGTTTCTGCGACGCTCGTTTCGCAACTGGCGTTGCCCTCCATCGAAAAGCCGCCGGAGTTGCGCAGCCTGCCGGACAAGGTTGTCGGGTGCGTCGGACAAATAAGCGAAAGCGCCTACGACTGGCCGTTGATAGGAGGCCTGGCCAGCGCCTTGCCTGAATTCACTTTTGTCTTCATTGGCCCGCTGGCGGACCATTCGCCGGAGAGTCTTGCCAGGGTCAAACGGGTTCTAAGGCTGCCCAATGTGCGCTGGCTGGGGCCGCGCCCACATGCCGAGTTGGGTCGCTACTTCGCAGCCTTTGACATTTGCTTCGGCCCGTATGCTGTCACTCCACTGAAACAGCGGGGCTCTCCCTTGAGAATGTATGACTACCTTTGTACATCAAAGCCAATCCTTTTCACGCCGATCAGCGAGATCTGTCACCACCACGAGTATGTGGAGGTGGGAGGCACGGTCGAGGAATGCGTGGGACTGATTCGCAAAATGGCGTCGTCCGATTACCCCATGGACCTTGCCGCCCGTCGCCGTTTCCTCCTGGAGAACACCTGGGAAAAGCGGGCCGAGCAGTTCTGGAGCCGGGTCGGCGAGTGCAGAAGAGCATTTGCGCCCGACAAAATTGCCTTGGTTTCGTGAATTTACCTTTGACCATTTCTCTTTCTTAATTATTCTTGGCTCTCAAAAACTGTGGTCAAAAATGTATGAGCAACAATCCCCACTGCAAATGCCTCCTGACCGGAGGCGCTGGCTTCATTGGCTCTCACTTGGCTGAGGCCCTCTTGGCACAGGGCCACGAGGTTCTAATAATTGACAACCTCTCTACAGGCCGTTGGGAGAATATCGCACACCTGGAAGCGCATCCTGGGTTTCACTTCGCCCGCGCCTCAATTGAGAATCCCGTTGTGTTGGACCGCATGGCTTCGCAGGCGCAGATCATTTTTCACCTGGCAGCCGCTGTGGGTGTAAAACTGATCGTTGAGCGGCCAGTCCATACCATCGAGACCAATATCATGGCTTCTGAGTACGTCCTCAAAGCAGCCCTGCGATACCGCTGCCGCACAATCATTGCCAGCACCTCCGAGGTTTACGGCAAAAGCCCGAAGGTGCCGTTTGCCGAGGACGACGATGTCATGCTGGGTCCTACGTGCCGGTCCCGCTGGGGATATGCTGCCAGCAAGATGGTTGACGAGTTTCTAGGCTTGGCATATCACAACGAATATGGCGCGGATATCGTGTGTGCGCGCCTTTTCAATACCGTGGGGCCACGGCAGACAGGACAATACGGCATGGTGGTGCCCCGCTTGATCCGCCAGGCTCTCAAGAAAGAGGATCTGACAGTATACGGCGACGGCAAACAATGCCGCTGCTTCTGCGACGTGCGAGATGTCGTTAAGGCACTGATTGGCCTGGCAGAACAGAAGGCTGCGAGCCGTCGCGTGTTCAATATTGGCTCGACCGAGGAGGTCTCGATTTTGGGGCTGGCAGAAATAATCCTGAGGTTGACCGGCAGCTCTTCAAAGATCAAGTTCGTACCCTTCCACGAAGCCTACGTCCCGGGCTTTGAGGATATGCAACGGCGCATACCGGACACGAGTCGGATTCAGCAGTTGTTGGGCTGGGCGCCGAAATACAAGCTGGAAGAAATCCTGGCATCCGTCATTGATTCTGAGCGCAATCAACTGGAGAAAGAGGCGAATTCTGCCGCCTTGAAAGGTGCAGAGTCTGACCAGCGCGTATAACTTGGGGACCAGCACAATCGTCAGTTCAGGCGGCTGTTGGGTTGACACCGCCTGCCAGAACGCGGAGGGCAGCAGCCAAGCTCAGGACAAACAAGGCTTGCAACAGGGCGCGCATCCCGCCGGGCTCCACAAGGTTTGAAAAAGCAGGTGTCATGCATGCCTGGTCTCCCCAGGGGTCTGGAAACGGTCGTGTCTTTTGCATCCCCAACCTCACGACCACTCGCCATCTCATCACATGGCAAGTCTCAGAAATAACGCACGACGGGTAATCCGTGATCCTGCCATGCTGTGCGCCTACGCACGATGGTGTTGTGCAGGCCTGGCCGGGAGACAACCCAGGCTGCGGGTGGCGGATGGCGTTGAACTTAAATACTGGCTGAACTTCTCAGAATACTGGACATATCGCAAAACCACCCGGCAAGCGCAATTTGCTTTCGCACGAAAGATGTTCACCAGGCAGGACGCCGGTTCGACGGCCATTGATGTCGGCAGCAATATCGGCGTGTTTTCTTGTGTGCTTGCCTCGCTGGGAGCGGGAGCCGTGCATTGCTTTGAGCCTGTACCAGAAACTTTCTGTCGCCTGAGAAAGAATGTCCTGGCTAATGGAATGGCGGATCGCTGCACGCTGAACTGTCTGGCCGTTGGCTCCGAAAGCGGAACTACACAACTGACAGTTTCACAGAATTCCCCGGCTACGAACCGGATTAAGGGGGGTACCGAAAGTGCTCAAATCGGCAGCAACTTTGGCGTGGGAGTCACAACCTTGGATGAATATTGCTCCTGCAAGCAAATCGCAAATGTCCAATTCCTCAAGATTGATGTTGAAGGGGCAGAACCGCTCGTGCTCCGTGGCGCACGTCGGTTATTACTCGGGAAAAAGGTGAACTCAGTTCTCCTTGAGGTATGCCCCGCTAACCTCAATGCGCTGGGCTTTCGGGCGCAGGACCTTTGGAATGAAATACAGTCTGTGAATTACGTTGCTCATCAGTTGGCTGAAAATGGCAGTACCGGCCCCGCTATGACTCCTGCTGATTTTTTCGCCGTCACATTGAACGACGTCGCCTTGCTGCCGGCCCGATGAGGGCAGACCGGACCTTGCCTCTGGGGGAACATACTCTGCCGGCTGCCCTCGCCCATTGCCGATGAGAATCTGCGGCTATGCCATTCCTTGGGGCGCCGTCACACCAACCGGTGAGGGCAGGCACGCAGTCAAAATGCTGCGCAGTCTAAGCGGACCATTTGAATTGGCGCACGAGCCACATCGATAAATCACTTCGCATCGCCTCGGTCATCCCCCGGCTTGCCGCCGGCGGCATTGGCCCGGTGTGCCTCTACGCGGCCGAGGGGCTGGCAAAGCAGACCAGCTGGCGAGTCACCCTGCTTAGCCTGCATGATTCCTCTGGTGAATCCGTAGCTGAGGACAGCGGCCTGCGCATCGTCCGCCTCGGGCTGGAGGGTAATTGCGCTCGGCTTTTCCTTAAGTGGCTGGCTGCGAACCCCCAGGACCTGGTGCTCACCAGCGACGTCTCCCGCATTGAACCCGCCTATCCCTTTTTGCCGCCCGCCACGCGCCACATCATCCAGATCCACGATTCCGGCCGCCGCTATCGCGCTGCGGCGGTGCGTCACGCAGCCTGGGTGGACGGGGTGACCTGCGTCGCCCAACATATTGAGGCGCCCTTGCGGCGGAGCCTTGACGCGGTCGGCTTTCAGGGCCTGCTCCGCACCGTCCACAATAGCGCGAGCTTCCCGCCGCTCAAATCGCGCCCCCCCTACGATGGGCCGCTCCGGTTGCTTTTCATTGGCCGGGTGGAAGCGCTCAAGGGGGTGTTCGACTTTGTGCCGTTGCTCCGGCGGCTCAAGCGGCTGGGAGTGCCGGTCACGCTCAACCTCGTCGGGGGCGAAAATCAAGCGCTGCGCCGGCAACTCGAGCGCAAGGGACTGGCGGGCTTGGTCATATGGACGGGACCCGTGCCTCACGCGCGTTGTTATGACATAGCATCGGAATCGGACCTTTTCATGATGACCAGTCGAAAAGAACCCTTCGGAATGGTCACCATTGAAGCCATGAGTATGGGTTGCGTCCCCATCGCCTACGATGTTCCCTCCGGCAGCACCGAGATTATCCAGCACGGCAAGAGCGGCCTCCTCGTCCCGCTGGGCGACCTCCGGGCCTGGGCGGAGCACATCCGCACCCTGCACCATGACCGCCAACGGCTGGCGAAACTCTCGGCCGGCGCCATTGCCCGCGCGCGCGACCATTTCAACGCCGAGGTCATGGCGCGGAACCTGGCCGCCTTCCTCGCCGAGGTCCTGGCTCACGCCGAAACCTGCCCAACCCAGCGTGAAACGGGAATGCCGCCGGAGACGCCGGCCGTTTATGGACCGCCAGCCCGCGGCTACCAACGGCTGCCCGCAGGGCTACGCGAGTGGATTCGCAACCGCGTGTGCGCAAATCCGAGGCTTTCCTATTGGCTGCTCAACCGGTGAATGTCTTAAGCTTAGCCTGGGTTGCCCCCTTAACGGCGGCTGCCACGCTCGAAGAAACCCGGAAGTCCACCGGGAAAGGCGAGCCGCACAAGAAAGCGGAGCGGTCTCTTGAGAATGTGGTGGTAGCCGAGTGAAATGAGATGGATCGTTGCACAGTTGGGCGCCAGACAACACTACGCTGTTCCGGTCGCCTTTGAGCGGCTGGGCCATCTCAGGTTGTTCTACACCGAAGCCTGGTGTCGCTGGGGCCGGGAGCTGGTTCGCTTGGGGCCAAGCGATTTCCGGGCGTTCGCCAACCGGTTTCATCCTGAGTTGCCGGGAAGTGCCGTAAAATCGTTCACACCCTCTTACGGCGCGTTCCACTTGGCCCACTTCCCCGGCCATTCTTCCACGCGAGCCAGACTCTATCGGTTCTTTGTGAATGCAGGGGCCTGGTTTGGGACGCGCGTTGCCGAGCATTTGTCACGGCAAACCCTGAATCCATCCGAAGACCATTTCTTTGCGTTCAACACAGGTGCATTGGAAGCTCTTAGCCTGATGCGGAAACTCGGCGTGTTCACGGTCCTCGACCAGATTGATCCGGGCCGCGAAGAAGAACGACTGATTGCTCTTGAAAGGGAAAAATGGCCCGGCTGGGAAAACTTCGTTGATCCAGTCCCGGAAGAGTACTGGAACCGAATCCGGGAGGAGTGGGGGCTTGCCGACATTGTCATGGTGAACTCGGAGTGGTCGAAGAAACTGCTCATTTGCCAGAGAATTCCAGAATCGAAGCTGATTGTTGTGCCTCTGGCATACCAAAGGTTAGGAGATGTGCGTCCTCGGGAGGCCGCCAATGGCCAGTTGACAGTGCTATGGCTTGGTGGCGTGAACCTTCGTAAGGGCATTCAATACCTCATCGAGGCCGCGAAAAGTCTCCCAAAGGTCCGCTTCGTCGTAGCCGGTCCGATTGGAATCCGGGAGGAGAGAGTGCGCTCGGCACCCGAGAACGTGGTCTTTGGGGGACGAGTACAGAGAAATAGCATCGGCAGCTTGTATCAGCAGGCACATGTCTTTGTTTTGCCGACCCTTTCTGACGGCTTCGCGATCACGCAACTGGAGGCAATGGCCCACGGCTTGCCAGTCATTACTACATCCAATTGCGGGGAAGTGGTTACGGATGGAGTCGATGGCCTGATCGTTCCGGCTGCCAACAGCGAGGCCCTGGCGGCTGCCATTGCTCGCCTGGATGCCAACCGGAAGGAGTTGGTGGCAATGTCCAAGCGGGCCTTTGACCGAGCCGATCAGTTTGAACTGCCAAAAAACGCACAGCAAATCGAAGACGCTATCCGTGTTTTCAAGACAGAGCGCGACAAGCGGCTGCAAGGGAGCGAAAAAGCCTGAACAAAACGTGAAACTCGCCCCACATCCGTCTTCGGCCTGTGGCGAGCGGAGGAAGATCGCCTGGATTGTCCATTCCCCCACGCCTTACAAGACCCCCTTTTTCACGCTGTTGGCGGCACGGCCGGAACTCGATGTCAGATTCTTCTTTCTGTACTGGGACGACCCCCAACGGGCATGGAAGCAAGATGCTTTTCCGGGAGGAAACCTAAAAGTGCTTCCCGGCCTTTCCTTCAGGGGCCGAGCAGATGAAAAGGAGCGCGTCCATTTCGGCCTCTCCATCATCAAGGAACTTCGGGAGGGGCGGTTCGGCTTGGCCGTGATTTGTGGCTACAATCACCCAACCCTCCTCTTCGCTTTGTTCTACTGCCTGTTCTCCGGCCTGCCGTTTATCCTCCAGGGCGAAAGCCATGTTGTCCAGCAGCGCCATCCACTTAAAAAGGCGCTGAAACGCTGGTTCCTCTTTCCGCTGCTCCGTCGGGCCAGAGCTGCCTTCGCCACCGGCACAAAGGCGGCCGATTACTGGGTGGAGGCTGGCATCCCGCGGGAGAAGATTTTCATCCTTTCCAACACGCCGGATATCGAGTTCTTCATCGCCGCTTCGGACGCTGCAAGGGCCAGGCGGGAACAGATACGAGAGAGTCTCGGCCTCAATGGGCGACTCACAGGCGTTTTCGTGGGGCGGTTTGTGGCAGTGAAAGGGGTCGAAGTCCTCTTGCGGGCTTTGGCGCTGTTGCCGCAGTCAAAGCGGCCCCAACTACTGCTGGTTGGCGATGGGCCGCTGAAGCCGACCTACGAGCGCATCATCAACACCCACAATCTGCCCGTTCGCTTCGTTGGCTTTCAACAGAAGGCACAGCTCCCCGAGCTGTATGCCGCCGCGGACTTCTTTGCATTGCCGTCGCTCTCTGAACCTTGGGGCGTGGTGGTGAACGAAGCGATGGCTTGTGCCCTGCCCGTCCTGCTCTCAGACCAGGTCGGCGCTGCGTATGACTTGTTGGAGGACGGGCGCAATGGATTCATGGTTCGCGCCGGGGACATTGGCGCCTGGAGCAAAGCGCTCTGCGCGATGATGGACATGACCACCGCTGAACTGGAAAGAATGGGGGCGACCTCGCGCGAAATCGTTCGGCCATGGAATCACGAAGCAAACGTCAAGAACGTCCTGGAATGTGTCAAACTGGTCTGTAGTCCCTAGTCCCGTAGTCCCGTAGTCCGTAGTCTTCTTCAAATTGTCCTCGTAATCGCTCTTAAAAGCGTGTCTGAAACATCCATTCGCCGCCATAAAAACGGTTGCATAACTGCCAATGAATAAGCGGCTGTTCCATTTGGATCTTATCCGAGGGCTGGCCGCGTTACTGGTTTGCTCGGGACACCTGAGGGCTTTTCTCTTCTGCGGATTGGAAGAGATCCAGTTACCCTCGGTCTTCACAAAGGTCTTCTATTTCCTCACCGGGCTGGGGCGCCAGGCTGTCATGGTGTTCTTTGTGCTCAGCGGCTTCTTTGTCGCCGGGAGCGTAGTGGATGCCTGGAAAGGGAACCGCTGGTCGTGGCGCGGGTACGCCTTGCGCCGGCTGACCCGGCTTTGGCTGGTCCTGCTGCCGGCCCTGGTTGTCACGCTCGCCTGGGATTCCATCGGCGCGTGGCTGTCGGACGGTAAAGGTTACAACGGTTGTTACTACGGTTTGGTTAACAGCGGTCCCACCGCGACAAGCCCGGCAAGCCATTCGGTGGCCATTTTCCTTGGTAATGCCGCTTTTGTGCAAACTTTGATCGTCCCGGTTTTCGGGACGAATGGTCCTTTGTGGAGCCTGGCCAATGAGTTCTGGTATTACGCCCTCTTTCCCATGCTCTGGGTGGCAGCCCTGGGCAAGGGCTGGACGCGCTGGGTTTCGGCCCTCTTAGCCGGAGTGTTGTTCTGGCGGCTGCCGGCATCACTGCTCCTGAGCGGAATTATCTGGCTTCTCGGCCTCGGAAGTTTTATCGCCTGGCGGACCCCGGCGCTGGCAGCAAAAGCGAGGCATCCCCTCATCCTAGCGCTGGCGGGTCTGGCCTTTGTTCTGACTCTGTGCCTCAGCAAGACCGGTCATTGGCTCGGCTCGGACTACTGCATCGGCACGGCCTTCGCGCTGCTGGTTCCGGGCCTGGCCGCCAGGAACAGCCCGCCCGCGGCATATCAAGGAGTGGCCGTTCACCTCTCCGAGCTATCTTATACACTCTATGTCATGCACTTCCCCGCTCTTGCTTTCGTTGCCTTTGTGTTCATTGCTCCGACGAAATATCCACCCGGTTTGCATGGCTTTGCCCTGTATCTTCTATTGCTGGCCGGAGTCCTGGCGTACTCATGGCTCCTTTGGTGGTGCTTCGAGCGCAATACGGATCGGCTCCGCCGCTGGCTGGAACCCCGCCTTGGGATTTTGGCCCGTCCTCGCAATCGATCTTAAGACCGTCTGAACAACTCCTGGTGATACCGCCTGGTTACGAATTAGCTTATGAGCCGAAATGAAATCCTTCTCGCGATGGGCGGGCTGGTATTGTTGTCCGCTGCCAAGTGGAGGTGGAGCGTGCAGGTGGCGCTCGTCATCACGGTGTTTGAGGGTGTCTTGAGGAAGTGGGTATTCCCCGGAGCGGGCCAGTATATTTACTTCCTTAAAGATTTTGTGCTGCTGGGTGCCTACATTGGATATTACACCGCAGCCATCCCCAAGCGCAGCGGCCTGAATCCCGCCTTGAAAATTACTCTGGTGCTGGGTTGCGCCGCAGTCGTGTTGCAGGCGTTCAACCCCAATCTGGGCTCCATTGTCACCGGAGTCTTTGGAATCAAAGCGTATCTTTGGTATGTCCCCTTGTTGTGGATTTTGCCGGAGGTCTTCCGCAACAAGAGTGAGTTGTTTCGGTTTACGGATTGGTTCATCCGATTGGCGGTTCCGCTGGGAATCCTTGCCATGGTCCAATTCCAAGCACCCCTTGACAGCCCCTTGAACGCCTACGCCGCGAATACCGAGGCAGTTTCCAGCTTCGGTGAAGATGGCACCCACGCCCAGGTTACGGGCACCTTTTCCTACATAGCCGGTTACACTTCCTTCCTGTTCTTTACTTTTTGCCTGTTGGCTGCCAACCTGTTGGGCTCACAAAAGCCCATTGTCGTATGGAGCAATGCCGCGATCCTGTGTTTGGTGCTCGGAAATATGTGTATGTCCGGTGGACGAAAGAATTTCGTCTGTATCGGGTTGAGTCTGGCAGTCTTGAGCGTTGTCGTGCTGAAGCATCGGCAGATGCTCCCCGGTCTGCATAGAACTCTCCTCGCCGTTGCGGTCGCGGTCGGCCTAGCACTCATGTTATTCGACACCGCGGTTGATGCAATGATGTACCGTGCCCGGTCAAATGAGGATTTCATAGAACGCACGATGCTGTTCATGCCACTCATAGACAATCTCAAAAAACTTGGGCTGGATAGCTACGGAGCAGGACTGACACTCGCAGAGAGGTCGGAGTTGTGGAGCGCGCTGAATGTGGCGCCCCCCAGGAGTTTGCCTCCTTCTATGGATTTTGAGGCGAACCAGGTCCTCGTTGAGCTTGGGGCTGTGGGGTTCTTAGCGTGGTATTCCCTGAGAATCGCCTTGCTTTGGGCGCTCTGGGCAACTTGGCAGCGTCTGCAGGACCCTCGTCTGAAGGTTCTGGCTGCGGGCGCGTTCACATTTCATTTGGCCCATCTGTACCTATCCACTTATTTGAACCACATCGCCAATCTCTATCTCTGGTTCATGGCGGGTTTTATCCTGCTCCTGCCGCGACTGGATTCAAACAAAAAGATACCCCTGTCCTCCGAGGTACGCAGGGCCGCCCGTCGCAGAAGACCTGCGGCAAAGCTCGCCGAAGCGCCTCTCGCCGCTTCCGGGGTGAAGCCGAGGTTTGGGGAAAGCGGGAAAGCGCCGTGAATTAAGAGCCGCCTTTGCAGTGCGTGCTCAGATTGCCTGACTTGCGGATGGATTCTCGTGATGAACCTTCTGGGCGTCCTTGAAATCTACGCCCGATGAACTGGTTGGCTCGCTGGAACCCTTTTTCAAATAATGCGCATCCTGCATGTCATTCCTTCGGTTGGTCCGGTTCGCGGCGGGCCGAGCCAGGCTGTGCTCGAACTCGTGAGCGCCATTCGTCCGCTTGGGGTTGATGCGGAGATTGCCTGTACCAACGACAACGGTCCGGACGTTCTCCAGGTTCCTACTGGCAGCTTGATGGATTACCAGGGCGTGCCCGTGCGGTTCTTCCCACGCTTTTCCCCCAGTTTGAGAGCACTGCGTGAGTTTGCGCTGTCGGCGCCGCTGACAAGATGGCTGCGTGGAAATCTTGGCCACTACGACTTGATTCATGTGCACGCCTTTTTCTCTTATGCCTCCTCGGCAGCGATGTTCCTGGCGCGCAAGTGCGGTCAACCCTATATCAATCGGCCGTCTGGTCTGCTCGGTCATTGGGCTCTGAAACAGAGTCGTTTGCGGAAGCGTGCGTTTCTGGCGCTCATGGACCGTGCCAACCTTGAGAAGTCTGCCGCGTTGGAATACACCTCTGAGCTGGAACGGGACGAGGCTGCAAGGTTGCACTTGAAACCGCCCGCATTCGTGCTGCCCTACGGGCTGGATGTTCCGCCCCTTGTGACAGATGCGGCGGCGCGTCTGCGGGCGAGGTTCCACATTCCCGAGGATGAACCCGTTCTTCTCTTTCTCTCCCGCCTCCATCCCAAAAAGGGGTTGCACTACCTCATCGAGGCGCTGGGCGCGCTTCCACTCCAGCCTTTCCACCTGGTGATCGCCGGCAGCGGCGAGCCGGACTACGAGACCTCAATCCGGGAGCAGGTGGCACAACGGGCCTTGCGGCACCGGGTTCACTTCGCGGGCTTCGCTGGGGGAGAGGACAAGCAGCTCCTCTTGCAGGGCGCGGATTTGTTTGTGCTGCCCTCCCATTCGGAAAGCTTCGCCATTGCTGCCTTGGAGGCGGTTGCCGCCGGCACGCCGGTGCTCACGACGAGGGACGTGCCAGTTGCCTTGCTAGTGGAAAAGTCTGGCCTCGGCTGGGTGACCGGTTTGCAACCTTCAGAGTTGGCGCTGTCCGTCGAGCGTGCCCTCAAGCAGTGTCGAACGCTAAGTCGGGACGCTGATTTCCGCGCTCGCGGGCGGCGGCTGGTGGAACGGAACTTTTCCTGGAGCATCATCGCCGCCCGCACAATTGAAGTGTATAACGCCGTGCTCGAGAATCGCCAGCCGCCGTCCTTTGAACTTTCGGCGGCACAGGTTTAGCGACATGAGCCAGGCAATCTCGAAATGCCCTGTCTCCATTTTGGTTCCGACCAGGAACGAGGAACGGAATCTTCAACGCTGCCTGAACGCCATCGCGAACTGGGCGGATGAAATCGTGGTGGTTGATTCCCAGAGCACTGACCGGACGTTGCCGATAGCGTCAGCGTTCCAAGCCACAGTTGTTCAGTTTCACTATAAAGGAGGCTGGCCCAAAAAGAGGAATTGGGCCCTTGAGAATCATGCCTGGAAAAACGACTGGATACTGTTGCTGGATGCCGATGAGATCGTACCGGAACCGCTCAAGATGGAAATCGCGGAAACCATCCCGCGCACTCACTGCAACGGCTTTCTGCTTAAATATCAAATTCATTTTCTGGGCCGTCGCTTGCACTTCGGCGGCACCCAACTGCGCAAGCTTGCGCTCATCCGCAGAGGGCATGGCCGCTACGAGAGACGGTTGCAGCAACAGGACTCCTCGATGGGGGATATGGAGGTGCACGAGCACGTCGTCGTGGACGGCCTCGTCGGAACGCTCCATTGTCCCATCCAACACGAGAACGTCAATTGCCTGGACCGGTATATCGCCAAACACAATGAATACTCCAACTGGGAAGCCCGCGTCCTGCTGGGTGGGTTGAAGGGAGAAATCCTCCCGTCACTCTTGGGAAGTCAGGCCCAGCGGCGGCGCTGGCTCAAACGCCGTTTCCTTGGTTTGCCGGGTTCCCCGGTTGCTTTGTTCTTCCTCAAATACCTGTTTCAACTGGGGTTTTTGGATGGTATTCCGGGGCTGATCTATTGTGCTTTTCAAGCCTTTTACATCTTCGAGGTGAAGGCCAAGGCTTACGAACAAAGATTCCTTCGTCCGGCAGAGTAACAGCTTCCCGGGATTCTAGCTTATCTCTACCGTTGCGGAACCTCAAGAAAGCAACGTGTGACGAATACAAGGACTACTGTTTTCGCGGGGCACACGCCTCGCACATGCACCGGCATTTTTTGCCGTGCTTGTTCGACTTAGCCGGGCCACTTGCCCCCGGGACAAGGGTTCTGGACGTAGGCTGCGGCAACGGCTTCACAGCGGGACAGTTCCTGCAAAGGGGGTGCTCCGTAACGGGAATTGACCTGAGTATCTCTGGAATTGAAATTGCCAGGAAGACTTACCCTGGTGGCCGATTTGAAGTATTGCCGGCGGACTCGCTCATTCTCGCTAGTCTAAACGAGCAACCATTCGATCTGGTCATAAGCACGGAAGTAATTGAGCACCTGTACGCGCCAAGGTCTTACGCCGCTGGCTGCTTCGCAGCGCTCCGTCCAGGAGGACGTTTCATTTGCACCACTCCGTACCATGGCTACTTGAAAAACCTTATGCTTTCCATCTTCGGAAGGTGGGATTCTCACGCGAACCCCCTTTGGGATGGAGGCCATATAAAGCTCTGGAGCCGAAAAACACTCACTAAGCTGTTGGCTGAAGCTGGGTTCACCAAAATGCAGTTTCGCGGCGCTGGCAGGTTCCCGTTGCTCTGGATGACCATGGTGCTGGCCGCAGACAAGTGCCAAAACTCCACCAGCAGAAGTCCATCCGCGACTTGCAGACCTCGTATCATTGTGAGGTCTAGACTGCCCCCGCCAACTCACGCCCTGATCTCTGACCTCTGATGTCTGTCCCCCGTCCTCTGAAATGGCCAGCATCCTGATCCTGGTGCAAGTCTTCCCGCCCGATAACGTCGCCACCGCCCAGCTTTACGGAGACCTGGCTAAGGACCTTGTCGCTCTGGGTGACCAAGTCACCGTCCTGACCACCACCCCTTATTACAGCTTTGACCCGAACGCCAAAGGAT
>Ga0181521_10004471_pt1 | contig 15928 bp, 12 predicted proteins | sample PEATcosm2014_Bin_32_FD_119764 | JGI IMG/M metagenome (GOLD analysis project Ga0181521, IMG submission 119764) | Peatland microbial communities from MTU Mesocosm Facility, Houghton, MI, USA - PEATcosm2014_Bin02_60_metaG | ecosystem: Environmental > Terrestrial > Soil > Wetlands > Peat | place... | reverse complement strand
TGAAAAGGGGGTAGGTCTTCACCCAGCGTCTTTTCGAAAATCGGCATTGCAGGCAAAAGGCTTATACCCCGGCTGCCCGGAAAATGGCTGCGGAGTGCGAAAGTCAGGTTAGTACCAGACTCATTAGCGGCGTCTTTCATGGCGGGGCGTCCTTCTCCAATTCGAATCACTTTGAGTCCGTGACGATATCTCGCCTTCAAAGGGAAGTTGCGGTAGCGCTACACCGCGGTGCCGAGCGCCCCCTCTTCCGCGGCCCTCACGTCGCGCAGGACGGCGCACCAGGGAGGGTAGCCGCGGGCGGCGGAGTACGCGTCCGGTTCGACTTGAAAGGCCACATCCACGCGCGCGCCGGGGGCAAATTCGGCGGCGCGCGCGGCGAAGTTCCAGGCTTTCAGAACGAGGGTGCGGCCGTTTTGCCGGACCGTGACGCGCAGGTGCTTCTCCTTCAGCGGCGCGCTGGCGGCTACTTCCACATTCGCGGCCGCGAGCATGGGCGGCGGGTTGCCGTGGCCGAAAGGGGCGAGGCGAAACAGCTCGCCGGTGGTTTGTTCGCCGAGGTCGCGCAGCTCGACTACGGCATCGATGTCGATGCGGCGGAGAAAATCCTCGGGGAGCAGGCGGGCGGCGGCGTATTCGTGGAAGCGGCGGCGGAATTCGCCGATGTTGGCGGGCTCGAGCGTCACGCCGGCGGCGTGTTCGTGGCCGCCGAATTTGACGAACAGCTCAGGCATGGATTCGAGCGCTTCCAGCAGGTGGAAGGCGGGGATGCTGCGGCCGGAGCCCTGGGCGAGGCCGTCGTCCGGGTTGTGGCCGAGCACGAAAACGGGGCGGCCCAGGCGCTCGACCAGGCGGCTGGCGACGATGCCGAGAACGCCGCGGTGCCAATCCTCGGAGTAGTAAACCAGCGCGGCGGCGGATTCGTCGACGGGGACGGATTGGCAGGCTTCGACAATCGCCAGCTCGATTTGCTGGCGGCCGGCGTTCTGCTCGTGAAGCTGGCGGGCCAGGTCGCGGGCGCGGGCGGAATCGGCGGTGAGGAACAGCTCGACCACGGCCCTGGCGGTATCCATGCGGCCGGCGGCATTGATGCGCGGGGCAATCTGAAAAGCCACCTGGCGGGCGTCGGGGATGCTCGCGCCGGTGAAGCCGGCCACATCGAGTAGAGCGCGCAGGCCCGGATTGCGCACGGCGTTCAGGCCCTCCAAACCGTGCTTGACGATGATGCGGTTTTCGCCGCTGAGCGGGACCACGTCGGCAACCGTGGCGATAGCCGCCATTTTCAAAAACGATTCCTCGATGCGGCGCACTTTTGCCGCGGGCCAGGAAAGGCGGGACAGCAGGGCCTGCACGAGTTTGAACGCGACGCCCGCGCCGCAGAGGTTCTTTTCGGGATACGGGCAGCCGGGCCGATTGGGATTGAGCACGGCTGCGGCGGGCGGCAATTCGCTATCGGGAAGGTGATGGTCGGTGACGATCACATCCATGCCGAGCTGGGCGGCGCGCTCGACCACCTGGTTGGCGCGAATCCCGGTGTCCACGCTGACGATGAGGCGGACGCCCTCGGCGGCGGCGCGCTCGACCACTTCGGGGCGCATGCCGTAGCCGTCCTTGAGACGGTGCGGGACGTGCCACGCGGAGACGCCGCCGGCCAGTTCGATGGCTTTCGTCAAGATGACGACGGAGGCAGTGCCGTCGACGTCGTAATCGCCATAGACCAGGATTTTTTCCGAAGCCTGAATGGCGCGATGCAGCCGCTCGGCGGCCTGGGGCATATCGAGCATGAGGAAGGGATCGTGGAGGTGGTCGAGCGAAGGCTCCAGGAAGCGTCGCACGGCGGCGGGGTCGGAGAATCCGCGATGGGCGAGAACACTGGCGGCGGGACTGCCCAGATGGAGGGCGGCGGCCAGCGCCTGGACGGTGCGCTGGTCGGATTGGGGAAGGCGCCAGCGGCTGGATGGCATGATCGAGGGCCGCTAATTTTTGGAGAAGTAGCCGCCCAGGGAATCGTCTTCGGGGGGGCTCTCGTCGTCGCCCATGCGGGCCATGATTTCTTCCTCGATGGTGAGGAAGTCTTCGAACCAATCGGGCTGCACTTCGTAAACGTAGAGACGGTTGCCGGAATCGAAGGCGAGCTCGATGTCGCAGGTGACGCCGGTGTAGATGCGCAGGTCGCGGAGGCGCGATTCGTATTCGCGCTGCTCTTCGCGCGTGAGATCGAGGTCTTCCAGGCTGCTGGAGAGCTCGTCGATCTCGTCGGCATCGAATTCGCGGCTGGCGAAGATCACGATTTTGGCGCCGGCCTGGCGGGCCACTTCGAGGAACATCTGGTAATCGGGATGGCGCTCGCTATCCCAGAGCACCAGGGGAAGTCCTTCCAGGCCGCCGGGGCTGCCGTGGAAGATAACGAATCCCGAAGAAGCGAGATAATCCAGGATTTCGCGTTTGAGAGTATCGAGATTCAAATCCACTTTGAGTCCTCAGCCTGAGACCAACACCAGAATATCAGAGGGGCCGGCCAGGTCGCGGGCGGACGGCGTAACGATCGTCTTCGGCCCGATGTAGAGTTTGCGGTTTTCGCGAATGGCGTCGCGGATGTCGGCTTCGCAAACGAACGGGAGCGGCGCGGGAGCTGGAGCCGGCTGTTCTACCGGAGCCGGCCGCTCCGCCGGCAGTCAGCTATAGCCCTCGCCGGATCCGGATTTTCCATTCCTGGCGAGGAACTTATCGACCACTTCGGCGGCGATGGCGGCCACCACGGAGCGCGTGATTTCCGGCTTGGGCGCGGGCGCCGCCGTTTCGCAGGAGCACGCCGGCCCTCCCGCGGCAGGGGCGGCGGCGGCGGATTTGACGGCCACACCGCGCGAGGCGAGGAAGCGCTCGACGGCGGCGGCGACGGCCAGGGTATCCACCGGTCCCGCGGCCAGCGATGCCTGTGCGGCAGCCTGCGGAGCTTGCGCGATATCGAGAGGCATTTCGAAAGCCTCCTCGGGGCGGCGGACGACGTAGGCGATGCGCTTGATATTGATGAGGTGCTGCGGGCCCACATTGTCGGAGGTGATGTTGCCCGCGCCCGCGCCGCAACCCAGCGTCATGGCCGGGAAGACATTGGTGGTGATGCCGGTGGAACCTTGCGGCGCAGGCGTGTTGACCAGAATGCGCATGGCGGGCATGCACAGGCCGAATTCGCGGATGTGGTTTTCGTCGCGGGAATGAATGACGGCGGTATGGCCGGAGCCGCCGAATTTGAGCAGGGCGAAGCAGGTATCCATGGCGGCCGCGAAATCGTTCACGAAATACAGCGAGAGCACCGGCGAAAGCTTTTCCATGGAGAGCGGGTGCTGCTTGCCGACGCCGTCGTCTTCCACGCAGAGAATGGAGGTGCCGGCGGGAACTTCGAAGCCGGCCATGCGCGCCAGCTTGGCGGGCGCCTGGCCCACGCAATTGGGATTGATCGTGAAACCGGTGGTCACCAGGAGCGCGGCCAGCGCGGCTTTCTGCTGCTCGTTGCACAGGAACGCCTTTTGCGATTGGAGCAGGGCCAGGACGCGGTCGCGAATGGACCTCTCGGTGACGATGGCCTGTTCGCTGGAGCAGACCGTGCCGTAATCGAAAGACTTGCCGGCCACGATTTTGGCAATGGCGTCGTCCAGATCGGCGGAGGGATCCAGCAGCACCGGGACGTTGCCGGGACCGACGCCGAAGGCCGGTTTGCCGCTGGAGTATGCCGCGCGGACGATTCCCGCGCCGCCGGTCGAGAGGATCACGCCAATGCGTTCATGCCGCATCAGGGCGTTGGTGCCTTCGATGGTCGCGGTATCCACGCATTGGATGATGTCTTCCGGAGCGCCGGCTTGGACGGCGGCTTGATAGAGAATCGAAGCCGTGTGGCAGGTGCAGCGATGAGCGCGCGGGTGCGGGCTGAGGACGACGGCATTGCCGGCTTTGAGCGAGATGAGGGTTTTGTAGATGGCGGTGGAAGTGGGATTGGTGGTGGGCAGGATGGCGGCGATGACGCCCACGGGAACGCCGATTTCCACCAGCTTTTCTTCCGGCAGCTCGCGCAGAACGCCGACCGTCTTCATGCCGCGCATGCGGCGGGGCAGCCAATCGCAGCACAGCAGGTTCTTGATGTACTTATCCTTGGCGTTGCCGTAGCCGGTCTCGGCGACGGCTTCTTCGGCCAGCGCGCGAGCGGACGAGCGGGCGGCGGCGGCCATGCGCTCGACGATGGCATCCACCTGTTCCTGGGAGTACGTGCGGTATTTCTGCCAGGCGGAGTAGGCTTGATCGACTTTGGTGCGGACCTCCTGAATGGACAGAAGGTCTTTGTCGGCGAGCATGGGCCGTTACTTCTTGAGACCGCCGGTGGGGAGGATCTTTTCGACTTCCTCGTGCGGGCGGGGAATGACGTGCACGCTGATGAGTTCGCCGACGCGCCGGGCGGCGGCGGCGCCGGCGTCGGTGGCTGCCTTGACGGCGCCCACATCGCCGCGCACCATGATGCAAACCAAGCCCGCGCCCACGAATTCTTTGCCGGTGAGCACCACATTGGCGGTTTTGACCATGGCGTCGGCGGCTTCGACCGCGCCAACCAAACCCTTTGTTTCAATAAGGCCGAGGGCCTCCATTTTTCCTCCAGATGGTTGTGAAAGTATTACCGTAGCACAAATCCGGGGACAGGCGCTTTGCTTTCGCCCCACCTACCGGATTTCCGAAAATGCCAGCGGGCGCAGAATGGCGTTGCTGATGTTGGAAACGATCTCGGCGTCGCTCAAGCCGGGCTGCGCGCGCAGTTTGCGCCATTCCGCGTCGGCGCCGAAATCCTTCCACAGCTTCTCGCGCGCGGCCAAGTCGTCAAACGCCAGCATGTAGGTGATGTTCGGCAAGTTGCGGCCCAGCAGGGTCGCCTGTCCGAAAAACACCGGGTTCATTCCCAGGCGGCGGAAAATAGCCGCTTCCCCATCCTCGAACATCTTGCGCTTGCGGTTGGAGGCTTTCTCGTCGGTCGATTCGTACGTGCGCAGCTCGAAAATACGCGCGGCGCGCTGCCGGTCCGCGGGCGGCGCCACGATGGACGGCATGCCGGGAAATGCGCGCAGCAGCGTGCCTTCCATACGCTGGTAGGGCGGATCTCCGATGGTGTTGTACGCATCCCAGCCCTTCTGGAATGGCGCGTCTGCGGCGAGTTTCTCCTGCACGGTCTCGAGCGCGGCCAGCGAGGGGTAGCTCACCAGCGAGAGAATGAACGGGCTGGCGGGCGCGATCACCGCGCTGAAAAAGCCCGCCGTTCCCGCACCCGCGCGCCGCGCCGCCGGCAGAAACGTGTCGCCCAGATATTTGGTGGTGCGCTCCAGTTGCGTGCCGTTGCGCATGTAGTAGTAGAGCAGATGGAAGCAGGCGGGCTTGGCCGCCTGGCTTTCGGCGGCCGCGGCCAGCCCGGCGGCGGCGCTCGCGCCCAGGAAGTTTCTTCGCTTCATTGATTCCCGTTCTAACATAGAATGAACTAACCTTCTATGGCATCCCGCCCCGATCTCGAAAAAAACCGCGTGGCGCCTTCCACGGACCGGAGCTTCTTCGGTCACCCGCGCGGCCTGGCCACCTTGTTCTTTACCGAAATGTGGGAGCGCTTCAGCTACTACGGCATGCGCGCTCTGCTCATTCTCTTCATGACGGCGCCCATCGACAAAGGCGGCCTGGGCTTCGGCGTGGCCAAAGGCGGCGCGGTTTACGGCTTTTACACGGCCATGGTGTACCTGCTGTGCCTGGCGGGCGGATGGGTGGCCGACCGCATCACCGGCCAGCGCCGCTCCGTGCTGTACGGGGGCATTTTGATTTGCGCCGGGGAATTCTGCCTGGCGACCCCCAGCCTGGCTACTTTCTACATCGGGCTGGTGCTGCTGATGGCCGGCACCGGCCTCCTCAAAGCTAACGTCAGCGTCATTGTCGGCCAACTCTACGGGCCCAACGATCCGCGCCGCGATTCCGGCTTTTCCATTTTCTACATGGGGATCAACATCGGCGCCTTCCTTTCGCCGCTGGCCTGCGGATGGGTCGGGCAAAATATCAGTTGGCGCCTGGGTTTCGGTATTGCCGGCATCGGCATGATTCTCGGCCTGGTTCAGTACGTGCTCGGCTACAAACACCTGGGCGAGGCCGGGCTGTATCCCGCCAGCACCGGCGATGTCGCCGAAGACCGGCGGCAGAAACGCAACGGCGCCTTCACCGGGATTGGCGTCCTGGCCATTCTGGGCATCTTCGGCGCTCTCGGCGCCGCCGGCGTGATTCACTTCACGGTCGAACTTGCCTTCGACTCGCTCGGCTATCTCTTGCTGGGGGTCTCGATCGCGGTTTTCGCCTGGCTGATCTTCGGCCGCGGATGGACCGCGACCGAGCGCAAGCGCGCCATCGCCATCCTGGTGCTGTTCATCGCTTCCGCCATCTTCTGGGCGGCGTTCGAGCAGGCCGGTTCCTCCCTCAACCTGTTCGCCGACCGCAACACGCATTGCGAAATCCTGGGCTTTGCGTTCCCTTCGAGCTGGTTCCAATCGGTTCAGCCCATTTTTGTAATCGCGCTTTCGCCGGTTTTTGCGTGGCTCTGGCTGGTCCTGGGGCGGCGCGAACCCTCCAGTCCGGCCAAATTCTCGATGGGGCTGTTCTTCGGCGGCCTGGCCTTCCTGATTTTGGTTCCGGCCGCGCAAGCCGCCATGCACGGCGTGCAGGTTTCTCCCTGGTGGCTCACCGGCTGCTATCTGCTGCAAACCATCGGCGAATTGTGCCTCAGCCCCATTGGTCTCAGCGCCATGACGAAGCTCGCGCCCGAATGCCTGGGCGGCTTCATCATGGGCCTCTGGTTCGTCTCCATCAGCATCGGCGATTTGCTGGCCGGCAAAGCCGGCTCACTGTTCGAATCCATGGCGCTGCCTACGCTGTTCGGGTCCGTCGCGGCCATCGCGCTGGCCGCGTGCGTGGTGCTCGCGTTGCTCGTGCGGCCCACCGTAAAAATGATGGCCGGCGTCAAGTGATCGCGCGCAACTCCTCTTTTTGCAGGCACTTCGCCGCCTCGTTTAACGTAAAAACAAGGGTAAAGGGCTGTCCAAAGCGCGCTATAATCTAGCCATAGGCAGTTCCCAGGGTATGTCGCAAGGGCATGGAGTCAAGATCGCGGACGCGCGCCGTCTCCTAGTCGAGCGGGTTGTCCTCAGCCCCTATTTGAACCGTTCCGCCCGGCTGCGCGATCTGTTGGTTTATCTGACAGACCGTGTTTTGGAAGACGACGCCGGGGAGATCCACGAGCAGGAAGTCGGCCATAAGGTGTTCGGCCGTCCGCTGGATTACGATACCACCGCCGACAATATCGTCCGCGTGCATGCTTCCATGCTGCGCAAGCGCCTGGAGCAGTACTTCTCTATCGAAGGCGCCGGCGAAACCATGGTGCTGGAGATTCCCAAGGGGAATTACGCGCCCGTCTTTCACGAGCGCGCCAAGCTCACATCCGAGCCCGCGCACGTGGAGCCCTTGCCCGTACCGGAAAAGCCGCGCCGGGACTTGCGCCTCGCGACAGCGCTGGCGGCGGCGTCCCTGTTCGCCTGTTCCACCGCGTTCCTTTTGTTGCGTGGGCCGGCGAAGGCGTCGATATCCGCGGCGCCTCCCACCGTGCGTCTTTTCTGGTCGCAGATTCTCCGGCCCGACCATGCCACCGACCTGGTGATGGACGACGCCGCCGTGGGCCTCTACCAGGAGCTCACCGGCCACGCGCTATCGCTGACCGAATACTATGACCGCAGTTATCTGCGCGGCGTCCCCGCGATTGCCGCGGCAGCCGGCCTGGACGCGCAGGCGGCCGCATCCATAGTTTTGCGGCGGCAATCCAACTTCTCCGATGTCGGCTTCTTATGGAAGCTGTTGCAAACCGGCGGCGAACGGGGCATCAATCTGCGCTTCGCCCGCGATTATTCGTTCCGCGATCTCAAAGCCGACAACGCCATCCTGCTGGGCACCGACCGCTCCAACCCCTGGCTCCAGGCTTTTGAATCCAAGCTGGGCATCCGCTGGCAGTTTGACAAACCTAACGCGGTTTACTATCCCGTGGACGTGCAGTCCAACCGCAGCTATGTGACCGGCCAGCCGGGCGAAGCTCATGAAGGCTTCTTCTCCATCGCCCTGCTTCCCAATCTCGGCGGCACCGGCAATGTGCTGCTGCTATCCGGTACCGGAGGCAGCGCCGTCAATGCGGCGGCCGATTTCCTGGTGGACCAGCATGCCATGGCGCTGCTTCGCGGAAAGCTGCCGGTAACTAAGGATGGCGCCTTTCCACCTTTCGAAGCGCTGGTCAAGGCCAAAGGACGCAGCGGCCTGCCGCGGGATGCGGAAATTGTGGTCTGCCGGCCGGCCGGGAAATAGATGTGAGGCAGGATGGTATCCTGCACGGCGGTTGGGTACCGCCGCTCCGGGCTTTGCCTGGTTAGACCGATTGGCAATCGGTCCGCGGGATAACATCCTGCCCTACAGCGCGCGCGGCCTGCTTTACGCCACCCTCTTTACGTAAAGAGCCACCCCGCGCAGGCTGAAGCAATGCCACCACTTCAAGAGCTAAGGGTCCTTTAACCTCAGTCCAGACAGTGAATTGGCTTGCTACCGGAGGAGCGCGGGCCTACTATACCGTGCAGGAAAGTCTCGTAGTCGTAGGCAAGCAGTTGGAGCAAATCATGAAAGCCACGAAGCTATTCGCCGGAATCCTGATAGCCGGTTCGCTTTTCGCGCAGGGCGCCATCCAGCGCCCCAAAGTTCTGGGCGTCGCGCATATGGCGGTATACGTCAAGGATCTCGCCAGGACCCGCCAGTTCTACGAGAAATTCCTGGGCTTCGGCGAGCCCTTTACGCTGCCCGGCAAGGATGGCAAGGGCACCCGCATCGTCTTCGTGAAGGTCAACGATTATCAGTACTTCGAGATTTTCAACGAGGCCGACCGCGGTGAGGGCCAGCTCAACCATATCTCTCTCTATACCGATAGCGCCGACCGCATGTACGCCTACCTGAAATCCAAGGGCATCGAAGTCCTGTCGGACAAGGGCAGCGTGGGAAAAGGCAAGACCGGCAACAAAAACTTTAATGTGAAAGACCCCGACGGCCACATCGTCGAGATGGTGGAATACATGCCCGATAGCTGGACCGCGCAGGCCAAAGGCAAGTTCATGCCGGCCACCCGCATCTCGGACCATATTATGCATGTGGGGATCTTGTGCGGCGACCTGGATAAATCCATGGCCTTCTACGGCGGCATTCTGGGCTTTAAGGAATTCTGGCGCGGCAGCGGCTCGCCGCGCATGTTGAGCTGGGTGAATATCCGGCCCGCCGGAGGACAGGACTACATCGAGCTGATGCTATACAACAGCCTTCCCGCCCCGGACGCGCGCGGCACCAAGAACCACGCGTCCCTGACGGTGCCGGACGCCGTCAAGGCGCTGGCGGAGTTGCAGAAGCGCGCCGCCCAAGGCTTGTACACGCCGCCCGAAGGCAAGCCGATGGAAATTCAAATTGGACAGAATCACAAGCGCCAGATCAACCTGTACGATCCCGATGGAACGCGCATCGAGTTGATGGAGCCCAATACCACCGATGGCAAGCCAGTGCCGGATTCCACGGCGCCGGTTCCCCATCCCAACCAGGGAAAGTAACCGGGTATGCGATTTCAGCGCGATAGCCGGATTGACAGACGAAAGCGGCTGTCTCACAGTGGGGCAGGCGCTTTCGCCTGCCAACGACATCTGCAATTGCACGAAAAGGAGACATTATGCGCACCCAGTCCGCTGCGCTGCTGGTAACAGCATCGCTCTTGTTCGCCGGCTTTGCCGCCGCGCAGACGCCGTCCGCGACCATCACCGGCCGGGTTTCAGACCCCACGAACGCCTCGGTCGGCGACGCCACCATCGAGGTTCGCAACGTCGGCACCAACGAAAAGCGCGTGGTCCGCTCAGCATCCGACGGCGACTATACCGTCTCCAGCCTGAACCCCGGCACCTACGATGTCAGCATCGCAAAAGAGGGCTTCAAATCGGTGCACGACACCGGCGTGGTCCTGGAAGTGGACCAGACCGCCCGTCTGGATGCTCATCTGGAAGTGGGTACGATCACGCAAACCGTGGATGTCACGGCGGGAGTTCCACTGGTGAACACCGAGAATTCCACGCTCGGCGACGTGGTGACCACACCCGAAATTACGGAGATGCCGCTGGACGGCCGGAATTTCACCGACCTTGCCTTCATGGTTCCCGGCGTCACGCCCAGCGAGCAGAAATATAAAGGTTCGCCTTACACCATGAATGGCGCGCGCGCCGATTCCAGCGACGTGGTGATTGACGGCTTCAGCGACGAAAGCCCGCGCGACGCCGGCGCGCAGGTGCAGGTTCCGCTGGATTCCTTGCAGGAATTCAAGCTGCAAACCTCCAGCTATTCGGCGGAATACGGCCGCCTGGCCGGCGGCGTCACCAACATGGTGCTCAAGAGCGGCGGCAACGACCTGCACGGCACGCTGTTCGAGTTTGTCCGCAACGACGATTTCGACGCCCGCAATTTCTTCAGCGCCACCACCGCCGAATTGCGCCGCAACCAGTTCGGCGGAACCGCCACCGGTCCCGTGCGCATTCCCAAAATCTACAACGGCCACGATAAGACGTTCTTCGTAGCGAGCTGGGAAAGCTACCGGGAGGTGCAGGGGTCGCCCGAGCTTGGGGTGGTCCCCAGCGCGCTCGAACGGCAGGGCAATTTCTCGCAGGACTACAATGCCACCGGCGGCCTCATCCTGCTGAAAGATCCCCTGGCGAGCGGCTCGTGCAGCGCCACCAGCGCGGCCGCCTGCTTTCCCGGCAATATCATTCCCGCCAACCGCATGAGCCCCATCGGCGTGGCGTTACTGAACTATTTTCCCCTGCCCAATTACCCCGGCGTAAATAACTTCCTGGCATATGGAATCACTTCCGATTTCTGGAGCCGGTTTTTATTCAAGATCGATCAGAAGATTGGCAATAAGGACAGCCTTGCGATCCGCTTTTCGCCGGACTGGGAGACCTCCGTCAATCCATTTTCCGGGAGCAACCTGGGAACCTTCCCCGCCACCACCACCGTGCAGAGCGATCTGGTGGGCATTTCGGAAATCCACATTTTCACGCCCAATCTGATCAACGAATTCCGCGCCGGCTTGACCCGCACCAAAGATCAGGAAATCGGCGGCCACGCGGGCCAGGATATCGCCGGGCAATTGGGCATTCCGGGCACCACTACCAACCCCGGTCTCGAAGGTTTCCCCAAATTCAGCATCACCGGCTACGAAACGCTGGGCGACAACAGCTCCGACCCCATCCGTTACACCGTCAATAACTACAATTACAGCAACATCATGACGTGGGTGAAAGGCAGGCATACCATCCGCTTTGGCGCGGAAGCCAATCGCGTACAGTATTTTCAGCCGACCAACTCCAACTTCAACGGCACATTCACCTTCAAGGGAACTTATTCCAACGACGCCATCGCGGACATGCTGCTGGGTTCCCCAACCAGCACTTCCCTCAAGACCGGCAACGCCACCAATTACCTGTTCAGTACCGATTTCGGAGCCTTCATTCAGGACGATTTCAAAGTCACTTCGAACCTGACCCTGAACCTGGGGATGCGCTATGAAATCCAGACGCCGCCCATCGAAAAATACGGCCAGTTGACGAATTACGATCCGGCCTTGGGCCAGATCGTGATTGCGGGTGACGCCGCGCTGCCCAACTTGAGCTCGATTATGAGCAGCGCCGGTCTGGGCAACTATTGGACGCTGTCCAGCTCGGCCGGCCTGCCCTTTTCGACGGTCTACACGAATTACAAAAATTTCGCGCCGCGCCTGGGTCTCGCGTGGCGGCCGTTCGGCAATAGCAAAACCGTGGTCCGCACGGGCTACGGCATTTTCTACAGCGGCTCGCGCCTGAACCCGGTCCGCACGGACCTGGCCGGAGGATTTCCGTTTTCCATTTCCGAAACTTACACCGCTCCCACCGCGAATAACACCACGGTCACTCTGGCCAATCCCTTTCCAGCCTCGCTGCTGAAGCTATCCGGCACCACTACCACCAACGGCTTCGAGGCGCACGCACCCATTCCTTACGTGCAGAGCTGGAATGTCACCGTCGAGCGGGAATTGGGCCACGCCTTCGCCCTCGAGGTCAACTATGCCGGTTCGGAGGGAACGCACCTGAGCAAAAAGTACGACGTCAACCAGGAAATCCACCCGACGGATACGTCGGCTTCCGTCAGGCCGTTTGGGTACTTCGGCGAAATCGATTTCTACTCGTTCAACTCGACCTCCAGCTACAATTCGGGCACCGTTACCATCCGCAGGCGCTTTGCCAAAGGGCTTTTCATGCGCGCGAATTACACTTTCGCCAAGTCCCTGGACAATGCTTCCGGCGAAAACTACGCCGGCGCCGGCGGTTACGAAGGCGCGCAGAACTCCTACGACCTGACCGCCGAACGCGGCCGCTCGGATTTCGACGTTCGCAACTACTTCAGCGCCAATTTCATCTACCAGCTTCCGTTGGGCCATAACTTTCTGCTGCGCGGCTGGCAGCTTGCCGGCACTTTCCAGGTCCACAGCGGACAGCCTTTCACGCCCCAGGAATCCAGCCCCACGCAAGACCTGGGCGAACCCACCCGGCCCAACCGCCTGGCCAATGGCGCGCTCTCCGATCCCACGGTCAACATGTGGTACAACCTGGCCGCCTTCCAGGTTCTGCCGTCTACCTCCTTTATCTTCGGGAACTCCGGCAGGAACATCCTCGATGGCCCCGGCTTCATGGCGATCAACACGGCCTTCAGCCGCAACATCGCCATCCGCGAGCATGCCAGGCTGCAAATCCGGTGGGAGCTTTTCAATCTCACCAATCATCCCAATTTCACGCTTCCCAATGTGGACGTGGATACTTCCGCCGCCGGCACGATTACCAGCGCGGGCAACGGCCGCGAAATGCAATTCGGCGCGCGCCTGTCATTCTGACGGTTTAAGAATTCGAGGTTCACGATGAAACGATTTGGACGCGTAATTCCAGCGGCCGCGTTTGCGGGCGCGCTGCTTCTTTCCGCCGCGCAGGCGCAAACCGCGGCCCCCTGCGCCGGCTTGCCGCCGGGGAGGCATGCCCTGCTCGAACGCTTGACCGCCAGCTTGAATCTCACCTGCGAACAGCAGCTCAAGATCGAGCCCCTGCTGCATGCCGAAGAGTCCGTGACGAAACCGCTGCTCGGTTTCACGTCGCTTTCGGCGGACGACCAGCAGGCCATCATGACCACCATTAAACTGGCGGCGCGCCGCCAGGTTCGCACACTGCTCACGCCCGAACAACAGAAGGGGATGGATTCGGAAGTCGACAGCGTCTCCAAGGGCGGCGGCAAGAAGAAAAAGGGCGACGCCAAGAAAGCCGATGTGACGCCGGGCCTGCAGGGCGAAGAAACCTTGTGCGAGGCAGTCGTGGCATATGCGGCGTTGACGCCCGGCGAGAAGAACGCCATGCTCCTGAAGGTGAAACGCGCCGCCCTCGACGATCCCGCTTTGCAACTGACTCCCGCGCAGCAAAAAAAACTGGACACCGAAATCCAGAATCTGAAAAAATAACGGTAGGACAGCCCTCCCGGCCCGTCCACTTGCCAAGGAGTTTTCATGAGTTTTACCAGGCGGGAATTTATCGGCGCCACCGCGGCGGGCGCGCTGGCTGCGGAATCGCTTTCGGCCGATAGCGGCAAAACGCCGCTGCCCACGCGCATTCTCGGCAAAACCGGCGCGCGCGTTTCCATTCTCGCGATGGGCGCCGGCAGCCGCTTCCTCATGTACAAAGAGGAGGACAAGGCCATCGCGGCGCTAATCAAAGCCCTCGATCAAGGCATCACTTACATCGATACCTGCGACGATTACGGCAAGGACCATCTCTCCGAGCAGCGTGTCGGCAAGGCCATCCAGGGCCGCCGCGACGGCATCTTCCTGGCTACCAAAATCACGCCGCGCGGCGGCGACGAAGCCCAGCGCGCCGTCGAGCTCAGCCTGAAATCGCTCAAGCTGGATCAAGTGGACCTGCTGCACATCCATCAACTGGGCGGCCTCGACGATCTGGCCGCCGTCGAAGCCAAAGGCGCGGTGCTCGACCAGCTTTATAAGTTCCGCGATCAGAAAGTGGCGCGCTTCATCGGCATCACCAGCCACGCCGATCCCCTCGCTTTGAAAACCGCGCTGGAACGCCACGATTTCGATTGCACCCAGATGGCCCTCAACGCCGGAATGGCCAGCATGACGAGTGGCGGCAAGGGCCAGGGCATGGTGCCCAACGCTGCCATGAAGACCAGCTTCCAGACCACCGCTCTGCCCGTCGCGGTGCGCAAAAAGATGGGAGTGCTGTCCATCAAGACCTTCGGACAGGATGCCCTCATCGGCCAGGCGCCCGTCGAAAAACTGCTGTATTACACCCTGTCGCTGCCCATTACCGCCGCGGTGGTGGGGATGCCCAAGCTTGAGCACATTGACGACAACATTCGGCTGGCGAAAGCCTTCCGCCCGCTGCCCGAGGCCGAGATGCGCGAGCTTTCCGCGCGGCTATCGGCCAAAAATAAGATGGCGCTGGAACATTTCTTCCACCATCACGTGGACTGTTGACGCCGGATGGACAGGCCAGGAGGCCTGTCCTACTTCACGTCTCCCGCCGGCTTGGCGAAACGTCCGTCCTCCACCGCCAGGTTGCTCTTCACTTCGGCGATCTGGATGGTGAACCGCCCGTTGGGCCGCGCCAGCGTCCAGCGGAACGGAATCTTCACGCCATCCTGTTCCCGGTAATCCGCGTAGTCGATTTGCGTCGGCATCCGCCCCATGGGCGTCTCCGCGTATCGCACCATACGCACCAGCAGGCCGGTATTTTTGTCGAAGTACAGCCGCGCCGCCGGATGCCCCGCTCCGCTTCCGTTGAGCACCTCGCACTCCACGCCATTCACCGTTTCCGCGCGCCCGCGCCGCAATTGCGGATAAATCTCCTTCAGGCGCAGCGGCAAATAGAACTCGGCGTCCAGCGCCGATGCGCCGGATTCCGCGGCCGTCATTTCGCGCGCCGGCCGCCCCGTGCTCCCCATCCATCCCGCCGTGCCGTCGAAGGCCGTGTAGCTTTGCCCGCTTCCCATCTGCGTGATGGCCACGCGCTTGTTGGGCGCCTTGGTGATCACCTCGATGGGCGTCTCGCTCCCGCTGACGAGAATCTTCCCCCGCATGTCCCGGCTCGCGACCTTCCGCAGGGCGTCCGCGCCGCCCACCGCCGCCACGTATTTCTCCAGAATCTGGTCCACTGTAGGGGCCGTTCCCCCAGCCGCCGGCGCCGCCATTGCCGCATGCGGCGCCGCATCCGATTCCATCACCGGAGGGATGCTGACCGGCCGTTCCGATCCGCGGTGGCACGTATAGCAGGTCACCTGCGTCCGGCCATTGAAGCTGTTTTTGTTGATCGCGGCCGTCATCGCCATCATCTGGCGCGCCGTTCTCTTGGCCCCTTTATCGTCCAGTTCCATGTGCCCCTGCACGTGGCAGGTTTCGCATTGCACCCCCAGCGAAGCGGCGATAAACTGCATCGCCGGCGCCACCTGGTCCGCCGGTACGCCCTTCATCTCGATAATATTCTTGTAAACCTGCTCGGCCGTCTTGACGTCCTGCGCATGCGCCGCGGCGCCCGCGGCCGCCGCCAACATCAAAACAATCTTCAGCCGTCCCATTTGCAATCCCTCCCGATCTCTCGGATTGTACCTGATCCCCGCGTCTTTCAATTTCACCGCAGAGACACGGAGGGAGAAGAGAATCGCAGAGAACCCCAAATCACTTCTGAAGTTGGTTTTCTCTGCGCTCTCCGCGGGATCTCTCGCGTCTCTGCGGTGA
>Ga0181521_10004470_pt1 | contig 15929 bp, 8 predicted proteins | sample PEATcosm2014_Bin_32_FD_119764 | JGI IMG/M metagenome (GOLD analysis project Ga0181521, IMG submission 119764) | Peatland microbial communities from MTU Mesocosm Facility, Houghton, MI, USA - PEATcosm2014_Bin02_60_metaG | ecosystem: Environmental > Terrestrial > Soil > Wetlands > Peat | place... | reverse complement strand
GCAAGCGTCGCGCCACCCGCTTCGTGCCGCACCTGGATGTTTTTGCCCCGGCCGCCGCCGGTGCCATTCCCGACATCGTCATCGCCCATGCATGACCGCCGCTCGCGGGTCGGCGCGGCGCGCGGCCGCCAGCACTCTCGCCGTCACTCCCACGGGCCGGATGGTGAGCAGAGCATTTCGTTCAACGGCAATGGGCTGCGTGATGGCCTTGTGTTCGATGTCGAGCCGCTCGAAAAAAGACTTCAAGATCAACATAATTTCGGTAACCGCCATCGCGCGACCGGGACAGCTTTGCGGTCCTAATCCAAACGGGTGATAATTTTTCTTCTGCTCCGCCGTCAGCGGCCGAGCGAAGCGGTTCGGATCGAAACCATGCGGCTGTTCCCAAATGCTTCGCCGCATGTTGCCCTGTACCGGCAAGTATCGCAGCACGGAGCCGCGTTTGATGTTCACGGTCACGGCGCAGCCGCCGCCCGCCCTTTCTCCGAGAACCTCTAGGTCGGTCTCGGCCTCGCGCAGCATGGTCGGGACGATCGTGTGCCGGCGCAAGGTCTCGCGCAGGACGTGGTAGATATAGGGATATTGAACCGTCAAGGCTTCTCCGTCGCGTGCGGCTTCTCCGTCGCGCCGCGCTTCCGTGATCACTGCCTCGCGCACCGACGGATTGGCGGCGATTTCGGCGATGGCGAAGGTGAGCGCCGCCGCCGTCGTTTCAATGCCGGCGATGAGCATCATCGCATTTTCGGCCACGACACAGCGTTTTTGCCGAATCCGCCCATGGTGGGCGAATCGGGATTGCAAACTGTCGAGCAGCGGTGTCGGCATGGCACCGAGTCGTGCCGCATCGACTTTGGCGCCGATCCAGCCGATGAGATCCCTGATGGCCCTGCGCTGCTCCCGCGGAAGCATGAAAACCTGATGCTGCGAGCAATTCAGCACCCGTAACACGGCCGCCACGACGGTATTTATCAGGGTTGGAATGCTGCCTCGGACCACCCGGGTGACTTCGCTCAAGGTTTTTTCCAGGTATTCGGCCTCGCCCAGGGGAAGGGCTTGACCGAACAGCACGTATCCCATGACGCTCGAGATGACGACCCGCATCGAGGATTCGACTTCGATGTCGACAGGTGCCGGCACCGGGCCGACGCCGGCCGAGCGCTCGGCCAGCCTGTCGAAGATTGCATCCGCCACGGATTTGATCACCGGCGCGTACTCTCGAGCGACCGACGCCGCTCGCAGATACGGGATGATCGCAGCGTGAGTCCGCTGCCAATCCTCGCCGTCGGCGACAATCATCACTCGGTGTCGCAGCGCGGTCCGCACCAACGCGGCCAAGGGTCGGTAGCGCAGTTGCGCGTGCTTCAAAAACAGCGTTTTGGCCGTGCCGGCGGAAGTGACGTTGACTTCACAACCGAGCGGACCCCGATGGACGGAGAACTCCGTAAAGCGACAATTGCTTTTCGTCATGAGATCTGCCTTTGCAATCGTCGGCAGTGGACCGCCCTCTGCCGACGAGCTGCGTCAACGAGCCGCTCGCTTGCGCCGCACATATAGAAGCTTGTTCACTTGGCTGATGGGTTTTCCCTGCGGATCGGTGATCGTTATCGAGAATGCCGGCAGGTACTTGTCGCCGCCTTCGGTCGCCGCGCGGATTTCAGCGAGCTTTTCGCCCGACAGCTGCATGGTTGCCAGCGCGACACTGCGGCCCGGAGCGATGAATTCGATGGCGGCGGACTTGACCCAGACCGTGTACTCAGGGCCCAAATTATGTTGCAGCATCAAGGGATAGAACGGATCGATCATTGCGAACAGGCTGCCGCCGAACAGAGTGCCGACAGCATTGCGGTTCCACCACCGCAATCGCAGTTCGACCTCGATATGGCGCCAATCCGGCGCGATGCTCTTGACCCGGATTCCGGAGAACAGGAACGGCGGCCACCAATTGATGAACCGTCCGATCAGTTTGCTCGACACATTTTCCTCCGCGCCCGAAATTCGCTCGCCTAGGGGGAAATGTGCAAAGCGGGGATGAAATCCCTCACCGGCCGAAAAACATTTCCGCTCACGTGAACAAGCACCCGGCGCTCGTGGCGGTCTCGGGCCGCCTCGCTGGGTATAACGCTGCTGAATTACCCGTGGAAAGGCGTCAATTCGCTCCAACGACGCCGGTGGGCCGCCGACTGCCTTTGTCGAGCACGGCGCGGTACGCATCCGCCACCTGCTGCATCATGCCCTCCTGCGCCAGCAGGCGGGCGAGCGAGGCACGACGATAACGCCAGTGTTTCCACGCATCGTCAGGCCAGTCCTCGTCGCGGGCGTGTTCAGCCGCCGCCGCGTAGAGCGCGAAGGCTTGCAGCAATTGCGCGTCTCGCTTCGACCGGTCGGTCTGCGCGAGCGCGATTGTTTCCTCGCGCTCGGCAAGGCGCGCGAGCGCATTCGGCTCGCCGGCATCCGCGCCTTTCTGATACCACTGCCATGCTTTTGGCTCGTCTCGGGCAACGGCGGCGCTCGCGAGCGTCGCGTCGGCCGGCACCCCGTGTTCGTAGAGATGGCCCAGACTGAAGGCCGCGATCGGCACGCCTTCCTGCCACGCCTGCTCGTAGAGCGACACCGCACGACCGGCATCGAGCTTCCCCGCCGACGCGTTCACGAGCAAGTCGGCCAGATCGATTCGTGCCGCCCGATAAGCCCTCGCCACGGCGGTCTCGAACTGTTGTCGCGCACCGCTCGCATCGCCGGCGGCGGCCAAGGTGCGTCCCATCTGATAGTCCGATCGCGCGTCGTGTTGCGGTTTACTGATCTCCGCTAAGCAGACCGGCTTGGCGATATCGACCGCGATATTGGCCGGCAACACGCCGGGTGTCAGGCGGTCCGGATCATAGACGGGCGCGGCGGCCTGATCGCAGCCGGATCCTTCGGTCGACCAAACCCTCGCCCGCGGATCGGGCGGCAGACCTAACGGCGCTCGGTCGACCTCGGCCAGCGGATCCGTTTCGGCGGACCTGTACCAAAGGATTTGCGCCGCAAGATCGCCTTGCACCCGCGCATTCCAGATGCGCGCGGTCGTATCGTTCGAGGCCGTAACGATTTGTGTGCCGCCCGGCGAGTAGGCAGCCCCGACGACCCAATCGCTATGACCGGACAGCACCGCGAGCGGCAGCCCGGTGCGTGCGTCCCAGATCCGCGCGGTCTTGTCACGCGACCCAGTGACGATGCGTGTGCCGTCGGGCGAATACGCCGCGGCATAAACGCCTTCCCCATGCCCGGACAACACAGCTAATTGCGCGCCCGAATGCGCATCCCAGATGCGCGCGGTCTTGTCGCGCGATGCGGTGACGATGCGTGTGCCGTCGGGCGAATAGGCCGCGAAAATCACTGAATCGCCATGCCCAGTCAGCACGGCGAGCTGCGCGCCGGTGCGCGCGTCCCAAACGCGCGCGGTCTTGTCGCGCGATGCGGTGACGATGCGGGCGCCGTCGGGCGAATAGATCGCGGAAAAGACCGCACCCGCATGGCCCAACAAGCTTGCGAGCGGCAAGCCCGTGCCCGCATCCCAGATCAGTGCGGTCTTATCATCCGACGCCGTCACGATGCGGGCGCCGTCGGGCGAGAAGCTCGCGGCATAGATCGATGTGCCTTGACCGGACAGCACGGCGAGTTGCGCGCCCGATTGCGCATCCCAGATCCGCGCGGTCTTGTCCGCTGCCGCGGTGACGATGCGTGTGCCGTCGGGTGAATAAGCGGCGGAATATACAGAATTGGTATGCCCGGCAAGCACGGCGATTTGCATGCCCGTGTGCGCATCCCAGATTCGCGCGGTCCTGTCCGCCGCCGCGGTAACGATGCGCGTGCCGTCGGAAGAATAGGCGGCGGCGTTTAGGTTAGCGCCGTGGCCGGTCAAGGTCGCAAGCTGCGCCCCGATGCGCGCATCCCAAATGCGCGCGGTTCTATCGAGCGACGCGGTGACGATGCGCGTGTCGTCGGGCGAATACACGGCCGAAAGGAAATATCCAGCATGGCCGGAGAGCACTGCAAGTTGCGCTCCGCTGTGCGCGTCCCAGATTCGTACGGTATTGTCGCCCGACGCGGTGACGAGGTGTGCGCCGTCGTGCGAATAGGCGGCTGACGTCAGGAACCCGGCATGGCCGGAGAGCAGCAAGAGTTGCTTCCCCGAGCGCGCATCCCAGATGCGCGCGGTATTGTCGAAGGACGCGGTGGCGATGCGTGTACCGTCCGGTGAATAAGCCGCGGAAATGACGCGATTACCGTGACCGGACAGCACGAGCAGCTGTCTGCCCGTGCGTGCATCCCAGATCCGGGCGGTCTTGTCTTCCGATGCGGTGACGATGCATGTGCCGTCGCGCGAGTAGGCTGCCGAATCGAGGATATCGCCGTGCCCGGTGAGCACCGCGAGCTGCGCGCCGGTGCGTGAATCCCAAATGCGCGCGGTCTTGTCGGCGGCCGCCGTGACGATGCGCGTGCCGTCGGGCGAATAGCTCGCGGAATTGAGCTCCTCCGCATGACCCGAAAGCACGATGAGCTGCGCGCCGGTTCGCGCATCCCAGATGCGCGCGGTCTTGTCACTCGAGGAGGTCACGATGCGTGTGCCGTCAGGGGAGTAGCTCGCGGTACCGACGTGATCGCCATGGCCCTTGAGTACGGCGATCTGCATGCCGGTGCGCGCGTCCCAAACACGTGCGCTGTTGTCCGCAGACGCGGTGACGATGCGGGTGCCGTCGGGCGAATAGGCCTCAGATATGACATATTCGCCATGCCCGGAGAGCACCGCGAGCTGCATGTCCGCCGCGCGGATATCCTGAAACACACTGTTGGCCGCCGGTGTGTGTACTCGTGCGAATGCAGGATTCGTGAGCACCTCGAGAATGATGCCCTGTGCACCCGCCACATCCGAGTCCTTGAGGCGCTGCGCGGCCGCCTGAGTAAGCAGCCGCGACTGGGCTTGTAGCGCCTGCGCAGCCTGATATTCCGCCTCACGCTTTTGTCGCACGGCGATCAATCCGGCGCCCGAAGCAGCGATCGCAAGGACTGTCACCATCCCGGCGACCACCGCGGCGATGCGATGGCGCCGGATGAATTTGTCCAATTGATACGCGAAACTTGCCGGACGCGCCACCACCGGCTCATCGTGAAGGTACCGTCGCAGATCGGCCGCGAGATCTGCGGGCGTGCCGTAACGGCGCTCCCGATCGCGCTCCAACGCCTTCATCGTAATCCAATCGAGATCCCCGCGTAGCAGGCTCATCAGTTGTTTCGGCCCCGTGCCGCGCGCGGCGGCGCTCACCGTCGATGTCTCCCGATCCGCGCTGACCGTACTGCTTGGACGGCGCGGTTCTTCCTCGCGCAGCCGGCGCAGCCACTCATCGAGCGCCGGCTTCTGGTGACGCTTCGTCTCGAAGGGCTGCAGCCCAGTCAACAGCACGTACAGAATGACCCCAAGCGAATACACGTCGGTACGCGTATCGATGTCCTGCACATTGGGATCCACCTGCTCCGGACTCATGTAGCCCGGTGTGCCCATGAACTGGCCGAAGCGCGTGAACAGCGTCTGCTCCGCGATCTCGGGCGTAGTCGCCTTCGCCAGCCCGAAGTCGATGATCCGCGGTAGCGGTTTGCCGTCCACCTCAACCACTAATATGTTGGCCGGCTTGAGATCGCGATGGATGATGGCCTTCTGGTGCGCGTGCTGCACGCCCTCGCAGGCCTGGATAAAAAGTTCCAGTCGCTCGCGGATCTTGAGCATGTGCTGATCGCAATACTCCGTGATCGGCAGCCCCGGCACGTACTCCATGACGAAGTACGGCTGCCCCTGGGGCGTGATGCCGGCATCGAACACCTTGGCGATCGCCGGATGATCCATGATCGCGAGCGATTGGCGCTCCGCTTGGAAGCGCTGCACGACCGTCTCGTCGTACATCCCCGCCCTGATCAGCTTCAAGGCCACGGGCCGCCGCACCGGCGCGGTTTGCTCGGCGAGCCACACCTGCCCCATGCCGCCTTCGCCCAATTTGCGGATGAGTTGAAACCGCTGCTCAAAGAGCTGTCCCGCCGCCAAACCGGGGACGCCGAGCCCGCCGCCGTCCGCACCGAATTGGTCCGTCAGCGGCGATTGCAGGAATTCGGCACTCAGGTCATCCCCGACCGATAGCAGTGACTCCAGCTCCGCGCGCAGCGCCGCATCCGACGCGCAGGCCTCATCGAGGAACTTGACGCGGGCTTCTGGCCCCAATGCAACGGCTTGATGCAGCAGTTCCTTGACGTGCCCCCAACTGGGCACGCTCACGGCGAAGCGGCTCGGCTCATTTCGCGACGCAACCAGATCCGCGCCGTGGCCCAGTCTCGCTCCACCGTCGCCAACGAGATCCCGAGCACCTGCGATATGTCGGGCGCCGACAATCCGCCGAAGAACTTCATCTGGACGATCTTGCTCTGTCGATCATCGATCTGCGTCAACGCGTCCAAGGCATCGTCCAACGCCACGAGTTCCTGATCCCCGGCGATGGGTAGCTCCGCAATGTCCTCCAAAGCAATCCGATATCCCCCATCGCGCTTGCTTGCCCCGCGGCGGCGGGCATACTGCACCAGAATTTGCCGCATCAAGCGTGAGGCGATCGCAATGAAGTGCGCGCGGTTCTGTAGCTCGGCGGGCTGGCTTCCCATCAACTGCATGAACGCTTCGTTGACGAGCGCCGTGCTCTGCAGCGTGTGATCCGCTCGCTCCGAGGTGAGGTGGTAGTGCGCGAGACGCCGTAGTTCCTGGTAGACCACGGGCGCCACCGCACCGAGAGCTTCTTTGTCCCCCTGGATCCATTGCTGCAACAGCTCGCTGACCTGACCGGAGCGTTCCGACATCGGGGCCCCTTGGCTCTTGTGGCTTTCCCGATTCAGACTATTCGCGCTCATCACGGCCGTCAATCGCCAACCTCGCTCGGACCCGCTTCACGCGAATGGTCACAGCGCACTATGTCAGCACTCAAGGGGTGAGATAGCGATCAAACCACGCCGGCAGGCGCTGCCGCAGATCCGCGATATGCGAGGACTGCTGAATCAAATGGCCCTCGCCGGGATAGACGTGCAAGTCCGTGACAACACCCAGATCTCTAAGGCCATGCCAGAACTCGAAGGACTGCTCCGCCGGGACCTCGACATCGTACTCCCCGGTATAGAGAAGCGTCGGGGTCCTGACTTTCTTGATGGACTCGAGCGGGGACATCCGCCGGTACAGATCCGGCGTGTCGTACAGGGAGCTTCCGAAGAACGGCAGCATCCAGGTATCGATGCCGTTGAGGCCGTAGTAGCTGATCCAGTCCGAGATACCGGCGCCTGCGATGGCCGTGCGAAAACGATCGGTGTGGGTCACCGCCCACATCACCATGAAGCCGCCATAGCTGTGGCCGTGAATGCCGAGCCGATGGTCGTCGATGGGCGCGATCTTCTCCGCCGCAGCGACGCCGGCCAGGATGTCGCGGAAGTCGCCGCCGCCGAAGTCGCGGATGTTGGCGCGCGCAAAGGCCTCGCCCTGGCCGAAGCTTCCCCTGGGATTCGGCATGAAGACGTAGTAACCATGCGCCACCCACTCGTGGATTGTCGTGTAGAGCGAATAGTCCGTGCCGAACAGCGGGAGAACTGCGGCGCTCGGGCCGCCGTGAACGTGGACGATCATCGGATAGCGCTTGCCGGCCGGGCGCATCGCCGGCCCGACGAGCCAGCCCTGCACATCGAAGCCGTCGCTCGTCCATAGCACGCTGTGCACGTCGAGTTCGACGCTCTGCGCATCATTGTCGTGCGTGATTGCGATGGTCTTCGCCAAAGGTCCGGCGATGATCTTGGGGGCATGGCCAAAGTCCTCGACCACCGCAGCACCGCTGCGGCCGTCCGCGCTGAGTGTGAACCCACCCTCGGCAGCCGTGGCCGTCACGGCATCGCTCCATAGGGTGTGCACGGCGTGCCGCGCGAGATCGATGTGCACCAGCGCCGCGCGATCGACGATCATGCCCGTCGCATACAAGCGCCGGTCGCGCCAGTAAAGCGCGTTGAAAGTGCCGCGAAAACCCGGCGTCACGCTTGCGGGCATACCGCCGCTGAACGGCACCTGGTAGATCTCGCCACCCAAGGGACCGAAATCGCTCATGATGCCGCCCACGAACACCACGCTCTTGCCGTCCGGCGCCATGCGCGGCATGCACATCTGGTACTTCGCGTAGTCGGCCTTGGCAATCTGCCGGGTAGTGCCCTGAGCTAGATCGAAGGCGTCGAGCTCGGCCAGCCACCAGTTGTCATCGCCATCGCCTTTCGCGGCGGTCGCGACGAAACCCGCGCCGTCGGGTGTCCAATCGTATTCATAGACGAAGGTATCATCGGGCGTAACGAAGTGGAGTTCGCCACCCGTCACGGGCACCACCGCGATCCGCTGCTCGTCCGGCGCGCTGCCGATATCCCCCACTTGAGGAGCTCCGGCCTCGAGCGCGCCGATCTTCTTCTTGGCGGCGATGGTCGCAAGCAGGGCAAGCGTACGCCCGTTCGGCGAGAAACGCAGCGTGTTGGCGACGCCTTGCACCGTTCCGAGCGTCTGCATGACGCCATCGCGGTCGAGCAGGATCTGCACGCTGCCGAGCGAAGCGTCGGTGGCCAGGAACGCCAGGGTCGTGCCGTCGGCGGACCAGGCGAGCGATCCGTAACTGCACGAAGCGCACGGATCGATCGACCGCAGGGTATGCCCGTCGCGCTCCGTGCGGATCACTACGGTGCCGTGCGGTTGCTCGGCGCTTTCGAATGATTGCAGACTCTCGACGCTCGCGACTCGATCCCCGGCCGGCGTCATCGCGAGCGACGCAAACGTATGAATCGGGGGCGATGCAGCCGCAGGCGCGCCTTGCGCCGCGGCGGTGAGCGTGGCGGTCAGCAACAGCGCGGGCATCTTCATCGTGAATCCCCGCTCGCCGCCGCCTGTTTCATTTGCCACGCCTGATCGACGAGGTATGCGTGCACGGCTTCCGCGTCGGCCGGGGACAGCACGTCGTCAAAGCGGGCCATGCCCTTGATCGTGTAGGCGCCCCCGAGCACGATGGAATTGAAGAGCGCATGCGTGGCAGGAGCCAACCGTCGAAGGTCCGGCAGATTGCTGCGACCCATGACATGACATCGGGAGCAGAAGCGATTGTAGAGCAACTCGCCGGCAGCAATTTGTGCGGTGTCGGTGGGCCGCGCCGGCGGTTCGGGAAGCGGCGGGTCGGTGCGCAGCGCCGGCAGCGGCGGCGGCGGTCCGCCGATCTTCAAGGCAATGACGCGTCCGTCATTGCCGTAGCGATACGCCGCCGATTCCGGGTCGAGCGGTGCGCCCAGGATGACGGCACCGCCGCCGTAGCCCGCGACGATCGCGACGTACTGTGTACCGTTCACTCGATACGTCATGGGTGCCGCCATCATCGAGCTGCCCATGGCGATGGCCGCCAGCCGCTCGCCCGTCTCCGCCGAGTACGCATTGAGGTTGCCGTTGGCGTCGCCTTGGAACACGAGGCCGCCGGCCGTTGCCAACACTCCGCCGTCCCAGCTCGTCGCGGTCTGTGCTTCCCAGACGACGCGGTGTTGCGCCACGCTCCACGCGCGCAAGAAGCCTCGCGAGGCGGTGTTGGTTTTCAGTCCGCGCGCGAGTTGCGCGATGGGCGGCAGTTCCCCATATAAAGAGCGCATGGATTTCGGATCCCATAGCTCCGTGGCAAAGGCCGGAGTCGTGAACTGCCCCTCGACGAGCCCCGCCCGGCGATCGCTGGTCTCGAGTATGACGTTGCCGGACTCCATCACGGGAATATAGGTCATGCCGTGCAGCGGGTCGTACGCCATCGGCTGCCAGCTGTGCGCGCCGCCCTCCGAGGGAAAAACCAGCGCCGGGCCATGATCATAGTCGGCACGCGGATCGACGCTGGGCCGCCCGGTTTTTGCGTCGATGCCTCGAGTCCAGTTGACGAATGCAAAATTGTGCGCGGACAGGAGCTCGCCCGAGCCTCGGTCGAGCACATAGTAAAAGCCGTTCTTGGCGGCTTGCATCACCACTTGACGGCGCCGCCCGTCGAGTTCGAAGTCCGCCAGTATCAGCTTCTGCGTGCTGTCGTAGTCCCATCGATCTCCCGGCGTGGTCTGGTAGTACCAGGCCATCGAGCCATCGTCCGCATGGATGGCAACGATCGAGGCCGCGTAGAGCTCATCGCCGCCATGGCGCCCGCCGAGATGCATGTTGTAGGGGGCGGCATTCGCGGTGCCGATGTACACCAACCGCAGGGCCGGGTCGTACGCCATCCCATCCCACACGGTGCCTCCGCTGCCGGCATCCCATCGATGCCGCGGATCCCAGGTCTTCACGGCCGCCTCGAGATGAGCCTGGTCTTGCGGGCCCTCGGCGGGATTGCGCGGCACCGTGAAGAATCGCCAACGAAATGCCCCGCTGTTCCGGTCGAAGGCGGACACGTAGCCGCGCGCCCCGGCGAAATCAGCGCCGGCACTGCCGACGATGATCAGATCGCCCGCAAGGAGGGGTGCGCCGGTGAGCGTATAGGGTTTGTGCTCCGATCGCCCAATCAGCGTGTCGACCTTCCACACCAGTTGACCCGTCCGCGCGTCCAACGCGTGCAGCCAGCCGTCGAGCGCGCCGACGAAGAGCCGTCCGGCAAACGCCGCGAGTCCCCGATTGACCGCGTCACAACAGGCGTAGCGCGCCCACTGCCCATCGATGTGCGGGTCGTATTTCCACAGCTCCTTGCCGGTCGCCGCATCGAGCGCGTAAACGCGTCCAAAGTTGCTGGTCGCGTACATCACACCGTCAATCACGAGCGGCGTCGACTCCTGCCCACGATTCGTCCCTAGGCGGTAGTCCCACGCGAAGCCAAGCTTCCCCACATTACCGGTATTGATGTCTTTCAGCGGCGAATAAAAGGTGCCGTTTGCATCCCTCCCCGGAGTCAGCCACTGGTCCGGTTCGGCGGCCGCGAGCCGCTCGGCATTGACGTCGGCCGCGTTGCGGGTCGCGGGCCGCGCTGCCGTCGGCGGCGGCGGACTCTGGTGGTGACAGCCGCACAGCGCGGCCATCATGACGACGGCCAACGCCCGCGCGAGCGCGTCTAATCCCGGTTTCATCATCGCGTTTACCTCATCTAGCGATTGCTCGCGCGGCCATTCGCAGCGCCCCGCAACCGTGATGCTACAGCAAAGTCGTGAGATTACCGCTGAGGCATCCGCGAGCGCACCGTAGCGGCGTCAGCGCGCGCATCACCGCGTGAGGTGCGAGCCGCGCCCATATCAGCGACAATGGGCGACACAACAATATAGCCCTTGGGAGTTCCAGTGACTCACGCTGCAATCGTCGGCTGGGGCAAGTGCCTGCCACCCTCTGTCCTGACAAATCACGACCTGGCCACATTCCTGCCCACCGACGACGAGTGGATCACGACGCGGACCGGGATGAAGGAGAGGCGAATCTCTCATGTGCCCGGCATCGAGCTTGCCATCACCGCGGCGCGCCGTGCCATCGCCTGCGCCGGCATGCGCGGCGAGGACATCGAGCTCGTCATCTACGGCAGCTGCAGCAACGACGAGACGGTGCCCAACAGCGCCTCCGGCGTGCAGCAGCGCATCCGCGCGACTCACGCGGCGGCATTTGACGTCAATACCGCGTGCACCAGCTTCATGTACGGGCTGTCAATCGGCTCATCGATGATCAAAGGCGGCGCCGTCAAGAACGCGCTGGTGATCGGTGTCGAACTGATCTCCCAGTACATGGACTGGAACAATCGCAATGTGGCCGTGCTGTTTGGCGACGGCGCCGCGGCCATGGTGCTGCAGGCGTCGGAGCACGAGACGGGTGTCGTCGCCGAGAAGCTGCAGTGTTATGCGGACTCGCGACAGATCCTGCGTGTGCGCGGCATGGGTACCATGTACGCCAATCTGGGCGTGCAGTTCGGACAGACTCGCTGGGACTTCGATGGTCAGGAAATCTTTCGCAAGGCGGTTCAAGGCATGAGCGAGGCCAGCCTCGAGGTGATGCGCCGCGCCCGCGTGACGATGCATGACATCGCGCTGGTCGTGCCACATCAGGCAAACCTGCGCATCATCGACGCGGTCGCGAAGCGCGCGGGCGCGGGCCCGGATAAGTTGTATCTGACGGTGCAGAAGTACGGCAATATGAGCTCGGCCACGGCGCCGGTCGCGCTGATAGAGGCGGTGGAGGAAGGCCGCGTGCCGCCCGGTGGCCTGGTGCTGATGCCTGCGTTTGGAGGCGGACTGACGCTGTCCGCGCATTTGATTCGCTGGGGTGAGCGCATGACGGCGCTGCAGCCATGCGACGCCGAACTGCCGCCGTGTCCGAAGACTGCGCTCGAGCTCGTGAACGAGATCCGCGCGCAGAAGAAGCTGGGTGAGGCGGAAGCACGTCGCTTCGAGACACTGAGCTTTCCTGAAAATCGCGCCGGCTGACCGCGTGCCGGAGTCGCCACGCATTCGGCAGCGCGTGGATTTCGGCGCCGCGGCGCCATCGTCGCCACCCCGACGCAACGACCCGCGTGTGCAACGCAGCGCACCGCCGCGCGCCGCGCCGCAATAACATTAGGGGTGCAAGCCGTGCAGGTTGGCGCGATACTCCGACGCGCCCGACAGTTAGGCAAATGACGACGGATTGTTCAATGAGAGACGAGGACTCGCGGTGCGCGTAACGCGCGCGTCCTTGCACACACTATCCATCACATCATCCATCGCGAGGGACAAAGTCATGGCTAAAGTTACTCTCAAGGGAAGCGAACGCACTGCGGTGCAGGGCGCGCAAGTTCTCGCCCCGGCGGATCCAAAGGAACGACTTGAAGTGAGCGTGATCGTCAGGCGCGGCGCTCGCAAGGCGCTGCAATCGCGAGTAGCCCAACTCGCGGCTGGGAATCGCTCAGTCGGATTTCTGAGTCGGGAGGAATTCGCCAAGGAGCACGGCGCCGATGCATCCGATCTGGCTGCGGTTCGAAAGTTTGCCGCCGCACAGGGTCTCAGCGTGGTTCAGCAGGACGCCGCACGTCGCACCGTTGTGCTATCCGGCACGGTCGAGCAGTTCAGCCACGCGTTCTCGGTTCAATTGAAGAAAATTGCGGTTTCAGGCGGCACCTACCGGAGCCGAACCGGCGCCATCCAGCTGCCGGCGGAGTTGGACGGGGTCGTCGAAGCCGTGATGGGTCTTGACAATCGACCACAGGCCAAGCCGCATTTCAGAGTGCGGCCGGGTCACGGCGAGAAAAAGCAGCGCGGCGCAACGGCACCGATTTCCTTCACGCCGGCGCAGGTAGCGTCTTTGTACGGCTTCCCAAGCGGAACGGGTGCAGGTCAGTGCATTGCCATCATCGAGCTCGGCGGCGGATATCGTGCTGCGGACTTGAAAGCGTACTTCAAAGGGCTTGCCGTCGGATCCCCCAAGGTCTCCGCGGTATCGGTGGACCACGGTGAGAATGCCCCCACGGGCAAAGTGGATGGTCCGGACGGGGAAGTCATGCTCGACATCGAAGTGGTGGGGTCGATCGCGCCCGCCGCGCGCATTGTCGTATACTTCAGTCCTAACACGGATGCCGGATTTCTCGACGCCGTGACCACGGCAATTCACGACACTACCAACAAGCCGTCCGTCATTTCAATCAGCTGGGGTGGCCCGGAATCGACCTGGACTGCGCAGGCGATGACGGCGATGGATGATGCCTTTCAGGCCGCAGCCACCATGGGCATTACCGTATGTGTCGCCTCGGGCGACGGCGGATCCTCCGACGGCGTCAGCGATGGCGCCGATCACGTGGATTTTCCGGCATCGAGTCCGTACGCCCTCGGTTGCGGCGGCACCAGCCTGCACGCCACTCAGACGGCGATCACCAGCGAAGTCGTGTGGAATGACGGCGCGAACGGTGGAGCGAGCGGCGGCGGCATCAGCAGTTTTTTCCCGACGCCGAGCTGGCAGACGGGCCAGAAGGCAACCCATAGTGACGGCACGTCCATCGTCCTGACAAAACGCGGCGTGCCCGATGTGGCCGGCGACGCCGATCCGGAGACGGGATACAACGTGCGCATTGACGGCACCGACACCGTCATCGGCGGTACCAGTGCCGTCGCACCGCTGTGGGCCGGGCTGATCGCTCGGATCAATCAAGCCAGCGGGACCCCCGTGGGGTATGTGAATCCGATACTGTACGGCAAACCGCAGGCGCTGCGGGACATCATCAGCGGCAGCAACGGTGACTTCGAGGCGGCACAGGGCTGGGATGCGTGCACGGGGCTCGGAACTCCGAATGGTCCGGCGCTGCCGGGTGCGATTTGAGCCGATCGATACGCGGACCCGAGGATTGGCAGACCACCCCCGAGCGGCGATGGGGCCGTTCGGGGGAAGCCGCATGAGCTATTATACATCCGTTTAATAACACGGCCAGCTATCACCCGAACGTGGTTCTCGATCTACAATCGCTGCATGACCCTGCTTGCCGATCTCGTCGACGCATCACGGCGCGTGGGCGCCGCGTCCGCTCGGCTGGCCAAGGTGCGGGAACTGGCAGCTTTCCTCAAGGCTCTGTCCGCCGACGAAATCGAAACAGCGGTGAATTACCTGTCGGGCGAGTTACCACAGGGCAGAATCGGCCTCAGCTACCGGACGCTGCATACAGCCGCATCGAATCCCGGTGCGAACGCGGGATTGCTGTCGATCCCCGAGGTGGACCGCCGTCTCACGACACTCGCCGGCATGCGCGGCGCCGGTTCGGCGGCCCGACGCGCGCATGCACTGAGCGACTTGTTTTCGCAGGCGTCGCCTGCCGAACAGGAGTTCCTGGTCCGCCTCGTCGTCGGCGAGCTTAGGCAGGGCGCACTCGCCGGGGTCATGATCGATGCCATTGCCGCCGCCTCCGAGGTACCGGCGGCGAGCGTCCGCCGCGCGGCGATGTACTCAAAGAGCCTCGGAACGATCGCGCGCGTCGCGTTGCTCGAGGGTGCGGACTCTCTGAAGAAATTCCAACTCGAGCTATTCGTGCCCGCTTCGCCCATGCTCGCCCAGTCGGCCGCGGACGTGGCGGAGGCTTTGCGAGAGCTGCGGGGTGAAGCGGCGTTCGAATGGAAGTTGGATGGCGCGCGCATCCAGGTGCATAAAGTGTCCGACGAGGTCCGTATTTACACCCGCTCGTTGAATGAGGTGACCGATGCCGTGCCGGAAATCGTCGACGCCGTGCGTACGTTCGCCGCGCATACGCTCGTGCTCGACGGCGAGGCGATCGCGTTCGACTCCTCGGAGCGGCCGCATCCCTTTCAGATCACCATGCGCCGCTTCGGCCGCAAGCTCAACGTCGATTCGCTGCGCGCCGAACTGCCGATCAGAGCGTTTTTCTTCGACTGCCTGCATGTCGACGGACGGAGCATCGTGGATCGCCCCACGCACGAGCGCTTCCGAGCGCTTGCCGAGGCCGCCCCGGCAACGCTGCGGGTTCCGCGGCTGGTCACTTCCGATGAATCTGCCGCAAGCGCCTTCTACGACGCCGCGATCGCGGCCGGACACGAAGGTCTCATGGCGAAGTCGCTGGATGCGCCCTATGAAGCCGGCAATCGAGGCGCCAGCTGGCTGAAGATCAAGCGTGCTCACACGCTCGATCTCATCGTGCTGGCCGCCGAGTGGGGCCACGGCCGACGTGCGGGCAAACTGTCGAATTTGCATCTCGGTGCCTTGGATCCCACCACGGGCGAATACGTCATGCTCGGCAAAACATTCAAAGGACTCACGGATGCCATGCTCGAATGGCAAACGAAGGAATTACTGGCCCGGGAGATTCGCCGCGACCCATGGACGGTCCATGTGCGGCCGGAACTGGTCGCTGAGATTGCTTTCAGCGACCTGCAGGCGAGCTCCCGCTATCCGGGCGGCCTGG
>Ga0181521_10004467_pt1 | contig 15942 bp, 12 predicted proteins | sample PEATcosm2014_Bin_32_FD_119764 | JGI IMG/M metagenome (GOLD analysis project Ga0181521, IMG submission 119764) | Peatland microbial communities from MTU Mesocosm Facility, Houghton, MI, USA - PEATcosm2014_Bin02_60_metaG | ecosystem: Environmental > Terrestrial > Soil > Wetlands > Peat | place... | reverse complement strand
GTCATCTCAATGATGAAGTTGGCGTCGCTGGTGGTCGCCACGAGAGCGGAGTGGTATATGTCGCTGTGGGCGCGCAGTTGGAAGGCGGTCCCTCTAATGCGCACAACGTCGGCGCCTGCACCTCTCGGAATCAAGTACAGATCGAGGCCGGCCGAAGTCTTGTCGGACGCGGCGGGCCGGTTACCTATCGCCTCGTGCAAATCTTCCACTTCTCGATCGTACGCGGATCTGGGGGTGACTGGCCCAACCGCCTGCCATGGCCGCCCCAATGCACTTGTGCCCTTCCCAACAGACATTCTCGTACCCCCCCGACGCTGGGTTCTTGGACTCAGTCTGGATGCCGTTCCCCCGTCAGACGGTTGTCTCCCCAACGCCACCGACCGTAGGGCGTGTACGACCGGTTCGCTTCTCTCAGGCGGGAACCTGGCCACATGAAGGCTGCCACGCGAATTGAACATTCGAAACCTGCGAGATCTCAGGATCCGCATCGCGGGCGCCGATACATAAGAGGTGATCGAGACTGTCCGTGCGAGCATCGACAACGACGCGTTGTTCGAACGTTCAGGCCGGGTGTCGACCCCGGAGGCTAGTGAGGCGTGCCTGGCCGAAATCACACGGGCACTCGAGTCGGTGAAGACTCTGAGCGAACGAGCACGGCTGCTGCTGTGGCGGGCGCGAGTGCGATCAAACCAGGGGCTTGACCACGGGGCCAGTGAGGATGCCGCCGCGGCGATGGCACTGTTCCAGATGGCGGGCGATACTGAGCTCGCCATTGGTGCAGCAAACCTCGGTGCAGCGCACGCCGCCCGATTTGGGTGGCGGCTTCGATGACGAGCAATTCCAAGTCGCTAGCGGGAGACATCACGGCGAGTCGCCTGCCGGTTTTCACGCTTGATCGCGAGTTGCGTTACACGGCTTTCAATCGCGCTCACGTTGCTGACATGAAGGCAATGTACGGCGTCGAGATCGTCCTCGGAGGCAGGCTTACCGACTACCAGAGCGTGGCAGCCGACCGCGAGACCGCGCAGGCGAACCTCTTGCGGGCGCTCGCCGGCGAGCGCGTCGTCGCAAGCGCATACTCCGGTGAACCAGGACATGAGCTGTACATCGACGTCGTGCACGAGCCGCTCACAGACGCGAAAGGAGAGGTCGTCGGCGTCGAAGTTCGGGTCTTCGATGCGACCGAGCGCCAAGCCATCGAGGAAGCCTTGTGGGAGAGCGAAGAGCGATATCGAGACCTGTTAGAAGGCGCCATCGAAGGCATCTTCCAATCCTCACCAGAGGGCACGGTCCTTGCGGCCAACGAAGTCTGCGCGAGGATGCTCGGCTATGGCTCCGCGGCAGAGGTGGTAGCTGGAGTTGTGGATTCCGCCCATCAAGTCTGGGCGCAACCGGATGAACGGTCACGCTTCACAGAGCTACTTCGCGAAAAGGGTGTCGTACGCGGCTACGAGTGCCAGTTTGTTCGCAAAGACGGACAAAGGATATGGGTATCGCTCAGCGGCCAGCTCGTCCTCGGGCCTGACGGAGAGGTGGTCCGCTACGAAGGCTTCGTCGAGGACATCACCGAGCGCAAGCACGCTGAAGAAGTGTTGCGGGAAGACGACTGGCAGTTCAGGACATTCGTCGAACAGGCGCCGATCGCCATAAGCGTCTCTCGCGATGGGACTTGTCTGTACGCCAATCAAAGACTCGTCGAGATGCTTGGCCGAGCAAGTGTCGACGAGCTGGTCGGAGAGCCGGTCCACAAGTTCTTTGTCCCTCACATGCAAGAAGCAAGCAAGGAACGAATCCGGCGACGCTCTCTCGGACTTGGCGTGCCTTCGGAGTATGAATCGGTCTTCCTGCGCGCCGATGGCTCACAATTGCCCGTCCAGCTGGACATCGGGTCCATTCAGCTGCGAGATGGGCGCGCAAACATAGCTTTCATAACCGATATCACCGAACGCAAGAGAGCCGAGGACGTCCTTCGGCGAAGCGAGGCCATGCGCAACGTGGCCGAGCACGTTGCACGGGCCGGCAGCTGGCGCTGGGAGCTTGACCCAACTGAGTTCTCCTGGTCGGACGAGCTGTTCGAGCTGTTCGACGTCGATCCGGGCGACTTCGACGGCGACGTCATGTCCGCGCTGGCGGCTCGCATCCATGCCGAGGACGCAGAGTCGTTCATGAGGACCCGCGCCGCAGGTCTTGAGACCGGCAACGCGCCGGCGCTCGAGTTCCGCGTCGTCCATAGAGACGGCAGCGAGCACGTCCTCTACGGCGAGAGCACGACCGAGCGCGACGAAACTGGCAAAGCCGTGGCCATCGTCGGTTACTTCCAGGACGTCACTGACCGGCACGAGTCAGCGTCACGTTTAGAGACCGCCGCGGCCGAGTGGCGCGAGACGTTCGATGCAATGGGCGACTCGGTCGCTCTTTTCGACGGCAATGGCCGGATCGTGCGTTGCAACGCCGCCACGGTGGCACTTACGGGTCGCGGCTTTGCCGATATCGTCGGGCGCCACTGCTATGAGGTCTTTCATGACCCCGGCTACGCGTATTGCCCTCGAGAGCTCGCGTTCGCGACGGGACAGGTGGAGACAGACATCGTCGAGCGTGATGGTGCCTGGCTGCGCGTTACCTTCACGCCGAAGATCGACGCAACAGGTCACGCCGTGGGCGGTGGCGTGCACGTCGTCACCGACATTACGCAGCTGCGGCACGCCGAGCAGGCCGCGGCGGAACGGTCCCACTTCCTCGAGGAGCTCCTGGCGGCGATCCCCTTGCCTGTCTACTACAAGGATGTCGCGCTGCGTTTCACCGGATGCAATGAGGCCTTCGCGACATCTTTGGACCGCTGTAGGGACGACGTCATCGGCAAGACCGTCTTTGAGGTCAGCTCGGCCGAGCTGGCAAAGCGATTCGATGCTTCCGACCGCGAGCTGCTAGCTCACCCGGACAAGCCCGTCGAGTACGAGGTCGAACAGCCCGGCCCGGGCGGCACTCCGCTCCACGTGGTGAGCCACAAGGCTGTCTTCCACGACGTCGCCGGAAAGCCGGGCGGGATCGTCGGCGTCAACCTCGACGTGACCGAGATCCGCCGAGCCGAGCAGGAGCTGGCCGCTAGCGCCGTGCAGCTCGAGCTCACCCTCGAGGGCGCGGTCGCCGCCCTCGGTGCCACCACTGAGCTTCGCGACCCCTACACCGCCGGGCACCAGCGTCGCGTGGCAGAGCTTGCCTGCGCGATCGCCCACACACTTGGCTGGGACGACGCGCGCCTTGAGTCGCTCCGTATTGCCGCTCTTCTACACGACATCGGCAAGATCATCCTGCCAGCCGAGATCCTCGCCAAGCCAGGACGGCTCAGCGAGATCGAGATGCAGCTCATCCGCCAACACGCCGCCGCCGGTGCCGAGATCGTCGGCTCAATCGGCTTCGAGCGTGACGTGGCAGAGATGATCCGCCAACACCACGAGCGCCTCGATGGCTCCGGCTACCCGGCAGGCCTTCGTGACGAGGAGATCCTGCCGGAGGCACGTATCCTTGCCGTAGCCGACGTGGTCGAGGCCATGATCAGCCACCGGCCCTATCGGCCCGCGTTCCCGATCGATGTGGCGATGAGCGAGCTCGAGGAGGGCGCCGGCAGCCGTTACGACGCGGCTGCTTGTGAGACCGCGATCTCGCTCATTCGCGAACAAGGGTTCACGTTCACCAATTAGGTTACGCCGTGACTGGGACGCGTGGCGACGCCGTCAGGGTCCTAGAGGGGCTTCGCGGTAGACCTCCACAACCGGAGGCTCAGCGAGCAAGGACCGCCATCGCGCAAGGAACTGCGCCATGGTGAGGTCGGACCGAGTGCGCTCGTCGTCTTCGTGGTAAGTGCGCTCGTCGATGTACTCGATTTGCTCGATGAAGCGTTCTGGCTCCGTGTCCTTCGACAAGAGACGGACGCGAATGCCGCCGGGGGCTTCGTAGAAGCGAATGGCTTCCCGGAGAAATGAGCGGAACTCAGCCTGGCGCTCTGCCGCGACGCGTATGCGAAGGTGAAGCCAGACGGTAGCTCGCCAGGGGTCCCCGACCGATGAGTCCATCACCGCCATCGTGCCACCACGAGACGGCACCTGTGCGTACCCCCAATCCGCGTCATGACCGTTAACATCGCCACTGCAACCATCCAGAGCAGGCGAGGGATTCGGCCGGTTACCCTGCGGCAGCCGTCGCCCTGGTCGTCGTACTGGTCAAAGTGTCGCCCCTCGAGGTCTCTCGGTGTGCCTTCGAAATTTGGGGCCGGGGCCTCACGGATGAGAGGGACGAACGAGTGTCCACCGTGAGCGTCGGAACAGGCAGCGGGAAAGCTGCGTTCACCAACCTCCGGTCCCTTCAGGCGCTTCGGGGCCACGTCACTAGAGATCTTGTGGCCGAGTTGAGAGCAAAGATCGCCGAGGACGAGACCACGAGCACCAAGCCCGACAGCACCACGAGCTCGATGCCCCGACAGAAGAGTCCGTCGAGGCCTCGCCGTTAGTCGGCGCGGGGCCGGGGGCAGCTGTGTAGCTCGACGGTTGAGCACTTATGAAGCCGAGACACCACCCGTCTCGAGCTCGAGGTGGAGAACACAGAAGTGCACCTGGCCGGCGGCCGGAGCTATTCGGCCCTCTCGGGAAGCGCGAGTATCCGACCAAGGTTCGCCGCAAGTTCGCGATCCCGCGCCTCGACCGCATGGCTGTAGACCCGGAGCGTGATCGACGGGTCAGCGTGCCCGAGCCGGGCCCCGACCGTCACCGCGTCGAAGCCCGCGGCGATGGCCTGAGTCGCCGAGAAATGCCGCAAGGCGCGCAAATGAGTGTCGACGCCGGCCTTCGTGGCGGCACGCTTGGTGAACTTCGAAAGGACGTCGGGGCGTGTCGGCTCGAGACCGGCAGGAGAACGCGAGAACAGGAACGCGTCCGGCTCCACGGTCACGCCAAGGTTGAGGGCAAGGTCATCCACCGCTGCCCGGTGACGCCGAAGGATCTCGAGGCCGAGATCATCGAGCCCGATTCTGCGAACCTGGTGCGTCTTTGTCCCCTTCTCGGCCCAGCCGCCACCGGGCATCTCGTAGACGCTCTTGGCGATGCTGAGCGTGCGTGCCTGCCAGTCCACATCCGACCATCTGAGGGCGCACAGCTCCCCACGGCGGGCGCCCGTGAGAGCCGCGAGCAGTAGCAGACTCGCGAGCGGCTGTTCGATCGCCTCGGCCGCGGCGATGATTCTGCGAACCTCGTCGGGATCAGGCGCGGTCACCTCGGCCGCGTGTACCGCTGGAGGCGTCGCCTGGCGCGAGACGTTGCGGTCGACCAGTTCCCAGCGCTCCGCCTGGTGGAGAGCAGCACCAATGAGCGCATGAACGCGGCGGACGGTCGTGGCCTTGTTGCCCTTCGCCGTGAGCTTGGCGTAGAGCCGATCGAGGTCCCTGGCCGTGAGCTTCGCCAGCTTGATCCTTCCCAGCTCGGGCCGTAGGACCGTCTCGACGATCGACCGATACTTGCGGACGGTCGTTGGCGATCGTCCTATCGAGGTCGCGTGTTCGATGAACTGGTCGAGCAGAGCGCCGACTGTCTCATTACCGGTAGCCGTGCACCCCCTGCTCGCTTCGGCGATCATCTTCGCCAGTTCACGATCGGCGAGACGCGTGCCCGCACCCGGCTTGTGTTCGGGCGCGTGAGTCGTCTTCGAGCGCTGGATCGGAAATCCCTTGGCGTTCCGACCGATGTAAACGCGCAGCCGCCACACGCCCGGGGCAACCTCCGTCTTGGTGCCGTTCATGATCGGGAAAGTAGTCGGAAAGTAGTCGCAAGCGCAAGGGCCGCATCTCAATACTGCCTCTGAACTGGTGGGCCGCCCGGGGCTCGAACCCGGCACCTTGGGATTAAAAGTCCCCTGCTCTACCAGATGAGCTAGCGGCCCTTCTCGGACGTACTTGGATACAGTCGGCGTCGTGTCCTGAGACTGCGACAACCATCCTTGCATGCGAGCGAAGAAGAAGCGGACAACCCGCGGCACTCGCCAGGGCGTCGCAGCAGCTGAAGGTGGGACAAGGCAACATGATTGCAGCTCGTAACATTTCTGCAATGAACCTCTGGACAAGGCGGGTGCCTTGTGATACTGTGACGATCCCATAACGGAGTCATTACGAGATCGTGAAGACATCGCCTGGCACTCCGGCAAGTGTCTGAGTCCCCCACGACGTGACCACCCGGAGTTCCGGGTGGTCACGGAGGGCACTCCGCGTGGTCTTCAGCCGGCAGAAAAGTCCTCGAGAGCCCCAGCGTCTGCCTGGCACTTCGCGCAAAGTCCGATCACGGCGAAATGTCGCGGGTCGATCGCGAAGCCGAACTCTGCAACAGCCCGCCGCCGGAGGTCGGTGAAAAACGCGTCCGCAATCTCGACCTGAGCCTCGCATTTGCGGCAAACCAGATGACCATGCGCCTCGGTCGCGAGGTGATAGGTCGCTGGCCCGTGCCCGAGGTGTGAGTGCACGACCACGCCGAGGCGCTCTAGCTCCTCGAGGTTCCGGTACACCGTCGAAATCGACACGTCGGGTGCGTGCGTCTGTATTTCCGCGGCAAGCTCCTCCGCTGTTCGGTGCCCAGACGCCTCGAACAGGCTACGGATCAGGAGGCGTCGCGACGTCGTCACACGGTCCCCCGCCGAGCGCAGACGCGAAAGCACCTCCTCCTCCTCGTCGCCCGACGGTCCAGAAAAAAGACCCTCCGGTCTCATGGCCACCGCGAACCCGGAAGCTTGCGTCGGGGTGCGGTCCGGGGAACCGTGCTCAGGTCCAACCTTCTTGTTCGGCGTCGAACAGCCCGGTCCGCCGCCTGCGCGAGGGGACCGTCTCCGGGACCTCTTCCGCGGGCAGCCCGTCCTCGAACACACTTTCCGACCGACGACCCGGAGATGAAAGAGGCTCTGCGGCCACGTCGTCCCGGATTCGCTTGCCGCGCACCGCGGTAATGTCATCTCCTTCGTACTCAGGCGAGGTGTCTGCAGCAAAGGGACTGCTGTGCCGCCCTGCCCGCTCGCCAGCGCGGTACGGGGGGTCATCCGGCTGCTCGAGCAGTCCCGTTGGAGAGGAAGCTCCTGACCTGCTCAGCGCGCGATCTGGACGCAGGCCCGTATCGTCCTCCGGCGGCAGCGTCGGACTGCCATCGCTAGCCGCGGGCGACGCTGCCGCGACTGCGACGCCCGGGGCCGGACGTCCGAGAGGGCTGCGAGCCATCTCCTCGACGACCGCCTGGACGGTTGTCTGCAACCGAGCCAGCTCTGCGATGGCGTCCTGGCGCTGGTCGTAGAGATAGGTGATCTGCGAAACGGCGCGCTCGCGATCTTGCTCTATGCGTTGCAGGTAGGCGTGCCGCCGACGCTCGGTCTCGTCGCGGATCGCGAGGGCGCGTCTCGTGGCCTGGTCGACGACATCAGCTGCCTCGCGACTGGCCACCTCGCGCAGCTCGGCCACCTCTTGCGTGACCGCCTCGCGCAGCTCGTTGACTTCGCGTTCGGCATCCTGACGCAGGGAGTAGGCCCCTTCCCACGCCTCCTGGAGGATTCGCTGCACGCGCTCACCGAGAGTGTCTAGCGCAGGCGGTTGGGCGGTGCGAGTCTCGCTCTCATAGATGGCGACACGGCGGTGCAGCTCCCGGAGCTGCCCAACCGCTGCCGCGAGGCGGCGCTCCGACTCGGAAGCGCGTCGGAGCGCGTCATCGAGCCGCCGCTGCTGGTCTGCCACGTACCGGTCGACCTGCTCCGGGTCGTATCCACGCCGGTACACGTTGAATATCGGCGTGGCTAACTGCTGTTCCGCGACTGCCTCGTTCTCATCCATGTGCCCTCCACTCCCCTGGGGCGATGCTACCGAGCTACCGCCCGGAAGACGGGGATCCCCGGCGGCAAAGCCGGGCCCGGACGGCGAGAACGGCGGCTTCTCGACGCCGACCTCAACACAGGGCAGACTGATGCCCGGCAGCGACACGAATGCCGGATCTTGAGACGACAAGGGGGTTTTTAATGAAGGCCGAAGTGAAGGGGTCCATTCTCCCGGTGCTCGAGTTGATGCTCGAGCCCGGTGAAGCCGTCGTCTCGACGCACGGCGACCTCGCCTGGATGTCCGCGAACATGCAGCTCAGCCAGACGACGAACACCGGCGGTGGCGGCGGTGGCCTGATGGCAGGACTGAAGCGGGTCGCGAGTGGAACAGGGATCTTCCTCACTCGCTACGAGCCTACGGGCGGGCCCGGAATGTTGGTCCTGGCCGCGAAGCTCCCGGGCCGCATCTTTCCCGTCGAGATCGCGCCCGGGTCGGAGCACATAGTCCATCGGCACGGTTGGTTGTGCGGCACGCCGGGCATCTCGCCCACGGTCGCGCTCCAGCAGACCTTCGGCGGCGCCGTCTTCGGCGGCGAAGGCTTCCTCCTACAACGTCTCGAAGGGCAAGGAACCGCGTGGCTCGAGCTCTCCGGTGAGATCTCGACCTACGAGCTGGCCGCAGGACAGAGCCTCTGCGTGCACCCCGGTCACGTCGGGGCGTTCCAAGCAACAGTGAGCTTTCAGACGACGCGCTTGCCTGGAATCGCCAACCGCATGTTCGGCAAGGACGGCCACCACGTCGTAGTGCTCACGGGACCGGGTACCGTCTGGCTTCAGAGCATGCCACTGCCGATCCTGGCTCACGCGCTCTCGCCATACCTGGGCGAAAGCCATGAGAGTGCAGCAGGCGCTGGCGTGGCCGGTGGAGTGCTCGGGGGCGTGCTCGGTCGGAAGCTCTGACTCACGCAGTGACACTCACCGACAATTCGCCAGCCGACCTCGTAGAGGCGCCCGTCCTCGAGCGTGTCCTGGGCGAGGCGCTTCGACGGGGAGGCGACTTCGCGGAGATCTTCGCCGAGGACCGTTCGAGCTCTTCGATCTTCCTGGACGACCGCAAGGTGGAGGAGCTGTCGAGCGGGCGCGACCGGGGCGCCGGCATCAGGGTCATCGTCGGCGAGACAACTGGCTTCGCCCACACCGCCGACTTGTCGGAAACGGGTCTGCTGTCCGCCGCCCAGGCGGCCGCGGCTGTCGCCCGCGAGGGTAGCGGCGGCGTCCGCGAAGTCGCGCTCGCAAGACAGCCGTCGGAGCATCAGCACGTGCGGATGCTCCCGGGCACGGTACGAAAGTCGGACAAGGTTGACATGTTGCTCCGAGCCGACGATGTTTCCCGTTCGGCGGGAGGGGCCATCGTTCAGGTGAGTGCCGGCTATGGGGACAGCCGGCGCCGCATCCTGGTGGCGAACTCCGACGGACTGCTGGCCGACGACGACCGCGTCCGCACCCGGTTGTTCGTGACGTGCGTCGCGTCCGGCGACGGGGGCCTGCAGACCGGCTTCCACAGCGTCGCTTACACCCTCGGCTACGAGATGTTCGACGAGCACCCTGTGGAGGAGGTTGCAGAGCAGGCTGCCCGAAGGGCCATCACCAAGCTTCAGGCGCGCCCGGCACCTTCGGGCGTCCTGCCCGTCGTCCTCAAGAGCGGCAGCGGCGGGATCCTCTTTCACGAGGCCTGCGGTCACGGCCTCGAAGCCGACCACATCTTGAAGGACAGCTCCGCCTACACGGGCCGCATCGGCCAGATGGTGGCCAGCCCGGGCGTCACCCTCGTCGACGACGGCACGCTCGGCCCCAACTGGGGCAGCCTCGTGATCGACGACGAAGGCAGGCCCACGCAACGCAACGTGTTGATCCGAGACGGTGTCCTGACCGACTACATGTGGGACTACCTCCGCGCGCGCAAGGAGGGACGGACTTCGTCCGGCAACGGCCGGCGCCAGAGTTACCAGGACCTGCCCATGGTCCGCATGACCAACACTTTCCTCCTTGCTGGCAAGGAGGACCCGGACGAGATCGTGGCTCAGACACCCAACGGTGTCTACGTCGCCCAGCTCGGTGGGGGGCAGGTCAACACCGCGACGGGAGACTTCGTCTTCGGGATGACCGAGGCTTATCTGATCGAGAACGGCCGCATCACAGAGCCTCTCCGTAACGCGAACCTGATCGGCAACGGCCCCGACGTGCTTTCCAAGATCGACGCCATCGGGAACGACTTCGACATGTCGCCCGGGACGTGCGGCAAGGACGGACAAAACGTGTCGGTCGGCTGTGGACAGCCGACACTGCGCGTGACAGGAGTGACGATCGGCGGTACCGCAAGTGCCTGATCTGCTTGTCCTGGCACGGAGAGTCCTCGAACAGGCGACAACCGACGAAGAGGTCGAGGTCTATGTCTCCCACGGCAGGGAGACCTCGGTCCGGGTCTTCGAGGGCGCCATAGAGCAACTCGAGACGGCGGAGTCCGCCGGCGTGGGAGTGCGGGTGATCTCCGCGGGAAGACAGGGTTTCTCATACGTCGGGGCACTCGACGAGTCGGCCGCAAAGGAGGCGCTAAACGAGGCCCGCGACAACGCCCGGTTCGCCACGGTCGACGAGCACGCAGGGCTCGCTTCGCCCGACGGCGTCGAACCGTCCGTGCTCGATCTTTGGCGGGAGGAGCTGGTCTCGTTTCCGACCGACGACAGGGTGGCGCTCGCCCTCGAGCTGGAGCGGCGCGTCCGGGCAGGAGACTCCCGCATCCGCCAGGTCGTCTCCTCGGACTACGTCGACGGTTACGGCGAAGTGGCGATCGCGACCTCTCGCGGCATCGAGGTGACGGACCGGCAGACCGGCTGCTACCTGTTCGTCCACGCGGTTGCCGGTGATGGCGACGACACCCAGACAGGTTTCGGCTACTCGGTGGGTCGAGCTCCTCTCGACCTCGATCTGGAGGCGGCCGCGGCCGACGCCGTGGACCGCGCGACGCGGCTGCTCGGGGCCAAGAAAGCGAGAAGCGCGAAGCTCACCGCCGTCCTCGACCGCCGTGTGACCGCCACCCTGTTGGGCATCCTCGCGGGCACTCTGTCCGGCGAGGAAGTGGTCAAGGGCCGCTCCCTGTTCGCCGGGCGCATCGGCGAGCAGGTAGGCGTCGGGGAGTTGACCCTCATCGACGACCCGACGAACCCGCTCGCCTACGGCGCCTCCCGGCACGACGCCGAGGGATTGGCCTGCCGGTGCAACTCGCTGATCGCCGGGGGCGAGCTGAAGGGCTTCCTCTACGACACGTACGCCGGCCGCCTTGCGGGCACCGCCTCGACTGGCTCGGCCGTTCGCGGCGGGTTCCGGACAACCCCGGGCGTCGGTGCGCAGGCCCTGGCACTCCAGCCCGGGACGCTCGACCAGGCGGGGATAATCGCGCAGGTCGGCGAAGGCTTCCTCGTGCAGTCGATCACCGGCGTCCACTCGGGGGTCAATCCGGTGAGCGGGGACTTCTCTGTCGGTGCCGAAGGCCTGATGATCCGGGCTGGAGAGTTGGCGGAGCCGGTGCGCGAGGTGACGATCGCCTCGACGATCCAACGAATGCTCCAGCACGTCGTGGCCGTCGGGTCCGACGTCGAATGGTTGCCCGGTCCGGCCACCGGTGTGACGCTCGCCATCGGCGAGATTGCGATGAGCGGGTCTTGAACTGAAGGGACCCGAACGGCTCCGGACTGGACCGGCTCAGCCGCTCAAGAAGCGGCTGCGGCTCTCGAGGCTCGCACGCCGGACGGGGCCGTCGAGGTCGGCCCCGCTGGTGTCGCCGCCGCGGCGGACTTCGATGGCGTAGCGCTGTCCCCTTCGGCTGGCTTGGTCGCCTCGGTGCTCGCCGGGGTGGCCGTGACTTCTGAGCCGCTGCCCGAACCGGCGGCGGCAGGCTTGAAACCGGAACGTCCGTCCCGGCTGTCGTTCTTGTAGAAGCCACTCCCTTTGAACACGATCCCGATGTTCCCGAACACCTTCTTCAGAGCACCGCCACAGTTGGGACATTCGGTAAGGGCGTGGTCCTTGAACGACTGCACGACCTCGAGGTGCTCTCCACATGACTTGCACGAGTACTCGTAGGTGGGCATGGATCCCTTCAGTCCCTTGCCTCGGCCACCCTCACCGTCCCGCCGACGGCCTGGCGTTGGCACTCTTGCCTTGTGAGTGCCAAGTATATCGTGGCTCCAGGGCTGAGAGCCTAGGGGAGGAGCCGCATGGATCGAGACAGTGTTGAAGAACTGGCCGCTCTCGAAGATGTTCAGCGGATTGTGATCAGCTCGTGCCCACCGCTGCGCCCGATCGAGATCGAGCTCAGCGACGCGCTCGGCTTGGTTCTTGCCGAGGACGTGCACGCTTCGGACGATCTGCCTCCCTTCGCCAACACCGCGATGGACGGCTACGCGGTGCGCGCGGACGACACCACGGCCGCCCCCGTGGAGCTTTCGGTCATCGGCGTCCTCCCGGCCGGCTCGGCGCCTACGCAGGCCGTAGGGCCCGGAACAGCTATCCAGATCATGACGGGGGCGCTTATCCCCCCTGGTGCCGACGGGATCGCCATAGTGGAGCGGACCGAACCAGGTTCGTCGGATGGCAAGGTCCGAATTCTCGACCAAGTCTCGCCGGGGGCTTACATCCGCTCAGCGGGAAGCGACCTGCACCGGGGTGACAAGGCTGTTGCGGCCGGCACGATCATCGGGCCAGCGCATATCGGGTTGCTCGCGAGCATCGGCGCCACCCACATCAGTGCCCACCCACACCCGAAGGTCGGAGTCCTGTCGACCGGGGATGAACTGGTCGGGGGCACAGTGCCGCTCGGACTCGGTCAGATCCGAGATTCCAATCGCCAAGGTCTCCTCGCGGCGTTGCGACGGGACGGGTTCGTCGCCATCGATCTCGGTGTCCGTCGCGACGACGAGGACGCAATCTCAGCAGCGATACGCGCGGGGGTCGCGCTCTGCGATGCAGTTCTCACCACCGGCGGGGTCTCCATGGGCGAGTTCGACTTCGTGAAGCTTGCCCTGGAGGCACTCGTGGCCGAGTCAGGAGGAATGAGCCACCAGTTCAAGGTCGCAATCAAGCCCGCGAAGCCGTTGTCCTTTGCGACCGTCGCCAGAGGTGGGTGTCTGGTCCCGGTCTTCGGTCTGCCGGGTAACCCCGTCTCCTCGATGGTCAGTTACCAGGTCGTGGCGCTGCCGGCGCTGAGGAAGCTCGCGGGATTCCGGTCGCCGCTCCCGCACCCGATCCCGGCCGTTACGGCCGATGACTTTGCGCGCCGACCGGACGGAAAACTGCATCTGCTGCGCGTTGTCGCCGCGATGGGCCCGGACGGCCGCATCATCGTCCGTTCGGCTGGTGAACAAGGCTCTCATCAGCTCGCAGCCCTGGCCGCTGCCAACGCTTTGGCCCTGCTACCGAACGGCGAAGGCGTGACCACGGGTAACGAAGTCCAGATAGTGCTCATCGGCCCACTCGAGTGAAAGTGCGACCTAGACGGGCAAGCGCGATGTCTGGTGTCGGGACCCAGACCCCATCGCGGGCGCCGACCGTTAGGGCGCGCATGCTGCTCAGGACATAGACTTCTCGCCAATGCCGAACCGAGGATTGACCCATGTCGACCCACTGGGCCGGGCTCGAATGGTGGATGTCACTCCGAAGGAGCCGACTCACCGCCGGGCGATCGCCCGCTGCAAGGTCCGGATGCTCCCGGAGACCACCGTGAACATCGCGAGCAATGCGATCAACAAGGGCGACGTTCTCGGCGCGGCACGGATCGCGGGAATCCAGGCCGCAAAGCGCACGGCCGAGCTCATCCCCCTCTGCCATCCGTTGCTCGTCGGCTCTGTTGCCCTGAACTTCACGATCGGAGACGACTTCGTCGAAGTCGAGACGCAGGTCGAGGCGGTCGACAGGACCGGTGTCGAGATGGAAGCCCTGACTGCCTGCGCTGTCGCAGCACTCACGATCTACGACATGTGCAAGTCTGCGGACCGCTCCATGGTCGTGGAGGAGCTCTGTCTTTGGGAGAAGACCGGGGGCCGCTCAGGTGTGTGGCGCCGTGACAGCGAGCCCCCACAAAGAAACATCCACCATTCAGCTGCCAGCCTTGATTAGCGTTTCCAACAATGTAAGGACGGTCGTAGGAGCGTGAGCCTGGTGGTTATAGCTGTGCTAGCAGTCATCTGGGTGATGGCCCTGACACCGATGATGCTACGCAAGCTCTCTGAGCGCCGGTTCTCCAATTCCGTCGACTCCTTCCACCGTCAGCTCCGGGGCATGCGACGCGCGTACCCGCGACTGGCTGCGAGCGCCGTCGACCCGGAGATGGCGCTTTCCGCGGCGGCGACGGCAAACAACGGAGTTTGGGCATCATCCCCCGTGACACCCTCGAGGATGCCGCGATCTGACGTCTTGGAGCATCTGCCGCGACGTCTGGCGCCGCAGTCGGCACGGCGGCGTCGTGTCCTCCTCGTTCTTGTCACGACGATGCTGGGGTTCTTCTTGCTCGGCATGGTCCCCGGCTGGAGGGTTCTGTGGGACTTGGCGCTGTTGGCGTTCGCGGCCACGGCTGGCTACCTGGCCCTGCTCATCCACATCCACCGGCGTGCCGTCGAACGCGACGTCAAGGTCGTCGACATCCAAGAGCGCCTCCGAAACCAGAACGCCGAGGCAATCGCAAGCATCGCCATTCCTGTCCGCCGCGTCGAGCCGGAGGACGTGGACTGGTCCGATGACGAACTGCTCGGGCCTGCTTTCGGGCTCGACTATGACGAAATTGTGGCCGGCGGTCGCTGACCGGTCGACTTAAGCAAACCCGACGGCCGAGTAACGCCTGTGTAATTACGCGTCAGGTGTCCGGGAGTGTTCGACGTCGCTCCGCTAACCTGAGCTGTCGACCGGACTTGGCCGGGGCGCTCCAGCGGAACAGTTCCGATGGTCCGGCCCGGTCCCCGGGGGTGTAGCTCAGCTGGTAGAGCGCCACGTTCGCAACGTGGAAGTCGGCGGTTCGAGTCCGCTCACCTCCACTTCGTTGTCAAAAAAAGCAACGTTGGGCCAGGTGGACAGCAGTATTTCCTGTCCGATCGCTCACCTACCTTGATTGCCCAACTCGAACCCTGTGGTTGCGCCCTGCCGATTTTGTGCTTGCGCGGAACGTCCACGGCAGCTACTCAACTGCGTGCCGATCGCCCTGTTATGTAACACGAACCCCGTCCCCTTTGCCGATGGGCAAGTGGTCTGGCGCTCCTCCCGGTCCGGATGGGGGCTTCAGCTCACCCTGTCGTTCCTGAGCGTTCAGGAAGTTTTCGTGAACCGATCGAGCTCGTAGTGCAATAGAGAGGTGATGGATGACGACGGGCTAATCGCCCGGGTCGCCGCTGGCGATGAGGGGGCGCTTCGGGAGTTGTTCTCCCGCCATGCGCCATGGCTGGCGGCGCGCCTGCGGGTAGTGCTGCCGGCCTCGGATGTGGAGGACGTGTTGCAAGAAACCTTTCTTGGGGTGTGGCGGGGGGCCGCCGGATACCGACCCGAGGGGACGGCGGGCGGGTGGCTGTGGGGGATCGCCCGACGCCAGGCAGCCCTGTTCTTGCGCCGCCGAGGACCGGGAGAGCTGGTGCTGCCGGCTGTGGTGGAAGCCGATCTGGGCGGCGTCGGGGATCCGACCGAGGCTGCGCTCTCGCGAGTGGACTTGGAGAAGGCGGCGGCCGCGTTGGGCCCGCCGGGCGGGCCCGACCGGGAGACCTGGCAACTGTTGTGTGTCGAGGACCGGTCGGTAGCGGAGGTAGCCGTGTTGATGGGCGTGCCGGAGGGGACTGTGAAGAGCCGGGCACATCGGGCCCGGCGGTTGCTGCGGGCGGCACTTGGTGACCGACCGGCCGTAGAGGGAGATTCGTGATGAGCGACATGAGCACGACCGGGCCGGGATGGGAGGGGGCGCCGCCTGATGTCGATCTGGGAAGGGTGTGGAGAGCGGTGGCCACGGAGGTGTGGCGCCGCCAGCCGAGCTGGTTAGAGCGCCGTGTTGCGAGGTGGTTGGGCTCACCGGGTCTGGCACGGGCACTG
>Ga0181521_10004464_pt1 | contig 15943 bp, 10 predicted proteins | sample PEATcosm2014_Bin_32_FD_119764 | JGI IMG/M metagenome (GOLD analysis project Ga0181521, IMG submission 119764) | Peatland microbial communities from MTU Mesocosm Facility, Houghton, MI, USA - PEATcosm2014_Bin02_60_metaG | ecosystem: Environmental > Terrestrial > Soil > Wetlands > Peat | place... | reverse complement strand
GGCGGCCCTGCTGCGCGATTTGTCGCTGTCGGACAAGCGCAACAGCAAAATCATGACGCTGTCGGGCGGCATGAAGCGCCGGGTGATGATCGCCAAGGCCCTGTCACACGAACCCGATATTCTTTTCTTGGACGAACCGACCGCGGGAGTGGACGTTGAGCTGCGGCGCGACATGTGGAATTTGGTACGGGGTCTGCGCGCACGCGGCGTGACGATCATCCTGACCACGCATTACATCGAGGAGGCCGAGGAGATGGCCGACAGAGTCGGCGTAATCCACAAGGGGGGCCTCATTCTGGTGGAGGAAAAAGACGCGCTGATGAAGCGATTCGGCAAGAAGCAGCTCACGCTGCACCTCAAGGAGCCCATGTCGCACATCCCCGCCGAGCTCGCGCGCTGGGGCCTGGAGCTGAGGGGTGACGGCACGGATCTCGTCCTCACGGTCATGGGCACGGGCGGCATGGATATCTCCACGCTGCTTCAGCGAATGAGCGAATTGTCGATTGTGATCAAGGATTTACAAACCCAACAAAGCTCCTTGGAGGACATTTTCGTCAGTTTGGTGAGTGACCGCGGATGAACTCGCCCCCGCGCATGAGCTCGCCCCCGCACATGAGCTCGCCCCCGCACATGAACTCGCCCCCGCGCATGAATTCGCCTACGGCGCGCTTCGAGTTCAACCGCCACGGCGTCTGGGCCATCTACAAATTCGAGATTGCCCGCGCGCTGCGCACGCTGGTGCAAACGCTGGTCACGCCCGTCATCACCACCTCGCTGTATTTCGTCGTCTTCGGCGCCGCCATCGGGTCGCGGATGAGCGCCGTTGGTGGCGTGCGCTACGGTGCATTCATCGTACCGGGGCTGATGATGCTGGCGTTGTTCACGGAAAGCTTGGCCAACGCCTCGTTTGGAATTTTCTTCCCAAAATTCGTCGGCACGATCTATGAACTGCTGTCGGCGCCGATATCCTATGTGGAAATCGTCATCGCCTATGTCGGCGCCGCCGCTTCCAAATCGGTGATCCTCGGCTTGGTGATCCTCGCCACGGCATCGCTGTTCGTGCCGATCGAGATCATGCACCCCTGGTTGATGGCCGCATTCTTGTTGATGACTGCAGTCACATTCAGCCTGTTCGGGTTCATTCTCGGAATCTGGGCCAAGGGCTGGGAACAACTACAGTTCATTCCCATGCTGGTCGTGACGCCGCTCACCTTTCTGGGGGGCGCGTTTTATTCGATCAGCATGCTGCCGCCGGCGTGGCGCACGTTCAGCTTGTTCAATCCCGTGGTGTATTTGATCAGCGGCTTTCGCTGGTGCTTCTATGGGACGGCGGACGTGAACGTCGGGGCGAGCTTCGGCATGACCCTGGCCTTCTTCGCCCTGTGCCTCGCGCTCGTGGCATGGATATTCAAGACCGGTTACCGATTGAAGAACTGACCAGGCGGCCCGCGAATTTGGATCACGCAACTCAGACACTAAACTTTCGCCGTCGCATCGGGATCCAGCCCGACGTCGGCCGCGTCGGCGCGGCGCCGATCGCCCGCGACATCGAGCGAGCGACAAGCCCACAGGTAAACAAACGTGGATACCGGTAGTCCGACCAGCATCGCAATGTCCGCACCGCCGAGCGCAGCCGCGACCGGGCCAATGTAAAGCCCCGCGACACTGAAAAATGGAACCATGGCCGCGAATCCCACGCCGTACGCCAACAAGCCTCGCCAATTCCAGCGTCCGTACATGCCATGGGCATTGAATATTTCCCGCACCGAATAGTGGCCCTTGCGCACCCAGTAGAAATCGACGAGATTGATCGCGGTCCAGGGAGTGAACAGATACAGGAGGACGGCGAGAAACTCGCCGAATTTCTCGACGAAGTTCTGGGTCGAAGCGAGCGCAATGCTGCTCGCAACCACGGTCGCTATGATCAAGGTGAGCACACGTTTGGCAATCGTCGGGCGGCTGGGCTTGAATGAATCGGCGACACTCAACAGGGTCAACGACGCGCCATAGAAATTGAGAGTGGTGATCGTCAGCAGCCCGAGCAGAGAGCAGAGCAGCAGCGGCTTGCCGAACCCCGGTATGACGGAGTCCGCCGCCGCGCGCACCGCGGTGGCGAACTCCAATTTCGGATACAGAGCAGCCGCCACTGTGCCGACCAGCATGGTCCACGATCCACCGATGAACGCGCCCAGATAAGTCCACCAGAAAGAAGCGCTGACCCCCACATCGCGCGGCAAATAGCGCGAATAATCGGATACGTAGATCGACCAGGAGACTTGGTATGAGGCGGCCGCGAAAAGTTGCGCCAGGAAGGGCACGACGCCGAAGTCACCCCATGCGAGTTGTTGCGCCGGCAGATGCGCCTTCAGCAGCACGGCCGTGGTGAACATCAGCAACGCGACGATCAATACGTAGGCGATCCAGCGTTGCGCGAGATGGATCAGGTCGTAGCCGACCAGAGCCAGCGATACCGACAGCAGCGCGAACACCAGCACCGTCGGCGTGAGATCAACCCCATAGAGGGTCTGCAGGGTCTGCGCGGCGAGGATTTGATTGAAGGCATTGAATCCGATGTAGGCGACCAGGGCCACGCCCCACACCAGCAATGCGCCCACATACCCAAATTGCGGCCGCGACTGGATCATTTGCGGCAATCCAAGCTGCGGGCCTTGCGTGGAATGAAACGCCATGAAAAAGGTGCCGACGGCGGAGCCGAGAACCACGGCGATGGCCATCCAAACGAGATTGCCGCCCAGAGCGATGCCGACGACGCCCGTGGCAACGGTCGCGAGGTGCGCATCGCCGGAAAACCACACCGGCCAAAGATGCCAGACCTTGCCATGGCGTTCGGCGATCGGAACGTAGTCGATGGATCGCTTCTCGATCAATCCGTCTCCGAATTGTGTTTGCATTCGCCTCAACTTGTGCCGGGGGAAGGCAAAATACTACCATCGGCGTGTGCGTTGTGCCCGTGGTACGCCGTTCACCACCGACGCAGCGGACTCGACGCTCCGGGTCGTCGACATGTTGGTGACGCGAATTCGGCTCAGTATTCGAATTGATACGAAAGCCCGATGCTGCTTCCCGGGTCGTTGTCGGGCGTGGTGCCTTGTATCGCCGTCCCGTTGCCGAGCCGCGTCTGCACCTTCAGGTGCTTCGTGAGATCGACATCGATCTGTACCTGGCTCTGTCCCGTGTTGGTCTGCTTGCCTTCCACATAAACCCGCTTGGAAATATAGCGGCCCGCTGCGATGGCGGCGCCCGAGTTCCCGGTGGCGCCCGTTGCCGTGGTGGTCGTACCGGCGCCCACCGAAAGACGGTCCAGCCCCAAACTCCTCTGTATCTTGGTGAGCGGATTCGCGCCGCTGCCGCCCACCCCGGAAAGCGTCGCCAGCGCGACTGCAATTTGCGCCGCCTGAAGCGCCGTGAGCTGGGCAGCGGGTTCGCCGAACAGCAGCACCGACATGATCTCATCCTGCGGCGCGCCGGGCGGAACACTGATGAACTCGAATTTCGGCGAGTCCGCATATCCGGTGATACGCAGGAATGCCGTGATATTCGCCGCAGTCGCCTGCGCCGTGGTGAAATCCAAGGACGGATCGATGTTTTTCTTGAGACCGGCCCCATTGAAACTCACGCGGCCGGCGCTGAAGGTGAGCTTTGTGCTGCCGATCGTGAAGGTGCCGCGCTGTAAATCGAAATCACCGCTGACGAGCGGCGCATCGGCGGTGCCGCCGAAATGCAGGTCGCCTCCCAACTCGGCGTCCAATCCACGGCCCTGCACGAGAATTTGCCGGGGTGCCTGGATCGCGACATCCAGGTCGATCTCCAATTGCTTCCCTGCCACCGGCGCGGCCTTGCCGCGGCGCCGGACATCGAGCACGGCGACATCGGGCGGCAGCGAGTCCGGAATGCCGATCACGGCGCGGTTCACGTGAATCGAGCCTGCGACGGCGATCCGTGCCCGGGCAGTGCCGCTGACCCTGATGTCCGCGTCGACATTGGCAGTGACGATGTTGCTGGTAATCGCTTGCGCGTTGCTCGCGGTTATCTTGAGGTCGACCGGAATACCCGGCTGCAACAGGCCGATGCTGCCGGTCATGGCGACGGTGCCCGAAGCGGCGGTGGCCTTGAAATTCTTGATCTGCAGCGTGCCTTCGCTGCCCGACACCTCCGCGCTGATGTTCGATAAATTCAGGCCGCGCGCGTAATCCCGCAGATTTCCCTGCGCGAGAGTGATCGTCCCGCGAATTTGCGGCGCGCCGAGGCTGCCGCCCAAAGTCGCGTCCACGGCGAGCGCACCGCCAACGTGCATGCCGCGTGCTTCGAACAGCGGATTGGCCACGCCGACGTCCAATTTGCCGAGAATCTTCAGATCGAATGCGCCCTTGGCGTTCAGCGGTGCAGTGCCCGTGACGGCGAGCAAGGAGGCGCCGCCGGCGTTCAACCGCACATCGATCGAGGCGGCGTCGCCGGCGAGTTCCGCGCCGGCGTTGAGGTCGAGCGCAGGAAGACCTACCGCCTCGTCGCTCGCAGAACGCATACCGCGCGCGCTGATGCGGATGCGGCCGGTCGGCGCGGAGAAGGATCCCTGCAGCCGAGCTTGCCCCTCGATGGTCCCCTCGGCCACGGCGTCCGGCAGGAACACGTTGATGAGCTTTGGGTCGACGTGTTTCAGCGAGGCGCGCATGTCGAGACTCGGCGACAACTCGCCTTCGACTTGCAAAACCGCATCCTGCACACCGACCTTCAGCTGATCGATTTTGAGCCCATTCTCGTACGATAGACGGGCCGGAGAAAGCAGCCGTAACTGCTGGCCTCGATAATCCGCGGCTGCGCTCACCAGCCGCAGCTCATGGCCGTCGAGATTCACGTGCGCATTCGCGGACAGGCTGGCGGCAGCACCCTCGAAGTCAGGCGTCTGCAGGTTCAGCTGCAGGCTTACCGAGTCAGTGGCGCCCTCGCCCGTCAGGTGCAGCGTGCCCGAGAATCGTCCCAACACCAAATCTCGACCATCCAATTGGAATTGAGCATGAGTGCGGCCGCCAACCGGAGCGATAATGACACTTCCACCGAGGCTGCCCTGGGCGTTCGTTCCGAGGAGCCGATCCAAGTCACTGAGTTGGCCCAGCCGCAACCGGACCTGGCCATGGCTATCGGCGATGCTCGATTCCATCGCCATTTCGCCGTCCAGGTGAGCGCTCTTCCAGGCAGCACGCTGGATGCTGGCACGCAGACCCTTGCGGGCGCCTCGTTCGAGCGAGCCCGCGAGTTCGAGCGGCGAGCCGTCGAGCGTGCCGCCGACCTTTATCGTGGCGCTCGGCGCCGACGGCAGGCCTCGCGCGTGCAACTCGGCGGTCAGCGTACCCGGGGGCGAACCTCGTATCGACAGGGTGCTCTTGAGAGTGGCATCTCCGGCGAACGCGGTCGGTGCGCCGCTCAATTGCCCCGAAGCTTGCAGCGCGCCGCCAAACGCGGAGGAGACGATGCCGAGATCCGAGACGCGCAGATCCCATCGAGCCTTGAGCTCCTTGACGTAGTCCAGGGCAGCCGCGTGCGGCTGCGCGGAGCCCGCGCCGGGGGGCGGTCGCGCCGCGCTGCCGCTCGCCGAGAGTGCCCATGCCCGGCCCGCGAGCTGCATGCGCTCGACAGCGATGGCTTCGTCGGACAGCGAGCCGGACAGCTTGAGCGCCACGCGATTGCCCAACATGCCGATCCAGGCGGCCTTACCTCCGGCTATGCCCGCGTCGACATCGAGGGTAAGGCCCCAATCGGAACTGCGCCTGTCGACCTGAGCCTCGAGAGTTGCATCGCCGCGCACCTCCTGCCCGGCAAGCGCGGCGAACGGTGCGACATCGGGAAGCCGCAGATTCAGCGTTACGCTTTGCCGGCCGGCGGTGATCGCTTGCGCCTTCAATGACAACAGTCGGTGCGTCGCCACCACGACGAGCGGTCGCGCCGGCTCGTTCACGCGCATCGAGGCGTCTATCCGCAGCGGATCCTTCGCAAACAGCGCCGGATCAGGACCCGGAATCCGCAATCCATCGACCACGCCGTGCAGCGCGAGGTTGCCGCCGCCCGCGGTAAGATCCGCGCGGAGCGCCGCAATCTGCGTACCGCCCGGCAGCCGTAATTGGTCGATTTGCAGTTGTCCGTCGGCGGTCGGATCGGTAAATGTGCCGTGCCACCGGCCTTTGAGGGCGATACGCTGCCAGCGGATGTCCGGGCGCGGACTGACTTGCGGCGCCTGCAGCGAATAGTCCAGATCCGCGGAAGCCTTCCCCAAATCCACGCTGCCATCGACCTTTGCGGACAAATCGCCGGCGCTGAGGCTGAGTTCGATGCGCTCCGCATTGCGCGGACCAGCGACGCTCAAGTTCGCCGACAAGGCGCCCAGGCCGGGCACTTGCAAGATGTTCTCCAACGGCCCGCTCGCCGGCTCATGTACCGCGAGCGTTCCATCCATGCGCGTGCGATCGAACTTGAAATGCAGCCGGTACTCGCCGTCGCCGTCAATACGGCGCGCGACCACATCGGCGCCGGCGTCCTCGAGCGAGTGCATGCGCCCACCGCCGCGCGCCGACAACGTGGCGGGGCTCCCCGCGAGCCGTGCGCCCAGCTGCAGCACGTCAATTGAAAACTGCGCGACATCGATGTGCGGAACGGACACGGGACCGCCGCGCGAGGGCTCCGACAGAGGCACTCGTTCCATGTCCAGCCGCGCTACCTTGAGATCGGCGACGGCTATCCGCCGTTCCAGCAGGGCCAGCGGCGACCAGCGCAGCGAAATGCGATCGGCGCTCAACCACACGCCGCCGCGATCGATGAGTCGCAACTGCGCCAGCGTGAGATCGGTCGGAAACGAGCCGCCCAACCCATCGAGCTTGACGCGGCCCCCGGTGAGCCCATAAGTCACCCGCTCGATCATCGCGCAGCCGGCCGCGGTGTTACCCGCCACCATGACCACCGCGACCAACAGCACCGCGAAAGCGGCGACGGCGGCCAGAACCCACGCTGAAATTTTCATGACCCGGCGCATCAAAAAGCCTGTCCGAGCCCGATATAGACCTGAAACGGAGCGTAGTCGATGACGTAGTGTCTCAAGGGTACGGCGACATCCAGTCTGATGGGACCTATGGGCGTGTAGTAGCGTATGCCTGCCCCGACGCCGAAATACAGATCGCTCGGCAGGAGATACAGCTTGTTGCTGACTTGACCCGCATCGACGAAAAACGCGGCGCCGAAGTTGTGCCCAAACCGTTGACGATACTCCAAGGCGCCCGCCGTGATTGCGGTTCCACCCAGGGGAATTTCGGTCAGCGGGTTCAATGCGATGGCAACGTACGGACCCACCGCTTGGTAGGTATATCCGCGAATGGTGCCGCTGCCGCCGCCGTAGAACCGCTGATCCGGAGGCAGACCGTATTCTCCGGCACCCTGAGCGAGACCGACCAGGGCGCGCGCCGCGAGCACGCTGCGGCCGGGATCGGTGGGCAGCAGTTGGTCGAGATCGACATACGTCGCCAGTTTGATCGTGCTGATGAGAAAAGTGGCGCTCGTTTGACCCAATGATCGCGTGGGCGTCACACTCACCGCATCGCGCATCCCGTGGGTTGGGTCATCCAGCGGCGACTTCAAATCGGTGGAGTCGAAACTCACGGTCAGCGGCAACGCCACCAGCGTGTAATCGTGCGTGACGGGATTCGGAACGATGTTCCCTTTGGTACAGGTCGTTGTCGTGGCCAAACAAATGTAAGGCTGATCCTGGATGATCTGCTCTTCGGCCGTGGTCACGCCCGCACTCACCGTCCAGAGTCTATTGAGCTTGCGAGTGAGGGTCACGCCGGTCGTGACGGAGGTTTGATCGTACGCCAGCAAGTTCTGCTTGCGCGCTTCGACGGCAAATTGCAGGGTCTGATCGCGGTGGCCGAAATCCGGCAAGCTGTACTTGATGCTGGTGTCGTAGCCAAGCCCGTTCGCGGCGCTGCCGCCGGCGTTGAGGAGGGTCGCGGCGACGGTGAGTTGCTCCGCGTTGCCGAATATGTTGCGGTCGCTCCAGGTCACGCCCCCGCTGCCGCCGAGATCGGTGGAGTAGGCCGCATTGACTCCGAACGCGTGCCGCAGACGCTCGCGCATTTGAAATGTGACGGGCACGCCCCCGGTGCTGTCGACCACGGTTCCCAGCTGCACGGTGATGGCGGCGAAAACCCCCAAACTCAACAGATCGCTGCGTGCGCGTTCGACGGCGCCCAAGCTGTACTGCTCGCCGGTGTGCAACAGGAGTCTGCGGCGAAGCAGTTTTTCATGGACCCGGTGCAATCCCTCGAAGCGGATCTCCCCGATGTTCACTTGCCGCCCGGTCTCGACATGAAACGTGACATCGAGTACCGGGTCGGTTCGATCCTCGTAGGCGACGGGCGGGTCCACCTTGGCGAACGCGTAGCCTTGTTCCTGGAGCGCCGAGAGCAACCGCGCGCCCGCCGCGAGAACGTTCGCCGCCACGGCGGGAGCGCCGGACTTGAGCGGCAGGATGCCTTGCGCCGAGGGCGGCAGCTCACCATCGATGGTGATTGCGCGCACATGGTACAGCGGTCCGAGCGAGAAGCCGACTTGGACTCGCGCGTCGCGCTTCTTGGGCAATGCCGTCAGTTGATCGGCGAGCGCGGGATCATTGAGCGCCATGCCGTTGATTTGAAGGGCGACGCTCGACTGGTAATAGCCGAAGCTTTCCAATACGGTTTTCAGACGATCGATCTCGCCTCGAGCCCGCGCGATCAAGCCGAAGGGGCTGACGGGTGCGGAGCTGCGCAGCGATACGAGTTCGGATGTGGCGCGCAGCGTCGCGTCCATCGCGCCGTCGCCGGTCGACGCGATATCCACCCGATAGGACTGCGGATCCGCGGCAAGAGCGGCCGGCATGCACCACAGAGCCGTCAGAGCCAAAGCGCAAAAACCCGGGATACTGAGGCGCATTACACCGAGAATCCTAAATCCTAGGGGTGATCTGGTGTTATCTTGCATCTTTTTCAACATGTGCAAGTCAGGGTACGTGATCGCGTGTCATCATTGATCGTTTGCCATGCCTGCGACCTCGTTCATCGCATGGACAAGATCGCCGCTCCCGCCCGTGTCCGGTGCGTTCGATGTCGCGCCGAGCTATACCGCAGCAACGCCGCGAGCATCGACACCGCGATCGCCTTGGCCGCAACTGCCCTGGTGCTGTTCATCCTGGCGAATATGTATCCGCTGGTCAGTCTCAACGCGAACGGCACGACGCGTGCCGCGACCCTGCTGGGCGCCGCGCTCGGCCTGTACCGTCAAGGTTACGCCACCATAGCGGTTCTGGTGGCATTTACGACCGTGTTGGTGCCGCTTATCCAGATATTGACTTTTTTGTATGTGCTCGTCGCGCTGCGCGGCGGCCGCCGCGCGCCCGGCCTGAATGAATTGTTTCGAGCCCTGACGGCGCTGCGCCCGTGGGCCATGGTCGAGGTGTTCATGCTGGGAGCGCTGGTGGCTCTGGTAAAGCTCGCCGCCATGGCGGACATAGTCCCGCGCATCGCGCTCATATCCTACGGCCTGCTCATGCTCACGCTTGCCGCCCTCGCCGGCGCAACGCCGAGCGAGCAGTTATGGCAGTGGGTCGAACGGAGCCGCGCGTGAGCACATACGTCACGGGACGCAGCCTAGGACTTCTCGTGTGCACCAATTGCCGCGCCACGGTGCGTGCGATTGGCGCCGAGCGGTCGTCGTGTCCACGCTGCAACGCACGCCTGCACGCGCGCAAGCCCCGCAGTATCGCCACCACCAGCGCCTTGGTATTGAGTGCCGCAGTACTGTACATTCCCGCCAACGTATTACCCGTCATGCACACGCACACGCTGTTCAGCGATGCGGACGACACGATCATGAGCGGGGTGATTTCGTTGGCGCAATCCGGTTCGTGGCCGCTGGCTGTGTTGGTATTTTTTGCAAGCATCGTCGTGCCGCTGTTAAAGCTCGTCGCACTGGGAGAAATTCTCTTTGCCGTGGCACGCAAGTCCGTGCGCCATCCGCGGCAGCGCAGCCGATTGCTCAGGATCGTGGAATTTGTCGGCCGCTGGTCCATGCTCGATGTCTTCGCGGTGTCGCTGCTGGTGACGCTGGTTCAGGTCCAGTCGCTGGCGTCGATTCAGGTGCGCCTCGGCGCGCTCGCGTTTGCAGCGGTCGTCGTGCTGACGATTCTTGCCGCGCAATCGTTCGACGAGCGGCTGCTCTGGGACACGCAAACGCATGGTTGAGCCGCCCGCTCCGCCCGACGACTTACCGAGCGCCGTGCCCGATGCGCCGCATCGCCTGCGCCTGTCCTATGTCTGGATCCTGCCCGCCTTGGTGGTCTTGGTCGGCGCTTTCGTGGCGATTCATGAGAAGATTGCGCGGGGAACGAGCATCGAAATCGCCTTTCGCAGCGCCGATGACCTCGAGCCGAACAAGACCAAGATTCGCTACAAGGCCGTGGAGATCGGCGAGGTGGCGGAAATCCATGTCGCCAAGGATCGCAAACAGGTCATCGTCACGGCGAACATTCACAGGGACGCGCGCGACTATCTCGTCGAGGACACCCGCTTCTGGGTCGTGCGGCCGCACGTAACCGGCGGCAACATCACCGGTCTCGGTACCCTCGTGTCGGGCGCTTATATCAGCGTCGATGTCGGCCACTCGAGCAGCCCCCGACGCCATTTTGACGGCCTCGAGGTCCCGCCGATCGTGACGTCGGGTTTGTCGGGGCGCGAATTCGTACTGCACGCGGACGATATCGGTTCCTTGACCATTGGTTCGACCGTGTTTTACCGTCACATTCCCGCCGGTCAAGTGGTCGCCTACTCGCTCGATCCCGGCGGCGCCAGCGTCACGATCAAGATATTCATCAATTCGCCCTTCGATACCTTTGTGACGGGCGCGGCGCGTTTCTGGCAGGCCAGCGGCATCGATATGTCGATCAATTCGGAGGGCGTGCGGCTGCACACCGAATCGCTCGCCTCCATTCTGGAGGGCGGTATCGCATTTCAACCGAGCAGCGAAACGACTTCGACGGTGGAGGCGGCGGCGGACACCGCCTTTTCTTTGTACACGGACCGCGAACGAGCCATGCGCGAGCCCAATACCTCGGTTCAGACCTTCGTCATGTACTTCAAAGGCTCTCTGCGCGGACTTTCGGTCGGCGCCCCGGTGGATCTGCGCGGCATCAACATCGGTGAAGTGAAGAGCCTGGCGGTCGAGTACGACCGCTACGCCGGCGAGTTGCGCTTTCCGGTGGAAGTGGATGTTTTCCCGCAGCGCATCCGCGGTCGGTCGCGGCAGCATGATCATCCGCTTGGCTTCGAGCAGTCGTCCGAGGTCGCCAGCCGCACCTTGATCGACAGCATGGTGGCACACGGAATGCGCGCTGAAATCAAGACCGGAAATTTGCTCACCGGCCAGAAATACGTGGCTGTGGATGTCCACAAAGACGCCGCCGCCGACCGCGTGCACTGGGAGGACAGGCCCCCCGTGTTCCCGACAGCCGCCGGTGCGCTGGATGAGATTCAAGACTCGATCGGCAGTATCGCGAAAAAACTCGATAAGGTGCCTTTCGACGCCATTTCCTCACGTCTGATGGGAACGATGGCAAGCTTGGATCAGACCTTGAAGAGTACCGATCGCGTGATGCGGCAAGTCGACGACAGCATTGCGCCGCAGGTCAATGCCACCTTGAAGGAAGCACAAGAGGCCATGAAAATCGCCAAGGAGGCGCTCGCTCAAGACGCCCCGCTGCAAACCGACCTGAGCGCCGCCTTACTGCAGCTATCGCGCGCGGCAAAGTCCCTCAGCGCATTGGCGGATTACCTCGAGCGCCACCCGGAAGCTCTGATTCGCGGCAAACCGGGAGATCCGCCTTGAGATCGATCACGTACGCCGCCTGCGCGAGTTGCGCGGTGCTGCTGGCATCTTGCGCCGTTGAGCCCGATCATTTTTATACTTTGACCGCGCTGCCGGAAGCCGCTCGCGGCCCGGCGGTGGCGCTGACCACCCACGTCATTCTCAACGTGACCGTGCCCTCGCTCATCGATCGGCGCGAATTGGTGATCGAGACCTCGGCGGACCGGGTCTCCATCCTGGAGCACGAACGCTGGCCGGGGCCGCTGTCGGATCAAGTCTCGCAGACTCTCGCCCGTGACATTGAAAAGCGTCGCAGTGACGTGCTCGTTGGTGATCGAGGTTTCGACCAGGTGGGCACGCCGCCCATTAAGATAAAGGTCGACGTGGTGCAGATGTCGGCACAGAAGCATGGCCGCGCAATTCTCGAAGCCCACTGGCATATCGTTGATGCGGCCGCCCACGCCGACCAGATCGGCGGCGACGTCTTCTCGGCGCCGCTCGAAAGCGAGGACTACGCCGCGGTCGCCAGGGGCTTCAGTGTGTGCCTAAGTTCATTGGCGGACCGTCTGGTCGAAAACTTGCCGGCCCGTTGAACCCGCGTGTTCCGACGCGTCACTAACCGGCAAGCTTCTCGATGCGCGCGTGCTCTAGCAAGCCGAAGTCGCGTGCCATCGTTGCCCGCGAACGCATGCCCGCCTCCAGATCAAAGGTATTGATGATCGCGAGACGGAAACCTCCCGGCGGCATGACGTGGGCATGCTGGGGGCGGTCTTCGTGGAAGGTGATCTGCACGCTGCTCACGCCGGACGCATTCGCATACGAGGACAGCATCGTGGGCGTTGGATACGGGTACCGTATGCCATGTGGGCCGAACAGCACGACGCTATAGCCGTCCGCACGCTGTGAATCGGCATACTCCCACGCGTGGTGTCGATAAAGGCGCACCACCGCGTCGAGCCATTGGGCCCCGTAAAGATCCGGCCACTGGTCCGCAAAACGCAAGTGCGCCTCGATGATTCGACCACCGATCGTTTCTATATTGACCATGCCGGTGTAGTCGGGCAGGTGGGCGTGTATCCATTCACGGCAATACTTTTCCAATGCCGGACGCGCGCGCGCCTGAATCACCCAATAATCGAACGTAGCCCCGACTCCCGGAAATCCCAGGGTATGCCGACACCACGCCGTTTCGCCTTGGACGACGGCCCAATCGGTGCTGACGTGCTCACCGGTCATCAGCTTCATCCAAAAATCGCCCGGATTGCAGTGCTCGCGGTAGTCGCGCTCGTCATGCAACACACAGCTGCCCGCGCCCATCCCTTTGAGATTCGTCACCGGCTTGCAAAACACCGGGTAGTGCGAGGGGGCCGCCCCATGAAGCCCACATTCCAGCCCCTGAGATTTCGCGACCAACCATTTGTTGTAAATCCATCGATGCCGCGGATTGAATTTGTATGCGTCGGTGTCGTCGGTGGGGATGTGCACGTCGGGCGGGCAGTCGACCTCGGTGAAGTACTGCATTCGCCACGGATCACATTCGTAGATCGGCATGTCGCGAGCTTTGAGCGTTCCAGGTCGCTGTGCGCAGGATTCCCACGCCCGACGGGGATCTTCGCACTCGGGACCAATCCGTGCAACAAGATCTCAGCAGTGCCGCTCCCGCCGACGGCACATTAAGATGCACGCATGCTTCGATGCATAGCCGCACTGTTGTCGATTGTCGCCGCATGCGCGGTAGCGTCCGCGAACAGCGGCCCACGGCAAACGTCGGAAACCGAAGAATTCATCGCGGCGATGCAACGGGTGCGAATGAATTTGCCGGAACCGCCGGACTCAACCGAGCTCAAAAAATATCCGATTTACGATTATCTGGTCGCGGCGCGGCTGCGTCGCGATTTGACCTTGACGCCCGACGCAAACGTCGACACCGTCATTGACGACTTCTTACGGACGCATGCCGGTCAGCCTGTTGCGCGCACCCTACGGCACCAATGGTTGGCGAGTCTTGCCGAACGTCGCCGTTGGGATTGGTATCTGCCGCGTTCTGTCGATGTCACGGACCCGCAATTGATCTGCGACCGACTTGCGGGGCTCCTCGCGACCGGCGATACGGGGGCGCTGGGCGCGCAAGCGCTGGCGCGTTGGAACATACCCCAACGGCAGCCGCAAGAATGCGCGGACGTATTCGCGTGGCTACGAACGCAGGGACTGTTGACTGCGGAGCTCGAGGAGACACGGGCGCGAGCCGCGCTCGTGGCGGAAAATGCGGCCCTGGCGCGCGAATTCATTGCCGACGTGCCCGCGGAGCGCAGCGCGCCGCTGATGCAATGGGTGCAACTGCTGGAAGCGCCCAAGTCAGGCCTTGAGCGGTTGGCGATGACTCCCACTGCGCCCGTCGAACCGGAGGCGCTGCTGGCGGGATTTACTCGCTTGTCGTACGCCGATTCGGCGGCCACCTCGGCTCTGTTGCCGCGGTTGTCGGCGCGGCCCGACACCACACCGGCGCTGCAAGGCCGGCTGCAGCGAGCCGCCGCGCTCGGCGCCGCGTATGCCCGCCAACCCGGAGCCGTTGCCGCATTCAGCCAATTATCGGAGGAGTCGATCGATGCCCCGGTACAGGAATGGCGCGTACGCGCCGCGCTGTGGGCCGGGGACTATGACAAGGCACTCGAGTGGATCGAGCAGATGCCCGGGAACCTTGCGAGCCAGCCACGCTGGCGCTACTGGCTCGCGCGCGCGGTTGCCGTGACCGCGGGGACCGAGGCTGCAGCGCCGCTGTTCCAGCAAATCGCCGGCATGCGCGATTATTACGGCTATTTGGCTGCCGATCGCCTGCATCAAAGCTACAACTTGAATATTCGACCCTCCGCCGATGATGCAGCCATGCAGGCCGCGCTCGCCGCCGAACCCGGATTGATTCGCGCGCATGCGCTCTTCGATTGCGATATGGCGGATGATGCGGGCGTGGAATGGAGCGCGGTCCTGGCCGCGGCGAGACCCGCGCTGAAGGTGCAGGCCGCGCATTTGGCGTCGCGCTGGGGCTGGTATGCGCAATCCATTGCCACGCTGGCACAGGCCGACGAATGGGACGACGTGCCGTTGCGTTACCCGCGACCCTATGCGGCAGTGATCGCGGAGGCGAGCAAACTCACCCACCTACCGGCCGACTGGATCCTCGCGATCATTCGCCAGGAAAGCCTGTTTCGCAAGGACGCGGTCTCGCGGGCGGACGCTCGCGGGCTCATGCAGATGCAACCGGCAACCGCGACCGCCGTCGCCAAACGCTGGCACCTGCCCGCGCCGAGCGGCGACAGTCTCTTCGAGCCGGCGGTTGCCGTGCCGCTCGGTGCGGCCTATGTGCGCGAACTGCTCGACCGCTACGGCAATCAGTTGGATTTGAGTCTCGCGGCGTACAATGCCGGAGCCGTGTCGGTTGCGCGTTGGTTGCCGCCGCACTCCGTCGAGGCGGACATTTGGATCGAGAACATCCCGTACGGCGAAACCCGCGGCTATGTTCAGCACGTGCTCGAACACATTGTGGCCTTTGCCGTCGTGCGCAATACCGAGCCGCCGCGGCTTGCCGATTTGTTGCCGCCGGTGCCGCCGGTGGCGCCGGTGAGCGAGCTGCGACGGTGAAAGAATCGGGACCCTCCGCCGGTCATCCGGGGTCAGGAATGACGCCATGAGACACGCGAGTTTCGCGGCGCTACTGTGCCTCGCCGGCCTCTTGACCCCCATACCGCGCGCCGCGGCAGGACTCGACGCGGCGACTGCGGCGCAGGTCGATGAGGTCGCGGCCGAATGGCTGACGAGCACTGCGGCACCCTCGGTGTCGATTGCGATCGTACAGCGCGGCGCCTTGGTGTACGCGAAAGGCTATGGGCACGTGCGCCTCACTCCGGATCAGCCGGCCACGACGGCGGGCCGTTATGCCATTGATTCGATCACGAAGGAATTCACGTCTGCGGCCATTTTGCTGCTCGCGCAACAGGGCAAACTCTCTCTGGACGATCCTCTGGCCAAGTGGTTTGCAGATCTCGGTGAG
>Ga0181521_10004459_pt1 | contig 15957 bp, 11 predicted proteins | sample PEATcosm2014_Bin_32_FD_119764 | JGI IMG/M metagenome (GOLD analysis project Ga0181521, IMG submission 119764) | Peatland microbial communities from MTU Mesocosm Facility, Houghton, MI, USA - PEATcosm2014_Bin02_60_metaG | ecosystem: Environmental > Terrestrial > Soil > Wetlands > Peat | place... | reverse complement strand
GCGCGCGGTCGCAGCGTTCCGCAAGGAGACACCCACTGATAACACGGGCTTGGTGGAATCAAAGCACTTGCTTGAAGAGGCTGTGCAACTGGATCCACGCTTCTCCGACGCGCTCGCGTTGCTCTCGCAGGTGGACACCTTCGCGTTTCAAATCTCTCAGCGTTCCGAGGATGGCGCCAGAGCAAAACAGGCGTTGGAGCGGGCGGTGGCGGCAGATCCGCAGTTGCCTGAAGCCCAGCTGGCACGCGGGCTGTACTCAATGTACGTCACTCAAGATGTCGACCAGGCCATCATTGACCTCAAAGGGGTTCTGCGGACGCGCCCGAACTCGTCAAAGGCTCACGCAGTTATCGCCTTCGCACTGCGCCGACGTGGGCGCATGACGGAAGCTCTCGAACATTTTCAGCGCGCCTGGGATCTTGACCCGTTGAATACTGCTTACGAGGGAGGGCAGGCCAGCACTTTACTTGGGCTGCGGCGATTCCCGGAAGTCGTCGAGTGGACCAAGCTTCTCGCAAAGCGTTTTCCTAACGACCCTGACCGGTATATTTCACGCGCGCGTATCGACAGCTACCTGCAGAACAGCGTAGAGCCGCTACGTGCGCTGTTGCGAACACACCGCAGCTTGCTCGACCCAGTTGACCAGCATTACATCGAGGCAGGGATTGCACGAGGCGAGGGGCGTTACCTCGACGAGATAAAAGTGTGGGACGGGGTGCCCGTAGACGATCCATCCAAACGCGCGCTACTCATCGGGTTTTTATACTGGGCGGCTGGTGACGCGGGCCACGCGAAACAGAATTTCCAGAGCGCCGAGCGGGAGGCACGAAAGATTATAGAGAGCGCACCCACACATACGGACGAATTCGTGCATTTGGCTCTGGCGCAGTCGATGCTGGGCGAGCATGCGGCGGCGCTGGCCTCTATCGACACGGCGCGCACTCTCTCTCCGGAAGAGCGCGACGCAACCAATGGGCCGCATGTTTCATTTATACGCAGCATCATCTTGGTCCGTGCGGGACGCAGTGGCGACGGGTATGCCGAAGTCGCGCGTCTGTTGCGCGTGCCGTTCAGCGGACGTCAGGAGTATTTTGGCGAGACGGACCCCGAGCTTCTATTGGTCGAGCACGATCCGCACTATGACGAACTGGTCAACCACCCACCTAGGTTGTGAGCGTGCGTCGGAAACACTTCCTCGGAATATCAATGCGCCACGATTGGCAGGGGCGTCGCGATGCCCAAGTCCATCGTCCAAGGGTTTACATTCCACAGGCTGCTCGGATCCTGAATGAAGCGCTCACCTACGTCTACGTCGTTTGACAGAGGTGGGCTCATTTTTTCGGACACGGGGGTCCATGACGACGCCAAAACGTAATCATTCGTCGAAGTTCAAGCGCAGGTGGCGTTGGAAGTGATCCGCGGCGAGAAGACCGTAGCGGAGATTGCGGCGCATCACGAGGTGCATCCGAACCAGCCGACGAGCTGGAAGAGCCAGTTGCTGGAGAATGCCGCAGCGGTTTTCGGGGGCGAAGCTCGCTGGACGAGGTGTATTTCGGCGAACTGACGGCGTCGACAGTGGTGGCCGCGTAGCCGACAATGAGCGAGAACGGCTGTATCACGGGGATTTCGGGGGGGGGGTACCGAGGCAACGGGTGCCCTGAGATCTCGGCTTCTGCGCCCTTCTATGCGTTTACTTTGTTCCACGACGCCGCAGAACACGGAGCTTCTGCAGCCTGCGGTGTCAGACTGCCTGGCGCAAAGACAATTGACGAAGAGCAAAGAGAAAGAGACGATTATCACCAACCGCTCAGCCAGTGGACGCCCGAGTACGGCGAACAGATGATCGAGGGCTGGCGCAAGGCTGGGCTGGATATCGCAGCCGACAGTACGACGACCAAGGGGCCGTAAGCCAGTAATATTGACTCGCGATTCGCGGTAGTCACACACACACGGCTCGATCGGTCGCTAGGAAACGTAACTCCCTCGGAGTCGAAACGACCGTCGGCAATTCACTCCTCGACCTGAGCGGCGTATCGCCGTTGTGACTGGCGGCTCCGGACTAGTGCCGGACAATTCGTCGATATGCGACTGATCGCGGAATGTTCGCCGCGGTGCCGGCCTCGGACGAGGTTGAATGGGTACAGATTGGCGCGACTCGGCTCAGACGGAAGCCCGGACTTTTGCTATCGCGTGCGGTTGGATGCGCGCGATCGCGCGACCAGCAGCCTCCTCGGCGCACTGCACATCGTAGTTCGCCTGCAGGTTGATCCAGCTTTGTACGTCCGTATTGAAGAACCGGGCCAGCCGCAGAGCCGTGTCGGCACTGATTCCACGCCGCTCGCGAACGATTTCGTTGATACGCGCGGCCGTTACATTCAGCGCACGGGCGAGGGCATTGCTGGACAGACCGAGCGGGATCATGTACTCCTCGCGCAGAATTTCCCCTGGATGGATCGGCTTCAATGTCTTACTCATGATTAGCGTCCTCAGTGATAGTCCACGATCTCAACGTCTCTGGGGCCCTGTGCTGTCCAAGTGAAGCAGATGCGCCACTGATCGTTGATGCGGATGCTGTGTTGTCCGGTGCGATCGCCTTTGAGTTCCTCGAGCCGGTTTCCCGGTGGCACCCGCATGAACCCTAAAGTGGCGGCGGCATCCAACTGGGTTAACTTGCGACGCGCCACCGATTCAATGTTGACGAAGCGCGCGACGCGCCGCCTTCGATGCAGCGCTTCAGTATCGCGACACTTGAACGACAGAATCGCCACGGTGTTGATCGTATATCGAAAACCGATAAGACTCAAGAACTGTGCTGGCTAGTCGGGATCGGTATCGACGATGTTCGCCGAGTGGCAAGCTTGGCGGCCGATTATGGTGAGGCTGCGCCGGATGGCGTGACGGATTCGTGCCGCGCCCACCCCGGGTGTGCCGCAACCGTGCCGTGATCAGCCAGGGCTTGGCTCTACCCGCGTTGCAAGTGGCTGATTTACAAGACCCCCCCAAAAACGCGCAATTGTCTACGAACCAGGGGGTCGGGAGTTCGAATCTCTCCGGGCGCGCCAAACAATGGTCGGGGTGACAGGGTTTGAGCCTGCGACTCCTACGTCCCGAACGAACACATCAGCTGCAACCTCGAGATAAGCCCAACTCAGCCCTGATGGGCGCCGACCCGCACTGGCTTCACGAGCACGCGATCTTTCTCCGCTTCCTAGATGCGGCGCCGGCGTTGAACGTCGCACGCGACTCGATCCGCAGAGGGGAGGGTTACGACATCGCGTGCACGACCACGGCCGGCGAGACGCTCGCCTGCGAGCTCACGGAAGTCACGGACGCGAACTGGGCCGCCGCGCTGGCGCGGATCATGGAGGCCGCGGCGCTGATGAACCAACGCCTCGAGGTGGCACAGGACGAAACTACCAACGCAGTCCGGGTGCGATACTGGGAGCGGGACATCAAGGTAACGCTCGCACCGCGCGCCGGCATGCGAGCCCTTCGCCGAGTGCTCGACCGCCTGTTCGCCTGGCTGGCTTCCGTCGACCCGGGCGTTATCGGCAACATGCGGCCACCGGGTGACTTAGTCGGCACGGTCGTCGGCGTTGAAGCCCGGCACTTTCCGGGTATCAAGGGACTGTGCTTCCATGTGCCCGGTGAAGCCGTTTGGATCGACGACCCGTCAGTCGCAGCTGTGCACGCCAAGTTCGAGAAGGACTACCCCGGGGGCATCGGATTGCAGCTGCTCGCGTACTTCCACCGCCAGCCTGCGCGGCCAGGTGCGGCGGCGAAGGTCCGTGCGTACCTGGAGGCGGTAATGCCCGACGACTCGTTCTCGGCTGCCTGGCTGTATGACGACCTCGGGCGCGCGTTGCTGCTCCGCCACCCATAGCGGGCGCTGACCACGTCTCCGCTGCGATCTAGTAGGCGGATCGACCGTCCCGATGACTCGTCCGCGGCCGCGTGGAATTCTTTGCGAACCGAACTGCCACGATCTGTAACTCCGTGAACCGCGACTTCCCCATAACAACCTTGCGGGAGAATCTATGATTCACGTGTGTCCGCGGCGGGGGAGCCTACGGGGGAGCCTACGGATACGCGAGACCCACGTCGTCAACAGTCGTCGGCGCCTCCGCACTGTCCCGCATCCTCAGGTCATTTGCGGTCACCGCACGAGTGGCCGATCCTTAGTTATGCTTGACAGACGATGCGAGCTCTCGATGCGTCAGGGAGTTATAGATCGTCTCAAGGAATCCATCAGTACTGATGAAGCCAGAATACCGCCCACTCCAAGCTCCGAGCACGTTGGCCCTCTTCATTTGGTCCAGCGTCTTTCCCGAGTGGAGCGCTTTCTCAACCGCCGCGGTCGTGCCCTTGAGCATAGCAACGTACTCGCGGACATCAGCGAGGCTTGCCACGTCCCCGTGTCCCGGAATCACCTTAACATTCGGCGGCACCGTCGCAATAACCGACTCGCACGCCTTGATCATGCCTTGTACGGTGCCACCGGCATCAACGTCGATGAACGGGAAACCGTAACGAACGAACTCATCACCCATATGCACGACGTTTGCATCGGAAAAGTAAACGACCACGTCGCCATCCGTGTGGCCGGCAGGATAGTGCACCGCGCGGATGTCCTGCCCGTTGAGGTGGATAGACAGATCGTGATCGAATGTAATGATGGGCAGCGCGCCAATATCAGCGGGCTTGTTGTCGAAACGTACGGAGCCGCCGTTGCCAGACAGACCGCCAGACCTCAGGCGTGCCCGCGCATTGTCGTGTGAAATAATCACCGAGCCGCTGTCTGCGAATGGCAAATTGCCGCCGGTGTGATCGAAGTGATAGTGGGTAATGATGATGAACCGGACGGGTTTGTCAGCGATGCTCAGCCCTTTGAGTGCCGCTCGAATCTTGCCGGCGAGCGGTGCGATGGCGTCGTCGACGAGCACGATACCGTCCTCGGCAACCGAGGCGGCGATGTTGCTTGCGTCGCCGGCTTGCAGCAAGAACACGTTGCCCGCGACATGCGTCGCCGTAATTTCGACCTTACTGGCGTCCTCGTCTTGGTCCTGAGCAGCAGCAGCAACGGTGATGGCCAGCAGCACACAGGCGGCAGCGAGACGGGGACCCATGAAAGACTCCTTGTCGTAGGGTGCTGCCGACTCTTGACAGACCATCCTATGGTTATGTCAATGCCGCCGCGGCGGCAAACGGAACCGGTCGCTCATGCGGATTCCACGATCTGCGCAAATTACAGCGAAGCATCATGACAAGACAATGTCGCGCCTGTACGAATCGGGACCGCAGCAGTAGTTCGAGAGTTGTCCAGACTTCCGGAACGACCTACAAGGTCAAGTGATGACCGGGTCGAGCAAAGCATCCGATTGCGATGCGGCGATCAGACCACAAGCGACCTGCACGGAGGGCAGTCTGCCCTGGTACCGTGTCCGACAGAACGCAGGCACGTTCAATGAGGTCCATTACGAGCAGCGGGCACAGTCGGATATCCGGAGACAATAGGGAGCGACAGGTAGGACTGATGTTCCGGCGAGTGGTGCACGCTGTTGCGGGCTATTCGCCAAGTCGTCTCGGTGAAGTTGTCGCCGCCTGTGTTTAGATTCCGATCAAACTGGGGAAAGTTGCTGCTTGACACGACAATTCTGATACGGTGCCGTGGCTTGAAGTAATGGCTGATGGCGCGCAAATTTATACTAATTTCCACAACGTCATTCGGTTGCAAGAATATTTCTTTGCCGTAGCCATTGCGGTACCGGGCCCGAAGTATTCCGGCTTGCAGGTTGTATGACTTCGCCTTCTCATCCACATCGCACAGCCACGCGGTGAAGTCCGTATCCTTGACGTCAGACGACACCGAAAGTGTCAGACGAATCGGACCTGTGACTTCGAGCCCTCTCTCCAGAGGCTCGCTCGTGTAGACGAGAACGTCAGATCTATCTTCCCGCGCGGCTTCGCCTTCAAGTAGCGGTATGCTTCCAAATAATTTTGCGAAGTTCGTTGTGAGCGCCGTCAGAACGGGATTGGCGGGATCGTAAACAATCTGATCACGGGTATCGTGTTTCGGGGGACTAAATCGTAACGTCCCATTCCCGGCGCGCGTGTTTGCTTTCCCATCGCTATCGAGAAATGCTCGCACGACTTTTGCGTTCCTTGGAGGCCACACGTCACTGGACCGCCAAACGTTCGAACCAGTTGTAAAGTATTGAACCTTCGCCATTTTCACAGCGGTGCTAGTCTTCCCGCGCAACCAGAAGTCGAACCAATCGAGATACAGTTTCCAGAAGTCGAAGCGTGCGTCTCCTGCGTCCAGATCACCAATTCTATAAGCTTCACTAGGTTCTGAGAATTTGCAATGATCTGTAGGTGCAATAATTAGATACTCGTCCGCGATACCGGACGCTGACGCGTTGCGCCGAAACAAGGACCACAGGTTGATTGTGTCCTCGACCGCGAAATCAAACCAGCCGGTCACAAAGATGGCAGGCCTCGTAATTGAGTCTTTCTCCGTCGGGCTTCCGAAGGTTTTCCACCATGGGTCCGCATACCCTTTCCCCATATAGTCGATCCAATCCGTCGACGTGACGCCTGCAGCCTCCATCATCGTCTTGATAGGCAGATGCCAAAGAATCGACTCACTTATGTCGTGGGACGGAAGTTCGTCCGGGCCATGCTTCCTCATATACCCGTAGAAATACGGCAGCGCATCCCCGAGAAGGAGCGCGCCTCCACGCCTCGGGCCGTTTGTTCCATCCGCCCGATACTCCCCACCTAGGCCACCCGGCGCCTGAATAATCTGAGCGGCCAACGCGGCGTGTGGCTCTCGCGCCTGGTACACCTGGCCAGCACCCATGTATGAGCATCCGTACGTTCCTACCTTGCCGTTGGACCATGCCTGCCGGCTCAACCACTCGACGGTGTCGTAGCCGTCGACGCCCTCATGATGCTCAATTACAAACTCGCCAGGAGAGCCGTATTTTCCCCGCACGTCCTGGACGGCTACGACGTAGCCATGGCTTGCGAAGAAATTCGCCGCGTCCTTGCCGGTCTGTTTGCCGTACGGAGTCGCAATGAAAATGCTCGCCAGGCGTTGCTCGCTTGTGACGGGCCGGTAAATGTCTGTCGCCAGGGCGATACCGTCACGCATTGGGATTGGGTGGTCGCGCTCGACTGTGACTTGGAATGTCCCGGGTGGAGGCGTGTAGGGGCCGCTTGACGGCTTTTGGCGGCCGGCAAATAGCGCCGGAGTAAGGCCATTTGCACGAGCTTCCGGAACGAACAAAATCGGCGTAGGCGCCACAACGCCGAGCAAAACGACCAACATCGGGATACGCGACCGGTGTCTGGCGAAAAAGCTCTTTCGGTTCATCATTCCGATCAGCCTCGCTGTGGGATACGCCACCTGCGACAGAGCCACAACAGGACTCCAAGCGCAGACCAACCAGCCAGCAGGGCAAGTTCTACGGGCACCCCGCCATTCGAATCGACCACCGATTGGCGAAACGCTAATCCCAGCATCACAGTCGCATAAAGGATTGCGGTGATGGGAATGACGTTGCCGCCGGGAACGCGAAACGGCCTCTGCAAGTCTGGCTCGGAATATCGCAATCGCAATACGGCGGCAGAAACGATCAGAAACATGAGCGCTACGATAATGCCGCCAGTTCCAATTACCGGTGTTATAAAGTCCCGCCCAAGAAACGCGCCCGCGGCGCCGACGGCTCCCACGAAAATGACCGCGTGATATGGCGTACCGTGCCGCGGATGAACGTCGCCAAACCATTTCGGGAAAGTAGTGCCCTGACCGAGCGCGAAGAGCACACGTGTCGCGCCAAAGAACATGGCGTTCCACGTTGCCGCGAGCCCCGCGAGGGCGGCGAGCAGGACAATCATGCGCCAAAACGGCGTTGCCGCGTGGCCGAGCGCATCGGCGATGGGGAGCCCGTAGCTGATGAGATCGTTACGAGGTACCACGATCGCTGCCGCGAATATCACGAGCACGTAGAACGCAGTTGCGGTGGCGATCAACGCCACTAGCATGGGACCCATGAATCGCAGTGAGCCATCGCGCTTCTCGCCCATCGCCTGAGCAATCGTGCCGAACCCCGCAAGCCAGAACGGCGTTATGGCCAACACCGCAAGAAAGCCAGCAACCCCTTCTTTCGCACTGGCACCTGCAAAGAGGGGATGCAGGTTGGCGGCATTACCTACGACGCAAGCGACAACGACAAACGCGACCGTACAGAGAACCTTCGCAAAGATCACGTAGTCTTGAAACGATGCGGCATTACGGGCTCCTACATAATTCAAAAATGTAATTAACGTCATGCCGCCCAGCCCGAGTGACAAGCTGCCGACGTGAACGGCCTTTCCTAAGGCCGTGTACAGTACTGGCCCTTCTAGCGCCGGGATCAGAGCGGTAGCGACCCATCCAATGGAGATAGCCTCGAACGTGCAAATTGACGTATAGAGTAATGCCAAGAACCAACCGGCAGCGAGGCCGGCAACGGGCCCAAAGGCGTAGGACGCGTATGTAACCTCTCCGCCTGTCATGGGCAACGCAGTTGCGATTTCCGCGTAGCACATGGCGACGAGAATTGTCGCCGCGCCCCCCGTCACGAACGCGGCAATCGCGCCAGCGGCTCCGGCACGGGTGAGCCAATCCGCGACGACGATAATCCATCCAATTCCAACGACGGCGCCAAACGCCAGCGTGAAGAGGTTGCGCAGCTCAATCGTCCGATATAACACCCGCCCCCGAGCTTTGGCGGCGGGCTCGGCGTCATTCATGATGTGAATGGGGTGTCCCTTCCTGCACCGAGGAGCGATGTGGGCCCCCGGCGCTACACAAGGAGTCCGGAGTCCGCCCCCGCCGTTGTGGCCGGGCGAACCTTCGAGCCGCTTGTGGGATCCGGTCGATCGTCACGTGCCTCGGTCCGTCACAGAATTCAGCTGTGCAAGGATCGATCCGGTTAATGCGCAGTCGGCTAGAATGTACGCCGAATCGCCAGGCCGACCTGCCTAGGCGTATTGACCACGTAGCGCGGACGGGCTGGGTATTCGACAACTTCGGCAAGTTCGTCACCGTAATTGGCGCGGGTGTTGAAAAGATTTCGCGCAAACAGCGCTAACTCCCAATTGCTTTTGTAGTCGGAACCGGCCCGTAAGTTGACAATGTTATATGAAGGCAGCACGCGACCCAGAACCGCATCATTGTTGAAGCTTCTACGTTCATCGACATAGCTGTATTGGCCCCGGATAAACAAGACTCCAGCGGTGAGAGTTGGAATTTCATAGTCTATCGAAGTTGATGCGGTCCACTGGGGCACGCCGGTGAGGGGCTGCCCAACAGTTGCTGGACTGCCTGGTGCCGATTTCGTGATTCTTGCGTTCGTGTACCCTGTAGCGAGCCCAACCTTCAGGTTGGTCGTCAAAGCGACTTCTGCTTCGACTTCTCCGCCATCGCTCGTCGCCGCGCCGTCGTTGACAGTCACATAAAATCCGCACGTCGGCAGAAGTATCGTTTGCTGCATATTCCTCCAGTCGATATGAAAAAGCGCAACGTCAAGGGTAGCTCGCCGATCAGCCAAGCTAATCTTTGTGCCGAGATCGTAGCTCCACACCGTATCATTTCGTACGACGTAGGAGCCGAGCGGGAGACCGTCCGCAATTAAGTCGGCGTCGCAACTAGAAGGTACTCCTCCTCCGATTCCGCCAGGCCTTACTCCGCTTGCAACGTTCGCATAGCTCATGACTTCGGGAGTAAAGTGATAACTGACCGTATATCTTTCAGTAAGCTGCGAGTTCGACGTTGCACCCTCGGATGACAATCCACCGGGGCCGACAAAGAACCCGGTCGCAAAAAGTCCCTGACGGTACTGCAGGTTTGACGAGCGCAATCCAGCGGAGATCTGAAGCTTGGAGCCAATCTCGTACGTTAGGTTGGCGAACTCAGCAAGCTGCTGCCTCACTGATGGTTGGTGGTCAAGATACCCAACATCCGTGCCGAGCGCGCCACCGCTAACGGCATTGGCGCCTGGAGACAGTACAGATTGATCATATGCAGAGGTTTCATGTGTGAAGAACACACCCGCAATCAACCCAAACGGTCCGGTGAAACTCGACTCAAACCGAAGCTCTTCGGTAAACTGGTCTGTATGCTGGTCGCTGGAGCTCGTAGTGGGCACTAGCTTTGGAAGTCCGATTAGCAGCTGCGTGACATCGGAGCCATCCTCTGTATCAGCTGCGTCTCTGACCAGATAGCTGGTGGATGAGATTATGTGACCAATGTTCGATCCGTATCGAAGAGTCAGCGACCATAGTTTCAAATCGTCGCCATAGCCTTCCGGGACGTTCTCGACTCGCCGCTGGATGGAGTTGGCCGCATAGTTATCGGCCAGTGGAAGTCCGTCACCTGTTACCTTCTGCCAGATGAAGGTCGGCTGTACCGTGAAATTAGGCAACGAAGTCGGCGTGAACAGTGCAGACAACAGAACGCCCGTCGTTTGGACCGCGCCGACATTATCGATCGTAACAGCAGGGCCGGTCGTATTCCCGGTGGCGTTCAGTGCGAGAGGATCATTGTAGGTTCGCGTCAAGAACCCGGGCTCGTAGGAAGAGAACGCCACGGCCTTGAAAGCAAGATCGGCAGCGGGGACCGGCACGTTCCCCGATGCACCTTCATACGACGCAATTCCGCCGTGATCAACATCATATAGCTCGCCTTCGACCTTTCCGGACGTGTCTGACGTCGATGGCTGCTGCGTAATGAGCCTTACTGTTCCCCCGAGCGAGGCGGAGCCGTAAAGCGTACCCTGGGGACCCCGCAATACTTCAACACGCTGCAGATCCAGTACACGAAGATCGACGGAGACGGGCACCGGTGTATCGTCGATGTAGTAATTCGTCGTATCAGGGCCGGCGATCCCGCGTATTGTGACACCTCTTCCTTGAGAGACTCCCTGAGCGTTGTCTCCTCCACCGTTTTGACCGTAGCTAAATGAAAGGTTCGGTATTGAGCTAGCATAATCAATGAACCCTCTGTCGCCTCGCTTTTCAAGACTCTCAGCTGAAATTGCCGTAATGCTGAGCGGTACGTCTTGAATGTTCTCGGCGCGCTTTTGTGCCGTGACTGTGATTGCTTCCAGCTGACCCGCGACTTGCTGTGCTCGGGCGGGCATGGATCCAAACGCGATCGATCCGAGGCCAAACGCGATCGCGACAACGGTGCTGATGCGGCCGCAACGCAGCGTCTTGGAAAAAGGGCCTATTGCTACGTTTAACAGGCTTGTCGCGGCGAATCCGCTTAACCGCGCTGCGTTCTCCTCAAGGGTTCTGTTGGGTTTCGGAAAGGGAGGTCGGAATATTCGGAGACCGCAACACGAGAAAGGCGCACACGACTTCATGCCGTGACTTGCGTCCATTGATTGTCCCTCAGCAAGGCGTCGTTTCCGGAAAACCGAGCGACTGCTAGTAGCGTGTGCGACCGGGGCTGCGGTCCCCACTCGCCGCATCGCGCCTAGCAAGAGTCGCTTGCGCGAAATGACAGCCTCGCGACTTGCGCTCATCTCCCAACCCTCTTGTAATTGTTCGACGGCCGCTCTCGACGAAGCGCACCGTTGGGCATTCTAGGAGCAACGTGGGGGTCGAATTTGCTGGCAGCGTCCCGGAATATAATGGCGGCCCCACTAAGTGTGACCTCGTCGAATTACTTCCCGGACCGGATACCTCTCGGGAGACGGCCGAAGCAGGCCTTAAACGCCGACGTGAAATTGGTCTGGTGTGCGTATCCCACACGGTCGGAAATCTCAGCGACGCTCAGTTCAGTGTCACGTAACAGCTTGAGTGCCGCATGCATCTGGCGCTCGCGGACGTACTCCGTGATGCTGACGCCAAAGAGATACTTGAACCCGTAGCTGATCTTATTGCGATTCAGACCGAATTGCCGTACGAGCTGAGAAATCGATGGCATTAGATCTGCATGTACAGCGAGATATTCATGCAGCTGATGTAGGCGTCGAATATCTCGCTCGCCTAGTCGCACCGGCGGTCTTGGTCTGCCGGCCGCGGATGCCAGAACGTCTATGACCGAGCACAACAGGTCTACAGCTCTCGCTTCCGCGTAAGCCCGCCGCAGCGGCCCTTTGAAATTGCAATCGATCAAATCACTCGCAGCGCTAATCATGGCGGGTGACATCGCGATTGGTAGCAGAAAGAAGTCCATTGGCCGCCCCGACGAGAAGTCTTGAAGTTGTGTCGGGAGCGAATGCGAAGGGCACTCGAGCGTTTCTGTAAGGTACGACGCGGACACAACCAACCCGACATGTCGCACTTGTGTGCTCATCGGGAACCACTCCGCATCGGTCATGCCGGCAGGGTAAGTCGCGATGTAGGCAGTCATGTCCTGGGCGCGGTGCTGTCCGTGGTTCTCGAAAACCGTTGTGCTACTCCCGCACAGTCGGAATTCGACCATCAGTGATCCTTCACTGATTAGCTTTGTCGCGCGGTCCGTCTGATTGTTCCGATGACTGGCGACAAAGTATAAATCCGGCGCGGCGCGCACGATGTCGCGACGCCCATCTCGAATGGAATCGAGTGGAGTCAAGCGCACGCCCGTACCTTCATCCCATGGCTGGTCCGGGCTTGGCGTACCCATGAGGGAAGGGGCGCGCGACACAGCCAGATTGAAGAGTTCCGTATGAGTGAGTGCAGGTCCGATGGGAATCGACCGTTCGGCCGGAGCTAGCTGCATATGGCCTCGCGCGAAATGTGTCGCTTTGCCAGAGTTCCCATTACAAAACCGCTGTCCGTCCCCGGACAGCCAACGGCCACGTGTCTACTCCTACTACAAGCTCATCCTGCGGTCGAGCTTTCTGCAAGCTCTCGCAATGTTCGCGGGACCCTCCAGCGACCGCCAAGTTGCGCTTGCCAGCGTTGCAAAATAGCTACAACTTTGGGGAACCCCATGTTCGCCGCCCACCTCATGGGTCCACCTTTATCGGCGGGGAATCCGAACCCCTTGACGAACACAACGTCGAGGTCACTGGCACGCTGAGCAATGCCCTCTTCTAAAATCTCAAATCCGACTGGAATCAGCGACATCACAAGCCTAAGAGCAATCTCATGGTCGGAAATGGAGGTTGACTTGATACCACACACGGCCGCTTTCTCACGCGCTAGTTCAAGTACGTCGTCGTCTTGCGATGGCGTCCGGTCGTGCGCAGAGTATCGATAGAATCCAGCTTTGGTCTTTTGGCCGAAACGACCACGCTCTACCAAGGTCGATAGAACGGAATGTATGACCGGGTCGGGGCCACCTCGATTTCGGAGGGCTGCAACAAACACATCGAGGCCGCCCAGATCCATGAGCGCAAATGGGCCCATAGGAAATCCAAACTTTACGACTGCGCGATCGACGATATCCGGTGACCCAACCTGTAGAAGTAGCAGCTGCGCCTCGTTGAAATAGGCGGCTGCCATTCGATTCGCAATGAAGCCCTCGCCAACACCTGCAATGACAGGTGTCTTCTTCAATCGGTGGGCGATGTCGATGGCCGTTGCCAGAGCTAACTTGGAGGTCAGACGTCCGCGAACGATTTCCAGCAGTGGCATGATGTGCGCGGGATTGAAGAAATGCAGCCCCAACACAGCATCCGGGCGCCGCGTCACCTGAGCCAACGCATTCACATCCAGAAACGAGGTGTTCGTTGCGATGAGCGTATCAGGCCGACATACCTCGTCCAGTTCGACGAAAATGGCCTTTTTGACAGGCATCGATTCGAATGCGGCCTCAACACATAGGTCAACCTCTGCCAACTCGCCGACATTAGTCAAACTCAGCAGATGGCTTTCCTGGACAGCGGCTTCGTCGGGGGTGTGCCGCCCCTTTTCGACCGCCCTGCTGATGATCGCCTTGATATAGTCAACGGCGCGTTCGAGCGTCAGCTGATCTTTGTCGTACAGCTTGACGCGGTACCCGGCGTACAAAAAAGCTGCGGCAATGCCGCGCCCCATGGTTCCAGCGCCGACTACTCCGACCGACATGATTGTCCTAGGCAGAACGCCATCCAAATCCGCAACAGTCGCCGCCTGAGAGATTGCTTCGCTAAGGTATCTCTCATCGGCGCCGCGAGTCATGGCGTGACTCGCACAGGAGATGCAGCCGGTGGAAGGTCGTTGCAAGGACGCCACTGTAGTTGAGCGCGCGCGCCAATCTCAGCCCCACGCTCCGGCGCGTTTCCGGACAAGCGAATGCCTTGGTTGAACCCGCCAATCACGATGGCGAGTGATGGGCACAGCTCAGGCGCAAATGGCGGCTCAAATTGTGTGATTGCCTTCGCGTTCATAGTGCCGTAGCCAGTGGCGCTCAGCCTATGGTGGCTGCCACTTCCTGATCCCAGACGAGGCCTCGGATACAACTCGACTTCCCCGTTTGCGTGATCGAGCCCGAACATCAGCTATAACGTTGAACGGCTCGCCAACAGGCACCAATCACTGGGTCATTGAGAGCCGCAAACTCGTCAGTCACGGCCCGACATCAGCGTCGCAGCCGCCGCGTTTGTACCGTCCGTCCCGTGAACCACGCCGATCTTCGGATCGGCGGTGTGCCGTGCTTCCCCTCGGTTCTTAACCAACGGCGTACGGTCCCCCGCGCGCTGGCTTCGTCTCGTCGTCGTTTCGGTCGACGTCCCCCGGCGCCACAGATCCAAGGGACTGTCACGACCGCCCAGAAGCCCGCCGTCACGGTCCCCTGTACCTATGACCGCAGGCTAACGATTACCTGTAGCGAATGCGGTACTTATAGTCAATCAGCGCGACTGGCATAGTGACAGCCGCAAGGTTTTTCGTGACGCTAGGGCTAACGGGACATGTCCAGCCCGCGTATCCTTAAAAGGGCACCGTCGGCCCGAGAAGAGGCGCTTGGACCATGCGAAAGGCGGACAAGGTAATAATCACGTGTGCCGTCACCGGCTCCATCCATACGCCGGGAATGTCGCCGTACCTGCCGGTCACGCCTGATGAGATTACGAAAGCGTCGGTTGAAGCAGCAGAAGCTGGCGCCGCTGTTCTCCACCTTCATGCCCGGAATCCAACGGACGGGCGTCCAACTCATGAGCCGGAAGTATTCCGTGCGTTCCTCTCACGGATAAAACAGCGCACGTCCGCGGTGCTGAACATTACTAGCGGTCATGGCCCTGGCATGACGGTCGAACAGCGAATCGCCGTACACCAGTGGGCGAAACCAGAACTTGCGTCTTTGAATATGGGGCCATTACCTGGCGGGCCTTTCAAACCGAAGCGCGAGCCGGCGTGGCGATTCGATTGGGAAAAGCAGTATATGGAATCGATGCGCACCGGCATTGCGCAAAATTCCGTGGCTATAATTGAAACAATCGCTCGGGACGTTGGCCAGCGATTCGGGACGCGGTTTGAATTCGAGTGCTACGACATTGGGCATCTCTACACTCTACGGTGGCTGGCCGATGAGGGTTTGGTACAGCCGCCGTTTTTCATTCAATGCATTTTCGGTATCTTTGGTGGAATCGGTCCGGATCCAGAGAACCTGACCTACATGGTCAATACGGCCGACAAATTGTTCGGCGATGACTGGATGCTGTCGGTACTTGCCACCGGCCGTCACCAGATGCGTCTAGTAACGCAGGGGGCACTGCTAGGCGGGTCCGTTCGAGTGGGCCTTGAGGACAGCCTGTTCCTTGCAAAGGGGCGCATGGCCGCCAGCAATGCCGAGCAGGTAGCCAAGATACGTCGGATTCTTGAGGAGCTCTCGTACGAGATCGCAACTCCCGACGAGGCTAGAGTTGCGCTGGCTCTGAAGGGCGCCGATCAGGTCGCATTCTAGACATGGCACTGAGACCCACGGCATCGGCTTCGGAAGCCTCTGCAATTATTGATTTGATCGACCGCCCAGCCTTCGCTGCAACTGTTGCT